>Ga0136846_1242885_pt1 | contig 16105 bp, 14 predicted proteins | sample HopSoiMetagenom2_FD_96841 | JGI IMG/M metagenome (GOLD analysis project Ga0136846, IMG submission 96841) | Grasslands soil microbial communities from Hopland, California, USA - 2 Assembly 2016 (version 4) | ecosystem: Environmental > Terrestrial > Soil > Grasslands | place: USA: Hopland... | reverse complement strand
GGGATCACGAACGTCTCGCAGCAGATCAGCGGTGCGCTCGGACTCGCTGTCCTGAGCACGCTCGCGACCAACCACACGAAGGGACTGCTGGCCGACCATCACAGCGTCACCAGCTCCCTGCTGGGCGGCTATCACCTCGCGTTCTTCATCGGCGCGGCGACGATCGCAGCCGGAATAGTCCTCGCGTTCGCGCTGCTGCGGCCCGGTGACCCGCGATCCGAGCTGCAGCTCGCCGACGCCCCCGCCAACCTCGATATGGAGAGGCAAGCAGCATGACCCACACCAAGCACCCCGCTCCCCACGGCACAAACGAAAACCGGGCACGTCGCGCCGCCCCGGGCTCCCCCCGCCGCTCGAGGACCCAAACGGTGACCGACGCAGTCGTTGCCTCCTACATACGCGACATCTCACAACGTCCCGCGCGGCCGGCGCGCACGCAGCGCGCGAGCTCCTCAACGTAGGCCAGCTCAGTGCACTAAGACCACGTGGCCCTCGACATGGGCGGGGGCCGGGCCGTCGGCAACGTGGTGGGCGTGGCATGTTCTGCGGCATCTGACGGCGACCGTCTTGGCGCCGCCCTCGGTCACCACGAGCAGGTCGCCCGGCCTCACGCCCGCCGCTCTGAGGCGGGTGCCTCGGATGGCCAGGATGGCGCCGTCGCCGAGATGAGGGTTGTTTGGTGTCACGCGGTCGGCCACGAGTGCGCGCCAGCCGCGGCCGAACCCCCGGGGCACGAAGCCCACGCTCTCAACGCCGACGTCGCCCCCCACCGGCAGGTGGATCGGCGCCACCACCTCGCCGGCTCCGTTCGGTGGGATGGCGTAGACGTGGCCGCTTGTCTCGTCGGGCGCGATGAGACGTCCCCCAAAGCGCCCGAAGCCGCGGGGGGCGACCGCCATGCCTCCCTCGACCTTCGGCATGTGGCCCGCGAGCTCGGCCACTCGACCGTGGCAGTTGATCGCGTAGAGCGCGCTCTCTATTCCCAGCGTGACAGTCACCAGGAGGCGATGGCGAAAACGGCCGACCCGGTCGAACGCGATGCCGGTCGCGAGCCCCGGACCCGGGATGTTCGCGAACTGCCGGACGTGCCCGCGACGGTCGACGGCCGTCACGCCGGTCGACGGGGTGAGGCGCAGTAGGTAGACAGTGCCGGCGCCGAACGAGCATCGCCCGCGGCGTCGGGCCGGGGCCACGGCCATGTATGGCTCGTCGCCGCCTGGGTTGGCGTAGGCCGGAGCGTAGGGAACAGGCCTCCGGCCGGGATGCATGGAGGCCAGACCGCTCGTCTCGTCGACGATGATGGCGCCGCTGGGGAGCTGCGGAGAGAGGTCCACGACCTGGTCGAGCTTCGTCAGCTGCGTCCAGCGGGCGAGCCTGGCAGCGTTGGCCGGAGCTGCGAAGCAGAGCGCAAGCAGCACGCATACCACTGCAGAACTGCGCAGGCCACGCAGCATCGACACATCTTCCCAGGATGAAGACGACCACCGCTACGCTCGGTCGGTGAGTGTGCAGCCCGACGATCCGCCCGAAGCCGGCAAGCTGCCGACCGGCCGGATCGCGCGGACGGCGCGGGTCGGCGGGCTGGTGACGGGGCAGGGTCTTCGTTGGGCGGGGATGCGAACCGCCAACCGGGTCCGCACACCCGAGCGCGCCGCGGCTGCTCAGAGCGCGCGGACGGCAGCTCTCGTGGGAGAGCTGGTCAATCAGCTTGGACAGATGCGCGGCGCGGCCATGAAGGTCGGCCAGATGATCTCGATGGTCGAGTTCGACGGTCTTCCCGAGGACCAGCAGGACGAGTTGCAGCGTAGCCTCGCCGCCCTCCGCGACAACGTGCCGCCGGTCGCGTTCTCGGATCTCGAGAAGCTCATGCGACAGGAGTTCGGCGGGCCGCTGCGGAGCGTGTTCAGCGACTTCGACGAGCGTGCGTTTGCCGCCGCGTCGATTGGCCAGGTCCATCGCGCCACAACCGTCGACGGCGACGAGGTGGCGGTGAAGATTCAGTATCCGGGTGTCGCCGAGGCCGTCGATACGGACCTGCGCAACGCAACGCTGCTGTTGCCGCTCGTCAAGCGGCTCGCGCCCGGACTGGACGCCAAGGCGCTCGCCGCGGAGATGCGAGAGCGGATCGCCGAGGAGCTCGACTACGAGCTCGAAGCCCAGAACCAGCGGGCGATCGAGCGGTTGATGCGGGGGCATCCGTTCGTGCGCGTGCCTCGGGTGCACACGGACCTGTCGACCCGGCGCGTGCTCGTGTGCGAGTACGTGGAAGGAGAGCGCTTTGAGGAGGTGCGCCGGGCTGGCGAGGCCGAGCGCGACCGCTACGGCGAGATCGTCTTCCGGCTCTACTTCGGCCTGCTGTATCGCGACCGGATCGCCCTCGGAGATCCTCATCCCGGCAACTATCTGCTGTGCCCCGACGGACGCGTCTGCTTCCTTGACTTCGGCCTGGTTCGCCAAGTCGACGCGGAGCGGGTGGCCGCCGAGCGTGCGATCGCCCTCGCGGTCCGCGAGGAGGACCCGACGGCGCTGACGGAGGCGCTGCTCGCGGGCGGCTACCTCCCCGCCGATCGGGCCGAGGCGGTTGACGCCGACTTTGCCCTGAATCTGATGCGAATGGCGATCAGCTGGTACGCGGTGCCGGGAGGGCGTCGCTTCTCGCCCGAGGACGCCGGCCGAGGCCGGGAGCGTGAGCGCCCAGACGCCGAGCAACGGGCGGCAATGAGGCTGCAGGTCAACCAGTTCACCCTGCCGCCGGAGACGATCTTGATCCGGCGGATGCACGGCATAGTCGCCGTCGTCCTGGCGCAGCTTCGGGCAGGCGCGGACTGGGGCGCAATCGCAGCCGAGTACCTGCACGCGGAGGCACCAGCGACCGAGCTCGGGCAGGCCGAGGCCGAGTTCTTCGCGCGCCGCCGTGGTCACGGCGCTTAAAGCGGGCTGATTACGCCGCGGCCTTCAAGGCTCCGGCAACCTGCGCGCCGAGCTCGAGTAGGGCCGGCAGGAATGCCTCCGAAAACGTGGGGAAAGGCTGGATCGTGTCGAGCAGCGTCGACAGCGGGATCCGCGCCCTGATCGCCACCGTGGCCTGCTGGAGCCACTCGCCCGCCTCGGGCCCCAGCGCGTAGGCGCCCGTCAGCCGCTCGCCGTCCGAGACGAGTGTGAGGAAGCCCGGCTCATCCGCGTAGGCGCGGCTGTAGGTCGAGCTGCGCGGCACGTCGGCGAGCTGGACGGTGACGACATGCTCGCCCTCCGCCTCCCCCACGCTGGCGGCCTGCGGATCGCTGAAGACGACGCGCGGCACGGCGTCGTAACAGGCGGTTGCGGGCCTGCCCAGGATGTTGGACGCCGCCACACGACCCTGGTACTTGCCGACATACGTGAGCGGCCACACGCCTGTTACATCGCCGATCGCCCAGAGGCCGTCACCGGCGGACATCCGGGCGTCCACCTGGATGCCGCGCGGGTCCGGCTCTACGCCCACGGTCTCGAGGCCGATGTCAGCCGTACGGGGCGCCCGGCCCGTGGCCACCAGCAGCTTGTCGCCGCGCACGCTTGTGCCGTCGGGGAAGTCGAGTGCGTATCCGTCTCCATCGCGTCGGGCGGCGCTCGCGTGCTGGCCGAAGTGAAGCTCGATCCCTTCGGCCTCGAGCACCTCGCACAAGGCCTGGCCAAGCGCCTCAGGCTCGCGCGGGAGGAGATGGCGTTCGCCCTCGGCGAGCGCGACGGAGGCGCCCATGCGCGACAGGGCCTGTGCCATCTCCACCCCCACCGGACCCCCGCCGAGAACGATCAGTCGACGCGGAACCTCCTTCAGGCCGGTGGCCTCGCGGTTGGTCCACACGCCGTCGAGCTCCGCAAGCCCCGGAATCGGCGGGAAGCGAGGATTCGAACCCGTCGAGACCACTATGTGATCCGCCGTGTGACGAACCCCGTCGACCTCCACCGCGCCTCGACCGGCGAGCCGTCCGTCGCCGCGCATCAGGTCGATGCCGTTATCGGCCAGCCACTGCACCTGTCCCGAGTCGTCGTAGTCGGAAACCATGAAGTCGCGCCACGCGAGCACGGAACCCACGTCGAGCTGGCCGCTCACCGCCTCCGCGGCCCCGGGCGCGCGCCGAGCCTGAGCGATTGCCTCGCCCGGGCGCAGCAGGGTCTTTGACGGGATGCAGGCCCAGTACGAGCATTCGCCCGCGACCAGCTCCCGCTCGACGATGGCCACCTTCGCGCCGCCCTCGGCGAGCCTGCCGGCGCAGTGCTCTCCGGCGGGTCCCGCGCCCAGGATGATGACGTCGTAGTCCGTGCTCATGCGGTCGTCTCCCTGGCCTCGTCGATCGCCCGGGCGGCCGTGATCAACCCGATGTGGCTGAACGCCTGCGGCACGTTTCCAAGTAGCTCGCCAGCCTTCGCGTCGATCTCTTCGGCGAGCAGACCGACGTCGTTGGCGTAGCTCGTGAGCTGGTCGAACAGGCGCTCAGCCCGGTCGATCTCCCCAGCCTTTGCGAGACAGGAGACGAGCCAGAAGGAGCAGATCACGAACGTGCCCTCCTCGCCCGTCAGGCCGTCGTCGTTCACGCCCTCGGCGCTGTTGCGGTAACGGAGCACGAGTCCGTCCTGTGTAAGGTCGCGCGCGATCGCGTCGATCGTGGACTTCATGCGCGGATCGTCCGCGGGAAGGAACCCGACAAGCGGCATCAGAAGTTGCGCCGCGTCCAGCTCGTCTGAGCCGAACGACTGCGCGTAGGCCTGACGCTGCTCGCTCCAGCCCTTCGTGAGAACCGCCTCGCGGACCTCGTCGCGAGCCTTCGCCCACTCCTCTTCCTTCGCGTACATGCCCAGCTGGTCCGCCAGCTTCACCGCGCGGTCGAGGGCGGTCCAGCAGAGCACCTTCGAGCTCAGGTGGTGGCGCGGATCGCCGCGCATCTCCCACATGCCGGAGTCCTTCTCGTGCCAGCGGCCGGCGGCGGCGTCGGCGAGCTTTGAGACGAAGTGCTGGATCTCGGGGTGCAGCTCGCCGAGCCGCTCGCGGTACAGGTAGAGCACCTGGAGCAGCTCCCCGTAGACGTCGAGCTGGACCTGGTCCCAAGCGCCGTTGCCGACCCTCACGGGCTTTGAGTCGCGCCACCCGCGGAGGTGCGACAGCTCGCGCTCGGAGAGGTCGTGCTCGCCTCCGACTCCGTACATGATCTGGAGGGAGCGGTCGAGCCCGTCGCCGCCGCCGGCGGCGCTCGTCATGAAGGAGGCGAACTCGCCGGCCTCGTCCGAGCAGGCGCCGATGTAGAGCGCCTCCATGGTGAGGCTGGCGTCGCGGATCCAGGCGTAGCGATAGTCCCAATTGCGCTCGCCGCCGACGTCCTCGGGGAGCGACGTGGTCGCCGCCGCGACGATCGCGCCGGTGGGACGGTAGGTCAGGCCCTTGAGCACGCGCGCGCTGAAGCGCACCAGGTCGCGGTGCGGCCCCGCGTAGATGTCGTGCTCTTCCTCCCAGGAGCGCCAGCCGGCGACGGTGTCCTCGATGCGAGCGCGAACCTCATCGGGCGCGGTGGGAGTCCGAATCGTCGACTCTGGCGGCGCCCAGCGCAGCGCGAAGCCGATCGTCTCCGCCGCGCTCACGTTGAAGGTCGAAGAGATGGTCGCGCTCTCGACATGCAGCGGAACGGTCGTGCGGACGGCGATCGGATTGGGGCCGCCGAAGGTGCGCACGCCGTCCTCCTGGAGCCGGATCAGCGGATGGACGAGCCCGTACTCGGGTCGCGGAGCAAGCTGCATCTCGAACTCGACGCTGCCCTCGATCCCGTCGACCGAGCGGAGCAACTCGTGCGGCGGGTTCATGCCGAGGTCGTGTGCGCGCTGTCCCTGCTCGAACACAAGTGCGTCGGTCAGCCGGGCGCTGCCGGTGGAGGTCGTGAAGGTGGTCTCTACAACGAGCGTCCCGGGCAGGTAGCGGCGCTCCACCTCGTAGTCACCGGCGGGCGCGATCTGCCAGTGACCGGCGTCGGGATCGAGAATGCGCCCGAACAGCGACGGGCTGTCGAAGCGGGGCAGGCAGAGCCAGTCGATCGACACGTCGCGGCCGATGAGCGCAGCCGAGCTCGAATCGGACACCATCGCGTACTCGGCGATTGGCAGGAAGCCGTTTTGCTCGCGCGTCGCGCGCGGGCCTGCGACGGTGTCGGGCATAGTCGTCATTGCGCTCACTCCGGGTTCGGGTTGCGGCATTGACTCCCGCAGGCGACAATCCGTTACGACCGACCCTCCACGAGCCGTCAGACCGCACCGTCCAGGAAGCCCTGGATCAGCTCGATGGTCTCGTCCGGCTTCTCGAGGAAGAACAGGTGGCCCGTGCCCTCGACCACCTCAAGCCGCGAGCGTGGTATACGCAGGTGAAGGACGTCGCTGCTCGGCGCGGGGATGATGCGGTCGTCGTCGCCCGTCAGGATCAAGGTCGGCGCCTCGATCTCAGGTAGTCGGTCGTAGGTGTCGTGAGAGAGCACCGCCTCAATTTGCGCCGCGTAGCCCTCCTGATCCTGGGCTTCCTTCGACTTCTTCTCGGTGAAGCGCTCGAGCATGCCGTCGTCCACCTCGCGCGCGAACGCGAGCGGTGCCAGGGCTCGCATCCGCTCGCCCCAGTCGTCGGTCTGCATCGTGAATGCGCGGCCGGTCTCACGCGGTGCGGGCGCGGCGTGCCTCGCGCCTGCGTGAGTGCAGCCGAGCACGAGCCGCCGCACCCGGTCGGGCCAGCCGAGCGCGATCTCCTGGGCGATCATCCCGCCCATAGACATGCCGAACACGTCGGCGCGGGCTATGCCCAGCACCTCGAGCAGGCGCACCGCATCGGCCGCGAGCTGCTTCGTCGTGTACGGGCCTGGCGTGACCGACGACTGGCCGCTCCCGCGGTTGTCGTAAGTGACCACGCGGCGCGACTCTGCCAGCCGTTCCGCGAGCAGGTTCCAGTCGCTCGCTATCGCTGGTATGCCGGCTACAAGCAGCAGCGGCGGGAAACGCGAGCCCCGCTGCTCGTAGTAGAGCTCGACTTCGCCGGCGCGTGCGATGGGCATCTGCCAAAGCTTGTAACAGATTCGGCGCTGGCCGCTCTATGCCGCGATGCGCACGCAGGCGTCCAACGGCATCGCCCCCTGGTGGCCCTCTCAGTTCGGGGCCGACGACCAGATAGGGATGCTCAACCACATCGACGACGCCAAGCGCGCCGCCGCTCTCGGGCTCGTGCGCGAGGGTCGGATCTACGACCTGGCGCACGTGCTCGACGAGCGGGTGCCCGTGTTCCCGGGACGGCACTTCAACCAGACGCTTGTCACCACGGCCCATCACCAGAACGGTGGTGGGGTCGGTGACAACTGCGCCAACTGGGTGATCTGCGTCCAGCACTCGACCGAGCAGCTCGGCACGCACCTCGACGGGCTCAACCACCTCTACATCGGCGACCGCACCTACAACGGTCACACGGTCTCCGAGCTGGCGGAGAACTGGGGCACAAACCGCCTCGGGGCGGAGACGATCCCCCAGATCGTCACGCGCGGCCTGCTGGTGGACGTGTCGGGGCGCGGCTTCGGACCGGGCGACGTGATCACGCCGGAACATCTCGGCGACCTCGCCCCGGAACCCGGCGACGCCGTGCTGTTCCACACCGGCTGGGGCCGCCATTGGAACGACCCGGACACCTTCCTGTCAGGCGAGCCAGGGCCAGGCTGCGAGCTCGCCGCGTGGCTGTGCGAGCGCGGCGTCGCGCTCACCGGCTGCGACACCTGGAGCTACGGTCCCGTACCGCCGGAGGATCCGGCGCGCCCGTTCGAGGTGCCGCAGACCCTCAACGTGAAGCACGGCGTGTTCGTGGTCGAGTGCCTCGACACCGCCGAACTGGCCGCCGACGGGGTCCGCGAGTTCGCCCTGATCCTCACCCATCCCAAGCTGCGCGGCGCCTCGGGCGCCTGGACAGCGCCAATCGCCCTCGTCTGACCGGAGGTTCTCCACCATGAGCACCAGCGAGCACTACGACGTGATCATCATCGGCAGCGGCGCCGGCGGCGGCACGCTCGCCTACAAGCTGGCGTCCACCGGCAAGCGCATCCTGGTGCTCGAGCGCGGCGGCTACCTCAATCGCGAGCGCGAGAACTGGGACAGCAAGGCGATCTACCTCGACGGCCGCTACCACGCCGACGAGGAATGGATCGACAAGGACGGCGAGCCGTTCCGCCCAGGGGCGCACTACTTCGTCGGCGGCAACACCAAGGCCTACGGCGCCATCTTGTTCCGCCTGCGCGACACCGACTTCGGCGAGGTGATCCACCACGACGGGGTCTCGCCGGCCTGGCCGATCTCCTACGACGAGCTCGAGCCCTACTACGCGGATGCAGAGCGGCTGTATCTCGTGCACGGCAAATCGGGCGAGGATCACACCGAGGCGTGGCGCTCCGGTGACTTTCCCCACCCGCCGGTGTCGCACGAGCCGCGCATCCAGCAGCTCTCCGACGACATGGAGCGCATGGGCCTGCACCCCTTCCACCTGCCGATCGGCATCGACCTCGACGAGTCCGACCCCGAGGGTTCGCGCTGCATCCGCTGCGACCGCTTCGACGGCTTCCCCTGCATCCTCGACGCGAAGGCAGACGCGCACATCTGCGCCGTGCGGCCGGCCTTTCAGCACGACAATGTCTCTCTTCTCACCCACGCAAAGGTCGAGCGCCTCGAGACCGATCCGGCGGGCCACATGGTCACCGATGTGGTGGTCGAGCGGCACGGGGTCGAGCAGCGCTTCAGCGGCGACATCGTGGTGGTCTCGTGCGGCGCAGTCAACTCGGCGGCGCTGCTGCTGAAGAGCGCCTCGGACGCGCACCCGGACGGGCTGGCCAACTCCTCAGGCGTCGTCGGGCGCCACTACATGTGCCACCTCAACTCCGCGGTGATCGCGGTGTCCAAGTCGCCCAACGACACGGTGTTCGAGAAGACGCTCGGGTGCAACGACTTCTACTACGGCGCCGACGACTTCGACCGTCCCCTGGGACACATCCAGATGCTCGCCAAGAGCGACCGGCAGATCCTCAAGGGCGGCGCACCGCCGCTCACGCCGGGCTTCACGCTCGACTACGTGGCAAAGCACGCCATCGACATGTGGCTCACGAGCGAGGATCTCCCGCTCGAGCAGAACCGCGTGACGGTCGACGGCTCCGGACGCATCCACCTGAGCTACACCGACTCGAACCGCGAGCCGCACCGCCGGCTCCTGCGCAAACTGGGCGGGCTGATGGGCCATCTGGGCTGTCACCCGCACCTGCTTCCCCACTCGGTCGTGCGCGACAAGCGCATCCCCATCGAGGGCGTGGCGCATCAGTGCGGCACGGTGCGCTTTGGTGACGATCCGAGAAACTCGGCGCTGAACGTGGATTGCCGGGCTCACGACGTGGACAACCTCTACGTCGTGGACACGAGCTTCTTCCCCTCGGCCGGCGCTGTGAACCCGGCGCTCACGGCGATGGCCAACGCCATGCGCGTCGGCGATCACCTGATGGAGCGCATGGGTGTTCGCGAACACGAAACGGAGCTTCAGGAGGTGGCCTCATGAGCCGCAGCAACGGTCTTGTCCCAACGGTCGGCCGCGGCCTTGCCGCCGGCCTGGCCGGCACCGCCGCGATGACGATCTCCTCGACGATCGAGCAGAAGCTGCGGCAGCGGGCGCCGTCCACCGCGCCTGCTGACGCCGCTGCCAAGGTGCTCGGCATCCACTCCTTCCCCTCCGACAGCGCCAAGAACGCGTTCAGCAACGCCGTTCACTGGAGCTACGGGACCGGCTGGGGCGCCGTCAGGGCGCTCCTCGGCCGCAAGCTTTCCCCGGGCGCGGCCACGGCCACGCACCTCGCCGCGCTGTGGGGCAGCGAGCAGGTCATGCTGCCGGCGCTCGAGGTCGCTCCGCCGGTGACGATGTGGGGGCGCGAAGAGGTTGCCATCGATGGCTTCCACCACATGGTGTACGCGGCCGCCACGGGCATCAGCTACGAGCTGCTGAGCTCACGGCGCTGATCGCACCCGGTCTGTCCAACCTGAGGCAGGTCGCTGCGTCTGTACGGGCGTGGCTTGCCTCACACCGCTCCCACAGAGCGTCGCGACGGCCATTCGCGCGTTGCTCCCGGTCACGGCAGCCCGCCGATTCCTCGCGGGGCAGCCGGCCAGCCGCCCACCCTGTCTGATCGCGGCCGACCAGCGTCTGGCTCTCCATGGCTGGCCCCAGGCGCGCGCATACCGCGTGTACTCGGCGGGAGATTCCGGTTGCGGACGCGAAGAAATCCTGTTCGTGGCGCGCGATGGAGAACCGTTCACCGCCCACCTTGGAACGGTCTGGGCGGCCGGAAGGCGCATCGAGTGGCTCGAGGTGGAGGCGAGCTGGTGAGCGTCGCGGATGCAGCGATCTTCCCGACTGGGATTGCTGCCGCGCGGAAGGACGTCGCGGCGCTGCTCGATCTCGTGCGCCGGGACGGGGATCTGTTCGTGCATGGGGTGAATGTGGGCAAGCTCGCGGAGCGGATCGCAATTGCGCTGGGGCTATCGGAGCGGTACGCGACCCGAATCCGTCTTGCCGGGGCGCTGCACGACATCGGCAAGCTGGCGGTCCCGCGCACGCTGCTGGCTAAGCCCGGCGCCCTGACCGAGGCGGAGCGCCGCATGATCGAGCGCCACGCTGCGATCGGCGCCGCGATAGTGCAGCTCGCGGGACTCCCGCGCGAAGCGCGCTGGATCCGCCACCACCATGAGCGGATGGATGGCCGCGGGTACCCCGATCGCCTGCTGGCGTACGAGATCCCGCTGCCGTCCAGGATCATCCTCGCGGCCGACGCCTTTGACGCGCTGATTTCCGATCGCCCCTATCGGCCGGCTCAGACGGGCCAGGAGGCTCTCGCGGAGCTCGCCGCCCACAGCGGGGGGCAATTCGACCCGGCGTGCATCGCCGTGCTCAGCCAACTCGTGGGACATGACTATTAAGAACTCGTAGATGCCCTTGCGCCCCTCCCCCGGCGCTGTCAGGCTGGCCTGGCTCGCTACACGCAGCGAGGGGCGCGTTACCGAACGACGGAGCCGATCTTGGCAACGACGATCGTCGAGGCCCCGAGGGTCACGTCGAGGCCCGGTGCCTTCTCAGAGCTCGAAGATGAGCGGCTTGTTTCCGCGATCCGGGACGGCCATGACGAGGCCTTTGAGGTCTTCTACGACCGCTACCAGGCGGGCGTTCTGTCGTTCTGCCGTCACATGCTCGGCAGTCAAGAGGACGCCGAGGACGCGGCACAGCAGACGTTTTTGGCCACCTACAAGCAGGCTCACGCGGGCTCCCCGCCGACCCATCCCCGCGCGTGGCTCTACACGGTCGCTCGCAATCGCTGCCTGACGACGCTTCGCGCCCGGCGCGAGAGCTCGACAGACACGCTCGAGCCCACCACTGAGGGACTCGCCGAGGAGGTCGAGCGCCGCCACGAGCTGCGCGAGCTGCTCGGCGATCTGGGGCGCCTTCCGGAGGATCAGCGCGTGGCCCTGCTGCTCTTTGAGCTGGGGGCTCTGGACCAGTCCGAGATCGCCGAGACGATCGGATGCGCACCGGCGAAGGTGAAGGCTCTCGTCTATCAGGCGAGGACGACGCTTGCCCATCGCGCCGAGGCAAGGAACGCGCGCTGCTCGGAGATCAGGCAGCAACTGGCCACGCTTCGCGGCGGCACCTTGAACAGCCGTGCCCTGAAGCACCATCTCGAGATCTGCGAGGGCTGCGCCGAGTTCAGGGACGAGGTACGCCACCAGCGCGCTCGCTTCGGACTGATACTTCCTGTGATCCCGCTCGCGAGCTCACATGGGGCGGTTTTGAGCGCACTCGGGCTTGGCAGTGGTGCGTCGCATGCCGCCGGAGCCGCGCACGGCGGTGCCGTACATGCGGCCGCCGGCGGCGGACGGCTGGCACGGCTCGCCGCCTATGTCACGCGGCCCAGGATCGCGGGAATCGCGGCGCTGACCGCCGGCGCAGCGGCGGGAATCGCGATCGTCACGGGCGGGCCCGGACACGAGCGGAGTGCTTTATCGCCCGTGGTGCCGCCCGCGCATGCGGCGACACCGGCGACGAAGGTCGCCGCCAGCACACGGCTCGCCGCTACCCGGCACCGCGGAGGGTCGAAGCATCCCCCGCGGCCCGCGGCCCATCGGGGGCCAATGGCACGCGTCGCCCCAGGGGTAACTCGGCGTCCGGATGGGCACCCCCAGCCCTCCCCGGTCGCTCCGCAGGTCCCCAAACCCACGCCCAGGAGCCCAGCCCGGCGGGCACCCCTAAACGCGTCTCCGAAAACGCCCCAGTCGTCTCCCCCGGCGTCGCGGCCAGCAGACCCACCGGCGACGGCGCCCCCCGCCTCCACCGGCACCCCACCCGGGGCGCCACCGCCCGCGTCCTCGTGCGGACCCAATGGACAGGGCGGCGGACACGCCTGGGGGCACTGCAAGGGCCCGGACGGACTACCTCCACCTGCCGAGGAGCACAGCCAGGGACAGGGCGATCCGGGCGGGCCAAAGCACGCCCAGGAAAAGTAGACGGGTAACGCCAACCTGGGCGCATGTGCTGCGTCTCTACAGGCGTGTCTCGCACCCCTGGCACCCAGCAGCAGGTGGAACTCCCGCTCGAGCGGCGTCTCCCGTTCTCGGTCAACGCCTCGCCGTCAGCAGCGTGCCAGACCCGGCAAGCCGTCCCGAGCCGCGTGTCGGAGCTGCTGGGGCGCGACGGGCTTCTGCTCCTCACTGAGCTGGTCAACAACGCCGTGATGCATGGCTCGAGCAGCCCGGCGGACCGCGTGTCCGTCGACCTTTTTGACTTGGGTGAGCGGGTGCGTGTGGAGGTCAGAGATGGCGGTGCCGGGTTCACTTGGCGCCGCCCACCGGACGATCCAAACAGAGTCACGGGCTACGGCCTTGTGCTCGTCGAAGCGGTCGCAGATCGCTGGGGCATCGACACCGCATCGGGTCGAAACTGCGTCTGGTTCGAGCTCTAGGGGGCCAGCGGGAAGCGGTGCCCGGCCGGCGATGACCGGTCGGGCACCGCGGCGCCCGCCTGTAACGAGGGAACGCTTCGGGCGACCAACGGGGATGTCTGCCCCTGTCACGGTGGATTGGTTCACTGGCCCGCGCGACGCGCTGGCCGATCTGTTCGCGCTGGCTGACGACTCACCGGAGCAGGTCGAGACGTACCGCGACTTCGGTCGCGTGCTGGTGGCGAGGGAAGCCGGGGCGGTGATGGGGCATCTACAGCTCGTGGGCGGCGAGCGTGACGGGGAGGCCGAGCTGAAGAGCCTCGCTGTCCGCGAGGACCAGCAGGGGAGGGGCGTGGGCCGGATGCTGGTCGAGCGCGCCGTGGAGGGGTGCCGCGACGACGGGCTCTCGACACTGCTCGTCGCGACGGCGGCCGCGGACACGCGCGTGCTCCGCTTCTACCAGCTGCTCGGCTTTCGGATGCTGCGCGTGGAGCGCGACGCCTTCACGCCCGAGGCCTCCTATCCAGAGATCGACGTCGACGGCATCCCGCTACGCGACCGGGCCTGGCTGTCGCTCGAGCTTTAGCCGTGCTGACCGACGCTGACCTGTATCGCCGCGGGACCGCCACCCTGCTGGCCTCCTGGGAGGAGTACGCCCGTGGGGCCACCGGCTTCCGCGATCTCGGCCGCTTCCTCGAGTACGTCCCTACGGCTCAGCGTCTTGTGCGAGCACCCCCTTGCGGTGGCGCCACGGCAGGAGTATCACGTACCTCGTAGTGAAGTCCCTGCGTTCCCGCGATGGGCGCGCGGGCTTCTCGTGAGCAAGACGGAGGAATGCAGTGCCGCGGCCGGGCACATCCGGTCAGGCCTCTCAGCCCAGGCGGACCGAGCGACCGGCTCGGTCGGGAGGAGAGCGGCGCCGCTCGGGGGCCGGGGCGGGCGGGCGCTTGCCTCCAATCGTCCAAGCCGGCGAGACCCACCAGCCGGCTGACCTCGACCTTCCCATCGCTCGCCGCCAGCGCAGACGTCAGCACCGGCGGCGGCACCGTACGCTCGGCATGGTCTTGCTCATCCTGATGGTGGTATTGACCGCGGCAGTCGCGGCCGCGTTGGTAATTGCCGGGAACCCTCAGCTGATCGTGAGGTGCTCACTCGCCTCGTCGAACTCGCGCACTCCGGGGCGCGACTCGTTCGTCTACGCAGCCGACGGCTCGCGCCTCGGCGCAGTGCCGACAGATCGCAACCGGGAGCCCGTATCGCTCAACCGGATGTCGCCGTGGCTGCCCAAGGCGACCGTGGAGATCGAGGACCGGCGCTTCTGGCAGCGTGGGGCACTCGACTACGGGGCGATCGCCCGGGCGGCGATCGCGGATTTGAAGGCCGGCCGGGTGGTCCAGGGGGGATCAACGCTCGCGCAGCAGTACGTGCGCAACCGCTATCTCCCGAGCCATCGCCCGACTCTCCAGTGGAAACTCAAGGAGGCGTGCCTCGCCGTGCAGCTGGAACGCGCATGGTCAAAGCGGCGAATCCTGCAGGCATACCTCAACACGGTCTTCTACGGCCAAAGCGCTTACGGTGCCCAGGCGGCTGCGTGGACCTACTTCTCGCGGAGCGCGCGGAATCTCACGCTTCCCCAGGCCGCGCTCCTTGCTGGGCTGCCGCAGGCACCCAGCGACTACGACCCATCCCGGAACCCCGGCGACGCTCGGGCGAGGCGCAACGAGGTGCTCGCCGCGATGCACTCGGCGGGGGTCATTTCGACGACCCGGTTCCGGGCGGCCGCTGCCAGTCCGCTGCTGCTCCATCCCGGGCGCCGGTACAGCTCCGTTCGCGGCGGCCCCTTCTTCAACTACGTGCTTCGCACGCTTGAACGCCGGTATGGCAGGCGCGCCGAGCATGGAGGACTGCATGTCCAGACCACGCTCGACCCGCGCCTGCAAAGCCTGGCGGAGAACGCGATCGCCGGCTGGCTCCTATCGCCCCTGGACCCGGCGGGCGTGCTGGTGGCGATCGACCCCCGTAACGGCGCCATCCGGGCGATGGCCGTCGACGTGCCGGGCGGTGCGCCGCTGCGCTTCAACCTCGCCAGTCAGTCGCACCGCCAGGCGGGCAGCGCCTTCAAGGTCTTTACGCTCACGGCGGCGATCGAGCAGGGAATCTCACTCAACTCCGTGTGGCACGGCCCGCCAGCACTCACGATCCCCAGCCGCCGTTGCCTCAATGCGAACGGGCCGTGGGTTGTGCACAACTTCGCCGACGAGAAGGCCGGCACGATGACGCTGGACCAAGCGATCGCCCACTCGGTGAACACGATCTTCGCCCAGGTGGTGATGCGCGTGGGGCCGGCGCACGTCGTGGACGTGGCGCACAGGATGGGCATTCGCTCGCCGCTGCGTCCGGTGTGTTCGATCACCCTCGGTCCGGAGGGGGTCTCGCCGCTGGAGATGACGACCGCCTTCGCGACCCTCGCCGCGCGCGGCACCCGTCGCGGCGCTCACGCCCTGCAGATGGTGGCCCTTCCGAGTCGACGAGTGATCGCGCGGCTTCGCACGCGTGGGAAGCCGGCGCTAGCCCGGAGCGTGGCCGACCGTGTGACCGATGCCCTTAGCGGCGTCGTGCGCGCCGGCACCGGGGTGGCCGCGAACCCCGGGCGGCCGGCCGCAGGCAAGACTGGGACCGCCGAGGGGTTCAAGGATGCCTGGTTCTGCGGCTACGTTCCGCAGCTGGCGGCGTGCGCGTGGATCGGATATCCGCATGCCGAAATCCCGATGCACAACATCGACGGCTTCGCGCAGGTGGTGGGCGGCTCGGTCCCTGCGCGTATCTGGCATGACTTCATGGTCCCAGCGCTGAGTACTGAGCCGGTCCAGGCGCTCCCCACCGTCCCTACCTCCCCTACGGCCCCGTAGGCCGCGACAGCTCCCAGCGCTGCGCCACGAGCACGACCCGGAAGCCGTCGGGGTCCTCGAACGTGACCCCGTGCTCCGCCCAGTACGGATTGGCGGGTGTGACCGGGGCGACGCCAAGGCGAGCCGCCACCTGCCGCACCGCGGCGTCATTGCCGAGGTAGAGCACCAGCAGCGACTCCGGGTGCGGCGCCGGCGCGC
>Ga0136846_1214383_pt1 | contig 16106 bp, 13 predicted proteins | sample HopSoiMetagenom2_FD_96841 | JGI IMG/M metagenome (GOLD analysis project Ga0136846, IMG submission 96841) | Grasslands soil microbial communities from Hopland, California, USA - 2 Assembly 2016 (version 4) | ecosystem: Environmental > Terrestrial > Soil > Grasslands | place: USA: Hopland... | reverse complement strand
GCAGGCCTACGGTGATCAGGGATACGGCTACGCCAACCGTGACTATGCCGGCCAGGGCCAGGGCTACACCGGGAACGGATACGACTCCCAGGGCTATTCCGGGCAGTACGCCGATCAGCCGTATTCCGGGCCGGGCCATTCCGGCCAGGAATACTCCGCACCGGGGTATGGCGATCAGGGATACGGTGCCCCGTCAGCGGCCGGCGCTAACCAGAGCTACCCCTCTTCGTCCTCTTCGCATCAGTCCCCGCCTTCCCCCGCTTACCAGGGGCAGCGCCATGACAGCGGGTCCTACCAGGCAGAGGGATACGGAACGGACTCCTACTCCGGCCGGGGCTACGACACCTCCGCCCCGGGCTACGACACCAGCTCGTACGACAGCAGTTCGTATGAGAGCGGCTCTTACGACAGCCGCGGCTACCCGGCACCTGGTTACCAGGGGCAGGAGCAGCAGGGCTACGCCGACGAAGGTTACAAGGGCCAGCACTACCGTGACCAGGAGTACCAGGACCAGGGGTATCAGGACCAGGGATACGACGGCCAGCACTACCAGGACCCGAGCCAGGGTGCCGTGGCCCAGCACGGGTACGAGGAGTACGGCTATCCGGACCAGGGCGCTAGCCAGGGATACGAGGCCGGGAGCTACCCGGAGTCCGGGTACGCGAATCAGGCTTACCCCGGCTACGGCGACCAGCGGTACCAGGAGCAGGGCTACCAGGAGGCTGACACGTCGGCCTACCCGGACCAGGGGTTCAGCGAATACGGCTACGGCGGCCAGGACCACCCGGCCGCGGGCGACGCCGTGTCCTATCCGGACCAGGGCTACAGCACGTTCGGCTACGGCGGGCAGGATCAGTCCTACCGCGGCGTAGCCGGCCAGCGCCAGCCCAGCCAGCACCAGCCCAGCCAGCACCAGGGCGGCCAGTCCCCGGCCGGCCAGTATCAGGCCAGCCAGTACCCGGACCAGGATGACGAGGCGACCGCGAGTCATCAGGCCGTCTCCTCGTTCCCCTACGAAACAGACCCTCCTACGCGCCGGGAACAGAGGCGCCGCCGCGGACGTTAGTAGATAACAGCCGGTGCGGTTGTGTCCCCCGGGCCGCACCTATTTGCCTTCACGGAATACCGTTCGGCTGGAGCCGTGTTGTGCCTTTCGCCGAGAGGCGACCTCCGCACCGGTGCGCGTGACGAAGAACCGGCTGGCTAGCCAGCCGGTTCTTCGTTTACGCAGGTCCGCCCGGTCGCGGCTGCGAGTGTTCCGGGCCGCCCGGCGTGCCGGACCGGCCGTCCGGGGTCACCGGGGAGTCCTCGTCCTCCGGCGGCGGGATGGGACCGACGACCGCGTTGAGCACCTGTGAATTGGGGATGGACATCACGCTGCCCCCGGTGTCGAAGCGGACGTAGGTGATCCCGATATCCGTCACGATGCCGTCGAGCGTGCCGCCGAGCGCGCCCGCTTGCAACCTGACGGCGTCTCCTACCTGGAATGGCCGGGCGAAGAGCAGCACCATCCCGGCGAACACGTTACCGAGCGCCTGCTGCGCCGCGATGCCGACGAAGACGGTGGTCAGTGCGCCGCCTAGGACCAGCTGGCCGATCGGCACGGCGAACAGCTCCAGCGTGATCACCAGGGTGGCGAAGGCGCCGACGATCAAGATGATGTACCCCGCCACCGCCGCGTGCGCGGTGCCCGTCCTGGGCTGGAGCAGTTCCCTGACCTTCCCGGCCAGGCTGTAGGTCGCGACGGACCCGAAGATGAAAAAGGCCACCGCCATGGCCGCCCAGATGAACCGGTCGGCGAGGTGGCTCGTGGCCGAGAAGATGGGGGCCGAGTCGTAACGCGCCTGATCCGAGATGACCGCGGCCGCGATCGCGAACAGCAAGGCGATGATCGCCTTCCACGGCCTCGTCTTGCGCTTGACGCGCTCGACCTGCTCCGACAGGTCGATCTGCCGTCCGTTCTGCACTGAGCTCCTCCCCCCGCGGCTGCCTGTGGCCCGCTAACGCTACCCGGGTCCGGCCCGGCCCGGCCCGGAGACCCCGGACAACGAAAAGCGCCGGGGAGCGGATGCTCCCCGGCGCTGACCGAGACGAAGGCCTAGCCGATCAGCGGTCGGCCGACCGGGAACCGGAGCCTCCCGGCGATGCCGTTCGAGACGCCGGCCGCCGAGGTGTACCAGGCGACTAGCGCGGTGATGATGCCGACGTAGCCGCCGAACTTGATCGTTCCGGTGGGCAGCAATGCAGCGCCAGCGGTGAAGTTACCGATGCAAAGGATGATCTCGGTGAGCTCCAGGGTGAGGAACACCGCGAACACCGCCATGTTCACCTGAGTGCTCAGGATCAGCATGTACGTGTTGAAAATGACGAATGCGAGCAGTATCCAGCCTAGATCGTGATTGAGCGAGGCGACTGTTGCCGCCGCCGTGGCCGGCCTGATGGCCGCGACCGCCGGGTTCACGACGAACTGGACCCACAGGCCGAGGCCGATCCAGAAACCGCCGTAGGTGGAGAACGCGGTGGCACCGAATACGTTTCTGTTGCGGAACTCCCACATGCCGGCCAGCAGCTGGGCGAGTCCGCCGTAGGCGAAAGCGTAGCCGAGCCATGCGTTGCCGGTGGCATGGGTCATCCAGCCGGCATTCTTGGCCGACAGCAGGAACGTAGTGAGGGCAAAGGCTGCGAGACCCAGGGGAGCAGGGTCGGCGATTCCAGAAACGGCGGCAGTGCTGGGGCTGGGCTGGACTGTGCGGTCTTCGCTGACGCTCAAATCGATCCCTCCTAGTGGTGGGGAACGGCTCGTCCGGCTCCCGGCGGACCATGCGGCGGTCGAGAGGACGGAGCGCCCGTCATTACTGCGTGCCTGGCACGAGATCTTGTCCTACCTACCAAAGACTTCGCGCCCTAACCTTCCCCTGGTCACATCTGGCACAGAATGACCAGACGAATGATTCGTCAACAGCGTAACGCCGCGCGCGTTAGGGTGCGAGACCTAAAATCCGACTGTTTCTGTCACCATTCGCAGGCCGCCTCACGGGGCGGCGGCCGAAGCGGTGCCAAGATTCCCTTCCGGCCAGAATTCGGAATTAGCGGCGCCGCCGCCACGGGAATCCGCGCCGGGCACCGCCTCGAGGGCGGCCCCGACGTCCGCCGCCGCGCCCGCGTGGCGCAGCGCACGGGCCAGTGCCGCCATGGCGATCACCGGGGCGAGCGGGCTCCCGCGAGTTACTAGGTTAGGATCAGGGGGAGCACGAGGAAGGGTCCGCGCCGATGACCGACCGACCGATCCGAGCGTCTGACAAAGAGCGGGACAGTGTTGTCGAAGTCCTCAGGGACGCGTACACGGACGGCCGGATCACCCTGGAGGAGTTCGACGATCGCACGTCGGCCGCCTACGCGTCGAAGACCTGGGGTGATCTGCGCGAGCTGACGTCGGACCTGCCGGTCGAACCGGTGCTCGGGGCCGGCCTGCCGCAGCGTCCGCCGCATCCGCGGCCCGTCGCGCAGGTCATGCCGACGGTGCCCCGGCAGCGCCACGACGGCCGCAACCGGCCGCTGGGCCGGCTGCTGCCGGTCATCTTCGCCTGGATCATGATCGCGGCGGCGGCCGGTTCGCCGGATACGGCGGCAGCCCTGTCGGTCGTGTTCATCTGCCTGCTGGCGTGCCGGGTAGGCTACGGGGGACGCTGACGCCCGGGCGGCGGCGTGCGACACGCTGACCCGCGCTAATAGTCAGTACTAGTCATCCCCGCCCTGGGCAGGCGGCTACTATGAGTCGGCCGGCGCCGGCACAGTCGCGCCGGCCTGCCTGATTGCCGAGGCCTGCGGGAATCAGGCAGCTGAACTACGGGACTTCCGGCTGGCTGGGAGAGGCAGGAGGCGGTCGTTGTCCGACACGACCACCGGCAGCGATCGGGTCGTTCCTGATCAGCAGCCGCCTGAAGACAGGCGCGTGTCGCGGCTGACCCGGCTCACCGGCTCGGTGGCGGTCCACTGGCAGTTCGCCATCGTGGTGGCCGTGGCCGTCCTGATGCGGATCATCGTGATCCTGGGCTATCCGCCGATCCTGTGGTTCGACGACTCCTACAACTACATCTACGATGCGTTTACCGGCCGCCCGGACGTTATCAGGGCGAACGGCTACCCGTTCTTCCTCCAGCTGCTGCTCCCGCTGCACAGTACCTATCCGATCGGGCTGATCCAGGCGGCTATGGGGGTCGCCATCGGCATCGTGATCTATGCCCTGCTCCGCCACCGCGGGCTGCCGTGGTGGGGAGCGGCGCTGGCGGCAGTCCCGGTGCTGTTCGACTCCTACCAGCTGCACCTCGAGCACATGATCACCTCGGACGTGCTGTTCGTCTTCCTGGTCACCATCGCCATCGTGATCTTGTGCTGGAATGACCGCCCCTCGGTCCCGGTCATGGCCGTGGCCGGCCTGCTCATCGGCTACGCCACCCTGGTGAGGTCCGTCGGCGAGCCGCTGCTCGTGGTGGCCCTGGTGGCCATGCTGATCCGGCGGGTCGGCTGGCGGCGCGTGGTGACGCTGCTCGTGGCCGGCCTGGTGCCCATCGCGGCCTACATGGTCTGGTTCCACAGCTCGACCGGCAAGTACGGGCTGACCCAGTCCCTGGGTCCGTTCGTGTACAGCCGGGTCAGCGCCTTCGCCGACTGCTCGAAGCTTGAGCCGCCGGCCGACCTGCGCTTCCTGTGTGACACGAACCCGCCGCAGTACCGCCCGCCGGCCTCGCAGTACATCTGGGCCGACAACGACCTGCCGGTCAACGGGAAGGTCACGTACACCCCCCTCTACAACGACAAGCGGATCGGTTCCGACACCGGCGCCCGCTTCGCTCCCGTGGTCGGCGCCAAGGAAAAGCAGTTCGCCGAGTTCTTCATCAAGAAGCAGCCGGTGACTTACCTGCGCGTCGTGCTGAAGGACGTCGTGCACACGTTCGGCTGGAACCGCGAGCCGGACCCGGGCGGGGTCTACGAGACCGCGAACGGGAACGGCCCGACCTTCCAGTTCATCAATCGCCCGGCGCTGGTCCACACGATTCCCTGGTACACCCATCCCACGCACCTTCCCGGTACCCCGCCGCACAGCTTCTGCGACGCCACCTGCCAGCAGGGAGACCCGCAGGCGGGCCAGATCCAGGCGGCGGAGAGGGCCTTCTCCGGCGGCGGGCTCGGCGAGACCCGGGCGGTCGGTCCGTGGTATCAGATCCTGCAGTTCTATCAGCGGATCTTCTACCTGCGCGGGACGCTGCTCGCGCTCATCGTGCTGGCGGGCCTGGCGGGCGTGCTGGCCCGCTGGCGCCGCTGGGGCGGCCTCGGCTTGCTGCCATGGCTGGTCGGCGCGGTGCTGATCGTGCTGCCGGCGATGACGGCCGGGTTCAGCTACCGTTATGTGCTCGCCGCGGCGCCCGCCGCCTGCCTGGCGGCCGGCCTGGCGTTCGCCCGCGGGCCGGGGGAGAAGTCAGTGCGTGACCTAGCGGCCGGGCGCCTTCGCCGCGGCCGCCCGGTCGAGCAGGAATAGCGTCCGCTGCCGGCCGCGGCATCCCGCGGCGGGCATCGGCGCCGGGTCGTCGCCGGGCAGCGCCAGCGCGACCGCGTCGGCCTTCTCCTCGCCCGAGGCGAGAATCCAGACCTCGCGGGCCGCCTGGATCGACGGCAGGGTGAGCGACAGCCGGGTCGGCGGCGGCTTGGGCGAGTTCCGCACCGCGACCACCGGGCGGCCGTCATCGAGCGCCGGCAGGCCGGGAAACAGCGAGGCGACGTGCCCCTCCGGGCCGATGCCGAGCATCAGCACGTCGAACGCCGGGACCGGGCCCTGGCCGGCCTGCTTGGCCGCGTCGGCCAGCCACGACGCGTACCGGGCGGCGGCCGCGTCCGGGTCGTCCCCGTCCGGGCCGTCCGGACCCGGCATCGGGTGCACCCGGACCGGGTCGACGTCGACGTGGTCGAGCAGGGCCGCGCGCGCCCCGGTCTCGTTCCGGTCCGGATCGCCGACCGGGACGAAGCGCTCGTCTCCCCACCAGATGTCCAGGTGCCGCCAGTCGATCGCGTCCCGGGCCGGGGCAGCGGCCAGTTCCTCGAGCACCTTGGTGCCGATGCCGCCCCCGGTCAGCACCGCCGACGCGCTGCCGCGGGCGGCGGCGGCGTCGGTCAGCCCGGTGACCAGTCGCGCCGCGACGGCCTGGGCGAGCAGCGGGCCGTCCCGGTAGACGATCACCTCGGGAGCGCTCATGAGCGGGCCAGGGCCCGCAGGGTCTCGGCGTAGACCTCGTCCGGCTCGAGCCTGCGCAGTTCCTCGGCCACCAGCTCAGCGGTGTCGCGCCGGTGCAAGGCCACCCGCCGCTCCGGCCGGCCCGGCCAGGACAGGGTGGCGTTGCGGCCGTCCGGCCGGGACAGCGCGACCTTGCCGTCGGCCGTCTCGAAGTTCACCTCGGTGATCCCGGGGCCGCCGGACTCGCCTCGCTGCACCTCGATGCCGAGCCGCAGTCCCAGCCAGGCCGCGATCAGGTCCGCGCTCGGGTTGCCGGGCTCGGCCAGGACCTCGCCGCCGAGCAGCTCGGGGTAGGGCTGGTCCAGCGTGGCCGCGAGCAGCGAGCGCCACGGCGTCGACCGGGTCCAGCTCAGGTCGGTGTCACCGGGCTGGTAGGCCCGGGCCAGGGCCAGCAGCATGTCCCTGGGCGTATCGCTGGCGGCCGCGTCGGTCACCCGGCGCCGGGCGACCGCGCCGAGCGCGTCTCCCCGGGGCGAGGCCGGAGCCACGTCCGGCCACCAGATGACCACTGGCACGTCCGGCGCGAGCAGCGGCGCCACCACCGAGTCGGCGTGCTGGCCGAGCGGGCCGTACATGCGGAGCAAGATGGTCTCGCCGGGGCCGGTCTCGCCCACCCGGATCTCGGCGTCGAGCCGCGACTCGCCCTTGGGCTTGCGGGTGATGACGGCGAGGATACGGCTCGGGTGCTCGCGGCCCGCCTGGCTGGCCGCCCGGACCGCGTCGTACTGCTCGGACTCGTCGGTGACGATGATCAGCGTCAGCACGGTGCCCGAGGCGGGACCGCCCATCCGGCGCCGCGCCTGGCTCAGCGCCTCGTGGATCGCGCCGGTACTGGTGTCGGTCAGGTCGATGGTCATCGGAGCCTCTCTAGAGCCGGCGCCATGTGCGGCCGTCCCGGGCCATCATCGCGTCGGCCGACGCGGGCCCGGCCGAGCCGGCCGGATACTGATCCGGCTTGGTGTGGGAGGCCCAGAAGTCCTCGACCGGATCGAGGATGCGCCAGCCGAGCTCGACCTCGGCCTGCCGCGGGAACAGCGGCGGATCGCCGATGAGGACGTCGAGCAGCAGCCGCTCGTAGGCTTCCGGGCTGGACTCGGTGAACGACTCGCCGTAGGCGAAGTCCATGTTCACGTCGCGGACCTCCATCGCCGTCCCCGGCACCTTCGAGCCAAACCTGACCGTGATGCCCTCGTCCGGCTGGATCCTGATCACCAGCGCGTTCTGGCCGAGTTCCTCGGTGTCGGTGGCGGAGAAGGGCAGGTGCGGCGCCCGGTGGAAGATCAGCGCGATCTCGGTCATGCGGCGCGGCAGCCGCTTGCCCGCGCGCAGGTAGAACGGGACCCCGGCCCAGCGCCTGGTGTCCACGCCCAGCTGCACCGCGGCGTAGGTCTCGGTCCGCGAGTCCGCCGGGATGCCGTCTTCCTCCAGGAAGCCGTGGACCTGGCGGCCGCCCTGCCAGCCCGCCGAGTACTGCCCGCGCGCGGTACCCGCCGCGATGTCGGCGGGCAGCCGGACCGCGGACAGCACCTTCTCCTTCTCCATCCGCAGCGAGTCCGCGTCGAAGGCGACCGGCTCCTCCATGGCGATCAGCGCCAGCAGCTGCAGCAGGTGGTTCTGGATCACGTCACGGGCCGCGCCGATACCGTCGTAGTAGCCGGCCCGGCCGCCGATGCCGATGTCCTCGGCCATGGTGATCTGGACGTGATCGACGTGATCGCGGTTCCAGACCGGCTCGAACATCTCGTTGGCGAACCGCAGCGCCAGGATGTTCTGCACCGTCTCCTTGCCGAGGTAGTGGTCGATGCGGAATACCGCCTCGGGCGGGAAGACTCCGTCCAGGGTGGCGTTCAGCTCCCGCGCGCTGGTCAGGTCGTGGCCGAACGGCTTCTCGATCACCACCCGCCGCCAGCCCCCGTTGTCGGAGTCGGACAGGCCGCTGCGCTTGAGCTGCTGCACCACGGTGGGAAACTGGCCGGGCGGGATCGACAGGTAGAACGCGTAGTTCCCGCCGGTGCCCCGGTCCTCGTCGAGCTGCCGGACACACGTGGCCAGCTGGTCGAACGCCGCGTCGTCGGAGAACGAGCCGGACACGAACCGGACACCCTCGCTGAGCTGCTGCCAGACCGCGTCCCGGAACGGGGTGCGCGCGTACTCCTTCACCGCCCGGTAGGTGACCTGGGCGAAATCCTCGTCCTCCCAGTCGCGGCGGGCGAAGCCGACGAACGAGAAGCCCGGCGGCAGCAGGCCGCGGTTGGCCAGGTCGTAGACGGCCGGCATCAGTTTCTTGCGCGCCAGGTCGCCGGTGACCCCGAACATGACCAGCACGCACGGCCCGGCCACCCGGGGGATGCGCCGGTCCCGCGGGTCGCGGAGCGGATTGCGTGCTTCGGCGGTCTCATCCATTCCTGCAATGACTCCCGGATTCGCCGGGGCCGGGCCTTGGTCGGCCGTCACTCAGAGCCCCATATTGGTTCTGATCGTGTCGAGGAGCTCGTTCCACGACGCCTCGAACTTTGCCACGCCCTCGTCCTCGAGCACCTGCACCACGTCGTCGTAGCCGATGCCGAGCTTCTCCAGGTCGGCGAAGACCTGCCGCGACTCGTCGTAGGTGCCGTGCACGGTGTCACCGCGCAGCTCGCCGTGGTCCGCCGTGGCCTTGATGGTCGCCTCGGGCATCGTGTTCACCGTGTCGGCCACAACCAGGTCGACCACGTACATCGTGTCGGGGAACGCCGGGTCCTTGGTCGAGGTGGAGGCCCACAGCGGCCGCTGGACGTTGGCCCCGTCGGCGGCCAGCGCCTGCCAGCGCTCGGTCGCGCACTTGTTCTCGAACAGCTCGTAGGCCAGCCGGGCGTTGGCGATGGCCGCCTTGCCGCGCAGCGCCTCGGCTTCCGGTGTGCCCAGCTTGTCCAGCCTGCCGTCCACCTCGGAGTCCACCCGGCTGACGAAGAACGAGGCCACCGAGAAGATCTTGGACAGGTCGTGCCCGTTCGCCTTGGCCTTCTCCAGGCCCTCCATGTAGGCGTCGATGACCTTGCCGTGCCGCTCCAGGGAGAAGATCAGCGTGACGTTGACGCTGATGCCCTGCGCGATCGTCTCGGTGATCGCCTCCAGGCCCGCCTGAGTGGCCGGGATCTTGATGTAGGCGTTCGGCCGGTCGACCATCCACCACAGGTTCCTGGCCTCGGCGATGGTCTTCTCGGTGTCCTTGGCCACCCGCGGGTCGACCTCGATCGACACCCGGCCGTCCTGGCCGTTCGTGGCGTCGTAGACCGGGCGCAGCACGTCGCAGGCCCAGCGGATGTCGTAGGTGGTGAGAGCGCGGGAGGCTTCCTCCACGCTCACAGCGCGGATCTTGAGATCCTTGACCTGCTCGTCATAGGCATCGCCCTGGGACAGCGCCTTGGCGAAGATCGTCGGGTTAGACGTCACCCCGACCACGTGGTAATCGTCCATGAGCGACTGCAGGTTGCCGGTCCGCAGCCGGTCGCGGCTGATGTCGTCCAGCCACACCGATACGCCGGCCTCGGATAGCTGCCCGAGAACGTCACTTGACATCGTAGCTCTTCCTTCCTGCGTGCCGGGGTCCGGGTTCAGGCCCTGACCCGGGCCAGACTGTCGCGTGCGGCTGCGGCTACCCGCTCCGCCGTAATGCCAAACTCCTCGTAGATCTTCTGGTAAGCGGCCGAGGCGCCGTAGTGATCTACTCCGATTGAAGCGCCCGCATCTCCCACAAACAACTTCCAGGGCGGCGTAATCCCGGCTTCGACCGAGACCCGGGCCCTGATCGTGGGCGGCAGCACTTCGCGCTGGTAGGACTCGTCCTGCTCGGTGAACCACTCGACGCACGGCATGGACACGACGCGGGCCGAAACGCCATCGGCGGCCAGCAGCTCGCGGGCGTCCAGCGCGATCGGGACCTCGCTGCCGGTGGCGATCAGGATCACGTCGGTTCCCGGGGCCAGCACGTAGGCGCCCTGGGCCACCTTGTCCGCGCCCTCGAGCTCTCCGGAACGGTCCAGTACCGGCAGGTTCTGCCTGGTCAGGCACAGCGCCGCGGGCCGGGCCCGCTCCAGGATGGTGCGCCACGCCACGACGGTCTCGTTGGCGTCGCCTGGCCGCACCACTTCCAGCTGCGGGATGTTGCGCAGCGACCACACGTGCTCGATCGGCTGGTGGGTGGGGCCGTCCTCGCCCAGCCCGATGGAGTCGTGCGTCCACACGTAGGTGACCGGCAGCTCCATCATCGAGGCCAGCCGCACGGACGGCCGCATGTAGTCGCTGAACTGGAGGAACGTGCCGCCGTAGACCCGGGTCCCGCCGGACAGCGCGATCCCGTTGAGGATGGCGCCCATGCCGTGCTCGCGGATGCCGAAGTGCAGGGTCCGCCCGTACGGGCTGCCCGGCCACATCGGCGTCTGGTGGTTGGCCGGGATGAAGGAAGGCTCGCCCTCCATCGTGGTGAGGTTGCTCTCGGCCAGGTCGGCCGAGCCGCCCCACAGCTCAGGCAGCTTGGGGGCCAGCGCGGAGAGAATGGCGCCGGAGGCCTTGCGGGTGGCCATGCCCTTGGCGTCGGCCGGGAACTCCGGCAGGGCCCCGGCCCAGCCGTCCGGCAGCCGGCGGACCGCCATCCGGTCGAACAGGGCCTTGCCCTGCGGGTTGGCCTTGGCCCAGGCGGCGAACGTATCCTCCCACTCCGCGTGGGCGGTCTTGCCGCGCTCGGCGACCTCGCGGGCATGGTTCAGCGCCTCGTCCTCGACCGGGAAGTCGACCTCGGGGTCGAAGTGCAAGATCTCCTTGGTCGCCTTGACCTCGGGCACGCCCAGCGCGGAGCCGTGCGCCGCGCCGGTGTCCTTCTTGTTCGGGGCGGGCCAGCCGATGATCGTCTTCAGCGCGATGAACGACGGCGCCTCGGTGTGTGCCTTGGCGTTCTGGAACGCCTGGTAGAGGGCGTCCACGTCCTCGTCGTAGCCGCCGCGCGGCCCGCGCCAGTCCACCTTCTGCACGTGCCAGCCGTAAGCCTCGTAACGCGCGCACACGTCCTCGGACTTGGCGATGTTGGTGTTGTCCTCGATGGAGATCTGGTTGTCGTCGTAGAGGACGATCAGGTTGCCCAGTTCCTGGTGGCCGGCCAGCGAGGAGACCTCGTGGCTGATGCCCTCCTCGATGTCCCCGTCGGACATGAAGCAGTAGACATAGTGGTCGAACGGGCTGGTGCCCGGCGCGGCGTCCGGATCGAACAGGCCGCGCTCGCGGCGGGCGCCCATGGCCATGCCGACGGCATTGCCGATCCCCTGGCCGAGCGGGCCGGTGGTGACCTCCACGCCGGGAGTGAGCCGGTGCTCCGGGTGGCCGGGGGTGATGCTGCCCCAGGTCCGCAGCGCCTTGAGGTCGTCCATGGTCACGCCGTAGCCGGACAGGTACAGCTGGATGTACAGGGTCAGGCTGGAGTGCCCGCAGCTCAGCACGAAGCGGTCCCGGCCCGGCCAGTTCGGGTCGACCGGATCGTGCCGCATCAGCCGCTGGAAGAGCAGGTAGGCCGCGGGCGCCAGGCTCATCGCCGTCCCCGGATGGCCGTTGCCCACTTTCTGGACCGCGTCCATGGCAAGAACCCGGATGAGATCGACGGCGCGCTTGTCGGTCGCCGTCCAGTCAAGACTGGCCTGTGTGCTCACGGCACGAGCCTATCGGTCCAGTGGCTCCGGCTGCCTGCTGGGTACGGACACCGCGGGCCCTGTTCGCGCGGTGTTTACCGGGGTCCGCTCGCGCAGCGCGAGAAACAGGCGCAGCACGGCGATCCAGACCAGGACGGATCCGGTCACGTGGACCCAGACGAGCCCGGCCGGGAGGTGATTGAAGTACTGGATGTAGCCGATCACGCCCTGGGTGCTGATCGCCGCGAGCACCATCCAGCCCGCCCGGACCGCCCGCCGCGGCGCGCCCGACAGCCGCAGGCCGAGGACCAGCGCGACGGACAGCCCGGTCAGCAGCCAGCCGATGTCGGCGTGCAGCTGGGTGACCCCCTCGAGCGGCAGGTGGTACCGGGCCACGCCCGCGTCGCCGGCCAGCGGCCCGGTCCCGGTGACCACGGTGCCGGCCGCCAGCATCAGGCCGGTGACCCCGACCAGGACGGCCGAGATAAGCCGCAGATCACGCCGGACAGGTGGCCCTTCGCGCCCGGGATCGGTGCACCGGACATGGAGCACGACGGCGGCCGCGACCACCGACGCGGACACCAGGAAGTGCACCGAGACCAGGGCCGGGTTGAGCTTGGCCAGCACGAGGATCCCGCCGATCACCGCCTGCGCCACCACGCCGAGCGGCTGCGCCGCCGCCAGCCACACGAAGCCACGCCGGCTCCCGTTACCCGGGACCCCAGGGCCGCCCGGGCCGCCGGGGCGGAACCGCCAGGCCGCGACGAAGACCAGGGCGGCCACGATGACCAGCGGGAAGTTCAGCAGCCGGTTGCCGAACTCGATCCAGGTGTTGAGCAGCGTCTGCCCGGCGTTCTTGCTGGCCACGATGTCGGCCGTGCTGCACCGCGGCCAGTCGGGACAGCCCAGCCCGGACGAGCTGAGCCGCACCGCGGCACCGGTCGACATGATCACCGTGTTGGCGATGACCCCGGCCAGCGCGAGGCGGCGCATCGAGGTCGTCGTCGGCGACAGCACCGGCCTGGTCCAGGCCGCCGCGCGCGACTTCAGGTCACCGGGCACGGCCCTAATGCTAGTCAGTGCTGGGCGGCTCCCGCGCAGGCCACCATCACGCAGCCGATGGCCAGCCACTCCGCCCCGCTCAGGTGCTGTCCGAGCAGGACCAGCCCGATCAGGGCGGCCACGGCCGGCTCCATGCTCATCCACACGCCGAACAGCCGCATCGGCATCCGCCGCAGCGACTCCAGCTCGAGCCGGTAGGGGATGACCGAGGACAGCAGCCCGATCGCGGCGCCGGCCGCGAGCACGGCCGGCCCGAACATCGCGCTGCCGCCCGACACCAGGGCGGGCGGCGTGACGATGACGGCCGAGACCACCATCGCGATGGCCAGCCCGGCCGAGCCGGGGAACCGCCGCCCGGTCGCCGAGCTGAGCACGATGTACGCGGCCCAGCAGGCTCCGGCCAGCCCGGCGAACAGCACCCCGGCCAGGTTGAGGTGGCCGTGCCCGCCCTGCGTCAGCAGCACCACCCCGGTCGCCGCGAGCACCACCCAGCCCACGTCCCGCAGATGCCGTGACCCGGCCACCGCCACCGCCAGCGGGCCGAGGAACTCGATCGTGACCGAGATGCCCAGCGGAATGCGAGCGAACGACTGGTAGATCGAGAAGTTCATGACCCCCAGAGCCAGGCCGAACGAGGCAGCGATGGCCGCATCGCCGAAGGCCCGCCGTTCCCTGAGGTCGCGCACCGACCGGGAAAAGCCGCGTCCGGACAGTGCCACCATGGCGATGGCGGACGTCCACAGCCGCAGTCCGGTGACCGCCGCCGGCGGGATCTGCCCGAACAGCTTGTCCGCCAGGCCGGCCCCGAACTGCACGGAGACGATCCCGGTGAGGATCATGGCGGCGGGCAGGATCATCCGCCCGCGGGTTTCCCCGTCCTGGGCCTTGGCTGGCTGGAGTTCCTTGGTGTCCCTCACTCCCACCTGAACATCCGCGCCGCCAGGGTGATCGCCGCGGCGGCCCAGACCGCCAGCGTGATCGCGTTTCCGGCCGGGAAGGCGCCTCCCTGCTGCAGCACGTCGCGCAGGCCGGCGGACAGCGCGCCGGTCGGCAGCAGCTCGAGCACGGGCCGGGCGCCGGCCGGGAACTTGGTCAGCGGGAAGACGACGCCGCCGACGCCGAGCAGGACCACGTACACCAGGTTCGCGCCGGCCAGCGTGGCCTCGGCCCGCAAGGTGCCCGCCATCAGCAGGGCCAGGCCGCTGAACGCCGCGGTGCCGAGCAGGATCAGCAGGGGCGCCACCGCCACCGCGGCCGGGCTGGCGTCCGGCCGCCACCCGATGGCCAGCGCGACGAGCAGGATCAGCGCGCCCTGCAGCAGTTCCACCGCGATCACGGTGGCGGTCTTGGCCGCGATCAGCCCGGTGCGGGACAGGGGAGTGGCCCCGAGCCGCTTGAGCACTCCGTACCGCCGCTCGAAGCCGGTGGCGATGGCCTGGCTGGTAAACGCCGTCGACATCACCGCCAGCGCGATGATCCCGGGGGTCAGGAAGTCGATCCGGCTCATGCCGGCGTCGAAGTTCACCAGCGGCTCGAGGCCGAACGCGGCCAGCAGCAGCAGCGGGATCACCAGCGTGAGCAGCAGCTGCTCGCCGTTACGCAGCAGCGTCCTGGTTTCCAGCCGGGCCTGCGCCGCGATCATCCGCCGCAGCGGCGCCGCCCCCGGAGCCGGGGTGAACACCGTCATGGGCGGAGTTCCTTCCCGGTCAGCTCGAGGAACACGTCCTCCAGGGTGCGGCTCTCGATCAGCAGGCTGTTGGCCAGCACGCCGCGATCCGCGCACCAGGCGGTCACGGCGGCCAGCAGCCGCGGGTCGACCGCGCCGTGTACCTCGATCACGTAATGCCCGGCCGGTGACTCCTTCGCCAGGCTGGCCGGCGGCAGCGCGGCCAGCAGGCTGTCGACGTCCAGGCCGGCTTCGGCGCGGAACCTGAGCTGGCCCACCGTGCCGGTGAGCTGTTCCGGCGTGCCCGCGGCCACCAGCTGACCGTGGTCGATGATGGCGACGTGGTCGCAGAGCCGCTCGGCTTCCTCCATGAAGTGCGTGGTCAAGATGATGCTCACGCCGGCCGAGCGCAGCTCCCCGACCAGGTCCCAGGTCGCGTGCCTGGCCTGCGGGTCCAGGCCGGACGTGGGCTCGTCGAGGAACACCAGCTCGGGGCGGCCGATGACGGCCGCGGCGAGCGAGAGCCGCTGCTGCTGCCCGCCGGACAGCCGCTTGTACGCGGTCCGCGCGACGGGCGTCAGGCCGACCAGGTCGAGCAGGACCGGGACCGCGATCGGGTGGGCGTGGAACCGGCTCAGCAGGTTCAGGTACTCGGCCGCGGGCACCGACGGCGGGAAACCGCCCGACTGGAGCATCACGCCCACCCGCGGCCGCAGCGCCCGGGCGTCGCGCACCGGGTCCAGGCCGAGAACGCGCACCGTGCCCTGGTCGGCCCGCCGGTAACCCTCGCAGATCTCGATGGTCGTGGTCTTGCCTGCCCCGTTCGGTCCCAGGAGGCCGGTGACCGCGCCGCGGGCCGCGCTGAGCTTCACCCCGTCCACCGCCGTCGTCTGGCCGTACCGCTTGACCAGCCCGCCAATTTCTACGCCGGGTACCGGCGGGACCGTGCTCACGCACGCGAGTCTACGGTCCCAGCAGGGTGCGGAGCGTGCCGGTGTCGACGTTACTTGCTGATCACGACGGGCCGGCAGGCTGGCTATGCTGCGGATGCACACATGGATGAAGACGGACTAGGGAGGACGGCTGATGGACTCCGAGCGCGCACGCAGCCTGCTTGTCGCGGAGCGTGACGATGTGCAGGGCCTGCTGAAAGACGCGGAGGCGGCCGGGCAGGAAAACCGGGTGTCGGAGGTGGACAGCCAGACGGGCGATACCGGCGACGCCGCGCAGCCGCTGCAGGCCCAGGGCGAGGATGACGCCATCGCGGAGAGCCTGCGCAACCGGCTGGAGGTCATCGAGCGCGCCCTGCACCGGCTGGACGAGGGCACCTACGGCCGGTCCGTCCGCAGCGGCGAGCCGATCCCCGACGAGCGCCTGGAGGCGGACCCCGCCGCTGAGCTCACCGTCGAGGAGGCCCGGGAGGCCGAACGCGCGGCCG
>Ga0136846_1207537_pt1 | contig 16111 bp, 12 predicted proteins | sample HopSoiMetagenom2_FD_96841 | JGI IMG/M metagenome (GOLD analysis project Ga0136846, IMG submission 96841) | Grasslands soil microbial communities from Hopland, California, USA - 2 Assembly 2016 (version 4) | ecosystem: Environmental > Terrestrial > Soil > Grasslands | place: USA: Hopland... | reverse complement strand
GAGGAGAGGGCGCTGGTGCGCCATCTCGCCGAAATGCCGCGCATCATGAGCCGCGTGCTGAACCTCATCCAGCCGCAGATGGAAAGTCTGTCGCGTGAGTTGTCGAAGTGCAAGGACGTGCTCTATCTCGGCCGCGGCACCAGTTTCCCCCTCGCCATGGAAGGCGCGCTGAAGCTCAAGGAAATTTCCTATATCCACGCAGAGGGTTACGCCGCCGGCGAATTGAAGCACGGACCGATCGCGCTGATCGACGAGAACATGCCCGTCATCGTTATTGCCCCCTACGACCGTTTCTTCGACAAGACCGTCTCAAATATGCAGGAAGTCGCAGCCCGCGGCGGCCGCATCATCTTCATCACCGACGAGGCCGGTGCGGCTGCTTCGAAACTGCCGACCATGGCGACGATCACCCTGCCTGTGGTCGACGAAATCATCGCGCCGATGCTCTTCTCGCTGCCGATCCAGCTGCTCGCCTATCACACCGCCGTCTTCATGGGCACCGATGTCGATCAGCCGCGCAACCTGGCGAAATCGGTGACCGTGGAATAAGCCTGTAACGCTGGGACCAATGAAGTTGCAATCCGTATCCTGCTCCGAACATTAACGTCGCAGGCCCGCCACTGGCTCCCACGGAAGTGGATATAGACCCGACTTTGACGGGCCGCAGGTCTTAGGAGCTCTGCGGTCACCATCTTCGATGTATTCCCGACTGAGCAGCGGCTTTATAAACATCTCCATTGCACAGGTCTGAACACTCAGCTTCCCAAGATTGGTAGTCACGGTAGATACCGGTGTTCTGCCCCTCCTTCGTGAACGTCACGGCGCCGCCGAATAGGCATCATCGAGGCCCGCCTGGGGCCTTCGCCTCATCAGTTCAGGAGATCACGCTTCCTTCACATGAACGGTTGCGAACGTGGGAAGCAAAAGCTAGAACCCCGTCCAAAAGCGGATGGACCGTTCTCTTGAAGAACCACGATGTCAATGAAAAGGAGCAATGATGGCCGGGATAGCTTGGGATAAGCACTGGCGAAATCGATATCTGGTTTGGCAGTTGACGAAAAGAGAGATTGCGGGACGATATCGCGGCTCGACCTTGGGACTCGTGTGGTCTATCGTGAATCCCCTAATGATGTTATTGGTGTATACCTTCGTATTTTCGGTCGTTTTCAAGGCTCGTTGGGACATCAGCGCAGAAGAATCGAAAAGTGGGTTTGCGATTATCTTGTTCGCAGGGCTCATCCTGAATAATTTCTTCGCTGAGTGCGTTAATCGCGCACCGACACTTATAGTGGCAAACGTCAATTTCGTAAAAAAAATCGTGTTTCCGGTGGAGCTGCTGCCAGTAGTCTCAACCCTATCCGCGCTTTTCCATCTACTAATCAGCATCATAATATTGCTACTGGCTGAGATCGTGCTGACTGGTTCATTGCCATGGACGACATTTGGGCTGCCATTGCTGATGGTGCCATTCTTTATTGCTTGCGTGGGTATTGGATGGCTGTTGGCTTCCGTAGGGGTCTACATACGTGATATCGCCTACGTGACGGGTTTGCTGACGACTATTGCCCTTTTTGTATCACCTGTCTTCTATCCCATTTCCGCCGTCCCCCCCTCCTTCAGGTTGTGGATAGAACTCAATCCACTTACATTTGTCTTTGAAACTGGGCGTGGCATGCTGGTACAAGGCCTGCTTCCAGGCGTCATCCCGTTACTGGTATTCTGGCTTGGCTGCATCATGGTGGGCCTGTTCGGATTTTATTGGTTCGAGCGCACCAAACGAGGTTTTGCAGATGTCTTGTAGGAAGGACGTGGCGATACGTGTCGCAAACGTTTCGAAATCGTTCAAAACATTCAAGTCATCTCGCGCCCGCCTTGCCCACCTGATGAGCCTTGGGGGGGTGCTTGGCGATCGAGAAGATCCGACGGCCGATGAATTTGTCGCTCTCCATGACATCACCTTTGAATTGGAGAGGGGAAAGACGTTCGGGATCATGGGGCAGAATGGCAGCGGCAAGAGCACGCTTCTGCAGATAATCTCGGGCATAATGGCGCCGACGTCTGGGGAAGTTGAGGCTCGCGGAAAAATCGCGGCACTTCTTGAACTCGGCTCTGGCTTTAATCCAGAATTTACTGGCATTGAAAACGTCTATCTCAATGCCAGTATCCTGGGTCTCTCCCGGAAAGAGGTTGACGATAGGCTCCAGTCCATACTCGACTTTGCTGAGATCGGAGATCACGTGCATCTTCCGGTACGAACCTACTCGAGCGGCATGATGTTACGGCTCGCTTTCGCGGTGCAAGTAGCAATTGAGCCGGAAGTGCTCATTATCGATGAAGCGCTTGCCGTGGGCGACGCACGCTTTCAACTGAAGTGTTTCCGCAGACTCGAAGAACTCAAAAAGCGCGGAACAACTATTCTATTTGTATCCCATGCAACGGAACTGATAAAGTCTTTCTGTGACGAAGCCCTAGTTCTCAACAAGGGCCGACAGATTTATTTGGGTGATGCGCGGACCGCCACCATAAAATATCTTGAAACGATCTTTCCTGAAGAACACATAGTCTTAGACGGCACCTCTCCCCGTGCTCCGCTGGTTTCCGTAGCCGGCGAGACCGACATAGCTACGCTTGTCGTTAGCGACATCGGGCAGTATAGCATGAGCACCTTTGGTGTTGGCGGAGCCGAACTAACTGCCCTCCGTATCGAAGGTATTGAAAAGCCCAATCGCCTATTGGGCGGAAGGTCGATTGTTGCTACTGCCGATTTTCGCTGGGAGCAAGGTGCTGTTGATGCTGTCGTAAATGAAGGCAAACTGGACCCGAACATCACTTTGGGCATCACGCTCGCCGACAAAAAGGGCGTCTATCTGTTTGGTGGCAACGGCTTCGACGGTGATATTCGGCTCGACTACCGCAACCAGCGCGAAGCGACGTTTCGCTTCAGCTTCGTAATGCCACACCTAGCTGATGGGGACTATTTCATTGGCATCGCGATCGCCGTGGGGAGTCAGGAACAGCATATTCAGCTCCGGTGGTACGATTGCTTCCTCCCCGTTCGTTGTGCCTCGGAAGAGAAGAATGTCTTCGGGATCGTAGGACTAGATTACTCCGTTGAGAATGTAGAGAAATCATGATGATGAACAAACTGCAGAAGTTCATGTACAACGAAGGCGAGCGGCTAGTTCCCTATCTTTCCCATAACCAGGAAGAGCTTGTTCGCCACCGCAGCTCTTACGCGTTCTTTCATCGTGTCATAAAGGCCGACGGAGACAAGGGCGCCGGGCTAGGCGGCCCGTCGATAGTGGACTTGGGGTCTGGAACAGGGTACGGATGCTCTCTGCTGTCGAGCATACCTGGCGCATCAATCGTTGGCGTCGACATTGAGGACGAATGCAGAAGCTTTGCCGAACAATATTACCCACGACGCAACGTCGACTACGTAATAGAAGATCTAACTGCGTACATTCCCGGAATGCCAAGATTTGACTATGCGGTGTCACGAGGTGTGCTGGAGCATGTACCAGGGGGCATCAGCCTCATTGGCCAGATCAAATACAACAAGCGCGTATTGGTTGATGTTCCCTATGACGAAAAGCCTGGCAACGAACACCATGTAATAACCGGTATTCTAGAGAAGGACTTCGCGATCCTCCGGAACAAGGAGATTTTTTATGAGGATATCGAAGGCAATATCTACCGCGAGGATCAGAAGCCAGCAAAATCGAACCTAATTCTGATTGTCCTCAGTGACCCTGAACTGCCAAAAGTCTCGGAGATGTTCGATTTCCCGATACCCGCCGTCAGAGACAATGCCATTGAGTTGGAGAGCCGAGCAACATTTGGTGGGAAACGGTTCGACTTGAGCAGAGATAAGTTGCTCGCAGAGGCCGCAAAGGCCATTCGCGAGACAGATGTCGTTGCTGACATCGGATGCGGCATCGTTCCCATGAATTACTTCAGGCCGAAGCTTCACCTGATGGTAGAGCCATGGAAAGAGTATGCCGATATCCTTTCTTACCGTCATCGCGACGACAAGAGCGTGATGGTGATCCGCCTTGGCGCTTTGGAAGCGCTGAAAAGTTTGAGTGATAAATCGGTCGACAGCTTATTCATGCTCGACGTCATTGAACATATGACGAAGGACATGGGCATTGCCGTTCTTGCTGAATGCGATCGCGTTGCGCGGGAACAAATCGTTCTGTTCACGCCGCTAGGTTTCATGCCGCAGCATATGGAAGACAATCAGAAGGACGGCTGGGGCCTTTCCGGTACCAGCGTTCAGGAACATCTGTCTGGCTGGACTCCTGAGGATTTCGGACCCGAATGGTCCTTCTACGTCTGCACTGACTTTCATCAAGTCGACTTCAAGCGGGAAGCACTCGAAAAGACTTACGGGGCTTTCTTTGCAATTCGTAATTTTGATCCCGTCCACACTGAAATGCCAGAAACTTATAGCGATCTTCGCCGAAAGCTGCCGTCGGAGATTGAGGCCGATGAACTTAGAGCGCGTGCTGCAGAACTCACAGCTCATGTACAGGGTCTACAGCAGGCCTACAGCGGCCTGTTGAACTCTCGTAGCGTGCGTTTGGCAAAAAAGGTGAAAGCCTTTCTCGGCCGCTGAAGCAAAGACACGTCACATGACCCAACGACGGACTGATGTCTGAATTAGGCAAACTGCTGTTTGTAACCTACGCCTTTCCGCCACTTCACGTTGCGGTCGCGCCTTGCGTTACAAAAGTGCTGGCCGGATTGAGTAGGGCAGGCTTCAGTGTCGACGTGGTTTGCGTCTCTGCGCCCAGCTCAGCCGCTCTTGACGAGAGTTTGTCCAGTTTCGCAAAACAGCACGCTCACTCGGTTATTCGCGTATCGCCATCGACGCAGCCAACAGGCCTCGCAAAATGCAAGTATGTGTTCGGACATTGGCTGCTTCCGCTGATTGATAGGACCATGCATAAGTGGTTTGCTCGATATCCAAGGGAATGGGCTTCATCGCTTTATCGAAGGACGCAAGGAGCCTGGGCTATTGACCCTATGGATTCCTTTCAGCGCCAAATGTTTGAAGCCATCTGCCGGCAGCCATTGGAGGAATACAGCGCCATTATTTCATGGTCACCATACCATTCGATCAATCGGGTCATGGCGAAAGTGAAGCGCCGCCATCCAGTAACGCCTTGGATTGCGCAATTCAGCGACCCATGGGCCGGAAATCCACTGGAGACCGAATGGCGAGCCAGGCTCTGCGCCAAGCGTAACGAGCTAAAGACGGTCCCGCGATCTGATTACGTTATCCACAACTCCGAACGCTCCCTGGAGTTAATGAAAAGAAACAGAAGTATAAGCCGCGAGGCCAGTAGCAGGGTAATTCGTCATCCTTTCGACGAAGCGCTCTATCCACAACGGGCCAAGGCGCGAAATAACGCGATAACGCTTCGGCATGTCGGAACGCTCTTTGGACGCCGGTCGCCAGAGCTTTTCTTTCGTGCGCTAAAAGGCATCGTCGAGGAAAGACCAGAGCTACGTCAGAGATTGCGCGTCGAACTAATCGGGTCAATCGAAGACAAGCTCATGACAACGGAAGCAGCGAAGTCGCTTGTTAACACTATAGTTCATATTATTCCACCAACCGATTACGTCAAATCCCTCGAGCTAATGTATGACGCGGATATAAATCTGCTCATTGAAGCAAACACCGATAGAAGTTTGTTCATGCCTTCGAAATTATCTGACTATATCGGAGCATCTCGCCCGATACTGGGTCTGGTGCCAAAGGGACCGGTAAGAGACGCCATACATGACGTTGGGGGATGGGTTGCGGATGCGGGGGACGTTCGAGAGATTTCCTCTGCACTTCTGCAAGCCATTGCATATGTCAATGGTAGTCAAGATACCAGTAGCTGGATCTGCGACGTTTCTCGAGAACAGTTCAATAGCGCGCGCGTTGCTGACGAGTACCGGGCTGTTATTTCGGAGTTGATAAATAAATGACCAAGAGAATTCTATTTGTCGGAATGGTGGATAGCCCGCATACCGCGCGCTGGATCAATCAGGTATCCGACCTGGGTTGGGACCTGCATATTTTTCCTGTCTATCATGCGCCAGCTCATCGGCTGCTGAAGGGCGTGACAGTTCACCGTCCCTGGCTTCAGATTCGCCCCAGGTTCCTCTTAAAGCAATTCTTGAGCAATCCGCGCAATGCATTCAATTTACGCAACAGCTTGCGAGAAGCTCATCCGAACAAGCTGGAGGTGCGTTCGGTCTTGCCGTTGCCCGCCGTGGGGCCGCTTGAACAGGTCCTTGCCGGAATTCAGAGTGAACCTCTTGGCGAATCCGACGTTCGAGCGCCGCTCTTCTACGGACCTCATGTTCTCGCCCGGCTAATTCGGAAGCTGAAGCCCGACCTGGTTCACTCTATGGAATTTCAGCATGCCGGATATCTGACGTTGCGTGCAAAGGAGTTGTCGAGATCGAAGCCTTTCCCTAAGTGGCTCGCAACCAATTGGGGAAGCGACATTTACTACTACCGCAATTTCCCCGATCACAAGAAGCAGATCACGCGATTGCTTAGCGAGATAGACTATTACTCTTGTGAATGTGAGCGCGATGTCGAACTGGCTAGGGAGATGGGGCTAACGGCGCCGGTGTTGCCGGTAATGCCTAACACCGGTGGCTTCGACATAGAACAGATCGAGATATTGCGTGAGGGCGCGAGCCCTTCAGAACGGCGCATAATCATGGTCAAGGGTTATGAGCATTTTGCCGGGCGCGCTTTAACAGCTCTTGATGCAGTCGCGATGTGCGCGGATGTCCTCCGGGGGTACCGTGTCGTTGTTTTTTAGGCTTCGACTGTGGTGCGGGAAAGGGTCGAGGAACTTCGCATGTTTCACGGATTGGATATATCGATTCTTGAACACGCGGGGCACGATAAGATGCTAAAGTATTTTGCTCACGCGCGTGCCTACCTCGGCGTAAGTGTTTCAGACGCAATCAGCACTTCAATGCTTGAAGCAATGGCTCTGGGCTCGTTTCCTATTCAAACCGACTCCTCCTGCTGCAGCGAGTGGATCCAACACGGTAGAACCGGATTTTCGGTTCCTGCCGATGATGTTCGCGACATCGCTGCAAAGTTAAGGATAGCCGTCACAGACGACAATCTGGTAAACGACGCGGAGGAAATGAATTGGCAGACTGTTCTTGAGCGCCTTGACCAGCGAAAACTCAAGCCACAGGCGGAGCGTTTCTATGAATTCGTGCTTCCCCAGAGTGTCTAGCGTTGGAAGTATGTTCGATGACGGCGGAGACTGGTTGTTTGCCAACAGTGAGTGTCATAATCCCTACCTACAATCGCGCGCGGTTCATTCGCGAGGCAATCGAAAGTGTTTTTTGTCAAACCTACAGGGATTTTGAGCTTATCGTCATTGATGATGGATCTACGGACGAGACCGCGAAAATTGTCGGCGCGCTCGTCGATAATCGACTGAATTTTATCAGGCAGGAAAATCGAGGGCGCTCGGCAGCCCGGAACCGCGCCATAGCTTTGGCACGTGGACGGTACATTGCTTTCTTAGATTCAGATGACATGTACCTTCCGGATAAGCTCGCACAACAGGTCGATTACATGGGTTCTCACCCGGAATACGGGATGATCTACACATCGGCTATGTGTATTGACGGTGACGGGAAACCGCTGAACAGCCAACGGTATGAGGCTTGGGCCGATGGCGAGATCTACAAGCAAGTTGCGTTCTTTCAGCCGGTGACCATAACTCTTCCCACGGTAATGGTCCGACGGGAAGTTCTCAATGCCGTAGGGGGATTTGACGAGGCAATGGATCGATTTGAAGACACAGACCTCTGGCGCAGAATTGCTAAGCACTATCGTGTGGGAATACTTGTTGAAGCGACCTGCATACTCCGGACCCATGGCGACAACACATTGCGGTCGCAAGATCCGGCGAAAATAATAGAGGCGATAGAATACTATGTCGCCAAAATATTTCGCGAGGACGCAGATGTGGGAATGCGTTTTCTAAAGAACGGAGCCTCTCGACTTTACGGGTATTATGGCCGCGCCTTCATGAGCGTTCCTGGATGGCGACATCAGGGTGCGTTATTGACGAAGCGATCCATTGCCCTCGAACCCAAAAGGACTGCTGAGATAGTTTCGTCAACCGTACGAACAGTTTTGGGATCAGCTGTCCGACGAATATTCACTAAGACGAGCTAGGGGCGGGTGAGAGTGGAACCGAAAATCAGTATCATTATTCCCGTCTTTAACGGCGCTGACTTCCTAGAAGAAGCAATTGATAGCGCACTCGCACAGACTTATCCGAACATCGAGGTTGTAGTCGTTAACGACGGCTCCAATGATGGCGGAGCGACGGAGAAAATTGCCCGAGGATATGGCGATAGAATAGTTTACGCCGCGAAGCCGAACGGCGGGGTTGCATCCGCGCTCAACATGGCCATAGAACTCGCGAAGGGCGACTATCTGTCATGGCTTAGCCACGACGATCTCTACACCCCACAAAAATTGCAGCGTCAGGTTGATTTTCTAAGAACGATAGGCGAGCCTGATACCATCGTTTACAGCGATTTTTCCGTTTTTACGAAGTCTTCTGATCAAGACAGCATCATACGGTTGCGTGGCGTCCCAGCGGAGCAGTTCAGATACTGGATTACTGTTGAGAATTCCCTGCACGGATGCACCCTTCTCATTCCCCGGAATGCGTTCGAGCGCTGCGGTAATTTCAACGAGTCCCTGCGCACCACACAAGACTACGATCTATGGTTTCGCATGGCCCAGGAGTTTCGGTTCGTCCATATTCCCGAAGTATTCGTCAAGGCGCGCAATCACGCTCAGCAGGGCAGTATCAAGATGGCCGACACGGCCCTTCGCGAGTGCAATGCATTGCTCTCCAATTTTGTAGAAAGCCTCAACGCTGACGAACTAAATTCGGGAAGCGGAGGGCCTCCCGCTGTTGGATACATTGAGCTCGCGCGCAGCATGAAAATGCGGGGCTTTACAGAGGCGGCCTCAACGGCGACACGGTTATCGCTACAAAACCTGGCGAAAGCTGATATGAAGGCACAACTTAGAACTGTTGAGATTTTGGCGAAGATTGGAACGACCGACATGCTACACCGGAAGGCAAAAGCCCTTGCAAAGAAGATATTGCCGCGCTGGGTTCGCAGCACTGCAGCCGCAGTTAAACCCTCGCTAGGCCTCGTGGACGCAGTGAACAATCTTCCGCTGAAAGAGAAGTTTTCTAAAGTTTATATGCAGAATATCTTCGGCGGAGCCGATTCTCGCTCGGGCGCGGGCTCTGATCTTACGCAGACGGAGGTCATTCGCACCGAGATACCAGCAATTCTGCAGAAGTACGGCGTAAAATCGATGTTGGACGCGCCCTGCGGTGACTGGTTTTGGATGCAACATGTCCACCTTGGTGTCGCGCGATACATCGGGGTAGATATTGTCGATGCCCTGATCGAAAAGAACCGGACGCAGTTTTCCAAGGATGGCGTTGAATTTGCTTCTGTCGACCTCTCTAAAGATAAATTACCTTCGGCTGATCTCATCTTCTCGCGTGACTGCCTTGTGCATCTCTCCTACGCTGACGCATTAAAAATACTAAGGAACTTTAAGGCATCGGGTGCTGTATATCTGCTTACAACTACGTTCACGGATCGCAGTTCAAATGAAGATCTTGGCGACGGTTTCTGGCGTCCGCTCAACATGCAGCTGGCCCCCTTCAATTTTCCTGCGCCACTGGAACTGGTGAACGAGAAGTGCACTGAGGGCGGCAGTGGGTTTGCCGACAAGTCGATCGCGCTTTGGCGTTTCGACGATCTGAAATTCGACTGACCAGGCGAATTGTGATCTGCCATGCGTCTTCTATTACACGCGCCGAATGTCCATTCAGGGGGCGGCCTGCGACTGCTGCGAGGTATATTCGCCGTCGCGCCATCGCCAATATCATGGGCGCAACTCGACAAACGAGCGGACATTAGAGGTTTGTCGCCGGCCAAATTGCCGATCAGATTCGTAAGAAACACCCTATGGTCGCGGCTCGCTGCAGAGTGGCGCCTGCGGAAGCAGTGCGGGGCGGACGATATCGTTTTGTGCTTTCACGGCCTTCCGCCGATATTCACGCTTCCATGCAAGGTTGTCGTCTTCGTGCAAAACCGCCTGCTCGTAGATGATAGCCCTCTCGGTAACTATCCTCTGCGGATTCGTATCCGGATTACCGCGGAGCGCTGGTGGCTCGCCAATCTGCGCGGAAGAAGTTCTCGCTATGTTGTTCAAACCCCTTCTATGGCGGCAGCATTGCAGCATCGCTTAGGCTTGGCCATTCCCGTCATTGTGTCGCCTTTCATGCCCCAGGACGCCGCTCCTCGGCAAAGTCCGGCTAGAAGCGACGAGCACTCGTTCGACTTTGTCTATGTCGCAAGCGGCGAAGCGCACAAGAACCATGTTAATCTGCTGGCAGCTTGGCGAATCCTGGCCGAATATGGCCATCGCCCGTCACTTGCACTTACGCTTGACACTGGCGCTAACTCCCCGCTGGAAAAAACAATCGCACAACTGATACGAGACAAACAGGTTGCAGTCTCCAATTGCGGCGCCCTCACAAAGGAGCAGGTCGATGAGCTATACCATCGAGCGAGAGCGCTCATTTATCCTTCAGGTGTTGAGTCGCTGGGACTCCCTCTAATAGAGGCCAGCCGGCACGGGTTGCCTATTCTTGCCTCGGAAAAAGACTTTGTCCGCGATGTTGTCACGCCGGTAGAAACTTTCGATCCGGACTCGCCGCTCTCTATTGCGCGCGCTGTAATGCGATTCATGGGAGCGTCGCAGGCGCCAACCGAGGTCGGGACCGCCAACGATTTTCTCTCGGATGTCGTTCGATGAACGTGCTGGTCTGGAGCCAGTATTTCTGGCCGGAGAATTTTCCAATAAACGAGTTGGCATCTGAACTGGTGGAGGCAGGTGTCAACGTGACCGTCCTGACCGGGAAGCCTAACTATCCTGAGGGCAAATTATTCTCCGGATATCGGGCGGGCGGAATTACACGAGAACGCTACTCAAACGTCGAGCTGGTTCGGATACCACTGTTGCCGCGAGGAGCCGCCACGTCATTACGACTTGGTCTGAACTACCTTTCCTTCGTAGTATCGGGTTTGTTAATCGCTCCCTTTGCGTTGCGGCGACGCGAATTCGACGCGATCTTCATATACGCACCGTCTCCGCTACTCCAAGCTTTGCCAGCACTTTTCCTCGCGTCTATCAAAAAGGTCCCGGTGACCCTGTGGGTCCAAGACCTGTGGCCCGATGCGCTCAAAGCGACCGGCCACGTGAAAAACCATGTTGCGCTACGACTAGTCGGAATTCTGGTGCGCTACATCTATCGTCGGTCCGATCTTATCCTGGTGCAGTCCGAGGCCTTTCGCGCACCTGTCGTTCGTGGCGGCGGCGCTCCAAACAGGATTCACTATTTTCCAAACTCGATCAAGGCGGAAGCGCCGATTCCTCGCGCTAGCGATGGGGCACAGAAACTCGTGCAGGAGATGCAGGGAGCATTTTCTGTTGTCTACGCTGGCAATCTCGGCCGGGCGCAGTCGGTAGAGACAATCGTTGAGGCGGCCAAGCAATTGCTGTGCACGGCCCCTCATATAAAGATTTTTCTCGTTGGCAGTGGTAGCAGAGAAAAATGGACGGATGCGGAAATCAGGCGTCTTGGCTTGAATAATCTTATTCTAGCAGGCCGGTTTGCGCCTTCAGATATGCCATTAATTCTGGGTAACGCTTCTGCTCTTCTTATAACGCTTGTGGATGATCCGGGAATTGCCCTTACAATTCCGAGTAGGATTCAGACGTTTCTTGCAAACGGGCGTCCTATCGTCGCTTCCATCAACGGCGAGGGAGCACGAGTTCTCAACGAAGCGGGGGCGGGTCCTGTTTGTTCAGCCGGCGACGGCCCAAGTCTGTCAGCAGCAATTTCACAGCTTGAGCAGATGTCGCCGGCGACGCGTGAACAACTGGGGAAAAATGGTAGGCGATATTTTCTCAAACACTTTGAATTGACGCGCCGCTCGCGAGAACTTATCCAGCACCTAATTCAGGCAAAGAGGACTGGCGGGCGATGAAGATAGTTGTTCTTGGTGTATCAGGAATGCTCGGCAATGCTATGTTTCGAAAGCTGTCGGAAACTCAATCTTTGACGGTCTACGGGACGAGCCGAGCGACGTCGGCGAAGAGCTATTTTCGGGGCGAGCTGACAGATAGAATCGTCTCAGGCATCGATGCGGAGAACCAGGATTCACTTGCGCGAGTCCTTGCCGAAATAAGGCCTGATGTGGTCATAAATTGCGTTGGACTAGTTAAGCAGTTGTCGGACGCAAACGATCCACTCGCTGCACTGCCGATTAATGCGATATTGCCACATCGCCTGGTAAGGTTTTGCAAGCTAGTTGGCGCCCGCCTTGTGCATATAAGCACGGACTGTGTATTTTCTGGAAGTCACGGAAACTATCGTGAATCAGATTTTCCGGACGCCAATGATCTTTATGGCCGGTCCAAATTCCTAGGTGAAGTGGATTATCCTAATGCGATAACTTTGAGAACTTCGATCATTGGCCACGAATTGGGTAGCGCGCGCAGCCTCATTGGATGGTTTCTCGCCCAAAGCGGCAGTGTGAAGGGCTATTCTCGTGCAATTTTCTCAGGACTGCCGACGGTCGAAATCGCTAATCTTGTACGAGATGTCGTACTGCCTCGTCGCGATCTGTCCGGACTGTATCATGTAGCCGCTGCGCCTATATCTAAGCTTGATCTGTTGAGACTGGTTGCAGACACCTATGGCAAGACAATCGAGATTGTACCGGATGAGGGTCTGGTGATCGATCGATCACTGAACGCTGACCGTTTCCGCGAGGCGACTGGCTACGCCGCGCCATCGTGGCCTGATCTGATTAGCTCAATGCACGCATTTCAATAGGAGAGACATATGTTCGCCAATAACGTGCTCATGATCACCGGAGGGACGGGGTCTTTTGGCAACGCTGTCCTCAACCGCTTCCTGCACACTGATGTCCGCGAGATTCGCATTTTCAGCCGTGATGAAAAGAAGCAAGAAGACATGCGCATCGCGATGAACAATCCGAAGCTCAAATTCTATATCGGAGATGTCCGCAACTATGAGAGTGTGCGTGACGCGATGCAGGGTGTGGATTATGTTTTCCATGCTGCAGCGCTGAAACAGGTTCCATCCTGTGAGTTCTACCCCATGGAAGCCGTTCGCACGAATGTGCTCGGTACCGAAAACGTAATGAATGCGGCGATAGATTGCGGCGTAAAGCGCGTGGTCGTTCTGAGCACCGACAAAGCCGTCTATCCGGTTAACGCGATGGGTATGTCCAAGGCTATGATGGAAAAGCTCATGGTCGCCAAGGCGCGGATGCGGCGCGAGGGGGAAACTGTCCTTTGCGCAACGCGCTATGGCAACGTGATGGCGTCTCGCGGATCAGTTATCCCGTTGTTTGTCAGTCAGATCAAAGCAAACAAGCCGTTGACAGTTACTGACCCGAGCATGACGCGCTTTTTGATGTCCCTCGAGGATTCTGTGAATCTTGTGATCTACGCGTTCGAAAATGCGCGCCAAGGTGACATCTTTGTGCAGAAGGCACCTGCATCGAGTATGGGCGACCTCGCTCAAGCGGTGCGGGATGTGTTCAGTAGCAAAACCCCGATAAAGATAATAGGCACGCGGCACGGGGAAAAACTATATGAGTCGCTGCTGTCTCGCGAGGAGATGGCCCGTGCACAGGATCTGGATGAGTATTATCGGGTGCCCGCGGACGACAGGGATTTGAACTACAATAAGTATTTCGTTGAAGGTGAAACTAAGGTCTCCGCTGTTGAGGACTATACGTCACATAATACTATCCGACTTAACGTCGATAGAGTGAAGGCGCTGCTCATGAAACTCGACTTCATTCAGGACGAACTCAATGCGTAAGCTCATGACCATCGTCGGCACTCGGCCGGAATTGATAAAGATGTCGAGAGTCATCGCTGAACTCGATCAACATACAAATCATGTGCTTGTGCACACTGGTCAAAACTACGACTATGAGCTCAACCAGATTTTCTTCGACGACCTAGGTATTCGTAGGCCCGACCACTTCCTTGAAGCGGTTGGTGACAATGCTGCGCAGACAATAGCGCGCGTCATCGAAAAGACCGATCTGGTTTTGGAAAAAGAGCAACCGGAAGCGGTACTGCTCTACGGTGATACGAACTCTTGTCTGGCGGTTATCGCTGCGAAACGAAGAAAAATTCCAGTCTTCCATATGGAAGCAGGAAACCGTTGCTTTGATCAGCGAGTGCCAGAAGAGCTAAACCGCAAGGTCCTTGACCATCTCAGTGACATCAATCTTGTTTTGACCGAGCATGCTCGGCGCTACCTAATCGCGGAGGGCATTCGACCGGAAACGATTATCAAAACCGGATCCCACATGCGCGAGGTCCTTGATTTTCACATGCCGAAAATCAAAAAATCAGAAATTTTGCAACGCTTGGGCTTGGAGAGCGGTCGCTTCTTTATCGTCAGCGCGCATCGTGAAGAGAATGTGGATAGTCGCGAAAATCTTCGGAACTTAATTGAGACGCTTAACGCGCTAGCCGAAGCCTATGACATGCCAATAGTTGTCTCCACGCACCCAAGGACACACAAGCGCATGGAGACCACTGAGCTCATGCAGCTTGATCCGCGGCTTCATTTTCTCAAGCCCTTCGGCTTCACCGACTACGTTCGACTTCAGATGGAGGCGCTGTGTGTGATCTCCGATAGCGGCACGATAACCGAAGAAAGTTCGCTGCTCAACTTGCCAGCAATCACCATTCGCAATGCGCACGAACGCCCCGAAGGCATGGATGTTGGGACATTGATCATGGCGGGATTGACGAAGGAACGAGTTCTTGACGCGGTGCGAGTGATCGTTGCTGAGCATGATAGAGTTACTCGAACAACTGAGCCGGTTGCCGACTATGAAGTTGGAGCCGTGTCGAAGCAGATTTTGAGGGTGGTACTCAGCTACATAGATTACGTAAACCGTACCGTGTGGTCGAGGCCGGAATAGAAACAGGAACATTCCGGTCAGCATCTCGCGTATGACGATAGTCAGGTCTTGCCGTACCCGCGGACCATGTTATTAGGTACGGAAGTCGCAAGCGCCTTCAGTGGACGCGATCCGGACGAAGCGGGCAAACCAGAGCTCAAGCTGAAAGCGCCCCCCTCACCCCCTTCGCAATCGCCGTCATCCTATCCGCCGCGGCATGCCCGATCAGCATGAGGGCATGCGTCGCGTTCGACCAGTAGACGACGTTCATACCCTTGCGGCTTTCTAGGTCCGGCGCCTTGCTGCCTGCATCTGATTTGACGATGCACAGCGCCATGGGGCCGGTTTCGGGGTCGAGATAGGCGATCTGGGCGAGCGGTTTGCCGTCATATTGCAGCAGCAAAGCGCGTTTGAAATCGATCCCCTGGAGCGAGACGGCTTGAGGGGAGAGTGACAGGCCGAGCTTTTCGTTAAGACTGGCGAGCTGGGCGGCCTGGTCCTCCCTGCCAGGGACGGGGCCGGCGAGCGTCTCCGGGGTATAGAGCGAGATATAATCGGCGACCACGGCGCGCCATTCGCTGTTTTCGTCCTTTGCCGAGAAGCCTTTGCCGACGCCGATGACGGCGCGGTCGATCGCGATGCCAGCGACGAGCGAGGCGGCGAGCGCGCCGAGGAAGCGGCGACGGCTGGCGAATGCGGGCGTGGAGGCGGGTCTTGCGCTCGGCTGCGCCGGGATGGCGGCAAGCATCGTCTCCAGCTTCTGACGCGGGGCTTCGGCGAGCAGCGGGGCGAAGGCCTGGTTGAACGGCAGGCTGGCGCGCGCCAGGAACTCCAGCCGTTCGGCGACGCTCTCGTCTTCCTGCACGATGGTTTGAATGCGCGCGGCCTCTTCGGCCGTCAGTTCGCCGTCGATGAAGGCTGTGAGCTCCTCGTCGGAGGGAATGGTGTGTTTCGTGGTCATTGCCGTCCCCCTTCCGGTCCGGCGCCGGAG
>Ga0136846_1230566_pt1 | contig 16116 bp, 8 predicted proteins | sample HopSoiMetagenom2_FD_96841 | JGI IMG/M metagenome (GOLD analysis project Ga0136846, IMG submission 96841) | Grasslands soil microbial communities from Hopland, California, USA - 2 Assembly 2016 (version 4) | ecosystem: Environmental > Terrestrial > Soil > Grasslands | place: USA: Hopland... | reverse complement strand
GGCGCTGAAGTCGTCGGTATGGAAGACCTGGCTGAACAAGTCAAGGCCGGCAATCTGGACTTCGACATCGTGATCGCTTCGCCGGACACGATGCGTGTTGTCGGTACGCTCGGTCAGATCCTCGGCCCGCGCGGCCTGATGCCGAACCCGAAGGTCGGTACGGTCACGCCGGACGTCGCGACTGCGGTCAAGAACGCCAAGGCTGGTCAGGTGCAATTCCGTGTCGACAAAGCGGGTATCATCCACGCCACGATTGGCCGCGCTTCGTTCGAGCCGACGGCTCTGCGCAGCAATCTGAGCGCGCTCATCGACGCACTGCAAAAGGCCAAGCCGGCAACGAGCAAGGGCGTGTACCTGCGTAAGGTCGCTCTGTCGAGCACGATGGGTGTCGGCGTTCGCGTCGATCAGGCATCGCTCGCGGCACAGTAAGTAATTCATCGCCTCGATGAAAATCGGGGCGGTTTATGGGCTTTGGGCGGTTGTGAGGTGGCAGTTCGCATCAAGCAACCGGTTGTCAAAGACCGTTGGCGGGCACGCAGCAGGTAGGCGGACCCTTAATGCAAAGCCAACGCAGATGGCGAACCCGAAAAAGTTTTGTAGTGATGAAACCGGTTGGCATCCGCAGCAATGCGTGTGTCGGGCGGTCGAAATACTCCTGACTGGTCGGACGCCGTTATTGAACGCGGTACACAAGGCGCACGCTGCGTGTATCGAATCTGGAGGTTAACCGTGCCACTCAACAAAGAAAGCAAGCAGGCCGTCGTCGCTGAGGTTGCCGCGCAAGTCGCGAAAGCCCAGACCGTGGTTCTGGCTGAGTATCGTGGGATCACGGTTGGCGATCTGACCAAGCTGCGCGCGAAAGCGCGTGAGCAACAGGTCTACCTTCGCGTGTTGAAGAACACGCTGGCGCGTCGCGCTGTCGAAGGTACGCCGTTCGCTCCGCTGGCAGAGCAGATGACTGGCCCCCTGATCTACGGCATCTCGGAAGATGCAATTGCTGCTGCTAAGGTCGTCAATGACTTCGGCAAAAGCAATGACAAGTTGGTCATCAAGGCTGGTTCCTACGAAGGCAAGGTGATGGACAAGGCTGGCGTGCAAGCGCTGGCAAACATCCCGAGCCGCGAAGAACTGCTCTCCAAGCTGTTGTACGTTATGCAAGCACCTGTTTCTGGCTTTGCGCGCGCTCTGGCCGCGCTGGCAGAAAAGAAACAAGGCGAAGAAACCGCTGCGTAATGTACTTCAGTCGAGCGTGATTGATCGCTGGCTGTATCCGAATTCAATTTAGGAGTATTTCAAATGGCAATCGCAAAAGATGACATCCTCGAGGCAGTAAGCTCGATGTCGGTTCTGGAACTGAACGAACTGGTCAAGGCGTTCGAAGAAAAGTTTGGCGTGTCGGCAGCTGCTGTTGCAGTGGCAGGCCCGGCAGGCGGCGGCGCTGCTGCTGCAGCTGAAGAGCAAACCGAATTCACGGTCAACCTGGTTGACGTTGGCGCGAACAAGGTTTCCGTCATTAAGGCAGTTCGTGAACTGACGGGTCTCGGCCTGAAGGAAGCGAAGGACCTGGTCGACGGCGCACCGAAGCCTGTTAAGGAAGCGGTACCGAAGGCTGCTGCAGAAGAAGCCAAGAAGAAGCTGGAAGAAGCCGGCGCGAAAGCTGAAATCAAGTAAGTTTCAGCGCGCTGTGCGAAGGCTGGCGGTTTTTCACCGCCGGCCTTTTTGTGCTTTGTGGGGGACGCGTTTTTGCCTCGCTGTACGGCAATAATGTGACTCCCAGAAGCCAAAGAAAACCGCCTATCGGCAACATTGACCGGCGCTTCTCTTTGTCTTCTGAAGCGACTGCAGAAGGCAAGTTTGGTCGGGTAGCGGGCAACATAGGCATCCGCTGCCGTCAGCCAGCGGTTGGTAGCGGCCAACCACCAAGCTTCTAGGCTCGTTCAAGCCATCGGACGGCCATCGGGTCTCAGTCGGTGAACACTCGGGTTGTCTCATCAAGGTATCCTGCCTCGACAACAATGCCCGCCGTGATTCGGAGATCGTATGCAATATTCCTTCACCGAGAAGAAGCGCATTCGTAAGAGTTTTGCGAAGCGCCCCATCGTTCACCAAGTACCTTTCCTGCTGGCTACCCAGCTTGAATCATTCAGCACGTTTCTGCAAGCAGACACGCCGTCTACGCAGCGCAAGCCGGAAGGCCTGCAGGCTGCGTTCACATCCGTTTTCCCGATCGTTTCGCACAACGGGTTCGCACGTCTTGAGTTCGTCAGCTACATGCTGTCGCCGCCGGCATTCAACATCAAGGAATGTCAGCAGCGCGGTTTGACGTACTGCTCGGCGCTGCGCGCGAAAGTGCGTCTGGTGCTGCTCGATAAAGAATCGCCGAGCAAACCGGTCGTCAAGGAAGTGAAGGAACAGGAAGTGTACATGGGCGAAATTCCGCTCATGACGCCGACGGGTTCGTTCGTCATCAACGGTACGGAGCGTGTGATCGTTTCGCAGCTGCACCGTTCGCCTGGCGTGTTCTTCGAACACGACAAGGGCAAGACGCACAGCTCGGGCAAGCTCCTGTTCTCGGCACGTATCATTCCTTACCGCGGCTCGTGGCTCGATTTCGAGTTCGACCCGAAGGACGTGCTGTACTTCCGCGTCGACCGTCGCCGCAAGATGCCGGTCACGATCCTGCTGAAGGCAATCGGCCTGACGCCGGAACAGATCCTCGCAAACTTCTTCGTGTTCGATAACTTCACGCTGATGCCGGAAGGCGCGCAGATGGAGTTCGTGCCGGAGCGTCTGCGTGGCGAAGTCGCGCGCTTCGACATCACGGACCGTGACGGCAACGTGATCGTCCAGAAGGACAAGCGGATCAACGCAAAGCACATCCGCGACCTGGACAACGCGAAGACCAAGTTCATCTCGGTCCCGGAAGACTATCTGCTCGGCCGCGTGCTGGCGAAGAATGTCGTCGACGGCGACACGGGTGAAGTCATCGCCAACGCGAACGACGAAATCACCGAAACCGTCCTCGAGAAGCTGCGCGAATCGAAGATCAAGGACATTCAGACGCTCTACACGAACGATCTGGACCAGGGTCCGTACATCTCGTCCACGCTGCGTATCGACGAAACCGCGGACAAGATGGCCGCGCGCATCGCGATCTACCGCATGATGCGTCCGGGCGAACCGCCGACCGAAGAAGCGGTCGAGGCGCTGTTCAACCGTCTGTTCTACAGCGAAGACGCATACGACCTGTCCAAGGTGGGCCGTATGAAGTTCAATCGTCGCGTGGGCCGCGACGAGATCATCGGACCGATGACGCTGCAAGACGACGACATCCTCGCCACGATCAAGATCCTGGTCGAGCTGCGTAACGGCAAGGGCGAAGTGGACGACATCGACCACTTGGGCAATCGTCGTGTGCGTTGCGTCGGCGAACTGGCGGAAAACCAGTTCCGCGCAGGTCTCGTGCGTGTCGAACGTGCTGTCAAGGAACGCCTCGGCCAGGCCGAAAGCGAAAACCTGATGCCGCACGACCTGATCAACTCGAAGCCGATTTCGTCGGCGATTCGCGAGTTCTTCGGTTCGTCGCAGCTGTCGCAGTTCATGGACCAGACCAACCCGCTGTCGGAAATCACCCACAAGCGCCGTGTTTCGGCACTTGGCCCGGGCGGTTTGACGCGTGAGCGCGCTGGCTTTGAAGTCCGCGACGTGCATCCGACGCACTACGGTCGTGTGTGCCCGATTGAAACGCCTGAAGGTCCGAACATCGGCCTGATCAACTCGCTGGCTCTGTACGCGCACCTGAACGAATACGGCTTCCTCGAAACGCCGTATCGCAAGGTCGTGGACAGCAAGGTGACGGATCAGATCGACTATCTGTCGGCGATCGAAGAAGGCCGTTACGTGATCGCTCAGGCGAATGCGGCCGTGGCTGAAGACGGCTCGCTGACCGACGAACTGGTGTCGTCGCGTGAAGCCGGCGAAACGCTGATGGTCACGCCGGACCGCATCCAGTACATGGACGTGGCGCCGTCGCAGATCGTGTCGGTGGCAGCATCGCTGATTCCGTTCCTCGAGCACGACGACGCGAACCGCGCGTTGATGGGCTCGAACATGCAGCGTCAGGCTGTGCCGTGTCTGCGTCCTGAAAAGGCCGTGGTCGGTACGGGTATCGAGCGCACGGTGGCGGTCGACTCGGGCACGACGGTTCAGGCATTCCGCGGCGGTGTGGTCGACTACGTCGACGCAGGCCGTATCGTGATTCGCGTGAACGACGAGGAAGCGGTGGCTGGCGACGTCGGTGTCGACATCTACAACCTGATCAAGTACACGCGTTCGAACCAGAACACGAACATCAACCAGCGTCCGATCGTGAAGGTCGGCGACAAGGTTTCGCGCGGCGACGTGCTGGCTGACGGCGCATCGACGGATCTTGGCGAACTGGCTCTCGGCCAGAACATGCTGGTCGCGTTCATGCCGTGGAATGGCTACAACTTCGAAGACTCGATTTTGATCTCTGAGAAGGTGGTGGCCGACGACCGTTACACGTCGATCCACATCGAAGAACTGAACGTCGTGGCTCGCGACACGAAGCTCGGACCGGAAGAAATCACGCGCGACATCTCGAACCTCGCGGAAGTGCAACTTGGCCGTCTCGACGAGTCGGGCATCGTGTACATCGGCGCGGAAGTCGAAGCAGGCGACGTGCTGGTCGGCAAGGTCACGCCGAAGGGCGAAACCCAGTTGACGCCGGAAGAAAAGCTGCTGCGCGCGATCTTCGGTGAAAAGGCTTCGGACGTGAAGGACACGTCGCTGCGCGTGCCGTCGGGCATGAGCGGCACGGTCATCGACGTACAAGTGTTCACGCGTGAAGGCATTCAGCGCGACAAGCGTGCGCAGCAGATCATCGACGATGAACTGAAGCGCTACCGCCTCGACCTGAACGACCAGCTGCGCATCGTGGAAGGCGACGCGTTCCAGCGTCTCGCACGTATGCTGACCGGCAAGGTCGCGAACGGCGGTCCGAAGAAGCTCGCGAAGGGTACGAAGATCGAACAGGCTTACCTGGAAGATCTCGACCATTACCACTGGTTCGACATCCGCCTCGCGGACGAAGAAGCAGCGGCACAGCTCGAAGCTATCAAGGACTCGATCGAACAGAAGCGTCACCAGTTCGATCTGGCGTTCGAAGAAAAGCGCAAGAAGCTCACGCAAGGCGACGAACTGCCGCCGGGCGTGTTGAAGATGGTCAAGGTGTATCTGGCAGTCAAGCGCCGCCTGCAGCCTGGCGACAAGATGGCCGGCCGCCACGGTAACAAGGGTGTCGTGTCGAAGATCGTCCCGATCGAAGACATGCCGTACATGGCCGACGGCCGTCCGGCTGACGTCGTTCTGAACCCGCTCGGCGTGCCGTCGCGGATGAACGTGGGTCAGGTTCTCGAAGTGCATCTGGGTTGGGCCGCGAAGGGTCTCGGCTGGCGTATCGGCGAAATGCTGCAGCGTCAGGCGAAGATCGCTGAACTGCGCGAATTCCTGACCAAGATCTACAACGAGTCGGGCCGCGCCGAAGAGCTGGACAGCTTCACCGACGAGGAAATCGTCGAACTGGCGAAGAACCTGCGCGAAGGCGTGCCGTTCGCAACGCCGGTGTTCGACGGCGCGACGGAAGAAGAAATGTCGCGCGCGCTGGATCTGGCTTTCCCGGACGACATCGCGAAGAACCTGGGCATGACGCCGTCGAAGAATCAGGTGCGTCTGTACGACGGCCGCACGGGCGAAATGTTCGAACGTACGGTGACGGTCGGCTACATGCACTACCTGAAGCTGCACCACCTGGTCGACGACAAGATGCACGCGCGTTCCACGGGCCCGTACTCGCTCGTGACGCAGCAGCCGTTGGGCGGTAAGGCGCAGTTCGGTGGCCAGCGTTTCGGTGAAATGGAAGTGTGGGCGCTCGAAGCGTACGGTGCATCGTACGTGCTGCAGGAAATGCTGACGGTGAAGTCGGACGACGTGACAGGCCGGACCAAGGTGTACGAGAACCTGGTCAAGGGCGATCACGTGATCGATGCAGGCATGCCGGAATCCTTCAACGTGCTGGTGAAGGAAATCCGCTCGCTCGGTATCGATATCGACCTCGACCGCAACTAATCGGACTACTGGAGAGAAGCGATGAAAGCTTTGCTCGATCTATTCAAGCAAGTCCAACAACCTGAAGTTTTTGACGCGATCAAGATCGGTCTGGCCTCGCCGGACAAGATCCGTTCGTGGTCTTTCGGTGAAGTGAAGAAGCCGGAAACCATCAACTACCGGACGTTCAAGCCGGAACGCGATGGTCTGTTCTGCGCGAAGATTTTCGGGCCGATCAAAGACTACGAATGCCTTTGCGGCAAGTACAAGCGCCTGAAGCATCGTGGCGTGATCTGCGAGAAGTGCGGCGTCGAAGTGACGCTCGCCAAGGTGCGTCGCGAACGGATGGGCCACATTGAGCTGGCCTCGCCGGTCGCGCACATCTGGTTCCTGAAGTCGCTGCCGTCGCGTCTGGGCATGGTGCTCGACATGACGCTGCGCGACATCGAACGCGTGCTGTACTTCGAAGCGTATGTGGTGATCGACCCGGGCATGACGCCGCTGAAAGCGCGGCAGATCATGACCGAAGAGGATTACTACAACAAGGTCGAAGAGTACGGTGACGAATTCCGTGCCGAGATGGGCGCGGAAGGCGTTCGCGAACTGCTGCGTGCGATCAACATCGACGAACAGGTCGAGATGCTCCGCACCGAACTCAAGAACACGGGTTCGGAAGCGAAGATCAAGAAGTACGCGAAGCGCCTGAAGGTGCTTGAGGCATTCCAGCGTTCGGGCATCAAGCCTGACTGGATGGTGCTCGAAGTGCTGCCGGTGCTGCCGCCGGAACTGCGTCCGCTGGTGCCGCTGGATGGCGGCCGCTTCGCGACGTCGGACCTGAACGACCTGTATCGCCGCGTGATCAACCGTAACAACCGGTTGAAGCGTCTGCTCGAACTGAAGGCGCCTGAAATCATCGTCCGCAACGAAAAGCGGATGCTGCAGGAAGCCGTCGATTCGCTGCTCGACAACGGTCGTCGCGGTAAGGCAATGACCGGCGCGAACAAGCGTCCGCTGAAGTCGCTCGCCGACATGATCAAGGGTAAGGGCGGTCGTTTCCGTCAGAACCTGCTCGGTAAGCGCGTTGACTATTCCGGCCGTTCGGTGATCGTGGTCGGCCCGACGCTCAAGCTGCATCAGTGCGGTTTGCCGAAGCTGATGGCGCTCGAACTGTTCAAGCCGTTCATCTTCAACAAGCTCGAAGTGATGGGTGTCGCTACCACCATCAAGGCTGCGAAGAAGGAAGTCGAGAACCAGACACCGGTGGTGTGGGACATCCTCGAAGAGGTGATCCGCGAACATCCGGTCATGCTGAACCGCGCGCCGACGCTGCACCGTCTTGGCATTCAGGCTTTCGAGCCGGTGCTGATCGAAGGTAAGGCGATCCAGCTGCATCCGCTCGTTTGCGCGGCGTTCAACGCCGACTTCGACGGTGACCAGATGGCTGTTCACGTTCCGCTGTCGCTCGAAGCGCAGATGGAAGCGCGCACGCTGATGCTGGCGTCGAACAACGTGCTGTTCCCGGCTAACGGCGATCCGTCGATCGTGCCGTCGCAGGATATCGTGCTCGGTCTGTACTACGCGACCCGTGAAGCAGTGAACGGCAAGGGCGAAGGCCTGACGTTCACGGGCGTCTCGGAAGCGCTGCGTGCCTACGAGAACAAGGAAGTCGAGCTCGCCTCGCGCGTCAACGTGCGGATCACCGAAATGGTCCACAACGAAGACAAGTCGGAAGGCGCGCCGGCATTCGTGCCGAAGATCACGCTGTATGCAACGACCGTCGGCCGCGCAATCCTGTCGGAGATTCTTCCGCCGGGCCTGCCGTTCTCGGTGCTGAACAAGCCGCTGAAGAAGAAGGAAATCTCGCGCCTCATCAACACCGCATTCCGCAAGTGCGGTCTGCGCGAAACGGTGATTTTCGCCGACCAGTTGATGCAGTCGGGTTTCCGTCTGGCAACGCGCGCTGGTATTTCGATCTGCGTGGACGACATGCTCGTGCCGCCGCAGAAGGAAACCATCGTCGGCGACGCTGCGAAGAAGGTGAAGGAATACGACCGTCAGTACATGTCGGGTCTCGTCACGTCGCAAGAGCGCTACAACAACGTGGTCGACATCTGGTCGGCAACGTCGGAAGCGGTCGGCAAGGCGATGATGGAGCAGCTGTCGACGGAGCCGGTGGTCGATCGCGACGGCAACGAAACGCGTCAGGAGTCGTTCAACTCCATCTACATGATGGCGGACTCGGGTGCTCGTGGTTCCGCGGTTCAGATTCGTCAGCTGGCCGGTATGCGTGGCCTGATGGCGAAGCCGGACGGCTCGATCATCGAGACGCCGATTACGGCGAACTTCCGCGAAGGCCTGAACGTGTTGCAGTACTTCATCTCGACCCACGGCGCACGTAAGGGTCTGGCTGATACGGCACTGAAGACGGCGAACTCCGGTTACCTGACGCGACGTCTCGTCGACGTGACGCAGGATCTGGTGGTGGTCGAGGACGATTGCGGTACGTCCAACGGCGTCGCCATGAAGGCGTTGGTCGAAGGCGGTGAAGTCGTCGAAGCTCTGCGTGACCGTATCCTGGGTCGCGTGGCGGTGGCTGACGTCGTCAATCCGGAATCGCAGGAAACGCTGTACGAATCGGGCACGCTGCTCGACGAAGACGCGGTCGAGGAAATCGAACGCCTCGGCATCGACGAAGTGCGCGTGCGCACGCCGCTGACTTGCGAAACGCGTTACGGTCTGTGCGCAGCCTGCTATGGCCGCGACCTGGGCCGTGGCTCGCTCGTGAACGTCGGTGAGGCTGTGGGTGTGATCGCCGCTCAGTCGATCGGCGAGCCGGGCACGCAGCTGACCATGCGTACGTTCCACATCGGTGGCGCGGCGTCGCGTGCGGCAGTGGCTTCGTCGGTTGAAGCCAAGTCGAACGGTACGGTGCGTTTCACGTCGACGATGCGTTACGTCACCAATGCGAAGGGCGAGCAGATCGTCATCTCGCGTTCGGGCGAAGCGATGATCACCGACGACCACGGTCGCGAGCGCGAACGTCACAAGGTGCCGTACGGCGCGACGCTGTTGCAACTGGACGGCGCGCAGATCAAAGCCGGCACGCAACTGGCGACGTGGGACCCGATGACGCGTCCGATCATCACCGAGTACGGCGGTACGGTGAAGTTCGAGAACGTCGAAGAAGGCGTGACGGTTGCGAAGCAGATCGACGATGTGACGGGGCTGTCCACGCTCGTCGTGATCGACGTGAAGCGTCGCGGTTCGCAAGCCGCGAAGACGGTGCGTCCGCAGGTCAAGCTGCTCGACGCGAACGGCGAGGAAGTCAAGATCCCGAACACCGAGCACTCGGTGCAGATCGGCTTCCAGGTCGGCGCTCTGATCACTGTGAAGGACGGTCAGCAAGTGCAGGTCGGTGAAGTGCTCGCACGTATCCCGACTGAATCGCAGAAGACGCGTGACATTACCGGCGGTCTGCCGCGTGTGGCGGAACTGTTCGAAGCACGTTCGCCGAAGGACGCAGGTATCCTGGCGGAAGTCACGGGTACGACGTCGTTCGGTAAGGACACGAAGGGCAAGCAGCGTCTCGTTATCACGGACCTCGAGGGCAACCAGCACGAGTTCCTGATCGCGAAGGAAAAGCAGGTTCTGGTTCACGATGGTCAGGTCGTCAACAAGGGCGAAATGATCGTGGACGGACCTGCCGATCCGCACGACATCCTGCGTCTGCAGGGCGTCGAGGCGCTGTCGCGCTACATCGTGGACGAAGTGCAGGACGTGTACCGTCTGCAAGGCGTGAAGATCAACGACAAGCACATTGAAGTGATTGTTCGTCAGATGCTGCGCCGCGTGCAGATTACGGACAACGGCGATACGCGCTTCATCCCGGGCGAACAGGTCGAGCGGTCGGATATGCTCGACGAAAACGACCGTATGATCGCGGAAGACAAGCGTCCGGCAACGTACGAAAACGTGCTGCTCGGTATCACGAAGGCCTCGTTGTCGACCGATTCGTTCATCTCGGCGGCGTCGTTCCAGGAAACGACCCGCGTGCTGACCGAAGCGGCGATCATGGGCAAGCGCGACGACCTGCGTGGTCTGAAGGAAAACGTGATCGTCGGCCGTCTGATTCCGGCCGGTACGGGTCTCGCGTTCCACAAGGCGCGCAAGAGCAAGGAACTGTCCGACCGCGAGCGTTTCGATCAGATCGCAGCGGAAGAGTCGTTCGAATTCGGTACGCCGGAAACCCCGGCCGCCGAACAGCAGCACTCAGGCGAGTAAGTCCCGGCGGCGTAAGCCGCTTGGGGCTCTAGCCAGCGAAGCCGCTCAGTTTCGACTGAGCGGCTTTTTTTATGCGCCTTTTTGCCGCGCGACGTCGCCGATTCCTAGCCCGGATGGCTAACGTTGTCGCAAAGCGCGGGCGCAGCACGAATGCGTTGGTAAAATTCGTGTCACCGCTTTACGCCGTCTCTCTCAAATTCATGTCCCGTCCGCTCGAAATCCTCAACGAAGTTTTTGGTTACCCCGCGTTCAGAGGACAGCAAGGCGAAATTGTCGAGCACGTCGCCGGCGGCGGTGACTGTCTCGTGCTGATGCCAACGGGCGGCGGCAAATCGCTGTGCTATCAGATTCCGTCGCTGGTGCGCCGCGAAGGCGGCTTCGGCACGGGCATCGTGGTGTCGCCACTGATCGCGCTGATGCAGGACCAGGTGGCTGCGCTCACCGAAGTCGGTGTGCGCGCGGCGTACCTGAACTCGACGCTCTCCAGCGCCGAGGCGATGGCTACCGAACGCGCGCTGCGCGACGGCGAGATCGACTTGCTCTACGTGGCACCCGAGCGCCTGATGACGCCGCGATTCCAGGAACTGCTGGAACGCACGCGCATCGGGCTTTTCGCCATCGACGAAGCGCATTGCGTGTCGCAATGGGGGCACGACTTCCGGCCGGAATACATTCAGCTTTCCGTGCTGCACGAGCGTTTCCCGAACGTACCGCGCATTGCGCTGACGGCGACCGCGGACGCCATCACGCGCGACGAAATCATTCATCGTCTCGCGCTCGACGACGCTCGCATTTTCGTCTCGAGCTTCGATCGACCGAACATTCGTTATCGGATCGTCGAAAAAGACAACGCGCGCACGCAGTTGCTCGACTTTATCCGCGCGGAACACACGCGAGCCGACGGCACGACCGACGCTGGCGTCGTCTATTGTCTGTCGCGGCGCAAGGTCGAAGAGACGGCCGAGTGGCTCAAGGAAAAGGGCATGCGCGCGCTGCCGTATCACGCCGGCATGGAATTCGAAACGCGCCAGAAGCATCAGGAGATGTTCCAGCGCGAGGAAGGCATTGTGATGTGCGCGACGATCGCATTCGGTATGGGTATCGACAAGCCGGACGTGCGGTTCGTCGCTCACCTCGATTTGCCGAAGAGCGTCGAAGGGTATTACCAGGAAACCGGCCGCGCGGGCCGCGACGGCATGCCGGCCAATGCGTGGATGGCCTACGGCCTCGGCGATGTCGTGCAGCAGCGCAAGATGATCGACGAATCGGACGCCGACGACGCGCACAAACGCGTCCAGACCGGCAAGCTCGATGCGCTGCTCGGCCTGTGCGAGGCGGCGACGTGCCGGCGCGTGCGGCTTCTGGCGTATTTCGGCGAATCGAGCAAGCCTTGCGGTAACTGCGACAACTGCCTCGAGCCGCCCGCCACATGGGACGCGACGCGCGAGGCGCAAATGGCGCTGTCGTGCGTGTTCCGGGCGCAGCGGGCGAGCGGTTTTCACTTCGGCGCCGGCCATCTGATAGATATTCTGCGCGGCAACCGGAGCGAAAAAATCGTTCAGCGCGGTCATGAGAAGCTGACCACGTTCGGCATTGGCGCGGCGCTCGGCGAGCCGGAGTGGCGCGCGGTGTTTCGACAGCTCGTGGCGTTCGGCTATCTGACGGTCGACCACGAGGGCTTCGGCTCGCTCGTCCTGACCGAGGCGAGCAAGCCCGTTCTGAAAGGCGAACAGAACGTGACGATGCGCCGCTATGTGAAGCCGACGCGCACGCGTCAGTCGTCCGGACGAACCAGCGAGCGCGCGGACCCGACCATCGGAATGGGGCCGCGCGAGCGGGCGCGCTGGGAGCGTTTGCGCACCTGGCGCACGGAAACCGCGAAGAGCGACGGCGTGCCCGCCTACGTGATTTTCCACGACGCGACACTCGCGGAGATCGCGCGCAACGGCCCAGACTCGATCGAGGACTTGCGAGGCATTCCAGGCATGGGCGCGCGCAAGCTGGACCGTTTCGGGGACGAACTGCTCGAAGTCGTCGCCGCGGACTAAGCCGTCCGCGGTCGCCGCAACAGGTCCACAGGTCTGCGAAACATTGCAACCTGTTGACTCGCTTAGTATTTTCGGAATATTATGCTAGGTTCCGGTTCTTGGGATGCTTGCGCGCGGACTCTGTTCACGCGCTCGCGGTCGCAGCCGGAAGTTCGATGCGCAGTCGTTTTCGCTTTGCCCGAAAACAGATGCGTCGATTTTGTTCAATTTCAGGAATAGACAATGCCAACCATCAATCAACTGGTTCGCAAAGGCCGCACGTCGGAAACGACGAAGAGCAAGAGCCCGGCCTTGCAGGACTGCCCCCAGCGTCGCGGCGTGTGCACCCGTGTGTACACCACGACGCCTAAGAAGCCGAACTCGGCACTTCGTAAGGTCGCGAAGGTGCGCCTCACGAACGGTTTCGAAGTTATTTCGTACATCGGTGGTGAAGGCCACAACCTGCAGGAACACTCGGTCGTGCTGATTCGCGGCGGCCGTGTGAAGGACTTGCCGGGTGTGCGTTACCACATGGTTCGCGGCTCGCTGGATACCCAGGGCGTCAAGGATCGTAAGCAGGCTCGCTCGAAGTACGGTGCGAAGCGTGCCAAGGCTGGCAAGTAATTCGCCGGTCAGCAGCAGTTCAGGTCGCCTGCAAAGGCGGTAATAGCGGTGGTGCCGGAATCGCCGGTGCTGTCGAGTAAGTGGTCACCCGACCAGGCTGGTAAGTCGTAAGAGATGAATCGGGTTAGTTGGTGGCCGCGGGGCTAAAAGTAGCTCCAACTGAAAAGTTAAAGGAAGAAACATGCCGCGTCGTCGCGAAGTCCCCAAGCGGGAAGTGTTGCCGGATCCGAAGTTCGGTAACGTAGATGTAGCTAAGTTCATGAACGTGCTGATGCTGTCCGGCAAGAAGTCTGTTGCCGAGCGCATCGTGTACGGCGCTTTCGAACAGATCCAGACCAAGGGTGGCAAGGACCCGCTGGAAGTGTTCACGGTAGCGCTCAACAACGTCAAGCCGGTGGTCGAAGTGAAGAGCCGCCGCGTTGGTGGTGCGAACTATCAGGTTCCGGTCGAAGTGCGTCCGTCGCGTCGTATGGCATTGGCGATGCGTTGGCTGCGTGAAGCCGCGAAGAAGCGCAGCGAGAAGTCGATGGCCCTGCGTCTGGCAGGTGAACTCTCCGAAGCGGCCGAAGGCCGTGGCGGCGCAATGAAGAAGCGCGACGAAGTTCACCGGATGGCAGAAGCCAACAAGGCGTTCTCGCATTTCCGTTTCTAAGCTTCCCGCATCGGGTTAGCAGAAACAACGGAAAGAAATTCCGGGCGGGTGCGCTTACAAAGCGCCTCGCCCGTTTGTGTTACAGCGCGATGGGTATTTTTCTCGCATCGCGTTATCCCAATAGAGGATCAAAGTGGCTCGCAAGACACCTATCGAGCGCTACCGTAACATCGGTATTAGCGCTCACATCGACGCCGGCAAAACGACGACGACCGAGCGCATCCTGTTCTATACCGGCGTGAACCACAAGATTGGTGAAGTTCACGACGGCGCTGCGACCATGGACTGGATGGAGCAGGAGCAGGAACGCGGCATCACGATCACGTCGGCTGCTACGACGGCGTTCTGGAAGGGCATGGCCGGCGACCGCGCTGAGCACCGCATCAACATCATCGACACCCCGGGTCACGTCGACTTCACGATTGAAGTCGAGCGCTCCATGCGCGTGCTCGACGGCGCGTGCATGGTGTACTGCGCTGTGGGCGGCGTGCAGCCGCAATCGGAAACGGTCTGGCGTCAGGCTAACAAGTACAAGGTTCCCCGTCTCGCGTTCATCAACAAGATGGACCGTACCGGCGCGAACTTCTTCAAGGTTTACGACCAGCTGAAGCTGCGTCTGAAGGCAAACCCGGTTCCGGTCGTGGTGCCTATCGGCGCGGAAGAAAACTTCACGGGCGTCGTCGACCTGATGAAGATGAAGGCGATCATTTGGGACGACGCGTCCCAGGGCACCAAGTTCTCGTACGAAGAAATCCCGGCTGAACTCCTCGATTCGTGCAACGAATGGCGCGAGAAGATGATCGAAGCGGCCGCTGAGTCGAGCGAAGAATTGATGAACAAGTACCTGGAAGAGGGCGAGCTCTCCGAAGCGGAAATCATCAAGGGTCTGCGCGACCGTACGATCGCTTGCGAAATCCAGCCGATGCTGTGCGGCACCGCGTTCAAGAACAAGGGCGTGCAGCGTATGCTGGACGCGGTTCTGGACTTCCTGCCGTCGCCGATCGACATTCCGCCGGTTACGGGCGAACTGGAAAACGGCGAGAAGGGCGAGCGCCGTGCTGCCGACGACGAAAAGTTCTCGTCGCTGGCATTCAAGATCATGACCGACCCGTTCGTCGGCCAGCTGATCTTCTTCCGTGTGTACTCGGGCGTCGTCAATTCGGGCGACACGGTGCTGAACGCGACCAAGGACAAGAAGGAACGTCTCGGCCGTATTCTGCAGATGCACGCGAACCAGCGCGAAGAAATCAAGGAAGTGCGCGCGGGCGACATCGCCGCGGCAGTCGGCCTGAAGGAAGCGACGACGGGCGACACGCTGTGCGACCCGCAACACCCGATCGTCCTCGAGCGCATGATTTTCCCGGAACCGGTGATCTCGCAGGCTGTTGAGCCGAAGACGAAGCCTGACCAGGAAAAGATGGGTCTGGCACTGAACCGTCTGGCTCAGGAAGATCCGTCGTTCCGCGTCCAAACGGACGAAGAATCGGGCCAAACCATTATTTCGGGCATGGGCGAGCTCCACCTCGAAATCCTGGTTGACCGTATGAAGCGCGAATTCGGCGTGGAAGCAACTGTCGGCAAGCCGCAGGTTGCGTACCGCGAAACGATTCGCGGCAAGGCGGAAGACGTTGACGGCAAGTTCGTCAAGCAGTCGGGTGGTCGCGGCCAGTACGGTCACGCGGTCATCACGCTCGAGCCGAACGAGCAAGGCAAGGGCTACGAGTTCCTGGACGAGATCAAGGGCGGTGTGATTCCGCGTGAATACATCCCGGCAGTCGACAAGGGTATCCAGGAAACGCTGAAGGCTGGCGTGCTGGCGGGCTTCCCGGTCGTTGACGTGAAGGTTCACCTGACGTTCGGTTCGTACCACGACGTCGACTCGAACGAAAATGCGTTCCGCATGGCCGGTTCGATGGCGTTCAAGGAAGCAATGCGCAAGGCTCAACCGGTCATCCTCGAACCGATGATGGCTGTTGAAGTCGAAACGCCTGAAGATTACATGGGCAACGTGATGGGCGACCTGTCGGGTCGTCGCGGCATCGTGCAGGGCATGGACGACATGGTTGGCGGCGGCAAGATCGTCCGCGCAGAAGTTCCGCTGTCGGAAATGTTCGGCTACTCGACGTCGCTGCGTTCGCTGACCCAGGGTCGTGCAACGTACACGATGGAGTTCAAGCACTACGCTGAAGCACCGCGTAATGTGTCGGAAGCGATCATCAACGCCAAGTCGAAGTAATCGCGCGGCAAGTCATTCAACGATTAACTTTTTGAAAGAAGAGAAACATGGCTAAAGGTAAATTCGAACGGACCAAGCCGCACGTGAACGTCGGCACGATCGGTCACGTTGACCACGGCAAGACCACGCTGACGGCAGCGATCACGACGGTTCTGACGCAGAAGTTCGGC
>Ga0136846_1232053_pt1 | contig 16118 bp, 21 predicted proteins | sample HopSoiMetagenom2_FD_96841 | JGI IMG/M metagenome (GOLD analysis project Ga0136846, IMG submission 96841) | Grasslands soil microbial communities from Hopland, California, USA - 2 Assembly 2016 (version 4) | ecosystem: Environmental > Terrestrial > Soil > Grasslands | place: USA: Hopland... | reverse complement strand
GCGAGCTGGTGGTTGCGATGCTGGCGCGGCTGGGCGTGCAGCCGCGGGGTGAGGCCGAGGACGCCGAGCTGACCCAGGCCGCCTTCCGCGCCATGGCCGAGGGCGGGGAGCGCCTGCGGTGGGAGCCGTTCTTCTTCGACTGGTTCTGCGGCGGAGAGGATCGGGCGCGGAGCGGGCCGCGGGCGGAGCTCTACGGCGAGGACGCCTTCACCGAGTTCCGCCAGCGCCTGGCCGCCTACGCGCCGGAGCGGCCCGAGCGCCTGGCGCATCCCTATTTCGCCCGCCCGGACCCGGAGGAGCTGCTCTACGACCAGATCGAGGCCCTGTGGGCGCCGATCGCCGAAGTCGACAACTGGATGGCCTTCCAGGACAAGCTGGCGCGGATCGAGACGGCGCGGCAGGCGTGGGGATTTTCGCCCTAGCTTCGCCTCCGCGAGGCCCACTGCGCCAGCACCACTCCGGCCAGGGTGACCACCGCGCCCAGCGCCTGCAGCGGGCCGATGGGCTCGGCGAACAGGATCCAACCCAGGTAGGCGGCCACGATCGGCTGGATCAGCACCACCACCGAGGCAGTGGAGGTCGGCAGCCGGCCCATGGCCCAGGCGATGGCGCCCTGGCCGCTGACGTGCATCAGGCCCAGGCCCAGGCAGGCGCCCCAGGCCATGGCCGAGGCCGGGATCACCGTCTCCCGCAGGCCGAGGGCGGAGACCAGCATCAGCGGCGCGCCCACCACGCTGACCCAGAACATCAGGCGGCTTGCGCCTTCGGTCCTGCGGCCCTCGGCCATCGCCAGGAAGTAGAGCGCGTACCAGAGGGCCGTGGCGGCGGAGAGCGCATCGCCCAGCGGCTGGTTCTTCAGGGCGCCGCCGCCCTTCTCCACGGCCATCAGCCAGGCGCCGGCCACCGCGGCCGCCACGGCCAGCAGGAACAGCGGCGCGGGACGCTGCTTCAGGAAGATCCAGGCAAAGGCGGTGACCACCACCGGCGTCAGGTTGGACAGCACCGTGGCGTTGGTCACCGAGGTGTACTTGATGCCGTAGTGCCAGAAGCCCAGGTCGAGGGCGAAGAAGAGCCCGGCCAGCAGGGCGATCTTCGATGGCTGGCCGATGGCGCCGGCGTTGCGGTGGGTCAGCAGGGCCAAGAGGGGCAGGGCGAACATCAGCCGCCAGAAGCCCGCGGCCGCAGGCCCGACGCCACCGGCGCCTTCGCCCGCCAGCCGCACCAGGATCGGAGACAGGCCGATGATGCAGGCGCCGCCCAGCAGCACGCCCAGGGCGCGCCAGTCGGTGGCGGCGTGCGTCGACGGCTCCGCGGCGGCCTCAGCCAAAACCCAGCTCCTTCCGAAGGTCCGACGCGCTCATACCCTGTTCGCGCAGGCTCCGCAGCGTCTCGGCGCGGTCGCGCTTGGCGAAGCGCTTGCCGTCCGGGCCGGTCAGCAGGCGGTGGTGGCGGTAGACCGGCGCGGGCAGGCCCAGCAGCGCCTGCAACAGCCGCTGGACGTGGGTGGCCTCGAAGAGGTCTTGGCCGCGGATGACGTGGGTCATGCCCTGCAGGGCGTCGTCCACCACGACGGCCAGGTGGTAGGCGACCCCCACGTCCTTGCGCGCCAGCACCACATCGCCGCCCAGCTGGGGGCGGGCCGGAACGATTCCCTCACCCTCCTCCACGAAGAAGAGGCCCTCGAAGCCCCCCAGCCGCCGTTCCGCCGCCGCGAGCGACAGCCGCCAGGCATAGGGCTCGCCGGCCGCCAGGCGCTGCGCCTCCTCGTCCGGCGCCAGGGGCGCGCCGCGGAACACCTCCATCGCGCCGTGCGGCGCCGAGGCGATCGCCTCGGCCACCTCACGCCGGGTGCGGAAGCAGCGGTAGAGCAGGCCCTCGGCCTTAAGGCGGTCCAGGGCGGCCTGGTAGTCGGCGCGGTGCTCGGACTGGCGGCGGACCGGGGTCTCCCGGCTGAGCCCCAGCCACGCCAAGTCCTCGTAGATCGCCGCCTCGAACTGCGGCCGGCAGCGGGTGGCGTCGATATCCTCGATGCGCAGCACGAAGCGTCCGCCGGCGGCCAGGGCGGCGGAATAGGCGGTCAGGGCGGAAAACGCGTGGCCGCGGTGCAGGTAGCCGGTGGGCGAGGGGGCGAAACGGGTGGCGAACACGCCCCGTGGATATCAGTGGCCGTGCATCGAGGGGAACAGGCCCATGTGGCCGAACACGGCGTCGAAGAACGCGCGCTCGCCGCCCAGCTGTTCCTTCAGGTGCTCGAACTGCTTGAAGCCGGCCATCTCGGCCAGGCCGTGGGCGCCGCACCACGCGGCCACCGTGGCCAGCTCCAGGTCGACCTCGGCGGTCGGGTCGGCGCCGTGCTCGATCATGGTGTCGCGCACCATGCAGTAGGCGCTGTCCTTGTTGTCCTGCATGCCGGCCGGCAGCATCTCCTTGTCGCGCGCGGCGTCGTACATCACGCGGTAGAGCGCGGGGTTGTCGCGGGCGAAGCAGACGTAGGCGATGCCCAGGGCGGTCAGCTGGTGCAGGCCCTGGTCGGCGGCCTTGGCGTCGGACATCTGCTGGCCGAGGATCTCCCAGCCCTCCTGGGCCACGGCGTCCAGCAGCTCGGCCTTGTCCTTGAAGTGGTGATAGGGCGCCGCCGGGCTGACGCCGGCCTCCCGCGCCACGGCGCGTAGCGAGAGCGCGCTGGGCCCCTCGGCCTCGAGCAACCGCCGCGCGGCGTCGACAAGCGCACGCCTCAGATCCCCGTGGTGATAGGGGCGGGATTCGGCGCTCTTGGCTTCGCTCATGGAGTTACCATAATTTCATATCTAAGCGCCGTAAAGATACCTTGACGACGGTGAAGCTCGTCCCTATCTGAGCGCTGTTCAAATAAGAAAACGCCCCCGGTTACCGGCGGGTTTCCAACTGAAAGGTGTGTGTCATGTCTCTCGCTCAATTCGAACGCGTCTTCGACCGTATCGCCCCCTCGTTCCTGCTGTTCCTCGGCCTCACTGCGGCCGTGGCCTTCGCGAGCGTGGGCATCTGAGGCTCCCCCCTCAGAGGTCGTGACGATCAGAAGGGCCCCCTCCCCGGGGCCCTTTTTCTGCCCCTCCCGCTGACGGCGCCCCCCGATTGCAGGGATGCGCCGCTGTGCGACCGGCGTCGGCCGGCGCCTGGGTGCTCGTGCAGAAACGCATAACTATCCGGCGAAATCGATGATCTGTGCAGTGCTCAGATAATGCTACTTAACCAATGTCCGGAACCGGACAGCCCCGCTCCGCCGGGGTCCCAGAACCAAAACTCAAGGTGTGTGTCATGTCTCTCGCAAACCAATTCGACCGCTTCGCCCCAGCCTTCCTGCTCTTCCTCGGCCTGTTCGCCGCGGTCAGCACGGCCGGCCTGGGCGTCTAAGCCCTCCCACTCCCTGCTGGTGTCGGAGAGGGGCCCCATCGGGCCCCTTTTCGTTTGCGCCTCCTGGCGGGCGGGACCCCCTCAACCTCAAACAAGGAGATAGAAGATGACGATGTTCCGCATCCTCGACGTGGTCGTGTCCTTCGCGATCGTGGGCCTGACGCTCGCGACCGCCGGCGCCACCGCCTTCCTCGGCGCCTGATCGCATGCGCCGTTCATGAAGCGCCCCGTCCGCCAAAGCCGGGCGGGGCTGCTCCTGCCCTAAAGTCGCCGCGCGCCGTCGTAGAGTTGTCTCCGAATCGGGCCTATATTTTCAGCACGTCGCGCTGATCCAGTTGCTGAGGGTTGTGTCTTCAGTCCCACGCCGATCGCCATAACTGCGCCAGCCCCGGCCACGCCGGGCCCCGGTTCCCCGGGCGCGCGCTCCCGCCGTCGGAGGCCCTGCCATGCAGGTGCTTAAGGCTCCGCCCTCCGGCTGGCCCTGCCTCGTCCTGAACGCGGACTTCCGGCCGCTCTCCTACTATCCCCTGTCGCTGTGGCCCTGGCAGGAGGTGATCAAGGCGGTCTTCCTCGACCGGGTGGACGTGGTCTCGACCTACGACCAGGCGGTCCATTCCCCGTCCTTCGAGATGAAGCTGCCCAGCGTGGTGTCGCTGAAGCACTACGTCACCCAGGACCGGCCGCCGGCCTTCACCCGCTTCAACCTGTTCCTGCGCGACAGCTTCTCCTGCCAGTACTGCCATGCGGCCGAGGACCTGACCTTCGACCACGTGATCCCCCGCTCGCGCGGCGGGCGCACGACCTGGGAGAACATCGTCACCGCCTGCGCGCGCTGCAACCTGGCCAAGGGCGGGCGCACGCCGGTCGAGGCCCACATGCACCCGCGCCTCAAGCCGCGGCGGCCGACGGCGTTCGAGCTGCAGGAACGCGGCCGCAAGTTCCCGCCGCACCACCTGCACGAAAGCTGGCTGGACTACCTCTACTGGGACATCGAGCTGGAGGCGTAAGGGCCTTCAGCCGATTGTGCGCGCCACCGCGGCCTCGACCACGGCCTGGGCGCGATCGGGCGGCAGGCGCTGTTCCTGGCGCAGGCGCGACCAGGCCTCGAAGCTCATCAGGAGGTCCAGGGCCTCCATCTTCAGCGGGTCGCTGACGATCTGCGGCGGCAGGACCGCGGTCAGCAGGGCGCGCAGGCCGCCCACCAGGCGGTCGTGGTCCGAGCCCAGGAACCGGGAGCGGTGGCGCAGGGCGTCGGCGGCGCGCTTGAACGGCCCGATCCGCTCGAACACCTCGGCCCGCCGCGCGATCAGCTCCATCAGCCGGCCGCGCCAGTCCTGGGCCTGCATCGGCCGGGCGATGATCAGCTGCAGCTCCGCCTCGATGACCTTGGAGATCTCGCGGTAGAGGCTGTCCATGTCCTGGAAGTGGCGGAACACCGTGCGCAGGCCGACGTCGGCCTGGGCGGCCACCTGTTCGGCGCTGGGCGAGAGGTTGCCCTCGTGGATCAGGGCCATCAGGGCCGTCACGATGCGCTCGCGGTTGTCCTGGCCGCGGCGGCGGCGGCCGTCGGTGGTGTCGATCGCAGCCGCCTGGGCGGTGACTCGGCTCATGGCGGTATCTCGCCCGTCCCTGCGAGGGGTGTCGAGCGCTTCGTGAGAGGCCTTGACGCGCGCATATAATGGCACTCACAATGCCAATATATTGCAAGGGGACGCCGATGCAGGTGCTGCGCACGCCGGACGCGCGCTTCGAGGGGCTGGCCGACTGGCCCTTCGCGCCGAAGTACCTGACGGTGAAGGACGCCGACGGGACGGACCTGCGGATCCACTACGTCGACGAGGGCCCGCGCCAGGGCGCCCCGGTGCTGCTGATGCACGGCGAGCCGTCGTGGGCGTACCTCTACCGCCACATCATCGCGGGGCTGGCCGCCAAGGGTCATCGGGTGATCGCGCCTGACCTCGTGGGTTTCGGCCGCTCCGACAAGCCGGCGGCGCGGACCGACTACACCTACGAGCGGCACGTGGCGTGGATGAGCCAGTGGCTGACCGGCCTGGACCTCCAGGGCGTGACCCTGTTCTGCCAGGACTGGGGCGGCCTGATCGGCCTGCGCCTGGTGGCGGCCTATCCAGAGCGCTTCGCCGGCCTGGCCATCGCCAACACCTTCCTGCCCACGGGCGGCGGCATGACCGACGGCTTCAAGGCCTGGCTCGAGTTCAGCCAGAACGTTCCGGTGATGCCGGTCGGGGTGATCGTCAACGGCGGGACGGTCCGCACCCTCTCGGACGCGGAGGTCGCCGCCTACGATGCGCCGTTCCCCGACGAGACCTACAAGGAGGGTGCGCGGCAGTTCCCGACGCTGGTGCCGGTGACGCCTGAGCATCCCTCGGTGGCCGAGAACCTCGCAGCCTGGAAGGTGCTGGAGGCGTTCGCCAAGCCCGTGGTCACCGCCTTCAGCGATGGCGATCCGGTGACCCGCGGCGCCGATGTCCAGATCCAGGCGCGGATCCCCGGCTGCAAGGGCCAGCCCCACGTCACCCTCTCCGGCGGCCACTTCCTGCAGGAGGACAGCCCCACCGAGATCGTCACGGTCATCGACGCCCTGATCGCCCGCGAAGGAACCGCGCCATGAAGGTCGAGAACCAGGTCATGCCGACGCCCGCCCAGGCGATGGCGTTCTTCGGCGGGGTCGAAGACGGGCCGTTCGTGATGGTCAACCTGCTGACGTTCCACGCCCGCGCCCGCTACGAGGACGGCGACCACGGGCTGACGGGCGCGCAGGCCTATGCGCTCTACGGTGAAGCAGTGCGCAAGCTGGTCGAGGGGCTCGGCGGCACGGTCCGCTACTCGGGCCGCGTCACCGGCCTGCTGCTCGGCGAGGTGGAGGAGCCGTGGGACGTGGTGGCCCTGGCGGAATACCCGTCGCTGGCGGCGTTCCGCGCGATGGCGGTGTCGCCGGAAATGCATGCCATCGAGCACCACCGCAAGGCCGGCCTGGCGGGCCAGCTGAACATCCGGACCAAGCCGGGCGAGGGGTTCTAGGCGTCACCGCCCCTGTTGCAGCAGCGCCCCTGTTGCCGCAGCGCCCCCTCCACCGCTTCGCGGTCCCCCTCCCCCGCATGCGGGGGAGGAACTGCAGCGTCGACCTCTCTAGTTTCTCCTCCGCTTCAGCGGGGGAGGGGGACCACGAAGTGGTGGAGGGGGCGCTCGCTAGCGGCTCCGAGCCTTCATCGCCAGGACCAGGAACGCCGCCGCCAGCGCCACGGCCACCGGGCTCGCGTAGTGCTCCGGCGGATGATGCCCGCCCGCCGGCGGCAGTAGGACCCACCCATCCAGGGCCATCAGCCCGCGCTCGACGATCACCAGCGCCAGGAACAGCGGCGTCAGCGGGCGGTAGCGGACCGCCACCGCGAGCATGCCGAGGCCCAGGGCGATCTGGGTTGCGCCCTCCCAGGCGAAGACGGCCCGCACCAGCCCCGCCCGGTCGCCCACGTCGAGGTGGGCGATCACCTGGGCCCCGCCATCCGGCAGGAAGCTGTGGATCAGGCCCGGGACCAGGGTCAGCACCGCCGCCAGGCCCAGGAACCACACCGAGGCGATCGAGCCGCGGTACTGGTCGTTCGTGGAAGGCGGCAGGAAGGCCATCGGCCTAGTTGTCCCACAGGATGTATTCGTCGCCCTTCTTCGGCAGCTGGCCGCTGGGGTGGTCGACGTAGATCGGGCCCTGCAGCAGCGACGGCCACAGCGGCTTGGCCATCTGGGCGTCCTGCGCCGCGAGCTTGGCTTTCAGCTCGGCCAGCTTGGCCGGCTCGGCGGCCGACAGTTCACGGCGCTCGGTCGGATCGTGGGCCAGGTCGTAGAGCCAGGCCTTCTTCTGGGCCTCGCTCACCTGCAGCTTCCAGTCGCCGTCCAGCAGCACCTTGTACTGGCCCGAGCGCCAGTAGAGCGTCTGGTGCGGCCGGCCCTGCGCCTTGCCCTGCGCGAAGGGCAGCAGGTTCACGCCGTCCATCGGCCGGTCGGTCGGGACCTGCGCGCCCGCGGCCGCCGCGGCGGTGGCGAAGACGTCCACATGGCCCACCGGATAGGGGTAGCTCGTCCCGGTCGGCAGCACGTCGGGCCAGCGCATGAAGAACGGCGTGTGGATGCCGCCTTCGAAGAACGTGGCCTTGAAGCCGCGGTAGGGCCGGTTGATGTCGGGCAGGCCGATGTAGTTGGCGCCGCCGTTGTCGCTGGTGAAGATCACCAGGGTGTTCTGGTCCAAGCCCTCGTCCTTCAGGGCCTGCAGGATGCGCCCGACGTTGCGGTCCAGGCCGCGCGCCATGGCGCCATAGACGCGCAGGCGGTGGTCCTTGATCTGCGGCAGGGCGTCGTAGTCTTCCTTCTTCGCCTGCAACGGCGTGTGGATGGCGTTCGGCGCGAAGTAGATGAAGAAGGGCCGGTTGCGGTTGGCGTGGATCGTCTTGACCGCCTCCTCGCCCAGGTAGTCGGTCATGTAGCCGCGCGGGGCGAACATCGGCGAGCCGTTGAACTGCACCTCGTAGGGCAGGTTCGGCCACAGGAAGCGGTCGATGGCGTCCCAGGGCTGCTTGGAGTTCTCCGCGTCCTTGTCATGCTCGGGCAGGTACATGGAGGCGCCGGCGATGAAGCCCAGGGACTCATCGAACCCCTGGTCCTCCGGGCGCGAGCCCTTGGTCCCGCCCAGGTGCCACTTGCCGAAGTGGACGGTGTGGTAGCCGCGGGTCTTCAGCACCTCGGCGATGGTGATCTCGCTGGACGGCACGGCGAGGGAGTTCACCGCCTCGGGCGTCGGCGCGGCGCTGCCCGGCGGCATCAGCTTCAGGCGGTCCTTGAAGAAACGCGGCTTGGCGATCGCGCCGGGCTCGGCCTCGGTGCCCACCAGGCGCTCGAAGCCGACGGGGGCGGGGGTGAACTCGAAGCCGAAGCGGGTGGCGTAGCGGCCGGTCATCAGCGCCGCGCGGCTGGGCGCGCAGGTGGCGTTGCCGGCGTAGCCATTGGCGAAGGACACGCCCTGGCGGCCGATGGAATCGATGTTGGGCGTAGGCACGGCGCCGTTGGCCACGCCGCCCCCGTTGAAGGTGATGTCGTTGTAGCCGAGGTCGTCGGCCAGGATGAAGACGATGTTCGGCGGCCGGTCGCCGGGCGGCGGGGCGGCCGGGCCCTGCGCCCAGGCCACCGGATGGTTCGGTTCGACGTGCGGCAGGCGGGCGTGCGCTACCATGGCGAAGAGGGCGCCGCGGTTCAGCCAGGCCCCGCCCAGCAACACCGCCACCACGGCCACCAGGCCGATCAGCCAGGTCCAGAGCTTCATGCGCGCTTCCCCCGTTGCGCGCACTATATAGTGACATTCAACGTGCCGCTAGATGCGGCGCATCGCGGCCGCCCGGGTTCAGGACGGCCGGATCTGGTCCTTCAGCCGCTCGCGGGTCTCCGGATAGTCGGCGGGGTTGGAGTATTGCTCGCGGGTCGCCTCTTCGGTGATCCGGTCGTTGGCGCGGTTGCGGCGGCGGTTCTGGAGCAGGCCCCAGGCCAGGGCGAGGGCCAGGACCACCAGGCCAAGCCCCCAGAGCATCTCGTGTGAGTACATGCCGGTCTCCTTGCCGCAGCCCAATCCCTGGCGCGGCAGCGGGTTCCGTGAGGGGCGGGCTCTCGCCTCAGGCCACCGGCAGCGTGACCCGGGCGGTGAGACCGGTCTCCGCCCTGGCCAGCTCCAGGTCGCCGCCATGGGCGCGGGCGGTGGAGCGGGCGATGGGCAGACCCAGGCCGATGCCGCCGGCGTCGACGTTGCGGGCGGGGTCGGCGCGGTAGAACGGCTGGAACACCTTCTCCAGCTCCTCGCCCTCCAGGCCCGGGCCGGCGTCGGTGATCTCCACCACCGCGTGGCCGTCGGTGCGGCTGAGGGCGATGCGCGCCTGGCCGCCGTACTTCACCGCATTGTCCACCAGGTTCACGAACAGCCGCTGCAGGGCCATGGCGTCGCCCTCCACGGTGACCGGGTCGGCGGTGGTCACCTCCACGTCGCCGCCCAGCATGGCCGCGTCGTCCGCCACGCACTCCACCAGCGACAGCAGGTCCAGCCGCTCGCGGTGGCGCGGGGTGCTCTCGTTGCGGATGAAGGTCAGGACGCCCTGGATCATCTGCTCCATCTGGGCCACGTCGCCCAGCACCGAGCCCTTCAGCTCCTTGGGCGCGTTCTCCAGCTTGAAACGGATGCGGGCCAGGGGGGTGCGCAGGTCGTGGCTGATGGCGCCCACCATGGCGGTGCGGTCGTCGATGTAGCGCTTCAGGCGCGATTGCATGCCGTTGAACGCCTCGGCCGCCGCCCCGATCTCGGCCGGGCCGGACAGGGTCATCTGCGGCGCGTGCGGGTCGCGGCCCAGCTGCTCGGCGGCCTGGGAGAACCGCTTGAGCGGGGCGGTGATGCGGCGCGCGAACAGGAAGCCGGCCGGCGCCACCACCGCAAAGCTGGCCAGGAACAGCAGCAGGGCCCGCTGCTCCCACTCGGTGGGGAAGGGCTCGGGACTCGACTCGACGATCGTCCACTGCCCGTCGGGCTGGCGCAGGGCCGCGGCGAAGTCGCCGACCACCGGCATCTCGCCGGACATCATCCGGAAGCGGAAGCTACGCTCCCCGTGGAAGCCGACCGAGAAACCCGGCGGGGACCCGGGCTCGCCGGGCGGCGGCCCGCCAGGTCCGGCCGTGGCGAACATCATGTCCGGTCCGCCGCCAGGCCCGGGATGCAGCCCGCCGATGCGGGCGGTGTAGATCGCCCGGTGCGGCCCCGGCCCGTGGAAGATCCGCTCCAGCATCGAGGGCGGCCGCATGGTGAAGCGCAGGTCTTCCGGCGAGGCGCCCAGGGCGGCGGCCATGGCCTCCACGTGGCCGAAGGCGCGCCGTGGCCGCGCCAGCTCCGGCGGCAGGCTGGCGGCGACTGTGCGGCTCATGGGCCGGCCGAAGCGCGAGGCCAGCGAGCCGCCCTTCAGCGCCGTGGCGATCTCGGCCACGCGGTAGATCGCCGGCCGCGGCGGCGGCATCATCACCAGGGCGCTGTAGATGATGAGGTGGGTGACCAGCAGGCACGCCATCAGCAGCGCCACCAGCTGGACGCCGATGGAGACCCGCGGCGTGGCGCGGCTCACGCCCGCGTCACCGGCACGTCGAACATGTAGCCCGCGCCCCGGACCGTCTTGATGATCTCGCCGTCCGAGCAGGCGTGCAGCTTGCGGCGCAGGCGGCTGATCTGCACGTCCACAGCGCGGTCGAAGACGTCGGTGTCCTCGCCCCGGGCGATGTCCAGCAGCTGGTCGCGCGACAGGATCCGCTGCGGGTGGTCGAGGAAGGCCGAGAGCAGGGAGAACTCGCCGGAGGTCAGCAGGATGGTGGTGCCGTTGGGCGCGCGCAGCTGGCGGCGCAGGACATCGACCACGAAGCCCTGGAACTGGTAGCCCTTGCCGCGCCGAGGCGCCCCGCCTCTGGCCTCCTCCAGCCGGCGGAACACCGCCCGCACCCGCGCGAGCAACTCGCGCGGGCTGCAGGGCTTGGCCAGGTAGTCGTCGGCGCCGAGCTCCAGGCCGAGCACCCGGTCGATCTCCTCGCCCATGGCGCTGACCATGATGATCGCCGGCCCGCCGTCGGCGGTGAGGCGGCGGCAGATGGAGAGGCCATCCTCGCCGGGCAGCATCAGGTCCAGCACCACCAGGTCGATGGGCGCGGACGCCAGCACCCGGTCCATGGCCTTGGCGTCGCCGGCGTCGTGCACCTGGTAGCCGTACTCGGCCAGGTAACCGGCGATCTGCTCGCGCAGCTGGGTGTCGTCGTCGACGACGAGGATGTGCCGGGCGGGCAGCACCGCGGGTTGGGGCGTCATGAGGGACCTCTGGCCGCGGACTGTGGCGCCGTCATCGCGACTTCGCCACAATCCGCAGCGCCGCAGTGGCGGCTACTGGTCGTCGCCGGGGCCCGGCGCCCCGGCCTGGCGGTGCATGATCATCATGTGCGGGCCGTCCATGCCGGGCGGGCCCATGCCCGGGCCGCCCATCATCATGCCGGGCCCGCCCATCATCACCATGTGATGGCCGCCGTGCATGCCGCCGGGTCCTTCCAGGCGCTGCAGGGCGTCGAACACCTTCTGCTGGTCGGGGCTGAGGGCGGCGTAGAAGGTCTTCAGCGCCTGGGTCATCTTCTGGTGCTCGGCGGCCATGGCGGCTTCATGCTTGGCCATCTCGTCCAGCCGCTCGGGCGTGGTCATGGGCTTGGCCTCGGGCCCGCCGAACATCTTGTCGTGCATCATCTCGCCCATCTCCGGCGGGTGATGGGCGGCCGCGAAGGCCTGCAGCGCCGCCTCCTGGTCCGGGCGCAGCCGCAGGACGATCTTCAGGTCCTCCAGGTGCTGCTTCATCATCGCCTCGTGCATCGCCTTCATGTCGGCGTGATGCATCTCGGGCGGGCCGGCGTCGTGGTGGGGGGCGGGCGGCTGGGCGCTGGCGACGGTCGCCAAGGCCGCGGCGATGGGCGCAAGGCCCAGGATCAGACGTCGGTTCATTGTGGAGCTATCTCCTCTTCCCTGAGGTCCGGCTTATGACACGGGCGTCCAGTGCGAGGATGACGGGGATCAAGACGCCCCTGAAATGTTCGGGCAAGACGCCGCTGGGTGCGCGGTCGGGAAGGGGCGGCCGGCCACGGCCTTCTGCAGAAGGCCGGCCGCGACGGATCAGGCGGTCGCCTGGATCGAGCTCGTGGCGCTGTTCGAGTTCGCGCCGCCGAAGTGGGCGGTGCGGAACGCGTCGATCGCCGAGGCCAGTTCGTTGGCCGAGAGCTTGCCGTCGCCGTCGCCATCCAGCTTGCCGAACGCCGTGGCGAAGGCGTCGCCGCCGGCCGCATCGCCCAGGAGCGACTTGACCTCGTCCTGGCTCACCGAGCCGTCGCCGTCGCTGTCCGCCGTCTTGATCAGCTGCGAGGCCAGGTCGGCGCTGGACTTCGCGGCGCCGTAGTGGTGGCCGTGATGGGCCTTGCGCGCGTCCAGAGCTGCGGTGAGCTCGCTCGCGGAGAGCTTGCCGTCGCCATCGGTGTCCAGCTTGCCGACCGCCGCCGTGAGCTTGTCGGAGGTGGAGGAGCCGAGGGCCTTGGCGATTTCGTCGGCGGTGAGGTTCCCATCGCCGTCCGTGTCGGCCGCCTTGACGATCTGGCCGGCGAGGTCGGCGGAGGAGGGCGGGCCCTCCTGGGCCGAGAGCAGGCTCTTCAGGGTGCCGAGGGCGAACTGCTTGGCCCCGCCCGCGGGCGGCGGTCCGGGCGGCGCGGCGGTCGCGGCGTCGTCGCCGTCCCCGTCGTTGGCGGCGGTGGTCCCTTTCTGCCGGGCGCCCGGCGCGCCGTTCAGCAGGGCGCTGAGCACGCGCTGGGTCTCGCCAGCTCCATAACTGTTTGAATGACTTGAGATATGCACGGTTACACCTCTTCGGTGGTTGCGACGTCGCCGCGGCCGGGCCTGAAGCCCGGTCGATCGGCCCCCAGGCCGTTGCAAGAAGGGGCGCGCGCCGCTTTGTTTCAGTCGCGGAGGTCGAACTGAAACATTCAGGTCATCGGCGCCGCGATCGGCGGCCGATCGCGCCCGGATCACCGTATTGCCGACATAAAAGCCTGCGCGCGGGGGCGATCTTCATTCGCGACAACTGGGCAATTTTGGCCGCCTGGCGTTTCCGGCATGTGTCGGAACCGGCTGAACTGCGGCGAACTCTGCTGGAACGGGCCATGGAGCGGCCTTACGGCCGCCGCAAGCGGCTGCGAAGGTCCCTCTCAGCAGCGACGCGGCTCTCTCCCTCCCCCGCCGCCCGACTGCGACCCCGGCCACCCGAATCCCCCCTCGGGCGTACGGAACGCGGCTCCCCCGACAGCCCCCACAGGGGGAGCCGCACCTCCGGGGACCTGCACCTCCGGGAAGCTGATCGAAATCAGCGGAAGACGTAGATGCCGCCAGCGCCATGCCCTGGCGCCTCGGCGAGACCCCGAATCTCGAGCTCAGCCTGGCGCGCGCCGCAGACGCAGCGCAGGCGGTGGCTGAGGTCGTGGAGCACCTGACGGCTCAGGCCCTGGGCCAGCCAGGGGCGCGGATCGATCGCCGCCTCGCGCCCGCAGCCGCAGCGGGCCCAGAGGCTGGAGCGGGCGGCGGTGGCCCAGCCGAGTCGCGCCTCGCCCACCGCCATGGGCCGCGCCAGGTAGGATCTGCTTCCGTCAGCCATCGCTTCGACTCCCTATCGGGAACAAAAGCAGAACTTTTGACCCTTGGCGACTCCCTGCCGGCTGTGTTTTTCGCGGCGTTCAACTCCGCCGGGTTGTGGGCCGCGTAGCCCAGCGCCCGACGAATCCCCTTGCGCGGCAGCCTGGCGATCAGGACTGCGCCGCCGATTCAGGTCAAGGCGTGCGCGCCGGTCGTCAACAGCTTGCGCAGGGTTGGGGCTAGAGCTTCTCGCTGAGCTTGATCGCGGCTCTACAGCCGGCGCCGATGACGGCGGAGAGCAGGCCGTGGGCCGGCGCCTCGCGGGCGCCTTCCTCGACGGCCAGGTCGCGGTGGGCCAGCTCCTCGTCGCGGAAGCGCGAGAGTTCCGCGGCGAGGTCGGGGTCGCGCTCGGAAAGCTCGGCGATCTGGCCCGCGTAGTGGCCCTCGATCACCGTCTCCACGGCCTCGGTGCAGGCGTGTGCGGCCTTCTCGCCGAGCAGGGCGGTGCCGGCGCCGAGGGCGAAACCCGCCAGCCGCCAAAGCGGGGCCAGGGCGGTCGGGCGCACCCGGCGCTCGGTCAGCAGCCGGTCGAAGCGGGCCAGGTGGACGGCCTCCTGGGCCTCCATCTCGGCCAGCTGGCCGGCGATGCGTCCGCGCCCCGCGGCCGCGCCCATCACCGCGCGCTGGCCGCGGTAGATGTGGACCGCCCCCAGCTCGCCGGCGTGGTCGACCCGCAGGATCTCGGCGAGGCGGGCGGCCTGGGCCCCGCGACCCGGGCGCGGCGGGATCGGCTTTTCGCCTTGCGGTTCGACCGTCGCCTCGTCGCTCATCGCTTGCCCCGCTCCCGCATCGCCGCCAGCACCGACAGCGCCGCCAGCCAGAAGGCCGCGACCGCGTCCCAGCCCGCCATGGAGAGTCCCAGGAACACCCAGGGGGCGTTTTCGCAAGAGGGCGGGCGCACCTTCGCGCCCTCGAGGAAGGCGGTCATGTCGGCCGCGCTGACCTTGGCCGCGCCCGAGCAGGACTGCGGCCCCGGCCAGAACTTCCACTCCGCCCCCGCGTGGTAGATCGCCACCGCGCAGACGCCCGCGAAGCCCAGGGCGAGGACCCAGCAGGTGGCCTCGCGCCACCGCGGGCCGCCGGGCATGCGCACCAGCACCATGAAGGCGACGCCGACGGTGAGGATCGCCCAGTAGACCTCGCGCTGGCGCAGGCACAGCATGCAGGGCGCGAAGCCGCCGAAGGTCTCGAAGGCGTGGGCGATGGCCAGCATCGCAGCCGCCGCCAACACGGCGCAGAGCCGCCAACGGTCGAGGAAAGGACGAAGCAGCGCCGCCATCGGCCTTCTATAGCGCGCCGGAAATCAGTGCGCGAACTTCAGCAGCATCACGAGGCCCACGATGGCCACCGCGGCGGCGCTGGCCACCAGCGCCAGCCGGCGCTCCACGAAGGCGCGGATCGGCTCGCCGTAGACCTTGAGCAGCAGCGCCTCCAGCGAGAACCGCAGGCCGCGCACCAGCAGCGACACGCCGAGGAAGACCCAGATGTTCAGGTGCGCCAGACCGGAGGCGATGGCGGTGATCTTGTAGGGGATCGGCACGGCGATCAGCAGGGCGCCCCACTGGGCGTACCAGGCCTGGAAGCTCTCGTAGCTGCCGCCGGTGATCGACAGGATCCAGCGGCCCACCGGCTGCAGGAAATAGCCCACCGCATAGCCGGTCGACCCGCCCAGGATCGAGCAGACCGTGGTGATCGCCGCATAGCGCAGGGCCTTGCTGCGGTCGGCCAGCACCACGGGCATCAGCAGCACGTCGGGCGGGATCGGGAAGAACACCCCTTCGGCAAAGGCGATCAGGGCCAGGGCGCGGACGGCGTGGCGCGAGGCGGCCAGGCCCATCACCCAGTCGTAGGTACGGCGAAGCATGCAGGTCCCAATGGCGAAGCAGTCGGTCCTGCCTAGCAGTCCGCGGGGGGAATGTCGCGCTGCAGCATGGCGCCGGGGCAGTGGGCCGGGCCACGCCCGTTTGCGACCGATCGGCCGGCTCCGGCGTTTTCTTCCCGCCCCAACCCTGGCGCCTACCGCGGACTAGTTTCATATGATACGAACCGCGCCGCGCAGGAGGCAGCCATGACCGTCCAGACCCAGACCCGCGACCTGTTCGACAACCCCCTCGGCACCGACGGCTTCGAGTTCGTCGAGTTCACCTCGCCCGAGCCCGAGCGGCTGAAGGACCTGTTCGAGAAGATGGGCTTCACGGCGACCGCGAAGCACCGCTCGAAGAACGTGCTGCGCTTTCGCCAGGGCGACATCAACTTCATCCTGAACATGGAGCCCCAGGGCCAGGCCGCGCAGTTCCGCGAGGTCCACGGGCCCTCGGCCAACGCCATGGCCTTCCGGGTGAAGGACGCCGCCAAGGCGTTCAAGCTGGCGGTCGAGCGCGGCGCCAAGCCCGTCCAGGGTCCGGTCGGCCCGATGGAGCTCAACATCCCGGCCATCGAGGGC
>Ga0136846_1214211_pt1 | contig 16121 bp, 15 predicted proteins | sample HopSoiMetagenom2_FD_96841 | JGI IMG/M metagenome (GOLD analysis project Ga0136846, IMG submission 96841) | Grasslands soil microbial communities from Hopland, California, USA - 2 Assembly 2016 (version 4) | ecosystem: Environmental > Terrestrial > Soil > Grasslands | place: USA: Hopland... | reverse complement strand
GGCCGGCGCGGCCCCGGACCTGGCCGCGGTGACCCTCTCGGCGCCGGCGTTCTCCGCGCCGGCCCCGTCGGCGCCCGCCTCCGCGCCGGCGATCCCGCCGAACGCCCCGCGTACCACGTTCAGCCGCGTCCTGGGCAACCGGTCCGGCCGGCACCAGGCCGACTCCGCCCCGGCCGACTCCGCCCAGGCCAGCTCAACCCAGTTCGGCCCCGCCCAGACCAGCTCAACCCAGGCTGGCCCCGCCCAGGCCGACGGCGGCCCGGACCAGTCCCAGCTCCCGGCCGCCCAGTCCAGCCCGCATGCCCAGCCCAGCCCCCACGCCCGGCACGCCGCTCCGCCCGGGGACCGGCCCGGGACCGGTCCGGCCTACTCCCGGCCGCCGATGCCGCCGCTCGCCTCCCCGATCGGCCCGGCCGATCTCGAGGACCTTCAGGAGAGCGCCGAGGACTCCGGCTGGGGCGCCGCCCCGTGGCAGCGGCGGGAACCGACGAGCCGGCCCGGCGGGGAGTGAGGCGCGATGGACCACGGACTCGTCAAGCGCCTGCGCGGCGACGTCGGCGACCGGCTGGCGGAGCAGCGCCGCCTGGACGCGGCGGCCGGGATGCCGCCGATGACCGGGGAGGACGAGCGCCAGTTCGCCCGGGCCCTCGTCTCGCAGGTGCTCGAGGAGCACGCCCGGAGCGAGATCCTGGTCGGCCGCCCGCCGCTGAACGCGCAGGACGAAGAGGATCTCGCCGAGGCGATCCACGCGGCCCTGTTCGGGGTGGGACGGCTCCAGCCGCTGCTCGAAGACCAGAACATCGAGAACATCGACATCAACGGCTGCGACCGGGTCTTCATCGGCTACGCCGACGGCAGTGAGGTCCTCGGCGAGCCGGTGGCCGAGAGCGACGAGGAACTGGTCGAGCTGATCCAGGTCCTGGCCGCCTACTCGGGGCTGTCCAGCCGCCCGTTCGACACCGCCAACCCCCAGCTCGACCTGCGGCTGCCCGACGGATCCCGGCTGTCCGCGGTGATGGACGTGACGCTGCGGCCCGCGATCTCCATCCGGCGCGCCCGGATGGGCAAGGTGTTCCTCGCCGACCTGGTCGGCAACGGCACGATCACCCCGGATGTCGGCTCGTTCCTGGCCGCGGCGGTGGCCGCCCGCAAGAACATCATGATCGCCGGGGCCACCAACGCGGGCAAGACCACGCTGCTGCGCGCGCTGGCCAACCAGATCCCGGCCGAGGAACGGCTCATCACCGTGGAGCGCGCGCTCGAGCTGGGCCTGGACCACTACCCCGAGCTGCACCCGAACGTGGTGGCGTTCGAGGAACGGCTGCCGAACAGCGAGGGCCAGGGCGAGATCTCCATGGCCGACCTGGTCCGCCGCAGCTTGCGCATGAACCCCAGCCGGGTCATCGTCGGCGAGGTCCTCGGCGACGAGATCGTGACCATGCTGAACGCGATGACCCAGGGCAACGACGGCTCGCTGTCGACGATTCACTCCAACTCGAGCCTCGAGGTGTTCAACCGTATCTCCACCTACGCGATCCAGTCCGCCGAGCGGCTGCCGGTGGACGCCACCCACATGCTGATCGCGGGGGCCATCGACTTCGTGGTGTTCCAGGAGAAGCGCAACGAGTACACCCAGGGCGGCCGCCTGCGCCGGTTCGTGAGCAGCGTGCGGGAGGTCACCGGCGTGGACGGCCGGGTGCTCTCCAGCGAGGTGTTCGCGCCGAGCCGCGACGGCCGGGCCGTGCCGCACGCCCCCGCTTCCTGCCTGGACGAGCTGGCCGCCTTCGGCTACGACCCGTCGCGAGGAGGCTGGCGATGAGCACCAGCCAGCTCGAGCTGCTCGCGATCATGGCCGGTGCGGTGGCCGGCGCGGGCCTGTTCCTGTTCGCCGCGGCCATCCGGGGCCTGCCGCCCAAGCCCGCGCGGACCGGTCCCAGCCCGCTCGAACGCGTGGTCAAGGACCTGTTCAGCGTGCGAGGCGCGATCGCCGTCATCGTCGGGATCGCGGTGCTGCTGGTCACCCGGTGGGTGGTCGCCGGCGTCGGGATGGCCATGCTCGCCTACAGCTGGCGCGGACTCAGCGGCGCCGGGTCCGAGCGCCGGGCCATGTCGCGGCTCGAGGGCCTGGCCACCTGGACCGAATCGCTGCGCGACACGATCGCCGGCGCGGTCGGGCTCGAGCAGGCCATCCCTGCCTCGACCCGGGTCGCCGACGCCTCGATCCGCGAGCCGCTGGCCCGGCTGGTGGACCGGCTGCACACCCGGGTGCCGATGCACGCGGCGCTGCGCCGGTTCGCCGAGGACCTCGACGACCCGAGCGCGGACATGATCATCGCGGCGCTGATCATCAACTCCCGGCTGCGCGGCCCCGGCCTGCGCGACCTGCTCGGCGCGCTGGCCGATTCGGTCCGCGAGGAGCTCGACATGCGCCGGAAGATCAACTCGAGCCGCCGGTCCACCCGGCGCAGCGTGCAGATCGTCATCGCCGTCTCGGTTCTGATGGCGGTGGGCCTGGCCGTCCTCGACCACACCTTCCTGGCGCCCTACGACAGCGTCTTCGGGCAGCTCGTGCTGGCCATCATCGTGACGATCTACGCGCTCGGCATCATCTGGCTGCGCAAGCTGGCCCGGTTCGACATGCCGCAGCGGCTGCTCGGCACGGCCAGCACCGTGCCGGGCACGGCGCCGTCCCCAGGGGGCCAGCCGGCCGCCGCCGAACCCGAGACCGTCGCCGCCTGGCGGGGAGGTGCCGGTTGATAGAAGCTCTGATCGTCGGCGCGGTCACCGGGCTGGCCCTGTTCGTGCTGATCTACGCGCTGATCCCGCGCCGGGTCGGGCTGGCCCGGCGGGTCGCCGCGTTCGACGCGGGCCGCGGGCCCGCGCTGCGGCCGGTCAGCTATCCCGGCGACGGCAAGGAGAGCGCCTTCAGCAAGCGCCTCGGCAGCGCCCTCGCCCGGTTCTGCGCCGAACAAGGCTGGGAATTCCGCTCCCTGCGCTCCAACCTCGCCCTGGTCGGCAAGTCGTTCGAGAACTACCTCGCCACCAAGGCCCTGCTCGGCCTGTTCGGGCTGATCTTCCCGCCGGTCATCCTCGGCCTCATCGGGCTGGCCGGCGTGCACCTGTCGATCATCATCCCGGTCTGGGCCGGGCTGATCTTCGCCGCCGTCTTCTTCTTCCTGCCCGACCTCGAGCTGCGCGGCCAGGTGGAGAAGCGGCAGCGGGACTTCCGGCACGCCATCGGCGCCTTCCTGGACCTGGTGGCGATGAACCTGTCCGGCGGCCGGGGCGTGCCCGAGGCGCTGATGGCCGCCAGCGAGATCGGCGAAGGCTGGGCGTTCTGGCGGATCAGGGACGCCCTGGCCAACGCCAGGATCACCGGCCAGACACCCTGGCAGGCGCTCGGCGTACTCGGCGAGGAAGTCCAGGTGAGCGAGCTGAAGGACCTGGCCGCCGCGCTCAGCCTGGTGGCCGAGGACGGGGCCAAGGTCAGGGAGTCGCTGACCGCCCGCGCGGTCAGCCTGCGCCGCCGCGAACTCGCCGACCTCGAGGGTCAGGCGGGGGAGAAGTCCCAGTCGATGCTGCTCGCCCAGATGGTGCTGGCTGCGGCCTTCCTGATCTTCCTGATGTACCCGGCCGTCCACCTCCTGCTGCAAGCCTGACGAAACGAGGAGTCCCATGAAGATGAACACGTTCGCCCCGCCTGGCGGCGACGCGATCCGCTACCTGAACACCTTCCTGACGGCGCACGCCGCCCGGCTGCGCGCCGCTCTGGCCGGCAAAGACCGCGGCGCGTCCGCGGTGGAGCTCGCGGTGATCACCGCCGTGCTGGTCGGCCTGGCGGTGGCCATCTTGGTCATCGTGGTCAACTTCGCCAATAAGCAGGGCACCGCCATCACCAACACCAACGTGCCGAACCCGGCCGGCGGCGGCTGAGCAGTGCGATAACGAGGGACGGTAACGGGAGACGACAGTGACACGGGGCAGGTTGCGGCGACGGCTGTCGCTCGCTCGCGGGCGCGGCAGCGACCGCGGTGCGAGCGCGGTCGAGCTCGCCATCCTGGCCCCCGCGCTGATCTTCGTCAGCCTGCTCATCGTCCAGTTCGCGATCTGGTTCGACGCCCGGCACGCGGCGCTGGCCGCGGCGCAGCAGGGCGACCTGGTGGCCCGGGAGAACGCGGCCACCAACCCGGGCGGCTGGCAGGCGCTGGCCCAGGACGCGGCCACCAGCTACTACCGGGGCCTGGACACCAGCTTGATCTCCGCCGTCACCGCGCAGAGCGCGGCCGGCCAGGACGGCACCGTCTCGGTCACCGTGCGGGGCAAGATGACCGGTATCTGGCCGCTGACCATCAGCGAGACGGTGACCGGCCCGATCGAGTGCTTCCGCACCCAGGCCAGCCAGGGGACCGCATGCGGCTAAGGGCTCTCCGGTCGAAACTCAGGAACGACTGCGGCTCGATGGCCGTGGAGTTCGTGGTGGCGGCGCCCGCCCTGGTGTTCCTGCTGCTGCTGATAGCGGCCGGCGGCCAGTGGCTCAGCGCGACCGGCGACGTGGGCTCGGCCGCCCGGGACGCCGTCCGCGCCGCCTCGGTGGCCCGCACGTTCGCCAGCGCGGAGGCCAACGCCAAGACCGCGGCAACGGCCGACCTGGGCGCCCGGTGCGCCGGCGGCGTCCAGGTCCCGCCGCCCCAGTTGTTCTCCGACGGTGCCCCGGCCGGCCCCGGCGCCTTCGCCACGGCCCAGCAGATCCGGGTCACCGTGTCCTGCACGGCCAATCTCTCGGTCTTCCACATCATCGGCTTCCCGGTCAGCCAGACCTTCGCCGACAGCGCGACCGCGCCGCTCGACCCGTTCGAGGACCGGGGATGACGCCCGCGACCGGCCGGATGACCAGCCTGCTGGCCCGCCTCGGCCACGAGAACCAGGACAACCGGGACCGCGGCTCGGTGTCCCTGTGGGTCGTCATGTTCGCGTTCGTGACGCTGGCCCTGCTGATCCTGGTCGTGGACGGCGGCCAGGTGATCGTGGCCAAGTCCCGGGCCGCGGACATCGCCGAGCAGGCCGCCCGGGCCGCGGCCGACGACATCGACCCGGGCGCGCTCAGGAACGGCGCCGTGGCGATCGCCGCCGGCGCCTGCGGCACCCCCGGCCCGGCCAGCGAGCTCGTTTCCACCTACCAGAAGGGAGTCGGCGTGACGGCGACGATGCTGACATGCACACCCGGGACCGGTCCCGGAGGCGCCCCCGACGTCACCGTTGCGGTCCAGGTGTCGATGAAGCCGTTCCTCCCGGTAAACCCGTTCGGCACCATTACCGTGACGGCGGCCGAGACGGCCTTCCTGGCCTGCGGCACCGCCAACGCCCGGGTGGCCTGCTGATGGCCCCGCCCATCCCCGGCCTGCGGAAGCCGGTCCAGGTCAGGCACCGGACGGCGGGCGACGTGCTGGCCGGCATCGGCGCCATCATCGTGCTCACCGCGCTGACCATCGGGGTGCCGATCGCGCTGGTCACCCTGGTCGGCCTGCCGCTGCCGTCGACGATGCCGAAGCTGAGCGCGCTGACCAGCCAGCTCGACATCACCGCGATCCTGCGCATCTTGTCGGTGGTCATCTGGCTGGCCTGGATCCAGCTCGTCTGGTGCGTCCTGGTGGAGGTCAAGGCGGCGGCCAGCCACACCGCCGCCCGGCCCCGGGTGCCGCTGGCCGGCGCCACCCAGTCCGCCGCGCACCGGCTGGTCACCGCGGCGCTGCTGCTGTTCACCGCGGCCGCCGCGCTCACCCCCGCCGTCATCAGCCACGGCCCGCCGCGGCCGGCCCACTCGATCTCGGCCCCGGCCATGAACGCCGTCACCCCCGCGATCCCGGTCAGCGGCGGCCTCACCGCCGCCCACGTCCCGCAGGCCCACGCGGCGCCCAACTCCGACAAGATGTACGTGGTCAACCCGCCGGTCGGCCGGTTCCACGAGTCGCTGTGGGAGATCGCCCACAACCATCTCGGCGATGGCCGCCGCTACCGCGAGGTCTTCGAGCTGAATAAGGACCGGGTCCAGCCCGACGGCTCCAAGCTCACCATCGCCAGCCTGATCAGGCCCGGCTGGACGCTGCTGATGCCCAAGGACGCGCACGGCCCCGGCATCTCGGCGGTCAGCCCCAAGCTAGCCAGCGAGCTGGGCCTGTCCTCGCACGCCACCCACGCCCACCCCGGCACCGGCCAGGTGACCGAGCTGCCCGGTACGGGAACACCGGCTGGCTCCGTTCGGGATAATGGGGTGTTCGCGGCTCCGGCGGCACCCGCGTCGCAGGCCCCCGGCTGGCCCTACGAGCTGTCCGCCGCCTCGCTGCTGGCGGCGGGCGTGCTGGCCGCGCTCGGCCGGCGGCGGCGCGAGCAGCTGTGGCAGCGGGCGTTCGGCCGCCGCATCGCGGGCCCGGACCCGGACGCGGCGCTGGCCGAGACGGCGCTGCGGCTCGGCGCGGACGACCCCGCCGTGCGGATGCTCGACACCGGCCTGCGGTACCTGTCACGACAGCTCGCGGCCAGCGGCAAGACCCCGCCGACGGTGTTCGCCGCCCATCTAGGCCTCCAGAACCTGGACCTGTGGATCGCCCCGCCCGACCCGAACCCGCCGCGCCCGTGGCAGGCCGCCGACGGCGGCCAGGTCTGGCGGCTGCCGTTCGCGGCCACCGCCGGCCTCGACGCGCCGGAACTGAGCAGGGAGGCCGGCACCACCGCCGGCGCCCTCGCGCCGTACCCGGGCCTGGTGTCGCTCGGCACCAACGAATCCGGCCGGATCCTGGTCGACCTCGAGGTCGCGCACGGACTGATCGCGGTGCGCGGCCCGCGCCCGGTGGTGCAGGCCGCGCTGTCCGCGCTGGCCGTGGAACTGGTCACCAACCGCTGGTCCGACCAGATGCAGGTCACCCTCATCGGTTTCGGTGAGGGACTGACAGAAATTTCTCCCGAACGGGTGAAAGTGGCCCACACCCTGGACGACATCCTGCCCGACCTGGAGCGGCGCGCCGGGCGGGTAAGAGACGCGATGGCGTCGGCCGGGATCGACTCGGTGCTGACCGGGCGGTCCCAGGGCGCAGACGCGGACAGCTGGGCGCCGCACTACCTGATCATGGGCGTGCCGCCGACCCAGGTCCAGGCCGAGCGGCTGCTCGCGCTGGCCCGGAGCCGGTACCGGATGGGATTCGGTTACGTGATCGCGGGCGACGTCCGCGGCGCCACCTGGACCTGGGACCTCTCACCCGAGGGACGGCTGTCGGCCGAGGTGCTCGGCTTCGACCTGGAGGCGCAGCTGCTGCCGCCGGAGCAGTACGCCGCGGTGGTCAAGCTGTTCCGCGGCACCGCGGCCGGCGCGGACGTCCCGCTGGCGGTGCTGTCGGCCGTCGCGGCGGTGCCGCCCGGGCACCTGGATGCCGGCGCGGCGCTGCCGGTGGAGATCGGCCTGCTCGGCCAGGTGGCCGTGCAGGCCCCGGGCCCGCTCGAGCCGGACCGGCTCGCGCTGGCCTCCGAGCTCGTCGTCTACCTGGCCGCGCACCCGGATGGCGTGCACGCCAACGTGCTGGCCGGCGCCGTCTGGCCGCGCGGGGTCTCGCCCGAGGTGCGCGACGCGGCGCTGTCCCGGGTGCACGCCTGGCTGGGCACCGACTCTTCCGGCCAGCCGAACCTGCTCACCGACGCCGACGGCCGGCTCCGCCTGGGACCCGGCGCCCGGATCGACTGGCAGGTGTTCCGGGCCCTGTTCGGCCGGGCCAGCCAGGCCGCCGCCGCGTCCGACGCGGACGCCGAGGCGGGCTACCTGGAGCACGCGCTGAGCCTGGTCCGCGGCCAGTTCCTGGACGGCCGGGACGCGGCCAGGTACGCCTGGCTGGCCACCGACGAGATCGAGTACGAGGTCACCGCCGCCGTCGCCGACGCCGCCCACCGGCTGGCCGGGCTGCGGCTGGCCGCGGGCGACGCCGACGGCTCGATGGCGGCGGCCCGGGCCGGCCTGCGCCTCGCCTTCAACGACGAGCTTCTCTGGCGCGACCTGCTGGCCGGCGCCCACGCCACCGGCCAGGAACACGTCCTGCGCGCCGTCGTCGGCGAACTCTCCGCCCGGGTCGCCCTGGACGAGGTGATGCCGCGGATGGCCCCGGAAACCGAGGCGCTCATCGACGAGCTCCTCCCGTCCTGGAGGACCTCAGCCGCATGAAACGCCCCCTGCTCCTGGCATTCGCCGCGCTGGCCGGCACGGTGCTGACTGCCTGCAGTTCGCCGCCGCCGCCGGCGTTCAACCCGGGCGGCCCCGCCTCGGCCGTGCCCGCCACGCCGGTGGCGCAGTCGTCAGGACCCGGTTCGGTAGTGATGCCGCCGTTCGGCCAGAACGCGCACATCGTGATGACCGGCTGGCTCCCGAAGGACGCCGAGATGGCCCGGGCCGTGGTCGCCGACAAGGACTACGAGCTGGCCTTCCTGTACGCCGAGTACACCGGCGGCAAGTCCGGTGACTGGGCCGCCTACGTCAACCGCACGATGGAGCTCCAGGTCCGCGGCGTGCTGGCCAAGCCGGACGTGACCACCGAATCGTTCAAGGGCACGATCAAGATCTTCGCCATGAAGGTGATCCGCGATCCGGCCGTCCCGGGCGACCTGGACGTCTCCGCCTGCTTCGACAACGCGAAGGCCCTCAACACCAGCCTCAGCACGGGGTCGGTCATCGCGGGCCAGTCCGTCTCCAACGAGAACTATTACCGCTTCACCGACCAGCTGTCCCGGTCCTCGGCCGGCCAGTGGCAGGTGATCTCGAACTACCCGATCGTCTACTATCCGCGGGCCAAGGAGTGCAAGCCGTGAGACCCTCCCGTACTGCCACGCGCCTCGCCATCTTCGCCGGGCTGGCCGCCTTCGCGGTCGCGGTCCCGTCTGTGCCGGCCAGCGCGGCCGACGGCAGCTCGTCGGTCAGCTGCTCGACCGGCAGCAGCTGCGAGATCATGCTCGAGCACATGATCCACTTCGGCGGCAAGAACTACTCGCCGGGGGCGGAGAACACGGTGGTGGACATCACCCCGCCGCCCTGCCTGTGGATCCCGCAGGGTGACGCGCACACCGGCAGCCAGGTCGTCATCGACTTCTACAACAACACCGACCCGGGCGCGGGCGCGCTGTTCGACGGCCAGCACGCCTTCACCGAGGCCAAGCAGCTGGTCGTCCAGAACCCGATACCGCCCGGTACCTGGTACGAGCTGCCGGTCAACCCGAACGACACCCAGGCGCAGAGGCAGCAGTGCCTGAACGAGCCGCTGTTCTTCTGGGACGTGCCCGGCCAGGCGCTGCCCGGCATCGAGATACCGCCGCGGACGCTGGCCCAGCTCGCCCTGGCCAAGATGAACGTCCCCCAGGCGGGGCGCATGCTGCTGAGCCCGAGGACCGGGAACAGCTACTCCAACCTGCCGACCTTCGCCCGGACGACGCTGAGCTTCCGGCCCGAGCTCGCGGCTGACGGCATGCCCTACGTGACCGACAACGCCCGGCTCGGCGCCCAGGCCGCCACCGTCTGGGTCCGGGCCACGCCGCTGCAGCTTTCCGGCAGCGACAACTCGGCCCGCCTGGACACGGCCGGCTGCGGCTACCTCGGCTCGAAGGAAATGGTCAGCAACCCGGGGGCGGTCGCCCACACCGGCGCCAACGGCACCGCCGACTGCGGTGTCACCTTCCGCCAGCCCGGAACCTGGAATATCACCGCCACGCTGACCTGGCAGGCCTGCTGGGCGGTCGGCATCGACGACGGCCCGCCCCCGGCCGACTGCAACCCGGTCCCCGGCGCCGCCCTGAACCCGGTCAACTGGGCCCGCAACGTCAACGTCCGCGAGATCCAGGCCTCCAACGGCGGCGGCTGACCCACCGCCCCCGCCCCGCTCCCACCTGCCCCCGCCAGCCACACTAATCCTGCCAGCCACACACCGGCTCCGCATCGCGAGCCCCCTGCCCATGATCGCGAAGGGTTCACTACGTTTTCTGATATAAAACCCTTCGTCATCATGGAAAATCACATCTTTGTACGAAGGTGAGTCGCCGCTACCCGGGGCTGTCGTTGTCCACGGGGTCGAAGAGGTGCAAGGCGTGGGCGGTGGCGGCGGCTTCGCCGCGGCTGGCCACGTTCAGCTTGCCGAGGATGTTGGATACGTGGACGCTGGCTGTCTTGGGCGAGATGAACAGCTCGCCGGCGATCTCCCGGTTGCTGCGCCCCGCCGCGACCAGGCGGAGCACCTCATTTTCGCGCTCGGTGAGGCCGAGGGAGCCGGCCGGGTCTTCCGGCCCCTGGTCGCCGGCCAGCCGGATCCGGGCCCGCCGGGCCAGCAGCGTGACCTGCTCGCCGAGCGGCCCGGCGCCGAGCTCGGTCGCCAGCGACGCGGCCCGCTCCAGCCGTTCCGCCGCCCCGTCCCGGTCGCCGCCCGCTAGCGCCGCCTCCGCCGCATGCAGCAGCGCCTGGCCGGCCGGGTAAGGCTCGCTCAGCCCCGCCCACGCCTCAGCCACCTGATCCCACGCCCCCAGCAGCCCGCCAGCACCAGCACCAACGCCGCCGCCACGTTCCCCGAAAGCGTCCGCATCGGCCGCCGCGGTGGTCAGCTGGCTAGCTCGCTGCAAGGGACCGAACACCTCGAGCTTCTCCGCCACCGTCCGCAGCCGTTCCGCCACCCCGGCCGCGTCCTCCCGCAGCCGCTCGTCACGGGACGCCCCAGCCTGCCGGACCGCGGCCAGCACCGCACCCGTCCCGGCCGCCACCACCGGCCACGCGTACCGCGGGCTGCTCCCCGGCAGCTCGAACCGGTCCAGGATCCGCGATGTGGCCGCGACCGCGGCCGCCGGGCCGTCTGCCGCGAGCGCGAAACTGATCTCCAGCCGGGCCAGCGGCAGCTGGTGCTGGTCCTCGTGGCGGGCCGAGCGCAGCGCGTCGCGGGCCGCGTGCAGGCTCGCCGCGGCCGGCTCCAGCGATCCCCTGGCCAGCGCGATTGTGCCGGTGAGGACCTGCAGCGTGGCCCGGTGCATGGGCGTCGGCGCGAGGTACAGGTGCAGGGCGCCGCCGGTGACCTGCAGCGCCTCGTCCCAGCGGCCGAGCGCGAGCAGCGGCTCGGCTTCGTTGATCGCGAGCACGCTGCCCGAACTGCGGGACAGCAGCCGCTCGTCGGCGCTCAGCGTGCCGCTGCGGGCCGCCCGGGCAGCCTGCTCGTGCTCCCCGGCCCCCTCGAGCAGGTGGGATTCGCTCACCGCCGCCAGCAGCAGGACATCCTCGGCGCCGTGGTGCGCCGCCATCTCGCGGGCCTGCGCGATCAGCTCGAGCGGGCCGCTGCCCGAGGGCGCCTGGCCGCCAGGCTCGGCGTTGTACATGGCCAGCGTCAGCAGCGCGTTCGCCTCGCCCGCCTTGTCGGCGCCCTGCCGCGCCAGCGCTAGCGCCTCCTCGGCGTAGGACCGCTCGTCAGCGATCTTCGGCGGGCAGTGGGCCAGCTTGAGCAGGATGTCCACCCGGATCGCCGGCGCTACCGAGCCGGGCACGCAGTCCAGCGCCTCCAGCAGGTCCTTCGCGAAATCTGTCCGGCCGAGCTTCAGCCGGAACTGGCCGCGGCTCTTGAGCAGCTTCGCCGCCCGGACCGACTCCCCGCCCGGGAAAGACTCCCCGCCCGGAGAACGCTCCCCGCCCGGCGAACGCTCCCCGGCCAGCGAAAGCTCGCGCAGCGCCGAGGTCGCCAGCGCGATCCCGCGCTCGAACTCGCCCGCGTCGTGGGCCGCCTCGGTGGCCTGCTCCAGGACCTGCACGTGATCCGCGCCGATCCGCGTCGAGGCGTCCGGTACCTGGTCCCACAGTTCGAGCACCCGGGCCAGCAGGGTGAGCCGCTCGGCGGCCGCGACCGCCCGGCCCGCCTGCGCGGCGGCCCGCCAGGCGCCGATCAGCGCCCAGGCCGAGTCGTGCGCCGCGTGCCAGTGGTGCGCCATCTCGACGGCGGCCCGGCCGGGCGGGACCAGGTTCGGCCGGGCGTCGATGGCCTCGGCGAAGCGGCTGTGCAGACGGCCGTGCTCGCCGGGCAGCAGGTCGTCGTGAACCGCCTCGCGGATCAGTTCGTGCCGGAACGCGTAGCCGTCACCCCGCGGGTGCAGCACGTTGGCGATCACCGCGGGCCGGACCGCGCGGATCAGCGCCGCGTCGTCCAGGCCGCTGACCGCGCCGAGCAGCGCGTGCCCGGTCATCTCACCGCCGGTGCTGGCCACCCGGAGCACCTCCTGGGTGTCCTCCGGCAGCCGCCGCACGCTGTCCAGCAGCAGGTCGCGCAGCGATTCGGGCAGCTCCGGGCTCAGCTCGCCGTCGCACGAAAGCAGGGCCTCGACGAACAGCGGGTTGCCCTCGGACCGGTGGTAGAGCGCGTCGGCCAGGTCGCCGGCCGGCGCCCGGCCGAGGATGCGGACCACCAGCTCCTCGGTGTCGTGCCTGGTCAGCCGGGGCAGCTCCAGCCGTTCGACCCAGTCGATCCGGTCCAGCGAGGCCAGCAGCGGACGCAGCGGATGGGTGCGGTGCAGCTCGTCGGAGCGGAACGTGACCACGATGAGCAGCCCGGACAGGGCCCGCTGGTTGCCGATCAGGAACGTCAGCAGGTCCCGGCTGGAACGGTCGGCCCAGTGCGCGTCCTCGATCACCAGCATCACCGGCGAGTGCCTGGTCAGGTGCTCGAGGGCCCGGAGGACTTCCTCGAACAGGCGGGCCCGCGCCTCGGCCGGGTCGCCGCTCGTGTCTGGTTCCCCGAGCTCGGGCAGCAGCCGGGCCAGCCCCCGCGTGGTCCGGCCGGGCAGCATCGACGCCAGCGCGTCGGCGCCCATCTCGTGCACCAGCTCGCGCAGCACCGCGGTGAACGGGGCGAACGGCAGCCCGTCGGTGCCCAGTTCCAGGCAGCCGCCGGTCAGTACCCGGGCGCCCGCCGCGACGGCGGTGCGGCCGAACTCGCCGACCAGCCGGGACTTGCCGACACCGGCCTCCCCGCCCAGCAGCACGGCCGACGGACCGCCCTGGCGCACGCGACCGAACGCGGCTTCCAGGGCGGTCATCTGCTCGTCCCGCCCGACCAGGACGGAACTGGACGCTCGCCCGCTCATCTGAAGTGCCAGCATCCCATGCGGGCCTGGCATTCCGGAAACATCGCGGGCGATCGACGAGGCGGTCATGGCCGCCTCAGGCGGCGCGCTGGGCGACGGGCGCCTGGCCCGTGCCGTCGGTGTGGAACGTCCCGTCCACGTAGTCCGGGATAGGCGGCAGGACGAACTCGTCGGCCTCGTCCGGCCGGTGGTGCCCGCGCCGGGCCGACCTGATCATCTTGACGAGCCTGGCCTGGTGCGCCCGGGTCCGCATCTCGTGGCCTCGCTGGGCGTTCATCAGACGGAGAATCTCGGGATGCATGGTTCCTCCTCAGCCCGGGGAATCCGGCTGGTTTCCCCGTAGCTTCAAGATTCGCCGTAAGGCCCTCAGCCCGGCATCGGGCTTATGCCTTATCTTCGGCCAGGGAAAAGGCCTAGGCCCTCCCTAAGCCGAACGGGTGTGGCCTAAGCCGTCTTATCCCAGGTCAGCGGCAGCAAATCAGACGCCGGCGGCCTCTCGCCGATGGCCGGAGAGACCGCCGGTTCGTGGCTAGGCCGCGGATTCCTTATCGTCGGCGGAACCGTATGGCTTGACCCGCCGGTACAGGGCCAGGGCCGCGTAGATCTCCCGGTACTCGGCTGCTTCAGCCTCGTATTGCCGCTGCCGGAACGCGATCCGGTCGTATCGGGCCGTGGTCAGCGTCAGCCCGAGCAAGCCGCCGATGAGCAGGACCAGCACGAGCCCGGCGTAGCAGAGGATGATCATGATTCGTATTCCTCCCCTCAGTTGCTAACGGGCCATCGGCCGTCGGCGTCAGGTCCCAGCCAGTCCGGTGGTTCGGGGGCCTCCCCGGTGATGGCAGCGAGATGGCGGAGGGCGTCCCCGGCGACACCCCGGGCGTACATCGCCTCGCTTTGCCAGTAGCGGACCTTGTGCTCCATGTGCTTGTTGGCCCAGGAAATCTGAGCCACGACGTAGCCCGTCCGCGCTAGCCACGCGACGATGAAGCCCGTCACGAAGCACGCCAGGGCGAGCATCCCGGTCACGGCCCGCGTCTCCGGTATTCCCGGGAAGATCCCTGCCGGACGGAGGTTTCCGGACCTTCAGGCCTGGTAATAGATCCTCTTGATCGCACGTCAGATCCCTTCTGTAGCAAGATGCGGTCTTCGTGCTCGATGATCAGGGCCGGTGGAGCCACCCATCGGCCCTGTCTCTGTCTGTACCTCCGGCATCCTCGGCGGTGCTCGCTGCCTGGGACAGGCCGAGATTCCACCCATAGTGGTAAGAGGCAAGCGAGCCACGATCTGACAGCCGCTGCTCGCATCGACGAGGTCGTCTGCCTGGGCTCTCCGGTGGCCGTAACCCAGTGACGGCTCGGGGGGGTGATGCATCCAGTTCATGACCGACCTGCCTAGAACCCCGTTATTGCAAGTTCTCTTATGGGATTCCCACGACCGGGCGCGGCAAAACGGTAACTTTGCGCAAGCAAGTCTGTAACGTTCGGCCTGACGTGGCTAACCTCTTGGCAAATCCCAAGCTAGGCTGGGGTTTCGGTGCCTGGTCGAAGCCGTGTCAAGCTGTTTCCTGACGGTTTGTCAAGCGTATGGGATGCGTCGTATGACCCGTCGCAGTACGGTTGCGTGATGGGATTCCCGCAAGACGGGTTCATGGGCCCGGATGTAGCTGGTGCCGCGGTGGTTGCCGCGGCTGCTGAGGAAGACCAGCCATGGCCGTAGAAAAGGTAACGGGACCGCTCGGACCTCGCCGCGCCATCGCGCGGACGGTTAAGGAGCTACGCGAGGGCCGCGGTCAGCTCCTGAACGAGGTCGCCCGCGACTTGATGATGTCCACCAGCAAGCTATCCAGACTCGAGAACGCCCAGGGTAAGCCGCTTCCTCGCGACATCAGGGACCTGGTCAGGTACTTCGGGATCGAGGGGACGCCGCTGGCAGCCCGCTTGGAGCGATGGGTGAAAGCCGCCCAGCGCCCGGGCTGGTGGACTAACTACGACGAAGGGGTCATCGAAGGGCTGGATACGCACCTGGCCTACGAGGTGGACGCGGCTGTCGAACGCGTGTACACGCTTCCGTTCGTCCCGGCACTGCTGCAGACGCTGGACTACGCCCGGGCGGTTTTCCGGGACATGGAGAGCCGGTCGGAACAGGAGATCCGCCAGCTGCTGGCGGTCCGCGTCCGACGCCAGGAGGCATTGAACAGCCGGGAAGATCTCGAACCACTTCGGCTGATCGCGGTGACGCACGAGTCGAGCCTGCGCCAGCTGGTCGGCTCTGCAGACACCATGCGTCAGCAGCTGGACGAGCTGATCGAGCGTTCGGAGACCCCGAACGTTACTCTGCGGGTGCTTCCCTTCACGGCTAAGCCGACGTTCAGCATGACGTGTATGTACGCTCTTTTCGAATACAAAGACGTTGGCGAATCCGACCTCGTCCATATCGAGACCCATGCCGGGTTTTTCAGTGTGGAAGATGCGGATCAAGTCAAGAAATATCGCACCCATCACGACGCGCTGATGCGCGCCTCGCTCACAGAGGAGGAGTCCAGGGAGCTCATCCGCAGCGTCCGCGACTCGCTGCGTAAATTACGCGTGAAATCACGTGACGCTGCGGCGCTGCGGAGTATCGTTCCCCTCATTGGTCACGGGCTGTCCCCGCAGGCCGCTTGACGCCGTCTTCTTATACACCTACCTGCGAGAGCCATTGTGAGCAATGACGCGGCATGGCTCGGACTGGACGGGCACGAGGATCTATGGTCCGAGCTCGACAGCCGAGGCTATGTTGTCACCAGTGACCGGTCGCTCGGGCTTCCGGAAAAATTCAGGCAGAATTTCTCCGGGGCCTACTTCAACGAGTCGACGCTTCGCCACGACGAGGGAGACTGGCCGGTTGACCGCATCCGGGCTCGTGACGTCGTGCGCTACGAGTGGCATGATGACCTCGTTAGCCTGCATGAACACGATGTGATAACGATCACTGATCGTGCTGGCATCCCGGGTAAG
>Ga0136846_1239360_pt1 | contig 16123 bp, 12 predicted proteins | sample HopSoiMetagenom2_FD_96841 | JGI IMG/M metagenome (GOLD analysis project Ga0136846, IMG submission 96841) | Grasslands soil microbial communities from Hopland, California, USA - 2 Assembly 2016 (version 4) | ecosystem: Environmental > Terrestrial > Soil > Grasslands | place: USA: Hopland... | reverse complement strand
TGATCGACCATCGTGTTGATGGCTTCCTTGAGCTGCAGAATCTCGCCGCGGACGTCGACCGTGATCTTCTTGGACAGGTCCCCGTTCGCCACGGCGATCGTGACGTCCGCGATGTTGCGCACCTGCGCCGTGAGGTTGCCGGCCATCTGGTTCACCGATTCGGTGAGCTCTTTCCACACGCCCGACACGCCGCGGACCTGCGCCTGGCCGCCCAGCTTCCCTTCCGTTCCTACCTCGCGCGCGACGCGCGTCACCTCGGACGTAAAGACCGAGAGCTGATCGATCATCTTGTTGACGAGTTTGGCGGAACGCAGGAATTCGCCGTCGAGGGGCCGCCCGTCGAGTTCGAGCGCCATCGACTGCCCCAGATCGCCTTTCGCCACCGCGCCGACGGCGCGGGTGACCTCCGTAGTCGGCCACACGAGGTCGTCGATCAGCATGTTGATGGCGGCCACTTCGTCGGCCCAGCCGCCGATCGCGCCCGACACCATCATGCGTTGTTTGAGCTTGCCTTCTTTACCCACGACTCGCGACACGCGTTCGGTTTCTCTCGACCGCCGCTCGCTGACGGCGGCAATGTCGTTGAAGGTATCGGCGATCTTGCCGTTGAGGCCCGTCACGTCGGCAGGCAGGCGGACGCTGAAGTCGCCGCTGCGGAGCGACAGCATCGCGTTCAGCAGCTGCGACGCAAAGGCATCCGGCTGTCCGTCGCCGGAGGACACCGCGGGCCGGTCGCCATTGCCTGCAGTCTCACGCGGTAATGCCGTCGAGACGTGGGTATCCATCCTGAAACTCCCTACCTGAGCCGCACACCACTCGGCGACTCGCTTATCGTGTCGCCCGACAGACAGAGATAACCATCTGTTGTATGGATTCGCTACAACTACGGCCTGAAATGGCTCGGCCGTAGGCCTGACGCAAAGAGTCGGCCAACAGCTGAGCGACCTGAGCCGCCTAAGGCTGTGGGCGCGCCGTTCAACGGCCCAGAAAACCGGCGGTCACGAGGGGGAGGGGACGCCCGGCGAGTGCGGTGGCGAGACCGTCGGCGGCGGAGGGGTCCAGTTCGGCGAGAGGACGCATGAAATCGCCCTCGAGCACGGCCAGCGCGACGCCGTCGCGATACACCATGCGAGTCGATGCGACCGCGCGGACGCGATCGTCGTTGGTGAGGACGCCCGTCAGGTTGAGCGGATCGACGGCGCTGATCGTGGTCAGGCGTCCGTCGCGTCCGTTCCGCCGTATCTCGCGCAGCCGCTCGACAGCGTCGGGCAGCGCGAACTGTTCGCCGGACATGCCGGTGACGAACCGTCCGCCGCGGATCTCGCCGCGGGCCTCGAGGCGGCGATAGACGGCGGTCAGCGAGCGCCACGGCGCGGCGTGCGTTTCGCGCGCGAGCAGACGCCTGAACACCACGCCGTACCGTCCGAGCAGGACGCGCGCCTGGATCTCGACCGCTTCCTCGCGCTCAGTGTCAGATGCGGGCGGCCGGACGGCGGACCACCGCCCGGCCCCATCCGCGCGGCGCACGCGCGCCGGCGGCTGACGCCGCAGTGTGCGAACGACCGCGCGGACGCCCGCGAATCCGTCGGAAACGGCGAGGCCGCTTGCGGCGAGCTCGGCGACAGCTTCGCTCGCAGCCGCGTCCTCGAGCGCGCACACCCTCACGAGCTCGCTGAGGAATGATGGCCCGCGTGCGCGCAGCGCGCCGAGAACCCGCCGGCTGTTTTCCGCGAGCACGTGCTCGTCAGCGGTCGGGTCGGGACGAAGCGCATGCCAGGCCGTCTCGTGTTCGCGCGGGAACAGCGCCACCCGCAGCGCTCGTTTTTCTCCAGCGACGCTCGAGACGGCGCTCAGGCGCGACCATGCCGCTTCTCCCGTGAGACACAACATGTCGAGCCATGCGGGATCGTAATGTTCGAGGCGGGCCGGCAGCACGGCGCGTTCCCAGGCGCCGGCCGGCAGCTCCATGCCGTCGAGCACCGACAGCACCCGCCGCAGACCGTCGAGACCTGCCAGGCGATGCGGCTGAGAGACGCCCTGCCACGCGAACAAAAACCGCTGGAAATCGGCCGCGGTGATCGGCTCGATTTCCGCGCGCAGGCGATTGAGCGTGTAGCGGTGGATGCGCGCCAGCAGACGCCGGTCGCACCATTCGAGATCGTCCGCGCCGCTGAAGCGGCCTCGCAGCACGACGCCCTCCGACTCGAGGGCGAGGAGTGCCGCGTCAGCATCCGCCGGCGCGATCGACACCGAGGCCGCGAGGCACGCCGCCGTCGTGGGTCCGACCATCGAGAGGCGCCCCCGCACGAGCTCGACGGCCGCATCGTCGCGCGTCCAGAGGCGTGTCGATCGGCTCGGCGGCACGGTGAGTCCCGCCAGATCCGGTGTTACGCCGGCATGGATAGCGGCCAGCTCCGGCAGGCGGTCCGAGGCGATCCAGATGGCGCCGGCCGGCAGGCTGACGAGCGCCGCCCGCCGTGAGCGCGAGAGCTGCGCGAACAGATCCGGCGGCAGCGCGTCCGCTTCCCGGGCGGAAAGAAAGCCGGCCGCGATGAGCATGTCGTGCAGTTCGTCCGCGTCGCGCGGGTCGGGCCGCTCTTCATCGCGCACGCGCGCGATCGCCGCGGCATCGAGCGCCCCGAGATCCTGGCTCGACGCCGGCTCGCTCGCCCGGCGTGCGTGCACAGCCTGCGTCCGCCGCTCCTCGAGCGGGGCGTCGTCGAGGAACGCGTACGGCTTCGCGTTCAGGATCTCGTGCGACAGCGGCGACGGTTCAGGCGTATCGCGGGTGACGAGGCGGAGCTCGCCCGTATGAATGCGGGTCAGAATGCGCGAGAGGCCGGCGACATCCATCGCGCCGTCGAGGCAATCCCGCACCGTCTGGCTGACCAGCGGATGGTCGGGCAGCTGGCGGTCGCCCGGGATATTTTCAAGACATGCCGCCGCATCGGGAAACACGGCCGCCAGCAGATCGTCCGCGAGCATGCGCTGCAGCGGAGGGGGCACCTTGCGCCCGCCGCGGAACCGCGGGACTGCGAGGGCGATCGTGGTGTTCCACCGCCACCGCGTCTCGAACATGGGCGCGTCGAGCAGCGCCTGCACGAGCACGTCTTTCACGGTCGCCGGGTGCAGGTAGCGGAAGACGTCCGCCAGGGGAAACGAGTGCTGCGGCCCGAGCGACAGGAGCAGCGCGTCGTCTGTCGCCGCCGCCTGCAGCTCGAAGTTGAACTGCCTGCAGAAACGCTTGCGCAGCGCGAGGCCCCACGCCTTGTTGATGCGGCTGCCGAACGGCGAGTGCAGCACCAGCTGCATGCCGCCCGATTCGTCGAAGAAGCGTTCGAGGACCAGCGTATCCTGCGTCGGCACCACGCCGAGCGTGGCGCGTGTCGCGGCGAGGTAGGCGACGGTCTGCTCCGCGGCCCCGCGATCGATGCCGGCCTCGCCGGCGAGCCAGCTCGCGGACGCCGCATCGCCTCCGCCCTGCAGCCGAACATCGATGTCCCCGCGCAGGCGGCTCACCGCCATCGACAGTTCGTCGCTTCGCGACGGCGCTTCGCCGAGCCAGAACGGAATGTTCGGCGGTGCCCCCTTGGCGTCGGCGACGCGAATGACGCCGGCGCCCACCTGCAGGACGCGCCACGACATGTTGCCGAGCTGGATGACATCGCCGGCCATGCTCTCGATCGCAAAATCCTCGTTCAGCGTGCCGATGAACGTGTCGTCCGGCTCGAGCAGCATGCGATAGTCGGCGACCTCCGGTATCGCTCCGCCCGAGGTCAGCGCGGTGAGCCGCGAGCCCCGGCGGCCGCGCAGCCGTTGCTGGACCTCGTCGCGGTAGAGTAGCGCCCCCCGCCGTCCCCGCTTCGTCTCGAATCCCTCCGCCAGCATCGTGACGACGGCGTCGAACTGCGATCGCTCGAGGCCCCGGTACGGCCACGCGCGCCGCACGACCGCGAACAGTTCGTCTTCTGTATATTCGCGGCACGACGTCTCGGCGACAATCTGCTGCGCGAGCACGTCGTTCGGCGCGTCCGGGACGACGATGCGATCCAGGTCCCCTGCGCGGACTGCTCGCAGCAGCGCGATGCACTCGACCAGATCGTCGCGCGACGCCGGGAACACGCGGCCCTTCGGGGTTCCGCCGACTGTGTGTCCCGAGCGGCCGACGCGCTGCAGCAGGGTCGCGATCCGGTGCGGCGATCCGATCTGGCAGACCAGATCCACGTGGCCGATGTCGATGCCGAGCTCGAGCGACGCCGTCGCGACCAGCACTCGCAAGGCGCCGCTCTTGAGCCGCGTCTCGGCATCGAGGCGGCGCTCTTTGGACAGGCTTCCATGATGCGCGGCCACCGCATCGTCGCCCAGGCGCTCGCTCAGGTGGCGGGCCAGGCGTTCGGCGAGGCGCCGCGTGTTCACGAACACGAGCGTCGTCCGGTGTTCCCGGGCGAGGGCAGCGAGCCGCTGGTAATACTCCTGCCAGATCTCGGTCGACATCACGGCTTCGAGTGAGGAGCCCGGCAGCTCGATTGCGAGATCGAGAGTGCGGCGGTGGCCTTCGTCGACGATCGCGCAGTCGCGGGTCCGCCCGGTGCCGGCGGGAGGGTCACCGGCCAGAAATGCGGCGACGGTTTCGATCGGCGCCTGCGTCGCCGAGAGGCCGATGCGCTGGAGCGGCGCGGCCGCGATTTGTTCGAGCCGCTCGAGTGAAAGGGCGAGGTGCGCGCCGCGGCGAGTGTCGATGACCGCGTGAATCTCGTCGACGATGACGGTCTGCACGGTGCGGAGCATGGCGCGGCTGCGCTCGGAGGTCAGGAGCAGGAACAGGGATTCGGGTGTCGTGACCAGGATGTGCGGCGGCTTCCGCAGCATCGCCGCGCGCTCGCCCTGCGTCGTGTCGCCCGTGCGGACCGCGACGGTAATGCGCGGGGCGCCAAGGCCGGCGCGCTCGGCGTCGCGCGCGATGTCCCGGCGCGGCACCGCCAGGTTCTTGTGAATGTCCGCGCTCAGCGCTTTGAGAGGCGACACATAGACGACGCGCACCTCGTCCGGCAGCGGCGCGCGGAGGCCTTCGCGGAACAGGTGATCGAGCGCCGTGAGGAACGCCGCAAGCGTTTTGCCCGATCCGGTCGGCGCCGCGATCAGCGTGTGGCGGCCAGACCGGATGGCGTCCCAGCCTTGTTCCTGGGCCGGCGTCGGTTTGCCAAACGTTTCGTCGAACCAGCGTGCGACTACCGGATGAAAGCGATTCATGGCCGCGGCGAGCGGGTGAGGAAGCGAGTTTACATTCTATCGAACCGTCGAGCGTGCCGCGAGGGCCGAGCGGAGCCTGACGGCGTCTTCGGCCGCCTGGGCGCTGATCGTATTGTTGAAATACGCGAAGACCGGCCGTCCGCGTGCCAATTCGGCGGTCAGCCAGTCTGCCCAGTCGCTCAGGGCCCGTGTCGCGTAACGCCCCGCGTATTTCGGCACGCCGTGAAACCTGACGTAGACGAACGGGCCGACGCTGAGGCGGCCCGTGGCCGAGCCTTCCATGTCGTGCAGGCACAAGGCGACGTTGAAACGCACGAGAAGGTCGAACACCTCGCCGGTGTACCAACTCGGATCGCGGAATTCGATCGCATGACGCCGCCGTTTCGGAAGGCTGCGGAGAAACGATTCAAGCCGCTCGGTGTTGACCTTCCAGGCCGTCGGCAGTTGATACAGGATCGGGCCGAGGGTCGCCCCAAGAGGCCGGGCGCGCCCGAATAGCCGCGCCAGCGGCTCGGCGGGTTCCGTCAGCCTCTTCATGTGTGTCAGAAACCGACTCGCCTTCATGGCGAATAGAAAATCGCGCGGCACGGACTTCCGCCAGGCGGAGAACCTCGCGGCCTCCGGCAGGCGGTAGAAGGTGCCGTTCAACTCGACGGTGTCGAATTTCGTGGCGTAGTAGGGCAGCCAGCATCGCTGAGGCAGCCGCGCCGGGTAGAAGGTGCCGCGCCAGTCGTTGTACAGCCAGCCCGAACAGCCGATCCGTGCGGAAGCCGTCGTTGGTGCCCTGCCGCGAACCTGTTCCGGCTTGGTCATTGCAGTCGCCGGACGCGTGGCGGAGTTCGGACGCGTGGCGGAGTAATGAAGTCGAAACCCAAACCGGCGAAGCGACCGTCGTCGGGTCCGCTAGGGCTCATCAAAGCCGAGGCGGATGGCTGCCGGCGCTGCCCGCTGTGGGAACACGCGACGCAGACGGTGTTCGGCGCGGGATCGGCGAACGGCCCGCTCATGCTCGTTGGCGAACAGCCGGGCGATGTCGAAGACCGGCAGGGAGAGCCGTTCGTCGGCCCTGCCGGCCAGCTGCTGCGCCGCGCGCTGGGCGAAGCCGGCATCGAGATGGCCAGTGTGTATCTCACGAATGCGGTCAAGCACTTCAAATGGCGGCCGCAGGGCAAGCGGCGCCTCCACGAGCGCCCCAACCACGAAGAGGTCATGGCGTGCCGCCTGTGGCTCGACATGGAAATCGAAACCGTACGCCCGTCGGCGGTGGTGGCGCTCGGCGCGACTGCCGCGGGTGCGCTGCTCGGGCCGTCGGTTCGCGTGACGAAGGATCGGGGCAAGAAGCTGGCCTCACCGCTCGCGCCGCTGGTGACGGTGACTGTGCACCCGTCTTCTATCCTTCGCAGCACCGACGCAGAGAGCCGCGCGCGCGCGTACGAACAGTTCGTCGCTGATCTCAGGCGCATCGCGGGTTGGGTGAAGACGGCCGGGCGGTAGGTCTATCGCTTTTCATACGCAGCTCGTCCCGCAACGTCGTGCAACCCGGCGGCCACGATATCCGGCTGCACTGGACCCTGCCTTGCAACGGCGTCGGAAACGCCTCCCGCCACTGTCGAGGCGTCGGCGGTTTCGGCTGTAACGGATCACGACATGCGCATCCAAGCGACTGGCGAACTCATATCCCGCCGCCCGTTCGGCCGCCATCCCGACCGGCTGTCGATCATCGGTCTTGGCGGGTACCACCTCGGCAAGGTCGACACGTCCGCCGAGGCCGTGCGGATCGTGCACGAAGCCATCGATGCGGGGGTCAACTTTCTGGACAACGCGTGGGAGTACCACGAGGGCGAGAGCGAGCTCCGGGTGGGGCGCGCAATCAAGGACCGTCGGGACTCGGTGTTCCTGATGACGAAGGTGTGCACGCACGGCCGCGACGCGCGGGTCGCCATGCGCCAGCTCGAGCAGTCGCTGCGGCGGCTGCGCACCGATCGCCTCGACCTCTGGCAGATTCACGAATGTGTGTATCACAACGATCCCGTCCGCCACTTCGCGCGCGGCGGCGTTGCCGAGGCGCTGGAGCAGGCGAAGGCTCAGGGGAAGGTCAGGTACGTCGGCTTTACCGGACACAAGGATCCGGAGATCCACCTGCGGATGCTGGCATTCGAATTTCCTTTCGACGCCTGCCAGCTTCCCCTCAACGGCTTCGATGCCGGTTTCCGGAGCTTTCAGTCTCGCGTGCTGCCGGAACTCGCGCGCCGCAATATCGCCGCCATCGGCATGAAGAGCCTCGGAGGCGATGGGCGCGTCATCAGGCAGAAGGCCGCCGGGGTGGAGGATGCGCTTCGATACGCGATGAGCCTGCCGGTGTGCACGACCGTGACGGGCGTCGATTCGATCAAGGTGCTGCGCCAGAACCTGCGCATCGCGCGCGGCTTTACGGCCATGAGCGTGATGGAGCGGAAGGCGTACGAACGCAGCCTCGCCGGGCGCGTGCAGGACGGGCGATTCGAGCTGTACAAGACGACGGCCGAGCACGAGGGCGAGGTCGGCCGCAAGCAGCACGGGTTCCCGTCGCAGGAGGAGGTCGCGCTGTGATCGACGTCGGTCGGATCGAAACCGTGCTGTTCGACGTGGACGGCACGTTGATCGACAGCAATGCCGCCCACGCCCGCGCGTGGGCCGAAGCGCTCCGCGAACACGGTGTCACGCGGCGCGAAGAGGAGATCCGCCGTCTCATCGGGATGGGCGGGGACAAGCTGCTTCCCGCCGCGGCAAACATCGAGGAACAGTCGGCGGCGGGCCAGGCAATCGCGCGTCGCAAGAAGGCGCTGTTCGCGTCGTGGTTGCCCTCGCTCGAGCCGACGCGCGGCGCCCGCGCCCTGCTCGAGTACATGCGCCGGCAGGGCATCGCCGTGGCGATCGCGACCTCGGCCGATGATCGCGAGGTGAAATCCCTGCTGAAGCGCGCCGGCGTGGACGATCTGATCCCGACGCGTTCGTCAAAAGACGATGCGGGGGAATCGAAGCCTGATCCGGACATCGTGCATGCCGCGCTACGACGGGCCAAAGCGCGGCCCGAGCGGACCTTGCTGATCGGCGACACGCCGTACGACGTCGAGGCGGCGCGACGTGCCGGCGTGAAGGCAATCGCGCTGCGCTGCGGCGGTTACTGGCCCGACGAATCGCTGAGGGACGCGGTCGAAATCTTCGACGATCCGGCGGCTCTCCTCGTCGCGTGGCAGGAGCGTACGGCAGTGCCCCAGTCAGGTGCGACCGCCAGTGACGCACTATCGGAGTGAGGTGATGACGATGTCCGACTTAACGATGATGCGACGTGTTCTGATCATCCTGTTCGCCGCGGTCGTGCTGTTAAGCGCTCGATCGGCGCACGCGCAGGGATTCATCAGCCCGTTCATCGGCTACAACTTCGGCGGCGACGCGGGGTGTCCCGAGCTCCTGAACTGCGAGGACAAACGCCGGGACTATGGCGTCTCTTTCGGCGCCCTCGGCAGCATCGTCGGCTTCGAGGCCGAGGTGGGATACACCAGCAACTTTTTTGGTCAGACGTCGAATGAGACGTCGAACGTGCTGACGTTCATGGCCAACTTCATGCTCGCGCCGAAAATCGGGCCCGTCCAGCCGTACGGCCTTGCGGGAGTCGGCCTGATCAGAACGTCGGTCGAAGGTCTGGGAGCGAGTAACGACCAGAATCAAGCCGCATGGGATGTCGGCGGCGGCCTGATGATTTTCTTCGGCGAGCACATCGGCGTGCGGGGCGACGTCCGCTACTTCCACTCGTTCCAGGTGCTCGATTTCGTCAACGTGCCGAATGTTCCGACGCTACCGACCTTTGGCCTCGGCGGGCAAAAGCTCGACTACGGCCGCGCCTCGGCGGCGGTGGTCTTCAAGTTCTAGACGTTCGCGATTGTTACCGACCACCGTGCTTCACCACACGCGACACGCGTTCGCCCGGACCATCGGCGCGGCGGCGCTGCACGCAAACGCCGCCTGGAACTCCGGCATGTTCGAGACGACGCCGTTGACGCGATAGCGGTTGGCCGCGTGCGAGTTGGTCACGGCGTTCTCACGCTCTGACTCTTCGGTTGTCGTCTGGCACCAGGACTGCGCGTACCCGAGAAAGACGCGCTGCCCGGCCGCGAAGCCGTCCAGCGGCGGCGGCGCGGCGGCGCCCGGGCCAGCCAGGTACGCCGTGAGCGCAAGCCGCAGGCCCCCGTTGTCGGCGATATTCTCGCCGAGCGTCAGCTTTCCGTTGACGCGTGTATCGCCCGCCACCACGAACTGCGAGTATTCGTCGACCATGCACGCCGTGCGTTCCTCGAACGCCTTGGCGTCGGCCGCCGTCCACCAGTCGCGGACGTTGCCCTTCGCATCGAACTTCCTTCCCGTATCGTCGAACCCGTGCGTCAACTCGTGACCGATGAGTGACGCCGCCGCGCCGTAGTTGACCGCCGCATCGCGCCCTGCGTCATAAATCGATGGCTGGAGAATCCCGGCCGGGAAGATGATCATGTTCTGGTTGGCGCTGTACCCGGAGTTCGCCGTCTGAGGCGTGATCGGCCACGCGGCCGGATCCGCGGCGCGGCCGATCTGGCTCAGGTCTCGCGCGTTCTCGGCGGCGCGCACGCGCTGCAGGTTGCCGAACGCATCGGTTCGGGAGATGCGGAGCGCCGAGATGTCCCGCCATTTGTCGGGATGGCCGATGCGCTCCTGGATCAGTGCGAGCTTCTCGAGCGCCGCGCGCCTGGTCGGCTCGCTCATCCAGCTCGCGGTTTCGATGTCACGGCGCAGCGCCGCCTTCAAGTACCCGATCATGGCCCCTGTGTCCGTCATCGCTTCGGAGCGAAACGTCTCTTCGACAAATCCCCTTCCCAGCGTGTCGCCCAGATATTCGTCCGTTTGACTCAGGCACAGGCGCCATCGCGGCTGCTGGTCCCGCTGGCCAAGCAGCACGCGGCCGAAGAACTCGAAGTCCGCGTCGCCGAACGCCTGGGGCAGCACCGTCACTGCCGAATGTACGAGGTGCCAGCGCAGGTACTGCCTGATGTCGTCGAGCGGGGTGTCGGCGAGAATTCGCTCGAACGCTTGCATGACCTTCGGCTGCGAGTTGTTGAGCCGATCGAAAGCGGGCGCGCGCCGCGCCGCGACATAGCGTTTCCAGTCGAACGACGGCGTCAGCGCCTGAATCTCCGCGATGCTCATCACGTGGATCGTGGCCCTGGGGTCGCGAACCGCCGCCGCATCCAGCCGCGCTTCCGCCAGCGCCGTTTCGATGCGCAGGACCGCCGAGGCCGCGGATTCGGCGCGTGCCGCCGGCTCACCGGCAAGCGCCAGCATTTTGGACACGTGGGCGCGATAGGCGCTCCGAAGGCCGACCGAACGATCGTCGGTGTTCGTGTAGTAATCGCGATCAGGCAGTCCGATCCCTTGCGGGCGCGCCCAGGCCATCTGGAGGTTCGCCTGCGCCGGATCGCTGCGCGCCACCATCTGGAAGAACGGGAACGTGGACGAGGCGCTGATGCCGGAGGCCGGGTTGGACGCGGCCGACATGTGCAGCCGGGCCGTCAGCTCCGGCAGGGCGCCGACGTCATGCAACGCCGCGATGCCATCCAGCTCCGGGCGGAGCGGGGCGAGGCCTTTCGCGTTGATGGCGTCGGTGTTCGTGCACGCCGTATAAAAATCGCCCGCCTTCCGCAGATCGCCGGCGGCGCCGGGCCGTTCGAGGATGCGCCGAAGGACGAGATCGTTGCGATCGCGGATTTCGTTCGTTCGCGCGTAGTTGCGCCTGTCCGCGGGCAGCGGGTGGGCGTCGATCCAGCCGCCGCAGGCGAAACGATAGAAGTCCACGCAGGGATCGGCGCTGCGATCGAGCGACGCCAGTTCGACGCCCCGCGGCACCGCGGCCGGCCTCGTCGCTCGCGCCTGCGCCGCGCCGAGCGCGACGGCGAGCGGCGTCGCGACAAATATTGCGGCAATCAGGCAACGGCGCATGGCTCCTCCGGACAGGTGAACGATACGTCATCGCCCGACGATGATCTAGCAACCCCATGACGGCTGCGCACCGGTGGCCGGGGATATTGCGTACACTGGACCGATTGCGTGCCCGCCGTGTCGTCATCGTTTTGGCGTGCGTCATCGCGTCCGCTCTGACCACCGTCCGGCCGGCTGCGATGGAGACGGATCAGTTCACCACGCCGCGTGCGCCGCTGTACGACATCGGACCGGCATTGTCGCGCAAGATCAGCGACATCATCGAGTCGGATCGGACCGGCCGCGATCCGGAGCGCGTGCTGTCCGAATGGGTCGGCAGCAATATCTTCGTGTCTCGTCTCGTCAGCTGGGTGAAGCAGATTCAGGTTGAAGGCGGCACGGCGGGCTTTCTCCCGAACGTGTTCCGTTCGATCTACGGCCGGGTGTTCTCGCCGGTGCCGTTCTCCTTTCTGTTCGATTCACCGACGGTGAACGTCCACGGCTTCTATCTTGGTACGGACAAGATCGATCATTTCTTTCAGCAGGGGCGCGAGTACTGCGACCTGGTGAGGCGCGCCGAGGCGGACGGAGTGGAACGTTCCGCGGCGATCGCGGCGGCCGTGGCTCGCGGCGTCAAGCAGGAACACACGTATTACGGCACCCTCGTCAGCGGAATCTATTCGAACGCCGATCTGGCCGCCAACTACGCGGGCATGAAGTTCTACGTGAACCTCCGTCAACCCGTCCGCATGCGCGACCGTGCGCGGCCGCCGCTGTTCGAGTCGTCCGGTGAAGGCTGGCGTTTGCGCGCCGGGGCCGATCGGGATCACCTGCTCCAGGCGTTTCTTTCAGATCACCTGGACGAATCGTTGAACCCGAGCCGCTACCGGTACGGCCGCGACTCGATCCGGTCTCGCGTTCGCGATCGCTGTGACGCGTGGACGCGCTTCTACGCCGATCGTCTTGGCCTGGTCGCTCGATCGGGGCAGGGCTTTTCAGCCACCTGGTTCGGCGAGGACTACGGTCACTGGCTGCCGCCGGCTGAGGAAGTATCGATCGCGACGGAATGCGGCACCGCGGCCCTGTCGCACCCGTAGCGGTCCAGCCAATCCGCGATTTACGGGTTAGAATCCGCAGACGTGTTGACTCAGGGAGAACGAACATGCGCGACCGAATGGCAGGCGTAATCGCGGCGGGCCTCACGCTCGTGGTGGGCGTGTCGCTGGCGGGCCAGTCGGCGAAGATCGGGAACGGGTGGACTGCTCCTCGGACGCAGGACGGCCATCCCGACATGCAGGGCGTGTGGGCGAACAACAGCATGACCCCGCTCGAACGGCCCTCGGCGTTCGGCATGCGCGCCACGATGACCGATGCCGAACTGGACGCCCTGAAGAAGAAGGCGACCGCGATGATGGACGGCGGCGACGCCTTCTTCGCCGACGAGCTGTTCAACGCTGCCGTCGAGGGTAAAACGAAGTTCAAGTCGGCGGACACCGAGACGGGCAACTACGATCAGACGTGGCTGTCCGAGCGCGTCTTCGACAACCGCACGTCGCTCATCATCGACCCGCCGGACGGGCGCGTTCCCGCGCTCGTGCCGGAGGCCGTGGAGCGCGCGCGGGCACAGGCGGCCGCCCGCCAGGCCAGGGGTCCCGCCGACCAGGCACAGGATTTGTCGCTCGGTACGCGGTGCGTGACCTTCGGCACGCCGAACATCCGGGCCGGGTACCAGAGCTATTTCGCCATCGTGCAGGGGCCTGGTGTCTTCGCCCTGAGCAGCGAAATGATTCACGACACGCGGATCTTTTCGACCGGTGGAGGACCGCACGTGTCGAAGGCACTCGCGCAGTACCACGGCGACTCGCGCGCGCGGTGGGAGGGCGACACGCTGGTCGTGGACACGACCAACTTCATGCCCAATTCGTTCCGCCCCACCAACACGGCGCAGCTGCACGTCACCGAGAAATTCCGGCGCATCGCCGCGGACACCGTCGAGTACTACGTGACGATCGACGATCCCCTGACGTGGTCGCACCCGTGGACGCTGATGATCCTGCTCAAGAAGACCGGCGAACGGATGTTCGAGTATGCCTGCCACGAAGGGAACTACGGCCTGCCGGCGATTCTCAGCGGCGCACGCGCGCAGGAGAGCGGCCGGTAAACACAACGTGGAGTGACGAAATAGACCGGCCAGCGGTATTCATCGCCCGTGACTGTTCACACTCGCGCGCTCGCCGGTTGTCTCGCGGTCGCACTGCTGCCGGCGTCGCTGACCGCCCGGCAGGAGGCACGCCGCCCGGACACCATTTACCTCCCCACCCCCGATCCCGTCGTCACGGCGATGCTCGGCATGGCGAACGTCGGACACGGTGACATCGTGTACGACCTCGGTTCCGGAGACGGGCGCATCGTGATCGCGGCGGTCAGGGAATTCGGTGCGGCGCATGGTGTGGGCGTCGAGCTCGACGCGACGCGCGTACGCGAAGCCAACGAGAACGCCCGCCGCGCGGGCGTGAAGGATCGTGTGGAGTTCCGGCAGCAGGATCTGTTCGACACGGATCTGCGCCCGGCGACGGTCGTCACGCTCTACCTTGGATCGGGGATGAACCTGAAGCTGCGTCCGAAACTGCTCGCGGAGCTGGCCGCCGGCGCGCGCATCGTGTCGCATGGTTTCGACATGGGGGACTGGCCGGCCCTTGAAACGCGGATCGTGGACAACCGGCCGGTGTTCCTGTGGAAGGTCGAGCCGCGCTGAGGGCGTTCTGGCTGGCGGCGGCAGCCGCCGCCGCGAGCGCGGCGCCGGGGTGCACGCACGCGCCGAAGCCGATCGTCAATCACTACGGCGTCGTGAGCTGCCCGGCTTCCGCCGGGGAAGCACTTCTTTCGGTTGACGCGCTGCAGTGCTGGTTTGCCGCCGACCACGGCCAATGGCGCGTGCTTTCACACGAATCGCACTACGACGTGCTCGTCGTCAGGGTCGAGGCCTTCGACCTCCGCGACGCCGAGGGGATCACCCGTCGATTCGTCGCCAACCAGGGCGGATCGTTCTCGGAAATCATGGTCTACGCGCAGCCGCGGGCGCATGCCGGACCGGCTCGGATCCGCCGCGTCCGCTGGACTCGCGAACGAGGCAGCGACACCTTCGACTTCGTGGCTCCCGGCATCGAGCCGTAGCGCGTCGCGTCGTTCGCGGGCCTCGCTGGAAGAACAGAGTAGACTGACGAGCCTGGGGCGGGTCGCGTCGGGCGAACCCGCGGAGGGGAAAGCATGAAGCGTATCGTCCTCGGAACCCTCGCGGCGCTGGCGAGCGCCGGGATCGTCACAACCATCGGCGTGTCCGGCCAGGGCCGCGTCGATTCGCCGGGCGTAATCACCGCGGAGGGCGGCGTGCCGGCGCTTGGGCACTACAAGGTGCCCAAGATGCCGTGGGGCGAGCCCAACCTTCAGGGCACGTACAACGCCAACGACCTGCAGGGCATTCCCATGCAGCGCCCCGATACGGCCGGCACCCGGTACAGGCTGAACGACGAGGAGTTCAAGCGGCGCGTCGCGCAGCGCGACCAGAACGTCGCCAACGACAACAGCTTCGACTTCACGCTCGAACGCGGCGAGGAGTTCGAGGCCCGGTTCGGCACTGTTGGCGGCGCGGTGTCGCCGCCACCGCACTGGCTCGAGCGCTCGAGGAGCGTCAGCCGCGTGTCGTCATACGTCATCGACCCGCCGGACGGACGCATTCCGGCGCTGACGCCCGCGGCGCAGGCCGCGACCGAGCAGCGACAGCAGGCTCAGGCCGGGCGCCGCCTCCAGCTGAACGGCGTCGAAGCCGACTGGACGACGGATCGCAGCAACTACGACCGCTGCATCAGCACCGGCGTGCTGAATTCGGTGACGCCGAAGATCTACAACTCCGGCAGCCGGATCGTGCAGGGACCCGGCTGGCTCGCGTTCTCCAACGAGATGATCCACGAGACGCGCGTCATTCCGACGGACGGCCGCAGGAACCTGGGCCCCGCGATCAAAACGTGGATGGGCACCTCCGTCGGCCACTGGGAAGGCGACGTCCTCGTCGTCGAAACGCGCAACATCAAGCCCGAGTCGCTCGTCAACGGCCAACCCCTGTCGGGCGAGGGCGTGCTCATCGAACGGTTTACGCTCGCCGACGCGAACACGCTCGACTACCGCATGACGATCAACGATCCGAAGGTGTACGCGGCGCCGTGGACCGTGCGGCTTCCGATTCCCCGCGAAGAAGGCTACGGTTTCTACGAGTATGCGTGCCACGAGGGGAACTACGCGATGCGCAACCTCCTCTCCGGCTCGCGTGCCGAGGACAAGAGCCGCGCGGACGCGAAGGCTCGATAGGCGGGAAGCAGACGCGGGAGATACGCCATCACGGTTCGTGAGTTCAACATCACGCCGCTCGCCTGACCAGGCGGTCATCACGAACGCGACGCAACACAAAGAACACGAAAAACCACTTTGTGGAAGTTCTTGGTCCTTCGTGATGAAGCCACGACGAAAGGAGCCGTGAAGCGCGGCGGGCGGGATTACTTGTCCAGGTGCGTCAGGTCTTTCTCGTTCTCGTTGCAGACCGACTCCAGGATGTCGGTATCCGGCAGCAGCAGCTCGGTGACCTTGATGGTGAATGGCTGCGTGTACATTTTCGGATCGTCGATGGTCACACTCAGGTCCATGTGGCCGAAATCCCGGCGGTGGAATCGCTCCTGGATGCGCAGGGCGTCGCTGTGAGGATGGCCGCCGGAGTCGAGCCAGGTCTGGCCATTGAAGCCCGCCGCATCGACGACCAATGTGTCGCCGTCCCATCGGCCGACTGAATAGCCGCCCCAGGTCGGCTGCGGATCGACCGGCAGCGCCCGCCCGTCCGTGTAGA
>Ga0136846_1241623_pt1 | contig 16124 bp, 12 predicted proteins | sample HopSoiMetagenom2_FD_96841 | JGI IMG/M metagenome (GOLD analysis project Ga0136846, IMG submission 96841) | Grasslands soil microbial communities from Hopland, California, USA - 2 Assembly 2016 (version 4) | ecosystem: Environmental > Terrestrial > Soil > Grasslands | place: USA: Hopland... | reverse complement strand
GGCCTCGCCCTCGTACGCGCTGTGGCCGCTGTCGCGCGAGGTGCGCGGGTCGGCCGGGCTGACGGCCTTGTTCGACCGCGGCACCCCGGCCGTGCTCGCCGCCCTGGCCGCGCAGTCGTCCGCCGAGGTCGAGCGGCTGGCGGCCGAGTTGGACGCCTTCCTCACCGAGCACGGCCTGCGCGGCCGCAACGAGTGGGACATCCATTCCCTGTCGTGGGAGGCCGACCCGGGCCAGGTCGTCGAGCTGCTCGACAGCCTGCGCTCCGCCGACGATCGCGAGGAGCCGATGGCCCGGGTGCGGCAGCAGACCCAGCGGCGCACCGACGCCGCCGCGACCATGCGGGAACTGCTTGCCGGAAACGCCGAAGGGCTCGGCCAGTTCGAGGCGGCACTCGCCTCGGCGGCCCTGTGCGTCACGGCCCGGGAGCAGACCAAGCTGCTCTGCGTCACCGACCTCGGCGAGGTGCGGTTGGCGTTTCTCGAGCTGGGCCGGCGCGGAGTGGCGGCCGGGCTGTACGACGCGGCCGCCGACGTGATGATGCTGGTCGCGGACGAGCTGGACGACTACGTCGACGATCCGGCGCGGTTCGCACCCGTCATCGCCGAGCGGCTGGCGATCTACCGCAGCCTGTTCGACATCGAGCCGCCGTTCGTGATCACGGCGGACGTCCCGCCGCTGGACGAGTGGCCGCGGCGCTCGTCCTCGGCCGCAGTCGACATCGCGACCGAGGACGAGGGCGTCGTCCTATCCGGGCTCGGCGGCAGCAGCGGTACGTTCACCGGCACCGCCCGGGTGATCGAGGAGTTGACCCAGCTCGACCGTCTCGAGTACGGCGACGTGCTGGTGGCCCCGTTCACCGATGCCGCCTGGACGCCGCTGTTCCTCGTCGCCGGTGCGGTCGTCGTCGATCTCGGTGCGATCAACAGCCACGCCATGGTCGTCGCGCGCGAACTCGGTATCCCGTGTGTCGTTTCGGTCGACCACGCCAGCCGGCGCATCCCGGATGGCGCAACCGTGACCGTCGACGGCTCGTCCGGCACGGTGCGGATCGATTCGGTCCCGGCCGTGATGCCCGGCTGATTTGCGCCGCGGCCTAACCTTCCAGGACGGTGACCGTGCCGGTCGAACCGTCGACCTCGAGCAGCGTGCCATCGGGGATTCGCGCGCTCGCGCCGGCGACCCCGGCAGCGCACGGGATGCCGAGTTCCCGACTGACGATCATCGCGTGACTGCCCATCGCGCCGACGTCGACCACCACGCCGGCCGACACCATGAACAACGGCGTCCAGGACGGGTCGGTCTGCGGGGCGACGAGGATCTCGCCGGGCTCGAAGGCCGCAATCTGGGAGGTGTCGCGAACCACGCGCGCGCGACCGCGGGCGATGCCGGCCGACGCCGGGGCGCCGACGAGCACGTCGCCCGGCTGCACCGCGGTCGAGTCGCCCGCACCCTTGCGCGGAATGTCCGCGAGCGGCTTCATCGGCTCGCCCCCGACCACCCACATCGGCGGTTCCAGGTCGAAGAGCGCGCGCCACTGCTGCTCGCGTTGCTCCAACGTCTCGCGCAGGTCACCGGCATGCGTGCTCAGCACGTCCAGTTCCGAGTCCAGCGCCATGAACACCTGGCCGGGGTGGCCCAGTTGACCGGTCGCGACGAGACGGCGGCCCAACTCGTAGAGCGCGACCCGGATCTCGTTGAGGGCCATGACCGCGCTCGTCTTGCCGCGCTCGCGCCAGGCCGCGAAACGCCGGGCCGACGCGATGGCCATGTGCAGCGTCGCCACGGCCTGCTCGTTGTCGCCGAGGATCGCCAGCGCCTGCTGCAGCGCCACGGCGGATTCCGCGGCTCGCTCCTCGCGCTTGAGCGCCGGCGAATCGGCGTCGTCGAGCCGGCAGAGACGGTCGATGAGCGAGAGCGGCAGATCCGGCTGCGTCTCCCACGACGGCTGGCCGACATCCCACTCGCTCGGCCCCCGGTAGCCGTACTCGTGCAGGAACTGCGCGAAGCGCTGGGCGAAATCCGGGTGCTCGGCGTGCAGCCGGTCGAGCAATCCGTCGATGCCCTGGTCGAAGGTGGCCAGCAGGGCCGGGTCACTGCGCACGGTGCGCGAGAGGTCCCACAGGGCGAAGGACGGCAGCGCCGAGTCGACATCGCCGGCCGAACCGACGATCTTCACCATGAGGCTGGGGTCGGCCTCGCCGATCAGTGACGAGACGACGGCGGGCCCGGTCGCGGCCTGGCCGCTCGCGATCGAGTACGCGCGCCACAGCAGACGTTGCAGCGGCGCCATGGCCCGCGCCCAGGCGATGAGGGTGAGGTTCGACGCCGAGCCGAAGTCCGGACGCTGCGCCCGGACCCGCTCGGCCACCCCGCGCTCCTCCTCCAACTCGGGGAAGGTCGTGGTGGTGAGCGTCCACTGCGATCTGGCCGCCATCGCCTCCGAGCAGGCCTCGTTGACGTCGGTCGGCTTCGCGTCGTGCGGCGGCGAGGCGGTGGAGAAGAACGCAGCGTCCACGGCTTCGGAACCGAGACCGGCCCGGATGCCGATCAGCCGGACCGTGGTCTGGTTGACGTACAGGTAGCCGTAGAAGAAGCCGCCGACCGGCGCGACCGAATCGCTGAAGATCTCCTCGGGCGTGAATGCGTCGAGGGTGACGTAGGAAAGTCCCCATCCCGGGAAGACATGCGGCACCCACACCAGGCTCGCGCCCAACGGGGTGACCGGATCCGGCATCACGTCGTTCGCGTTGAGCCGCGTGTACACCGGGTAGCGGGAGCTCGGCGGCGTGTCGATGATCCAGGCCGGCTCGGTCACGGTGCCTCCACAGCGCAGCGATGCGCGAGTAGGTGGGTCGGTTGGCGGGTAACTCTTCACCACGCCGTCAGCTCGACGCAACTGTCTGCGGGCCGGCTTGCCGCCGATCGGCGGATCCGCCGCCGCCGATCGTTGGCACCGGTCGTCCGAAACGGTAACTTGAGCTATTCACTAGTAACGCAACCCGCTGAGGGAGCGCCGATGGACGCCGAGTTCATCATTGCCGGCTGGCTGGACTACGGCGAGAATCGCGACGACGTGCTGAGTCACTTCGTGGTGTGCGCTGCCGCCAGCCGCGACGAAGCGGGATGTCTGGACTACACGGTCTGCGCGGATCCCGAGTTCGACGGACGGGTTGTCGTTTACGAACGTTGGGAGTCCGAACGGCACTTGGCCGCGCACTTCGAGACGCCGCACATCGCTGAATTCCGCGCGGCCGTGGCGAGTTACCCGCGCACCGGGCGCGAGCTTCGCCGCTATTTCGTCGCGCACAGCGAGGACTTCTCCTCCTCGTCGTCGGTCAAGACTTGACGGGTCGCTGTCCACTGTCGTTTCTTGACACCCATACCAGTTTCGATGACGATACGCAGGTCGATGAAGGAGACGGCGTGACGTCTGCGATCCGCACCCGCGCCCGGGAAACGCCGGACGCGATTGCGCTGACCGACGACCACGGGTCGCGAAACTGGGCCGAGGTCGCCGACGATCTCGCGCGCATTGCGGGCGCGCTGCTCGCCACGGCTCCCGGTGCGGGTGACCGGGTATCCGTGCTGGGCGAGAACGTCCTGGCGACGCTCGAGACCCATGCCGCCGCACTGACCGTCGGCGTCGCCACGGTAGCCACCTCGCGCCAGCTACGGACGAACGAACTGGCCGACCAGTACGCCGACGCCGGGGTGGTCGCCGCGGTGTCGGGCCGGTCGGGTCTCGACGCGGTTCGGGCGGCTGCCGGCGCCGTCGGCGTCAAGACGATCGTCGTCCATGGCATGAGCGCTCCCGGGCCGGACGCGATCGCCTGGTCGGATTGGCTCGCCTCCGCGCCGCCCGTGCCTCCCGATGCCGGACTGCGACCGCCGCACCCGCTGCTCGTCTACACCTCCGGCACGACCGGGCGGGCGCGCGGCGCCGAGGTCAAGTGGACGCTCGACGTGCCCGGCACGGCCGATGAGTACGTCGCCGCCATAACGGCCGAGTCTGCCTTCCCCCCCGGTGCCCATCTCGTCGTCGGACCGCTCCAGCACAACGCCCCGCTGACGTCGTTGCGCCACCTGCTCGGTGGGCAACCGGTCGTCGTCCTCGGCAAGTTCGACCCCGAGGCCGTACTGCGACTGATCGCCGCGCACCGTGTCACCTCGACGGTGTTCGTACCGACGCACATGCAGCGGCTGCTCGCCCTGCCCGAGGAGGTCCGCGACGGTTACGACCTTTCCAGTCTGCAGCTGGTCAGTCAGACGGGGTCGGCCTGCCCGGCCGACGTCAAGCTCGCGATGATCGAGTGGTTCGGCCCCGTCTTCGTCGAGTCCTACGGCGGCAGCGAGTCCGGGACGCTGTGCCGCATCGACTCGAAGGAGTGGCTCGCCCACCGCGGGTCGGTCGGCCGGGCCCGCCCCCCGTACGAGGTCGTCGTGCTCGATGAGAACCACCAGCCGCTGCCGGCCGGTCAGGTCGGGGTACTCGGCTTCCAGGCCCCCGAAGGCCGCGGTCCCCGCTACCATGCGGATCCGGAGAAGACCGCCAAGGCGTATCTGGCCCCCGGCGTCTTCACCCTGGGCGACGTCGGCTACGTCGACGACGAGGGCTACGTCTACATCACCGACCGCATCGCCGACATGGTCGTCTCCGGCGGCGTCAATCTGTACCCGGCCGAGAGCGAGCGGGTGCTCGCCACCCATCCCGGCGTCGCTGCCGTGGCGGTGATCGGCGTGCCGCACCCCGATCTCGGTGAGGCGCTGCTGGCGCTCGTCGTGCCCGCGGGGGACGCGCCCGATCCGGCGGAGCTGGAGGAGTTCGCACGGGCAAGGCTGGCGCCCTACAAGGTCCCGCGCGCCTATGAATTCCGTTCCGAGCTCGTCCTCAATGCGATGGGCAAGCTCGACAAGAAGGCGATGCGAGCCCCGTACTGGGGCGGCGACCGAACGATCACAGGCTGACCGATGACCAACGAGCAGACGCTCTCGGCGATCTTCGTCCCCTATGGACAGGGTCGCGCCCGCGGTCTCGACGACGCCGAGCTGGGCACACACGGCGTCGAGCTCGATCGGCTCGTGGCCCTGGGGCTCCCGGTTGTGCCGGGGCTCACCGTGCCGATCTCGCACGGTCCGTCGCTGGCCGAACCCGAGACTGCTCGGGCGGCCGTCGAGCTGCTGCAGCAGCTCGCCGGTCGGCGGGTCGGCGACCCCGGTCACCCGCTGCTCGTCCGCCTGCTGGCCAGCACGCCGCAGCCGGGTTCGGGTACCCCGGCCGACGTTCCCGGACTGGGGATGACCGAGGAGTCGGCCGAGGTCCTCGACGAGATTGTCGGGAGCGGGCACGCCATCTACGACGTGTTCGCCTCCGCCGTCCGCTTCGTCGGCGAGCACGCGGCAGGGATCCCCGGTGACGACTTCGCCGATGCCGAGTTCGACGCCGACGGCCACCGGGCCCGGGCCCTCGCCTTCCTCGAGCTGAGCGAGTCGGCCGGCGAGCCGTTCCCGGACGACCCCGCAGAGCAGTTGGCACGTGCAGCCGCGGCCGTCCTGCGGAGATGGCGTGCTCCCCGCGCGCGCCGCCAGCGCCGCAACCAGGGTCTGCCCGAGGATCTGCCGCTCGCCCTGCACGTCCAGGCGATCCGCGTCGGCCCGCCGGAAAGCTGCGGCCACGGCGAGGCTGAGAGCCGCGACCCGGTCACCGGTGAGTTCGCGCCGACCGGCTCCTTCCGGCGCGGCGTGCGACGGGCCTCGACCGACGACCGGCCGGGCGAACCACTTGAGGACTTGCCGGGTGGCCGGGACCTGCTCGGCTCGGCGCTTCGTACGCTCGAGCTGCACATGTCCGGCGCCGCCGCGGTGGAGTTCGAGATCCGCGACGGTGGCCTTGCGCTGCTGGCCGCGCGCCGCGTTGAGCGTCCCGGGCCTCGTACCGCGATCCGCCTCGCGGTCGATCTGCTCGAAGTCGGCGTCGTCGACGACGTCGCCGCGATCCGGTCGATCCGCCACTCCGACATCGAGACTCTGCTGCACCCGCAGCTCCACCTCACCGGCTACGAGACCCTCTTCGCCCGCGGCCTGGCCGCCGCCGCCGGCGCCGCCGTCGGGCGGATCGCGCTGACCAGCGGCCGGGCCGTCGAGTGGAGCGAGCAGGGCGATTCCGTCGTGCTCGTCGCGGAGGAGACGTCACCGGGCGACCTGCCGGGCATGCTGGCGGCCAAGGCGATCGTCACCTCCCGCGGCGGGCTGGCCGCGCACGCCGCCGTGGTGGCACGCGGGTTGGGACGCCCGGCTGTCTGTGGCGCGACGACCCTGCGCATCGACCGCGAGCTGCGTACGGTCACGAGCGGGGACGTCGTGCTGGCCGAGGGTGACGTGCTGGCCGTCGACGGCAGCAGTGGAGCGCTGTACGCGGGCGCGATGCACGTCGAACCGCCTCGCCCGGGCGGCGACCTCGAGGACCTGCTGCGTCGTGCCGACGGGTTGCGGCGGCTGGGCGTACGGGCCAACGCCGACAACGGCCGCGACGCCGCCCTGGCTTTGCAGTACGGCGCCGAGGGGGTCGGCCTGTGCCGCACGGAGCACCAGTTCCTCGGTGACCGGCTGCCGCTCGTGCGGCGGTTCCTGCTCGCCGACGAGCCGGAGGAGGAGGCGGCCGCGCTCCACGAGCTGGCTGCCGCGCAGAAGGAGGACTTCCTCGACCTGTTGGCGGTAATGGGCGACCGGCCGGTGACCGTCCGACTGCTCGACGCGCCGCTGCACGAGTTCCTCGAGTCGGCGCACGAGGTCAATCCGATGCTGGGGCTGCGGGGTGTGCGGCTGGCGCTCATGCGCACCGAGCTGTATCCGGCGCAGGCCAAGGCCCTGTTCAGCGCCTGGGTCGATCTGGCCGCCCAGGGGGTATTACCGCAGCTCGAGGTGATGGTGCCGCTGGTTGCGCTCGCCGGGGAGTTGGCCGCGGCTGTGCAGAGCATCCATCGTGCCGCCGACGAGGTCGAGGCGGCGACCGGCGTGCGGGTGCCCTACACCATCGGCACGATGGTCGAGACCCCGCGCGCGGCCCTCATCGCCGACCAGCTCGCGGGGATCGCCGAGTTCCTGTCGTTCGGCACCAACGATCTCACGCAGCTGACATACGGCTTCTCCCGCGATGACGTGGAGGCGCACCTGCTCACCGCATACGTCGAGAAGGGCCTGCTTCCGGTCAGTCCGTTCGCCAGCCTCGATCCGGACGGCGTCGGCGCGTTGATCCGCACCGCCGTCGCGGCGGCCCGGCGGGTGAATCCCGGCATCAAGCTGGGTATCTGCGGGGAGCACGGCGGCGACCCGAGCTCGATCGAGCTGTGCGACCGGCTCGGGCTGGACTACGTGTCCTGCTCGCCGTCGCGGGTGCCGGGTGCCCGGCTTGCCGCTGCACATGCGGCAGTCGCGACCGACGATGCGTGAAACCGGCGTCCCGATGACCCGGCGCGGGCTCCAGCGTGCGAGTCAGCGCAGCGACTCGATCAGCGCCGCGCACAGGTCCTCGACGGCGGTGATCACGTGATCACGGTCGACATCGGGGAAGGCGCCGTCGAGTACGGCGGCTTGGGTTCCCATCAGCACGTCGATCAGCAGCCGGATGTTCAGCGAGTGGGCGACGCGCTGCTCGCGGGCCTTGCGGGTGCTTCGGCCGCTGCGTGGCGCGGCGATGTAGTCGTAGGCCCGCTCGAGGTGCACCTCCTCCCACTCACGCCGCAACTGCAGGGCCGCGACGGTCGATCCCTCGGAGTAGCGCGACACGAGGCGGGCGGCGTCCGGATGGGCCAGCCAGTACTCCCAGCCCGCGCGCATGACGCTACGCAGGGCTTCGACGGTGCCCGCCTCGGCGTCGGGGCGGACCCGGAAGATCGCTTCGCTGAAATCGTGCATGGCGGCCCGGAGGGATTGGCTGAACAACTCCTCCTTGCCGCCGAAGTGGTAGTAGATGGCCGTCGGCGCCACTCGGGCAGCCTTGGCGATGTCCTCGACGCTGGCCTCGACGTAGCCTTCGCGGGCAAAGACCCGAGTGGCCGCCGCGACGATCTGCAGGCGACGAGACGGTCGGTGCGCAGGCCGACGCGCGACCCTGGCCGCCGGAATGGGCGATTCCATTGCCGTGTCCTGGCCCGTGTCGGGCTGGTTGATCGCTACCATCGATTTCATCATGACAGACGATACTCCCCGTAAGCCCGCGAATCGGCCCTCGCGACGCCAGGACCTGATTGACGCCGCTATCGAGTTGTTCTCCCTGCAGTCCTGGGAGATCGTTACCGTCGCCGACATTGTCGAGCGGGCGGGGATGACGTCGGCGGCCTTCTATTACCATTTCTCGTCCCGCGAGCAGTTGCTCGAAGAGGTCGTCGAGGCTTTCGCCCAGCGGTGGGCCGAGATGATCGAGGACTTGCTACAGTCGGCCGCCGGTCTCGAGCAGCTTGCGCAGATACCGACGATGCTTCTGGAAAAGATCGACGCCCACCGTCAGGTCGCCCGGATCTTTTTCCTCAGCGCGGCAACCGCGCCGTTGCTGGTCGAGCGCATCCACCGGGAGACCCGAGCGCGGTTGATCGACGCGGCCACTGCGGCGGTGCGCCGGGTTGAGCCGGGTCGCGAGGTGGCCGTCGCGAGCGTCAACGGGGTTGCCATGGTGTCGCTTTACGAACTCGCCGTGCGCGCGAATCTCGCACTCGATGAGCCCTATCGGATACTCGGGCCGCGGCGCTTCCGGACCCACGTCGCAATACTGAGCGGCTTGTCGATCGGAATCGCGTCAGTAGCCGTCTAAGTACCTTTTCCCGACATATTCCGACAGCCTGGATTGCGGTTGTTCGACGGGGAGCGGCATTGGCTTTCGCCCTTTTGCGAATCGGCACTTCGGTTTCCCGGTGTGAATTGGCACACCCGCGAGACGGTTTCCATTTTCCTCGTCGCACGCCGACCGGATATGCCGTGCTCAATATTTCCGCGCGTGGTGAATCGCCCGCGGCACCGCCGGCGCGGATCGCCGGCCGCTGATCGCGCGTCATACCGACGGTAGGCGCCGAGCGCGCCTAAATTCGGCTCGTGAGCAGCCCGGACGCCTACCGGCCCGAGGTGCGGATGCTGGACGTAGCCGGTGCGGCGGTGCGGATCGCCCTGGTTACCGCGCCCGGCCCGGGCACCGTCGAGACCCCCCTGCTGTTGCTCAACGGCATCGCAACCAGCCTCGAGAACTGGCGACCCCTTGCCGCACGCCTGGCTGCCACCCGAACCGTCGTCATGGTCGACGCTCCCGGCGCCGGGCGATCGGAGCTTCCGCGGCGGCCGCTGCGGATGGCCGACCTGGCCCGCGTGGTCGTCGCCGTCCTCGACGAACTGGGTCTGGCCATGGTCGACGTGCTGGGCTGGTCCTGGGGCGGCGCGCTGGCCCAGCAGTTGGCGCGGCAGGCGCCGGATCGGGTGCGCCGCCTCGTCCTTGTCGCCACGACACCGGGCGTGGGTGGACGGCCGCCGGCTCTCGCGCCGTTGCTCGTGCTTGCCACACCGCTGTACTACGCGCTCGGTCACCGGGTGGCGGCCTGGACGCCCGCCCTGTTCGGGGGTGCGAGCGCCCGCGGCGGCGCCGACAGTCCGGTGCTGGCGCAATTGCTCCGCGAGCCGGCGCGGCCGCTCGGGTACGCCGCCCAGCTATGGGCGTACGCGGGGTGGAGCAGCCTGCGCTGTTTGCACCGCATTCCGCAATCGACCCTGGTGATCGGCGGTGGTGACGACCCGCTGGTGCCGATCCATAACGCCCGCCTGCTCGCCGGCGGCATCCCGCGTGCTCGCCTCGAGGAGCGCCCTGGGGCCGGGCACCTCTGGCTGCTCGAGGATGCGGGCGACAGCGCGGCGCTGATCCAAGGCTTTCTCGCCGCCCACTGACCCCGCCGCCTGTTGAACCCGTCGCCTGTTGAACCCCTCGTCAGGGCGTGCGGTCGCGCACGTAGAGACCCGGAGCCGGATGCAGCGGCGGGTGGACGTCGCTGCCGAGCCGCTCCGGAGCCGGGACCGGATCCCCGGAGCGCTCCCGAGACCACTCGGCCCACACTTGCCACCAGCTTCCGGTGCGCTTGGTCGCCGACTTCAGCCAGACGTCCGGCTCCGCGCCCGGCTCGCCGTCGATGTAGTACGTGGCCTTCGGATTGCCCGGCGGGTTGACGAGGCTGGCGATGTGCCCCGCGTTGCTGAGCACGAATGTCGACGGGCCGCTGAGCAGCTCGGTCGTTCGATAGCAGCCCTTCCACGGCGTCAGGTGATCGGTGATGGCACCGGTGACGAAAGCCGGCACCGTGACGCTGCCCAGGTCGACCGGTGTCCCGAGAACCTCGGTGGTCCCCGGGATCGTCAGCGTGTTGTTCTTGAAGATGTCGAGGAACTCCGAGTGCAGCCGCGCCGGCAGGTTCGTGCTGTCAGCGTTCCAGGCAAGGATGTCGAAGGTCGGTGGCGGCAAACCCATCAGGTAGTTGCTGACCCAGTAGTTGAACACCAGGTCGTCCGGGCGCATCCAGGCGAAGACGTTGCTCAGCTGCCGCCCGGTGATCACGCCCTCGCGCCGCGACTTCTTCCGGGCCAGCTCGAGCAGGCGCGGCGCGGAGAACGCGCCGATGGCCGCCCGCGAGTCGAAGTCCAGCAAGGTCACCGCGAAGGACGCGGCCTTCACCCGATCGTCGCCCCGCGCGGCCAAATGATTGAGCAGGCCGGACATCAGGATGCCGCCGGCGCAGAAGCCGACGGTGGTGACGTCGGGCGAGCCGGTGATCTCACGAACTGCGTCCAGCGCCGTCAGTATCCGCTGGGCATAGTCGTCGACGCCCAGGGATCCCATGCTCGCGTCGGGGTTGCGCCAGCTGATCATGAACACCTGCAGGCCCTGACTCACCGCGTACTCGACGAAGCTGCGTCCGGGGCGCAGGTCGAGGAAGTAGTACCGCCCGATCGGCGGCGGGATGATCACGACCGGTCGTTGCAGAACCGTGTCGGTGACTGGCGCGTACTGGATGAGCTCGGCCAGGGCATCGCGCTGGACGACGGCCCCCGGCGTGGTCGCCAGGTCGGTGCCGACGTCGAAGGCCTTGCGGTTGGTCTGCGACGGCATGCCGCGGTTGTTCTTGACGTCGCCGAGGAGGTTGCCGACGCCGGCGAGGACACTGCGCCCGCCGGTGTCGAAGGCGCGCTTGAGCGCCGCCGGATTGGTGGGGAAAAAGTTGGTCGGTGACAGCGCGCTCTCGACGATGTTCATGATGAACCGGGCCCGCTCGACCTCCTGCCATTCATGCGAGCCCCGGTCGAGGTCATCGACCATCTTGTCGATGGACTCGCAGAGGCTGAGGTACTCCTGACACAGTCGGCGGAAGACCGGGTTCTGCGACCAGGCCGGATCGACGAAGCGCTTGTCGCCCTTCGCGGGCGATCGGGTCGAGCGCCCGCGCGCGATCAGCGCGGTGTCCAACGCCAGCCGTCGAGCCTCGCGGGCGAGGCTACGTGGTTGCGCCACGGTCGCGGCGACGCTTTTCAACATCACCCTGGCGGTGGGGATGCCTACGGCCTCGCCCGCTTCGACAAGTCCGAGGGCGTCGTCCTCGCTGGCCGGAACCGCGAGATCGACCCGGCTCGTCATGGTGATCCCTCCGGTTGCTCGGCCGCTGTTTGATCGGCGATGAAGTCGCGGATGACGGGGTAGGTCTCGGCGGACCACTTGCGTCCGGCGAAGATGCCGTAGTGCCCCACGCCGGCCTGGACGTAGGAGCGGTGCTGCTGCGCGGGGACGCCGGTGAACAGGTCGTGGGCCGCGGCAGTCTGACCGACGGCGCACATGTCGTCGCGCTCGGCCTCCACCGTGAGCAGCGGCGTGTTGCGCACCTGCCCCGGATCCACCGGGCGACCGTGGTGGGTCATCTCGCCCTTCGCCAGCAGGTCCTTCTGGAAGACCCGTTCGATCGTCTCGAGGTAGAACTCGGCGGCCATGTCGAGCACCGCGAAGTACTCGGCGTAGAACTCGCGGGCCGGCTGGCTGGTGTGCCCCTCGCCCCGGGCGACGCTGCGGTAGATCTCGCGGTGTGACTCCAGGTGACGACGGAGGTTCAGCGACATGAACCCGCCCACCTGCAGGAAGCCTGGGTACACCAAGCGCCCCGCACCCGGGTAGCGCCGGGGCACGACGGCGATGAAGCGGCGATAGCGCGACAGCGACTGCCGGTAGGCGGAGCGGTTCATCGGCGTGGGGTTGGCCCGCGTGTCGATCGGGCCGGCCACCAGCGTCAGCGAGCGCGGTTGGGCCGGATCCCCGTCCTGGGCGAGCAGGGCGGTCGCCATCACCGCCGGCACGCACGGCTGGCAAACTGCCACGAGGTGGGTGTTCGGGCCGCTGACGCGCAGAAAGCGGATCAGGTGATCGACGTACTCGTCGAGCCCGACCCGACCCGCCGTGACGGGCACGTCGCGCGCGTTGGCCCAGTCGGTGACGTACACATCGTGATCGTGCAGCAGCGTGCGGATCGTCGGCGTGAGCATCGTCGCGAAATGGCCCGAAAGGGGCGCGGCGAGCAGCACCTGGGGCCGGTCGACGGCGCCCGGGACGTGAAAGCGGATGAGCTTGGCGAACGGCGTCTGGTGGACAACCGTCTGCTCGGCCGGGTTGCCGTCGGCGTCGGCGAACGGTTCACCGCGCTGAAAATCGGGCCGGGTGTGGGTGAGCCGGGTGCCGACGAGCAGCGTGCTGGCGGCCGCGGCGTGGCGGGCGGCCGGGTGGCGCAGCGAAGCGGGAGCGGCCTGGAGAAGTCCGAGGGTCGCGCGCGAACCGAGCCGCGCCGGAGCGGTCAGTGCGAGATTCGCGTGGTAGGCCGAGTACAGCAGACGCTTCACGGGGTAGCCCTCCGGCCGGCGACGGCGGCTGTTCGCCGACGACCGGAGTCTAACCCAAGTTAGTAGTGGGACAGGCGCTAGGTCACGGCCAGGGATCACGGTCACTTACTTGGCACCTACCGCAGTTAGAATTGACCGGCCGGCCTTGTCGTGAGGCCCTCGCCACTGCGATCCTGGCCCCTGTTTGCGACAACCCGTTGCACCGTGATCGGAGGTCCCCGTGCGGTCGTTGGTCCTTGGCGGTTCGACGTTCGTCGGGCGTCGGCTCGTCCAATACCTGGTCGCGCGCGGCGATGAGGTAGCGGTCCTCAACCGAGGGAAGACCCCGAGCGCGCTGCCTGCCGAGGTCCGTCGTTTCACCGCGGACCGCTCGGATGCCGAGTCGATGCGCACGGCGCTGGCCGGCACGGAGTGGGACGCCGTCCACGACGTCTCAGGCTTCGTGATGGTGGCCGGAGGCTCGCCGATCGACGAGTTGCTGGACCTGTTCGACGGCCGCACCGCGGCATACGTGTTCGTGTCCTCGATCATGGCGTACGAGCCGACGCCGCTCATGCCCTGGACCGAGGACCAACCGGTGTCCAGCGATCCACAGACCACCTACGGGGGCTTCAAGGCCTACGCCGAGGCCGAGGTGCGGAAGCGGTTCGCGCGCACCGGCTTCCCTGGCTCGATCGCCCGTCCTGCTGCGATCTACGGGCCCGACAACAACATCCACGACATGAAGACGGCCATGTTCCTGCGGCTGCGTCGCGGGCTGCCGGTGCTACTCCCACACGCCGGCTTGGTGACGGTGAGTTACGGCCACGTCGACGACCTGTGCGCCCAACTCGCCGCGATGGCCGACGCGCCGGACGCGGTGGCCGGCGAGGTCGTCAACGCGACCGGCCAGGCGATCACGACGGCGGGTTATGTGCAGGCCCTGGCCGAGGTCGTCGGCCGGCCGGCCGACGTGCGCCGGGTGCCCGACCACGCGCTGCCCGGCTTGAAGCAGATGATCGACAGGCCGCTGTGGAGTCACCTGTTCAACGACCGGCACCACGGGATTCTGTCCACGGAAAAGGCCGCCCGGCTCGGGCTGCCGGCCGAGCGCGGGTTCGTGGTGGGGCATCAGCAGTCCTACGACTGGTTCCGGTCCTCCCCGCTCGTCGATGCGCCGGACGAGCTGTTCGACCCGGTGTGGAAGGCCGGTTTCGACTTCGCGGCCGAGGCCCGCGCGGTGGAGCTGCTGTGACCGCGTTCGTCGACGAGGCGACGGTCCGGGCGGCCCACGACCGGGCGGCCCGGCTGCCGCTGGGACCGGTCGACACGAAGCGGTGGGAGCGTCTGATCGAGTGCGCCGCCGCACGGCCGGTCGACCCGACGAGCGAGCGGGCCGCGGCGCTGCGGTCGCTGCTCGACGCGCCGGAGGCCACGGATGCCGAGATCATGGCCGAGGCCGCTGACCTGCTGGCCAGGCAGCTCGCGACGCCTGTCGAGCCGAGAGCCGAGCAGGTGCTCGCAATGTGCCTGGAGTGGTTCAGGGCCGACGTCGCGGCCGCCGCGCCGCTGCTGGAGCTGTTCACCGGTCACCACAAGGACCCGGAGGGCGGCCCGCCCGTCCTCGATCCCGAGCTCGAGCGCCGGCTCGGCGTCTGGCTGGGCGACCGGGTCGGGCCGGACATCCGCATCGAGAGCGCCTCGGTGCTCTCCGGTGGTTTCAGTCGGCTCATGGTCGACCTGCGCTGGACGGGTGGGCGCGGGGTGGTCCGCATCGAGCAGGACGGCATGTTCGCCACCGAGGGTGTACGCGAGGTCGCCGCGATGCGGGCCGTGCGAGCCGCCGGCTACCCGGCGCCGGCAGTGCTGTGGGAAGAGCGGGACCCGACGGCGCTCGGCGCGCCGTTCTTCGTCATGGAGCATGTCGACGGCGCCGCGCGGACCGACGACGCGGGGATCGACGACATGCTTCGCGCGCTGGTGGCCCTGCACCGGCTCGACCGGCGAGCCGTCCGCACGATCGCCGCGCTCGATGGCGTTGCGCCCGACTTTGGACCGGACGCGGCCATCGAGGCGCAACTGCGCCATTGGCACGACGTCTACCGGGCCGCCGTCCCGTGTCCGATCCCGTTGCTCGAGCGAGCGTTCGCCTGGTTGCGACGCAACCTGCGTCCGACCGGCCCTTCGGTGGTGGTCCACGGCGACCCGGGGCCGGGCAACGCCCTGCAGAACGAGCACGGGGTGGCGGCCGTGATCGACTGGGAATTCACCCACGCCGGCGACGCTGCAGAGGACTGGGCCTACCTCGCCTTGATCCGCGGTCGGCGCCTGGCGGGTCCGGCGGACTGGAAGGCGCGCCTCGCTGCGACGGTGGGCGTCAGCTACGACGAGGCTACGTGGCTGGCCTGGGAGGTCTACAACAACGTCAAGGGGGCGTGCGTGAACCTCACGGCGCTCGACGTCTTCCGCCGGGCGGCCCGCCCGAATCCGGATCTGCTCGCCATCGGTATCGCCGTGCACCTTCGCTTCCTGGCCCGCGCGGTCGAGCTGATCGGCTCCGCCCCGCTCGCCGGGGAGGCCGCACGGTGACCGAGCGGCGCGGCGATCCACGCGTGGTGCAGGCGCACGGCCGGAAGCGGCCGGGTCAGGGATGGTTGCGCAGGGAGCGCTCGCGCGAGCCCTTGTCGTGGTAGTCGGCTTCGCGAACGACCAGCAGGCCGTCGAACACCAGGTACGACAGACCTTCGACCGTCCACCGCTTGCCGACGAGATCGGCGCCGAGGCTGTCGTCGGTCTGTGTCCCGCTCATGGTCCAGAGCAGCGCCAGGCCGTCCGGGCGGGCCCAGAAGTCACCCGTCGGCTCGAGGACGAGATCTGGGTAGTGCGCGCGGCCACGGGCGAAGTACGCGCGGATCGCCGGCCACCCGCGGAACTCGCCGCCGATGATGTCGAACAGCACTGCGTCGTCGGTGAGGAAGGGCCGCGGGGCGTCGAGATCCTCGCTCGACCAGCCGGCGAACAACTTCCCGGCGACCTCGATGCGCGCATCGACGAGCGACGGATCGAGCACCGCGGTCGCCATCTACGCCGTGGCCCCCTTCTTCTTCCGCGATGTCCGCGCCGACAGTGCAACAGCGACGATGAGTGCGACGCCGTTGAACAGGGCCTCGATGTAGTTCGGGGCACCGGCCAATTGCAGCCCCTTCACGCCCGTTGCCAGCAGGAAGATCGCGATGAGCGTGCCGAG
>Ga0136846_1229093_pt1 | contig 16124 bp, 15 predicted proteins | sample HopSoiMetagenom2_FD_96841 | JGI IMG/M metagenome (GOLD analysis project Ga0136846, IMG submission 96841) | Grasslands soil microbial communities from Hopland, California, USA - 2 Assembly 2016 (version 4) | ecosystem: Environmental > Terrestrial > Soil > Grasslands | place: USA: Hopland... | reverse complement strand
CTGTGTGTTGAGCCAGTCCACCGCATTTGAAAATTTCAGTAATGCGCGCATTGTTTTGTCTCCGGGGTAAAGGGAATCCGCATAAAAATTCATCCGGAGTCTCCGCTTGGGCGGTGAGTCCGGATGAGTCTTTGCAGCCATGAAATTCTATAAAGAACTATAGAAGGCAAGCTGACAGCATTTTGACGGTAGGCCCCCGGAAACATAGGGGTAAACGCGTGGTTCGCCTCGATTTCGCACGCTTTTCACGCTGAACACGCTGAAGGCGTGCGGCTCGCCCTTGGCCTGCGCCGGCCTGTGGCTTTCGGCCGCGAATTGTTCGTGGGCTGCCTAGCGAACGGCCATGCCCGTGCCGGCGGCGGCTTCACCGATCACTGCCGCCTCGGCAAAGCCCTGGGCCCGGAAAATCGCCAGCACTTCGGCCGCACTGTCCGCGCTGCAGGACACCAGCAGGCCGCCGGAGGTTTGCGGATCGCTGAGCAAGGCCTTGTCCACCTCGCCGAAGCCGGCCGGCAAGCTCACCTCATTGCCGTAGCTTGCCCAGTTGCGGCCGGATGCACCGGTGACGCAGCCTTGCGCCGCGAGTTCGCGCGCCCCCTGGATGATGGGAACACGTGCCCAATCGATGCGGACCTGAAGGCCTGCGCCGCGCGCCAATTCAAGGCCATGGCCCGCCAGGCCGAATCCGGTGATGTCGGTCAGCGCGTGCACGCCTTCCATGCGCGCCAGTTCGATGCCCGGTTTGTTGAGCTGCGTGGTCAGGGCGACCATGCGGGCGTAGCCGTCGGCATTGAGCTGTTCTTTTTTCAGGGCTGCCGACAGGATGCCCACGCCCAGCGGCTTGCCCAGGACCAGCACATCACCGGCCCGCGCCCCTGAATTTTTCTTCACGCGCGAAGGGTGTACCAGGCCCATCACGACCAGGCCGTAAATCGGCTCGACAGAATCAATGGTGTGGCCGCCCGCGATCGGAATGCCCGCATCGCGGCACACGTCTTGCCCGCCGCGCAGGATGGCGCCTATGGTCTCCAGCGGCAGCACGTTGATGGGCATGCCCACCAGGCCCAGCGCCATGATGGGCGTGCCGCCCATGGCGTACACGTCGCTGATCGCGTTGGTCGCGGCGATGCGGCCGAAGTCGTAAGGGTCGTCCACGATGGGCATGAAAAAATCGGTGGTGGCGATCAGCGCCTGCTCGTCGTTGAGCTGGTACACGGCTGCGTCATCTGCCGTCTCAATGCCCACCAATAATTGCGGCGGAATGTTCAGGCCGGGCAGGTTGCCGGAATTTTTCAGGATGTCGCTGAGCACGCCCGGGGCGATCTTGCAGCCGCAGCCGCCGCCGTGGGACAGGCTGGTAAGCCGGGGAGGTGTTTGAAAGGGTGTTGCGGAAGTAGTCATGGGGTTTGCCCGGCGCCTGTGCCCGTGCGGTTATTTACGGCTGGTTTCCGCGTCTCTGTCTGCCTTGAGTTCACCCTTGGCCGCGTCATACACAAACAGCCGCCGGGCCAGCCGGGGCTGGTAGTTGAGCATGTCGATCAGAAAACTCAAAGCGCCCAGGTTGTTGCCCAGCTGGTCAAACATGCCGGCCACGCGCGCCTGCTGCTCGTCAATGTTCTGCTCGATCATCTTCTGCACAAGCTCGCGCATATGCATCACTGCCAGGGCGGCCTGGTCCAGCTCGAGTATGGACAGCACGCCCTGCATGCGTGCCAGCTGGCCGGGCACCACCGCCAGGATCTTCCTGTCGTCGGGAGCGCGGAAAAACCCGTCCAGCGACCGTTCCAGGTCAGCCAGGGACACGCGCAATTCGTCCACCACACTGACCATGGTCTGCTTGTCATTGACGCTTTGGTACAGCTGCTCCATCCATGGTTCGAGCGGCTGGGGCTGCCCGCCGGCCTGGGCGCTTTCGAGCCGCTCCGCCAGCCTGGCCGTACGTGTCCACAAGGTCGGGTCGTTGGGGTCGAAATCGTCGAACACGGCCTCCAGGTAGAGCACGGCCGCGGCGACTTCCAGCGCCAGTTCGGGCGAGGGCGCCTTGCCGGAGGCGACGGTCGTGTCGATGACCCGTCCCATTGCGCGTGCCATCGGCTCGCTCGGCGGATGAAGTTTGACGAGCGAATCCGATACCAGGCTGAACTGGTCTTTGAGCGACTTGAACTTGGCCAGATCTCCGGCGGTAGCGAATGACCAGCTCTCCCTGGCCGCTGCAATCCGCTTGCGGGCCTGCGCAATCAGCGCCGGCGCGAAGCGGCCGAACTGGACCGACTCGTAGTCAACAGGCTTGACCCGTGTCAGGCCGTAGGCGGCCCGCACCGCAGACAACACCGGAGCGTCGGCGCTACGCAGCAGCTTCGCCTGCGAACACATGAACAGCAGGTCCTGGGCAAGCCGGGCCGACGCTTCCGTGCCGCGCACCAGCCAGACGTATTGCAAAAGGATGCGCAGGGTAGCGCGTTTGACATACAGGTCGACCTTCAAAAGGCCGTGGGCGAGCGCTTCAAAAAAGCCTGCGGCTATTTTCCAGAAGGCCCGGGGTTCGACATCTGCCTGGGCGGCAGCGAAGCCGAGGCAGACATCACTGAGGCTGCGCGCTGTTTCAGGCGCAGCCGTGCGGATCAGGTTGAGCATGAGGCGGTCGAGCAACTGCCTTGCCTCATCGCCGTAGGGCCGGGCGTCTACCGTCAAGGTGATTGACGGTTCTATCCAGCGCCATTCAAAAGCCCACAGGTCGGCCGGATGGATGCGGTCGGCGCCGACCAGGCTCTGGATGTCGCGGTACTGCGGAAAAAACGACACGGCCGATACGGGTTTGCCGGCCAGCACTTCTTCAAGGTAGTGGGTCAGGGAAAATCCCGCCAGCTCGATTTTGGAGGCGGCCTCCTGGGTGCACAGGGCCGGTGTCTGAATGAACTTCTGCACCGCCGACTCCATGGCGCGCAGCAACAGTGCAGGGGCGTTCATGCCGACCATTTCAAGCGCGCCCAGCGACTGGTGCAACTGCTGGCGCGCGGTGCGCAGCTGGCTCGCATCCAATGCCGCAAGGTCCGAATTGCTGACGCCTTCGGCTTCGCGCACAAAACGCCGCAGCGCCTTGGATGCGCCCTCCAGCGAATTTCTCAGCTCGTCCAGCACCCAGGCCAGAGGCCCCAGGTCAAGCAGCGTCAGGTCCAGTTCTGCGGGGGAGGAGTCCAGGTCATGTGCTTGCATAGAAGTCGGCGTGTACGTGAATGTAGAGACAGGGAGCCGTTCTGGGGCGGGGGACGGGTCAGGCCCGAGTCTAGCCTCGTCTCCGGCGAATCCAAAGCAATTGGCCGAAACGGATTGAAAAGGATTGAAAAGGATTCAAAAGGATTCAAAAGGATTAAAAAAGGCTTTTTTGAGGCGGGGAACAGGCCTGTCCCCCGGTGCTCCTTGGCGGCAAGGTGCATCCCTCTGCTATTCTGGTTCTGCGATGCGCCGGGCGCCTCCACTGCGCCGCATTCCGCATTCCGCACCGCCCCTACCGGAACCCGCTTTGGCTTCATACGATCATCCCGATTCCACGCCCCGCCCCTTGCCGGCCTCAGGCGCTGCCATGATCGATTCGCCCCTGGTGCGCAGCGCGGGCCCCGATGTGCTGTCGCTCGCGCTGATGGATGCCCGCAATCACAGCCTGCATCTTTTTGCCCAGTTCCAGCGCGCCCTGGAAGATTCCGCCCCCAAAATCTTCCAACACCCCCACGTCAACCCGCCCTTGTGGGAACTGGGCCATGTGGCCTGGTTCCAGGAGTGGTGGATTGGACGCAACACGCAGCGCGCGCTGGGCACGCGCTGCTCGCCCGAGCCCACCCGGCTTGCCTCCATCGAGCCCCAGGCTGACCGCTGGTGGAACCCCGGGCTCACGCCGCAAGCAGGCCGCTGGTCGCTGGACCTGCCCGACATGGCGGCCTGCCGCGCCTATCTGCTCCATACGCTTGAAAGCACGCTCGACCTGCTCGATAAGGCGGGTGCTTCGTCTGACGACGCCCTGTATTTTTACCGTCTCAGTCTTTTCCATGAAGACATGCGCGGCGAAGCCATGGCTTGCGCCGCACAAGTGCTGGGCGTTGGCCTGGACGAGCCCTTGCAGGCCGCTTTGGCACCTCGGCCCATGGCTGTGCGTGAGCCGCTGCTGGTTCCTTCCACGGTATGGACGATGGGCAGCGAGGGCGCCGGTTTTGCCTTCGATAACGAAAAGCCGGCGCATGCGGTCAGCGTGCCCGAGTTCGAAATCGACGCCCAGCCCGTCAGCTGGGCGCAGTACGTGGAATTTGTGGGCGACGGCGGCTATGACAGCGAAGAGCTCTGGCATCCCGACGGCTGGCGCTGGCTGCAAGGCCAGGCCGCGGCCGAGGGCAGGCGCGGGCCGCGCTATGTCGACCAGATCGGCATTTCCAGCGGCGCGGTGATACAGAACCGCTTCGGTGTGCCGCGCCGCATGCAAGCCAGCCAGCCGGCCATGCATGTCAGCTGGTGGGAGGCCGACGCCTGGTGCCGCTGGGCCGGCCGCCGCCTTCCCGCTGAGGTGGAATGGGAACTGGCGGCCCACACGGCTGCGCGCCGCGGTTTTCACTGGGGTGATGTGTGGGAGTGGATGGGCACCACCTTCCGGCCCTATCCGGGTTTTGCACCGGATCCGTGGCAGGACTATTCGCAGGCCTCGTTTGGCACGCACAAGGTGCTTCGCGGCGCCTCGTTCGCGACGCGTGCACGCATGAAAACGCCAAAGCACCGCAGCTTCCAGTTGCCGGAGCGGGACGATGGGTTTTGCGGGTTCCGCTCCTGCGCGCTATAAAAAGCGTAGCGCAAAGTCCATGCACTGTCTGGTCTAGGGCGTGTTTTTACCTGGTTTTTCTTTGCGGTAGGTCCACCAGGGCAGGGTGGCGCGCAGGGACAGCACCTTGCCGCTTTGCGCCACGTTCCCGCTGTAGCCGGGCAAACCTTCCAGCGTGGTTTGCCAGTCACGGCTTTGCAATTCCTTGAGCAGCGCCTGCACCTGCGGCGTCGGCAGCTCGGACTTCAGGCACACCAGGTGGTAGCGCTCCTGGGCCAGGGGAATGAAGCCCAGGCCTTTTTCGCGCGCCGCTGATTCAATGCCCAGACCCACATCTGCGGCGCCTCCGGCAATCGCCTGCGCCACCGCCGTATGCGAGGGCTCCTGGCTTTCGTAACCCTGAATGCCGGAGGCAGCGATGCCGGCCCCGGCCATCAGTTCGTCGAGCAACACACGCGTGCCCGTGCCCTCGGCGCGGTTCACGTAGCGCACGCCGGGCTTGGCAAGATCGGCAATGCCGCCAATGCTCAACGGATTGTTTTTGGCGATGATCAGGCCCTGCGTGCGATGGGCGAAACCGATCAGCTTGTGCAGCCCGGGCTTGAGCAGGTTGCGATACGTCTGTGCGGTCACGGAATGGCTGTCGGGCTGGTCCAACGTGTGAAAGCCGGCCATCATGCAACGCCCCGCGTTCAGGGCTGCGATGGCGTCGACGCTGCCCATGAAGCGGATGTCCAGGTGCAGCCCGCGCGGGCTGGCCTGCTCGCGCAGGGCCGAGAGCGCCGCGTCATGGCTGGCGTACAGCGTGAGCACATGGGCATCGTCGTCAAAGGCGGTTGAAAAAGCCCGTTCGATGTCGCCGCGCAGGGCCTCGATTTGCGGCGCCAGCCGTGCCTGGGCCTGGCGTTCCGCCCAGAGCAGCTTCTCGCCGAATTCGGTGAGCCGTGCGCGCTGGCCTTTGTCCCAGACGATGAGCGTGCGCCCCAGCGTTTGCTCCCAGTCCTTCAATGACCCCCACACGTGCCGGTACGAGAGGTCGAGCGCCTTGGCGGCTTTGGAGATGGAGCCCTGTTCGCGCACCGCATGGAGCATGTCCATCAGTGGGTTGCGTATCAGGGCGTTTTTGCCGCGCTGCGGCGCGAGCAGGTAAGAGAGTTCGACTTTGTGCATGGCAAACGGTAAGTGCACAGATTATGAGTGCATCGGTCGACGGCGGCGGGCGAAGGGCGGGTGTACCGCAGAGGGATTCACCAGCCTATGCAAGTGAATTCATAGCGATGAATCCTGATGCAAATCAAGGACTTGAGGCCATAAGCTTGGTAGGCTCGCAGATCTCACATGAACACCTTCTCAGACAGCGCCGCCACGGCCCTTGAACTCATCACCTCGTTGGATCCCATGCTGGCCGGCATCGTCGCCCGGTCGCTGGCCGTGAGCGCCTCGGCCTGCCTCATCGCCTGCAGCGGCGGCCTGCTGCTCGGTGCGTGGCTGGGTGTGTCGCGCTTTCGGGGCCGCGGCGCGGTGCTGGCCGTGCTCAACACGGCGCTGGCCCTGCCGTCCGTGGTGGTCGGCCTGGTGGTCTACCTGCTGCTGTCGCGCACCGGGCCTCTGGGGTTTCTGGGCTGGCTGTTTTCCTTCAAGGCCATGGTGCTGGCGCAAGCCGTGCTGGTGCTGCCAGTGGTCACGGCGCTGGTGCGCCAGGCGATCGAAGATGCCGACCGTTCGCATGGCGAGCAGTTCCAGTCGCTGGGCGCAGGCCGCTTTGTGCGCGGCCTGATCCTTCTGTGGGACGAGCGTTATGCCTTGCTGACGGTGCTGATTGCCGCTTTTGGCCGGGCCATTTCAGAGGTCGGCGCGGTGATGGTGGTGGGCGGCAACATCGACGGCTTCACGCGCGTGATGACCACCTCCATCGCGCTGGAAACCAGCAAAGGTGATTTGCCGCTGGCGCTCGCCCTGGGCATCGTGCTGCTGGGCGTGGTCTTGCTGCTGAACATCCTGATCGCCCTGGTGCGCCGCTGGCGCGAGCGGTTTGACGACCGCGTTCCCGACATCGCTGCCGGCATGGCCACGCGGGGAGGGCAGGCATGACGCAAGTCTTCAATCTGCAGTCCATCAGCGTGCAGTTCGGCCAGGTGCATGCGCTGAGCGATTGTTCTTTGCGCATCAAGGCCGGCGAAAGGCTGGCGCTGGTGGGCTCCAACGGCAGCGGCAAAAGCACGCTGCTGCGCACCCTGAACGGCCTGGTACGGCCGGTGTCCGGCAGCTTCCAGCGTGACATTGAGGCGCGGCAGGCCATGCTGTTCCAGCGGCCCTACATGCTGCGCACCAGTGTGCTCAACAACGTGGCCCTGGGCTTGTGGCTAGCAGGCGTGCGCTGGCCGGATGCCAAGGCCAACGCGCGGGCTGCACTCGAGCGCGTGGGCCTCGAAGGCCTGGCCACGCGCAATGCCAAGGCCTTGTCCGGCGGCCAGCAGCAGCGGGTGGCGCTGGCGAGGGCCTGGGCGCTCAGGCCACAGGTGCTGCTGCTTGATGAACCCACCGCGAGCCTGGACCCCTCTGCCAAGCGCGAAGTCGAGCGCCTCATGGCCGAGTTTGCGGACGCCGGCATGACGCTGATCTTCAGCAGCCACAACCTCGGCCAGGTCAAGCGCCTGGCCGGCCGCGTGATTTACCTGGAGCAGGGCCGGCTGCTGGCCGACATGCCGACAGCGGAGTTTTTTAACGGCCCCATTCCCGCGGCGGCCGAGGCATTTTTAAAAGGAGAGATTGCATGAACAAGCTGAACGGATTGCGCACAATGTCCAAAACTTTAAAGTCAATCAGGGCCCTAGCTCTTATCCCGATTGCACTATGTGCTACCTTTTCGATAGCGCAGACGAACGCTATCGTGATGGCGTCGACCACCTCGACCGAGCAGTCCGGGTTATTTACCTACCTGCTGCCCGAGTTTAAAAAGGCGTCCGGCATCGACATCAAGGTCGTGGCGGTCGGCACCGGCCAGGCCATCGACATGGGCCGCCGGGGCGACGCCGACGTGCTGTTTGTGCACGACCAGGTGGCTGAAGAAAAAGTCGTGGCCGAAGGTTTCGCCATCAAACGCTTTCCCGTCATGTACAACGACTTTGTGCTCATCGGCCCGGCGGCCGACCCGGCCAAAGCCAAAGGCAAGGACATCGTCGAGGCCCTGAAAAAACTCAACGCGGCCAATGCCAATTTTGTCTCGCGCGGCGACAAGAGCGGCACGCACGCCGCCGAGCTTCGCTACTGGAAAGCCGCGGGCATTGAAACGCCCGGCGACAAACCCGCATTTGCCAACTACAAGGCCTGCGGCTGCGGCATGGGCCCGGCCCTCAACATCGCTGCCAGCAGCGGTGGCTACGTGCTGGCCGACCGCGGCACCTGGCTGTCGTTCAAGAACCGCGGCGACCTGGCTGTGCTGGTTGAAGGTGACACCAGGCTCTTTAACCAGTACGGCGTGATGGTGGTGAACCCCGCCAAGCACCCGCAGACCAAGGTGGTGGAAGCGCAGAAGTTTGTGGACTGGGTGACTTCGCCGGCAGGCCAGAACGTGATCGCCGGCTACAAGATCAACGGCGAGCAGCTGTTCTTCCCAAATGCTAAATGAGTTCCCCCTGCCCAGGCTCACTGCGTGTAGCCTGTCCTCCCCTCAAGGGGACGACGCCTGCGGTCTGGCAAAGCCAGTCCCGCGGCGTCTGCTGGCATGGGTTGCCGTTGCGGTCCTTTTTTCAGGAGGCTTGAATATGGCGCATGCCCAGTCGCCCCTTGCGCCTTCCTCAGGCGAGCCGCTGCGCGTTTATGCGGCGGGCAGCTTGCGCGAGGCACTCACCGAAGCTGCCCGCGCGTATGAAGCGCGCACCGGTGTGAAAACCCAGCTGACCTTCGGCGCCTCCGGCCTGCTGCGAGAGCGCATTGAAAAAGGCGAACCGGCGCAGGTGTTCGCCTCGGCCGATACACAGCATCCGCAGCGCCTCTATGCTGCTGTGGGCAGTGCATGGGTACAACCCACGATGTTTGTGCGCAACCAATTGTGCGCGCTGGCCGTGCCGCAGCTCAATGCCGACTCCGGCAAGCTGCTCGACCTGATGCTGGACCCGGCCGTCAAGCTCGGCACCTCCACGCCCAAGGCAGATCCGTCAGGCGACTATGCCTGGGAAGTGTTCCGCAAGGCCGAGGCGCTCAGGCCGGGCGCTTATGCGGCGCTCGACGCCAGGGCGCTCAAACTCACCGGTTCGCCTGAAGCGCCACAGCCGCCGGCCGGCAGGGGCGCGTATGAGTGGCTGATCAGCGAAGGGCGTGCTGATCTGTTTCTGACCTACTGCACCAATGCCGTGGCAGTTCGGAAAGAATTGCCGCGGATGAATGTGGTGCAGATGCCGGCTGCGTTGCAGGTGAGTGCGGCTTATGGTTTGACTGCTAGAAGTGGCGACGCTGCTGCGGCGCAGTTTGCTGCTTATCTGCTGACGCCAGAAGCGCAGGATGTGTTTCGGCGTTTTGGTTTCGGTGCGCCTTGAGGTGATGGGCCAAAAAACCGTGTACTTATAATCACCCCGTGTCCCACAACTCATCAACCCGACTGTCCGTCTGGACCCGCCTAGCCACCTGGCTGAGCTTCCTCGCCGTGGCAGCAGCGTTGTGGGCGCCGGTGTCCATGCTGGCGCAGGATGTGCGCACCGGCAAACTGGGCGGCATTTGCAGCGTCAACACGTTTGATGTCTCTTCAGCCGACAGCGGTGCCCCGGCCGACGGCGATGCCGCGCAGTCGGGCATGCGCTGCGACCTGTGCGGCTCCCTCGCGTTGGTGCTGCCGTCGCTGCCTCAGGCGGCGGTTGCCAGCTTCGTTGGCAACGAGGTAGTTGCCGCCGACTTCCCCGCGGCCACCAGCGCCGCCATACCCGGGCTGCCTTTCAGCCGCGGGCCTCCCGCACTTTGAACTGAACCGCCTCTGGCCTGACGCCCGAGGCACTCCCGCGTGCGAGCCCCTGCGGCTGGTGCGCCTGTCCGTTCAATTCATCGTGTGAGTTTTCATGAAACATTTCCGCGCACCTGCTGCGCTGGCCTTGCATGGCGCCGCCGCGCTCGCGTGGCCTGTGGCGGCGTTTGCACAGCCCGCGCCTGTTGACGCACCCGCCAAATCCCTGGGCGTGGTCACCGTCAACAGCGGCCAGCCGACCTCCTTGCCCACGCAGATTCCGACGACCATCGAAGGCATCAGCCGCGAGCAGATCGAGCAGACCATCAACGCCACCGACAGCGAAGATGCGCTCAAGTACTTCCCCAGCCTGCTGGTGCGCAAGCGCTACATCGGCGACTACAACCACGCCATCCTTTCCAGCCGCGCATCAGGCACCGGCAACAGCGCGCGCTCGGCGGTGTATGCCGAAGGCATTTTGCTGTCCAACTACCTGGGCAACGGCATTGCCAACGGCACCAACTATGCGCCGCGCTGGGGCCTGGTCACGCCTGAAGAAATCGAGCGGGTTGATGTGCTCTACGGCCCGTTCTCGGCGGCCTACCCGGGCAACTCCGTGGGCGCGGTGGTGGATTACGTCACGCGCATGCCCAACAGATTCGAGGCGCATGCCAAGCTCAGCGGCTTCACGCAGGACTTCAAGCTCTACGGCACCAACAGCAGCTTCAGCGGCAGCCAGGCCAGCGCCTCGCTGGGCAACCGCAGCGGCGACTGGTCATGGTTCATCAATGCCAACCGCACCCAAAGCGCGGGCCAGCCGCTGACCTTTGCGACACGCACGTTCAGCGCTACGGCGCCCGCAGCCGGCGCGACCGTAGTGACCGGCGCTGTGCCGGGGCTCAACACCCGCAACGTGCCGTGGCTGCTGCTGGGCGGCGCCACGCAGTACGAGACGGAGCAGGAACACCTCAAGCTCAAGGTGGCCTACGATTTTTCGTCCACCGTGCGCGCGAGCTACACGCTCGGCTACTGGAAGAACACATCCGAAAACCGATCAGAGAGCTACCTGCGCAACGCAGCGGGCACGCCGGTGTACAGCGGGAATGTGAGCATTGACGGCCGGGGCTACACGCTGGCCGCCAGCGATTTCGGCGTGAGCAACGAGGCGCTGACCCACGTGATGCACGGCCTGTCCGTCAAATCCAACACGCAGGGTGTGTGGGACTGGGAGGTGGCGGGCAGTTTGTATGACTACCAGAAGGACCAGATCCGTGCCGCCACCACGGCGCAGCCGGGCGCGCTGAACGGCGGCGCCGGCACCCTGCAAGACCAGGACGGCACCGGCTGGAACACGCTGGCCCTCAAAGGCATCTGGCGGCCCGAAGGCATCAAGGGCGCGCACATTGTCGATTTCGGTTTTCAGCAAGACAGCTACAAACTGCGCATCCTCAAGTCCAACGCCGCCAACTGGCTGACCAGTGGGGCTGGCACTGTGGTGAACGACGTGGGAGGCAAGACGCGTCTGCGCAGCCTGTATGCGCAAGACGCCTGGGCCTTTGCGCCGAAGTGGAAAACCGTGCTGGGCGCGCGCCTGGAAAACTGGACGGCCTCCAGTGGCTTTACCAGCTTTGGCCCGGGCAACATTGCCAATACTGGTTACGCCGCACGCAGCGAAAACGCCGTGTCGCCCAAAGCTGCGCTGTCGTATCAGTGGTCGGCCGATACCGTGCTGAAGGCCTCCACCGGGCGCGCGGTGCGTTTCCCGACGGTGGGCGAGCTGTATGGCGCGACGGCAACCGTCAACTCGCAGTACATCAACGACCCGAACCTGCGGCCCGAGAAATCCTGGACCACTGAATTAACAGCCGAAAAGGACCTGGGCAACGGCCTGCTGCGCGTGACCTTCTTTACCGAGAACGTACGCGACTCGCTGTATTCGCAAACCACGTTCGATCCCGTGGCCAATGCCAACATCAGCCGCGTGCAGAACGTCGGGCGCGTCAAAACCAATGGCGTGGAAGTCGCTTTCAGCGGCACTGACGTGCTCAAAAAAGGCCTGGACCTGAGCGGCAGCGTGACGTACGCTGATTCACGCATCAAGGAGAACGGCGGCTTTGTGGTGGTGGCCGGTGATACCGTGGGCAAATACCAGCCGCGTGTGCCGGTATGGCGCGCTACGGCTGTAGCCAGCTATCGCTTCGACCAGGCATGGACAGCCACCGTGGGCGCGCGCTACAGCGGCAAGCAGTTCTCAAGCCTGGACAACAGCGACGTGAACGGTTTTGCCTACCAGGGCACCAGCAAGTACTTCACCACCGATGTGCGGGTGCGCTATCAGGTGAACAAGCAGTGGAGCGCGGCGGTCGGCATCGACAACCTCAACAACTACCAGTACTGGAATTTCCACCCTTATCCGCAGCGGACCTTTATGGCTGAACTGAACTTCAGTCTTTGATGTCGCGCTTCTTTTCCATTTTTTACAGTCACCAAGGATCCATCATGAAAACCCTGAATGCTATTAAATTCATAGCTGCTAGTACATATCTTTATTTGGCTGGAGCCCTATTTCTTGCTGCATCTCTACCGGCCGCGGCACACGTCACGCTGGAATACCAAGTCGCCAATGCAGGCAGCTATTACAAGGGCACGTTCAAGGTCGGGCACGGTTGCGGCAACTCACCCGTCAATCAAATCGTGGTGACGATTCCCGCAGGCGTGCAGGGTGCCAAACCCATGCCCAAAGCCGGCTGGACGCTGGAAGTGACGCGTGAAAAGCTGGCCCAGCCTCGGCAGGACTACGGCAAAGCCATCACCGAAGAGGTGTCGCGCATCAGCTGGACGGCCAAGACCCCGGCCGACTATTTGCAGAACGACTGGTATGACGAGTTCGTGCTGCAGGCCAAGCTGCCCGCGCAGGCCGGCATGCTGTATTGGCCGGTGTTGCAGGTGTGCGAGGAAGGCAAGGCCGATTGGTCGGAAGTGCCCAAAGCAGGCCAAAAACTGTCAGACCTGAAAAGCCCCGCTGCCGCGCTGGAGCTGATGCCCGCGGGCGGTGGCGGTGAGCACAATCACTGATCAGGCTGATCCGGCTGCTTTTTAGCTTCAAATTTCAATTCACCGCTTCAAGGAGCAATTCCACATGACATCCGCAAAATTCTCAAAAACCGTATTGGCGTTTTCGCTGGCACTGGGCAGCATGGCGGCCCTGGCGCAGACGGCCGCCGTCAAGGTCGACGGCGCCTGGGCGCGTGCCACTGTGCAGGGGCAAAGGGGCACGGGTGCTTTCATGAGCCTCACGGCCAAAGACGCGACCCAGCTGGTCGGTGTATCCACGCCGGTGGCGGGCGTGGCCGAAGTGCATGAAATGAAGATGGAAGGCGACGTGATGAAAATGCGTGCCTTGCCATTGCTTGACTTGCCCGCAGGCAAAAAAGTGGACCTCAAGCCGGGCGGTTATCACATCATGCTGATGGACCTGAAAGCGCCGCTGGCCAAGGACAGCACGGTGCCCGTGACGCTGCTGTTCAAAGACGCCAAGGGCGTGGAAAGCAAGCTGGAGCTGAAGCTGCCGGTGGCAACCACGGCGCCGGGTGCGGCCGGGGCCGCGGCTGAGCACAAGCACTGATCTTCACCGGCACCGCCTTATCCGCCTTTGCCCGGGCCCAGCCGCCGGTACACCGTGGCGCGGCTGACGCCCAGCGCTTTGGCCGCCTGCAGCACATTGCCCCGGGCATCGTCCACCGCTTTGCGGATCAGCGCGGTCTCCAGCTCCCGCAAAGGCCGGCTCGGTGCGTCTGATGGCGGCAACTGCAGCGGCGCGGGCTGGCTGCTTCGGCCCGGCAGTTGCGGCAGCGCATGCAGGCGCAGGCCGGTCCACAGAGGCGTTTCCACAATGCCGCCTTGCGGGCTGTCCTGCCGGCGGGCCGCGTCAAACAGCATTTCAAATGGCATGGCAAACAGGTCGTTGCAATGCAGGGCTGCGCCGGCCACGCCAGCGGTGTGGCCCAGTTGCGAAACCATCTGCCGCGCCGCCGGGTTGGCGCCCGTGACACAGCCGTCGGCATCCACGCACACCAGCCCGTCGCCGTCGTCGCCCAGTGTGCGGCCCGGCCAGTTCAGCCGGATGAGGAGGGCGTGCGGCTGCCCCAGCATGAGCGCGTTCTCGATGCTGCGCGCCGACTGGGTCACCAGGTGTTTAAGCTCCGGCCGCTCGGCCACTTCAATGCCCGTGAGGTCCAGCATGCCGACGCAGCGCCCGTCGGGGCCGAACAGCGGCGCGCCCGCGCAGCTGTAAGCCGACGTGGCGTCAAAAAAGTGTTCACCCCGGTGCAGCCAGACGGGCTGCAGCTCCGTCAGCGCCGCGCCGATGGCGGTGGTGCCCACCTGCTGCTCCGAGAGATCGGCGCCGATACGTGTGATCAGGTCGGCGCGGCGGTCGCGCCGGTCTATCGGCCCGTTCACGTCGACCACCACACCGGCCTGGTTGGTCAGGATGGCGAAGTAGTGGGTGTCGGCGATGGTGCGGCCCAGCTTCTCCAGTACCGGCCTGGCGGCGCGTACCAGCTGGTGGTTGGCCTCCAGCGTGCGGCGCAGCGCGGCGGCCGGAACGATATCGAAAGAAGGCGCCCGCTCGGGCCGCTGGCCGCCGGCCAGGCAGCGCCGCCAGGAGCGCTCTATCCAGCCTTCAACCGCCGGGGACGACCCGCCCGGCGCGTGCTCACCATAAAGAACCGCTTGCCGCGCGCGGCCTATGTTCGCCAGCCGGTCCTGCCCGCCGGTTGAGAGAGCCGGATACGCCGATGTCATGGGGGTTGTCATGGAGGCCATGGCGCATTGTGGCCAATTCAGCCCGTTTGCGGGTGACGAATGCTTTGCTTGACTGCGCCGCTGCGGCAAGCAGCGGGCGCCGGGCGGAAAAATTGATAAGAAAAGTGCCTGCAGCCCAGATTCAGCGTGGGTAGCTAGCTATAAAAAACATAGCAATCTTCAAGCCGGCCACCGTCATCAGCAGCGAACCCATCACATGCACCAGGGCCGTGAGCGCGGCCAGGCCGTAGCGCTCATCCATCAAAAAGATGACCACCTCGGCCGAAAACGAGGAAAAGGTCGTCAGCCCGCCCAGGAAACCCGTCACCAGCGCCAGGCGCCAGACCGGGTCCAGGTTGGGCATGGCCTCGAAGGCGGCGATGCAGACGCCGATCAGGAAGCCGCCGACCAGGTTGGCCGCCAGCGTGCCCCAGGGGATCAGCCCGCCCGGTGTCAGCCACAAGCTGAGGCTCCAGCGGGCCAGCGCACCCAGTGAGGCACCGATGGAAATCGCAATGACAGGCAGCATGGTGGGGTGGTTGGGAATGGGTTGTTGCGGGCTTTGACGGGACAATACGCTCATGACTTTAACCGCAGCGCCTCTTTACCGCGAATCTGCAGGCGGGCCCCCCGGCTTCCTGGGCGTGGTGATGCTGGACACACGCTTTCCGCGGCTGCCCGGCGATATCGGCCACCCTGATGCCTTTGGCGTGCCGGTGCGCCAGCGGGTAGTGCCGGGCGCCGGGCCCGGCAAGATCGTGCAGACGGCCGCAGGCCTGCGCGCCGCCGGGGTCGGGCCGGCCTTTGTGCAGGCGGTGAAAGCGCTGGCCGACGAAGGCGCGCTCGCCATCACTACCAGCTGCGGCTTTCTGGTGTTGCTGCAGGATGAACTGCAGGCGGCGACGGTGGTGCCTGTGGTCACCTCCAGCCTGCTGCTGCTGCCTGGGCTGCTGGCGCATCAGCGCAAGGTCGGTGTGTTGACTATCAGTTCCGCCGCACTGGGCCCGGACCACCTGCTGGCCGCGGGCGTGCCGCAAGAGCGTTTGCAAGACGTACTGGTTCAGGGCGTAGACCCGGCAGGTGAATTTGCCGCGGCGATTCTGGGCAACCGCGAAACGATGGACGTCGAGAAAGCCCGCAGTGACGTGGTGGCGGCAGCGCTGGCGTTAAAGCAGCGAGAGCCTTCACTGCGGGAGGTGGTGCTGGAATGCACCAACCTGCCGCCCTACAGGCAGGCTGTCGAAGCGGCCACGGGGCTCAAGACCTGGGCGTTAACCGACGACGCAAGGCTGCTGCGCCCCTGGCGTTGAGGTGCTGTGCAGCTAGCCTTTACATCTTGCCCGGCAACCAGGTCGCGATCTGCGGAAAGAACCACAGCAGCAGCACCATGCCGCACATCAGGAAGAAGAAGGGCAAGGTCACCCGCGCGATGTAGGTGATTTCTTTTTTGGTCATGCCCTGCAGCACAAACAGGTTGAAACCCACCGGCGGCGTGATCTGCGCCATCTCGACCACGATGACGATGAAGATGCCGAACCAGATCAGGTCCAGCCCGGCCGCCTGCACCGTGGGCAGGATGACGCCCAT
>Ga0136846_1210724_pt1 | contig 16126 bp, 8 predicted proteins | sample HopSoiMetagenom2_FD_96841 | JGI IMG/M metagenome (GOLD analysis project Ga0136846, IMG submission 96841) | Grasslands soil microbial communities from Hopland, California, USA - 2 Assembly 2016 (version 4) | ecosystem: Environmental > Terrestrial > Soil > Grasslands | place: USA: Hopland... | reverse complement strand
GCCGCATTACCGATTATGCCTGCAAGCAAACGGCCGGCCTGTTCGGCGATCTAGCCACCGCGACGCTGCTCGCGCCCGCCGATAGCCGAAAATATCCGGTGCATTTCGACGTCCTGCATGCCGACGCCGAAAAGCAGCCGGTGGACGCGCCGTATTTCGATTTCCACATGCGCCAGAATGTGCCAGTTCCTCAGGCCGACGGCGGCACTCAGCATGCTCAGGAGCGCGTCGTTTTCTCGCTCAACGGTATGGCCATCGCCGACGTCGCGCCCCGCGCCATGTCCAGCGCCGTTACGAAATCGCTCGCCGCCACCGGTATACGCCCCGAGGACATTCGCTTTGTCCTTCCGCACCAGGCCGGCTCCCGAATCGTCGAATTCACCGGTATGAAGCTCGAAGCCGCTGGCGTCCGCGGCGAGCTGATCAATGGCTTCACGCGCCACATCGGCAACGTCAGCTCCTGCTCTATCCCCTACGCTCTCAAGAAATCGTGGCAGCGCCTGCATGGCTTCGTGGCCTGCCCCACCGCCGCCGTCGGCAGCCCCGGGATTTCTGAAGTTTCTCAAGGCTGCATTCTGCTTCGCTCAACTCCACTGCACGACGGCCAGCGCCAAGCCGCGGCGTAACGAGGGGTTGGCCATCATCCGGCTGTCTGCCCAATTGTGCGGAAAGCGCTTGCGCGTCAAACTTTAGCCAGTTTGCCTGGCTTTACAGGCTGCTTGGCCGGCGGCTCATCGCGTGACTCGTTTTCTAAAGGAGTAGGACCATGGCGCATTCCCTTTTCACGGGTCGCCGCCGCGCTTTGGCGCGCTTGAGGCGGCTTTCCTTGGAACAGCTGGAAACTCGAGCGTTGCTGGCGGCCGTTACCGAGTTTCAACTCGCGGCTGGCTCGCTCCCTAGCGACATCGTGCGGGACGGCGCGGGCAATTTGTGGTTCACCGAATTCGGTTCCGATCGCATCGGGCGCATCACGCCGGCGGGCGTCACCACCGAATTCTCCCTGGTTGCAGGAAGCGGACCGACAGGAATCGCCGCGGGACCGGATGGGTTAATCTACTTCACGGAGCAATCCTCCGACCACATTGGGCGGATCAATCCTGCGGCCGGCAGCAATGCCGCGATTCAGGCATCCCTCGTCGAGTTCGTCTTGCCGGGAATGGGCAGCGCGCCAAGCGACATCACCGCCGGACCAGACGGCGCGCTGTGGTTCACCCAGAGTGCTTCCGACCAGATCGGTCGCCTCACAACAGCCGGGGCTATCACCGAGTTTGCAGTGCCAGGGACAGGAAGCGTTCCGACGGGCATCACTGTCGGGCCGGATGGCGCTCTGTGGTTCACTGAGACGCTCTCCCACGAAATCGGCCGGATCACCACGGCGGGCGTCATTACTAACGAGTTCACTGGGCCGGCACCATTCAGTAATCCAAACAGCATCACGACCGGACCGGACGGCGCGCTATGGTTTACAGAGTTTGGTTCGGACCAAATTGCTCGCCTGACAACCGGCGGTGCCATCGCCTTTTTCGCGCTAAATAACGGCGCCGCACCGCAGGGAATCGCGGCGGGGCCAGACGGAAAGCTCTACTTTGCGGAATCGGGACGCGACCGCATCGGTCGAATTACCACGGCCGGCGTCGTGACGGAGCTGGGCGCGGGCATCGCGCCTGGTTCGGCGCCAACGGCCCTTGCCTTCACGGGCAACACGCTATTTTTCACGGAGCAGCTCGGCAATCAGATTGGCAGGCTGGGCGGCAATGCGACCGCCGACGCGGGCGCTCCCATCACCATTCTCGCGACGACTCCGGACACCTTTATCCCAAACGATGCGACCGATTTGAGCACCTTCGACGACATCGAGCTGGAGAATCTCTACGTCTTCCGGTCCCTTACGAACGCGAACAACACTGTATTTACCCTGACCTCAAACGCATTGGCGGGTGAGGCCACGCCCCCGACCTTTGATCCCACGCGCGTCTATGCGCTGAACGTGGATCAAACTGGCGACGCGCTTGCGGACTTCCGCTTGCTCGCGAAGTTTTCGCCCGTGGATGCCAACGGCGCGCAGGAATACGTGCTGCAGCGCGTTGCCGCCAAGGGCCTGGGCGTGATCGCGCACGGCAACACGGGGGCCAATCTCGCTTTGCCCGGTGGCGGAACAACCCGCGCCGGCCTCCAGGACGATCCGTTCTTTTTCGATCAGGTCGGTTACGACAATTTCGTCCACGGCAGCGGGACTTTTCCGCGGCCGCCTGGCACAGCGCAGAATTTCTACGGGCCCGACAAAAATGTCCTGTCGGTCGTCGTCGAGCTGCCTTCAGCGCAGCTCGCCGGAGGAGCGAACAACCCAAACAACATCATCGGCGTGTGGGGCACGCTTCAGACCCAAAACGACGGTGTCCAGATCGATCGCGTTGGCCGACCGTTGATCGACACCATCCTGATCCCACCGGTGCCGCGCGATCATTTGACCCGCGGCGAGCGCCGTGATGATTTCGTAATGGGTCAGCCTGTCAACGACCGCCAGAGCGCGCCTCTCGGATTCAGGGACGACATGATCTTCGTCCTTACCGATCCCACGGGTATCTATAAGCGCACGCAAGCCGACGCCAACTTCCTCGCCGACGCCCTGCTGCCCGATCTGCTGATGTTCCAGCTCGGCAATCCGAATGGATTTGGAACCGTCGTTGGCCCTGGTCCTGGATTCTTCACCGGGCCGTTCGCGGGGGGGCAGGTTCTAGGCAACGGCCGTCGATTTTCCGATGACGTCGTGGATATTGAATTTAACTTGCTGACTAACGGGGTGATTCCCACCGACAACGTGGCCGATGACAACACGCCGTTGGTAAATTCTGCTCCGGTCGCGAATCCCGATACGTACACGACGCCAGAAAACACCATTCTGACAGTGCCGTTTTCGGGTGTGCTGGGAAACGACGCCGACGTGGATGGCCAAGATCGGGTTGCTGCGTTGGTTTCCGATGTCTCGAATGGAATGCTGGTCCTCAACGCCAATGGTTCGTTCACATACACGCCGAACCCGGATTTCATCGGCACGGATACTTTCACGTATCAAGTCAACGACACGGCTGCGAGCAATAACCTCAGCAACATCACCACGGTCACCATCAATGTCACTGCCGCGCCGCCGGCAGGGCTGCCCGAAATCACAACGTTGAACGCACCCGGCGCTCCCGGCACGGCAACTATCGAGGACGACGCCGACAATCCGGGCAATAACGTGTTGATTGTCACGGGCACTTCCGGCAATGACGTGATCATCATTGAACGCCAGCCGCGCAGCGGCGGACAGCTCCGCGTCGTCCGCAATGGACATGTTCTGGTAAGCCTCATCCCGCCGGTGCCACGAATTGTCGCTTTCGGCCTGGAAGGGAATGACAAGATTATCGTGAGTGCCTCCTTTTCGCAGCCGGCGACTCTGTTCGGCGACGCTGGAAAAGATCAGCTCGTCGGCGGACGCGGCAACGATCAGCTCGATGGCGGCGACGGCAACGACGTGATTGTGGGCGGCGGTGGCAACGACACGATTCTCGGCGATTCGGGCAATGATGTCGTCAACGGCGGGGTCGGAGACGATTTGCTTCTTGGCGGCGACGGCAACGACGTGCTTGACGGCGCCCTTGGCAACGACCATCTCTACGGCCAGGCCGGCAACGACATGCTCGTCGGCGGTGTCGGCAATAACATCCTCGTCGGTGGCGACGGCAACGACAAACTCATCGCCCGCTTTGGCCGCAACATCCTCATTGGCGGCAATGGAAAAGATCAGCTCTACGGCAACGCCGGCGACGACATCCTCATCGGCGGCTCCACCGCCCACGGCGAGGATGACGCGGCCCTCCAGGCCATTCTCGACGAATGGACGTCGGCAAATGCTTACACCCTTCGCGCGGACAATATCCGTAGCGGGGGCGGAACGAACGGCGCGTTCGTCTTCGACGACACGACTGTCCTCGACGACGGCGCGGCCGACATTTTGATCGGCAGCGTCGGCCGCGACTGGTTCTGGGCCGGTGTCAAAGACAAGATCAAGGACCGTCGCGGCAATGAGCAGGTGAACTAATCCTGCCACACGAGAATTCGATAATTGCGGGACCTAGCGGGTCCCGCTTTCACACCAAGGAGATCCATCATGTCACGCTCAGTCAGTCGAAGATGCAATTTTGGGCCGTCGAGGCGCCTTTTTTTGGAGCCACTTGAGAGCCGATCTCTGCTCGCAACCATCACCGTGACCGGCACCGGCGACACCATTGCCCTTGATACTTTCGCCACGCTCCGCGAGGCGATCACGTCGATCAACAACCAGGCGGACGTCAACGCCGACGTGACCGTCGACCGGGTTGGCGGCTACGCCTCGACGCCGGGCGGGACTCCCGACGTCATCAATTTCAACATTGCCGGTGCGGGAGTCAAAACAATCGCGATAACCGGCGTCGCCGAGCCAACGATCGTCCGGCCCCTGACCATAGACGGCTACTCGCAGCCGGGGGCCTCGGTCAACACGCTGGCCAACGCGGATAACGCGGTAATCCTCGTTCAGCTCGACGGCACGGGTGCGGGCGCGGGCGCGGACGGCTTGACCCTTGGGGCGGGTAGCGCGGGCAGCAGCATCAGCGGCCTGGACATCACCGACTTTGCAGGCAACGGCATTGTGATCCAGAGCAATGGCAACTCCATTCGCGGCAATTTTTTAGGCGTCGATCCTACGGGCACGGCGCGGATGCCCAACGGCACCTTTCCAAACAGCGGCGATGGCATTCGCATCGTGAACGCTTCGAACAATCTGGTCGGTTCCACCGACCCAGCCGACCGCAACATTGTCTCGGGCAATGCGATTGATGGCATTCACATCATTGGCACACTGACCACTCCAGCGACCGGCAACCTCATCCAGGGCAACTTTGTGGGCGTAGCTGCGGATGGCGTGAGTAGTGTAGGCAATCGCACCGAACCCGCTCCGGCCCCGGGATCGGCGGAAGGAAACAATCTGTTTGGCATTGAAATCAGCGGAGGCAATCTCAATACAATCGGCGGTACCGACGCCGGAGCGCGCAACGTCGTTGGCTTCAACGGCGCTGGCATCGAAGTGGACAATGGCGGCCAGCAGAACTTCATCCAGGGCAACTTCTCTGGAGTTGGGGCCGACGGCGTCACTCCAGTAGCCAATCTGCTGCACGGCATCGTTCTGCGCAGCTCCAACGGCTTTGCTGCGCCGCTGGGCCCGGCGCAGCCGAATGAGCCAGGCGTATCGTTCAATCTCATCGGCGGCACTGCGGCAGGTGCCGGGAACCTCGTCGAATTCAACGGTACCGGCGGCATTGCCATCTTTGGCAATCCGGTGTCGGCCTCGGGTCAGCCGAATATCGGCAATGCGATCCTCGGCAACTCGATTTTCGAGAATGGCCGCAGCTCGACCACGACCCCGCTAATCGGCATCGACCTGACCACTGACTTTCCCTTTCCCACGGACGACGGCGTTACTCCCAACGACTCCGAAGGGCACGGGGCGCCTAACGATCCCAACAACTTTCAGAATTTTCCAGTACTAACCTCGGCCAGGGCCAGCGCCTCTGGCGGTACGGATATTGTCGGCATGTTGCACAGTGACCCCAACACGACTTATCGCATCGAGTTTTTTGCCAACGATCTTGACCCGCTCGATCTTCCGCCCGAGGGCCAGCAGTTCATCGGCTTCGTCAATGTGACTACCGACACTAACGGCGACGCCAGCTTCACTGCCATGCTTAATGTCCCCGTGGAGGCAGGACGGATCATCACGGCAACCGCCACCGACCCCGTCGGCAACACGTCGGAGTTTTCCGCCGGCCAAACGCTCGTGCAGGGCCTGCCCCAATGTAACGTTGCGACTCTCAACGATCTCGGCGATCCGGGCACGGCAGTCTTGCAAACCGACGCAGACAGTCCCAGCCAAAACCTGATTTTAGTGACCGGCACTTCGCGGAGCGACGTGATCGTTATCGAGCCGCGTCCGAGCGATCGGTCGCAAATCCGTGTAAAGGTCAATGGCCACGTCGCCGGGCTCTTCGACTCGGCCGATGTACAGCGGATCGTTGTCTTTGGCCTGCAAGGGAGTGACAGAATTGTGGTAAGCGCCGCTCTTGGTCAGCCCGCGACAATCTTCGGCGACAGCGGTAGCGACGTGATCATCGCCGGCAATGGCAATACGCAAATCGCCGGCGGAAACGGCAACGACAAGATCGTTGGCGGCCGAGGCAATGACACGCTCTGTGGCGATAATGGTAACGATGTGATTGTCGGCGGCGGCGGTAATGATACGCTCTTTGGCGAGGCCGGAAACGATGTCTTGAACGGCGGCATTGGCGACGATTTACTTCTAGGTGGTGCTGGCGACGATGTGTTGGACGGGGCCGTCGGCGACGACCATCTGTATGGCCAGGCCGGGAACGACACGCTTATTGGCGGACTCGGTAATAACATCCTCGTCGGCGGCGATGGCAACGATACGCTCGTGGCCCGCTTCGGGCGCAACATCCTCATTGGTGGCAATGGCAAAGATAGGCTCTACGGCAATGGGGGCGACGATATCTTGATCGGAGGTTCCACAGCGCACGACGAGGATGATGCCGCCCTGCAGGCCATTCTCGACGAATGGACCTCAGCAAACAGCTATGCCGATCGCGTTAGCAACATCCGCAACGGCACCGGCGCTAACGGCGCCTTCATCTTTGATAATACAACCGTCCTCGACGACGGTCTGGCCGACATCCTGATTGGCAGCGGCGGTCGAGACTGGTTCTGGGCCAGTGCTAACGACAAACTCAAAGACCGCCGCGGTAACGAGCAGGTGAATTGAGCCGAATCACGGCTATAGGTATTGACTCAATATCCGCCGACTCGTCGGATCAAGCTGCCGACTGTCGGGAACGTAGAACCGGACGCCATGCATATCGACCAGGATGGCACGCGTTGGGCTTAGCCGGCGGATATCGTCGTCGTGAAAAAGGAATTCGGCCGGACCACGATCGGTGATCACTTCCCACTCATGCGGGTCCTTATGCTGCTTGACGCGAACGATTCGCTCGATGCGGGGCAAAAACTCGCGCTCGGCCAGCGCCTGGCGAATGAAGCTCGCGATTTCCGGGTCCAGCTCGGCCAGGTCGCCAATGCACAGCAGCTCGTGCGCATGCGAATCGACTAAGGAGATGAAGCGATCTGGATCCGTGATCGGGAACGAACGTACCGGCTCGACGCCAACATGTGACTCGCCACTGGCTGTGGTGAGAACTAAGCGGCCCGCGACGTTGCGCGTCAGCGAAAACGACTCTTTTGTCGCACAGTTGGGCAGCCGGCTCATGCGTTCGTCGCTCATGCACTCGTTCCTTGAACCGTGCTGAGCGCGGCTTCTATGTCGAGCTTGCCAACGGCGAGCTCAGTTTGGGCCTTATGCAGGCGGGCATATGGGCCCGGCTGATTGAGTAGCTCCGTGTGCGTGCCGCATTCAACGATCCGGCCGCGCTCAAGGACCACCAGCCGATCGGCTTTGCGAAGCGTGCTCAATCGGTGAGCGATGGCGATCGTCGTCCTGCCGCGGACGAGGTTGTCGAGCGCCGCCTGAATGTCGCGCTCAGTTTCCGTATCAACCGCAGAAGTGGCTTCATCAAGGATCAGGATCGCCGGATTGATCAGCAGCGCGCGGGCAATCGAGATACGCTGCCGCTCCCCGCCGCTGAGCGATTGACCGCGCTCGCCAATCAACGAGTCGTAGCCTTCAGGCAAGCGGAGAATGAAATCGTGCGCTCGCGCAGCCTTCGCCGCGGCAATGATCTCGGCGCGCGAAGCGTCTGGCCGGCCATACGCAATATTTTCCGCGACGGTGCCAAAGAATAAAAACGGCTCCTGCAGCACGATGCCAATGTTGCGGCGATAGTCATTGATCCCGTACGAGCGGATGTCATGTCCATCAACCAGAATCGCCCCGTCGGCCACGTCGAAAAACCGGCAGACAAGGTTCATCATCGTGGTCTTGCCAGCGCCGCTGTGACCCACCAGGCCGATCATCTCACCCGGCTCGACGCGGAGGTTGAAATCGAAAATCACTTGCCGCGTGCCATATTTAAAATTGACGCCGCGAAATTCAATTTCGCCACGCAGGCGGTCCATTGGCACGGGCGTTGTCGGCTCCGCAACGCTCGGACTTCGATCGAGAATCTCGAAAATGCGACGAGCGCTGTTGGTCGCGCGGGCCGTCGAAGCGAACAGCTTGCTCATCGAATCGAGCCGAGCGTAAAAGCGGCCGATAAACGTGAGAAAAACGGTGAGCGTGCCGACGGTGATTTTGCCTTCTGCGATCCGCCACGCGCCATATCCCCAAATGACGATTAAACCAAGTTGAGTGAGCAGTCCTATGACCGTCCAGAAGAATGACCATACGACATTCAGCCGCTCGTTAGCAGCGAGGATGCGCTCATTCGCGCGGGCGTAGCGCTCGATCTCGCGATGCTCCTGAGCGAAGGCCTTCACGACGCGGACACCGGGAATCGTGTCGGCCAACACGCTGGTCATATCGTCAAACGCTCGGCTGCTCTGTTGAAAACCTTCCGAAAGCTGCGTGCGAACGCGATGAATCAGCCACGCGATGATTGGAATCGGCAGCATCGTAACCAGCGCAAGCCGAGCATCCATGCGCACCAGAAGGACCGCCATGAAAATGAACATCGCAATGTCGCCAGCCAGATCGTTCCACTGCACCGAGATGAACGAGCAGATGCGGTCGGTATCGGTGCTTAAGCGCTGGATGAGCTGGCCCGTGCGCTTGCCGCCGAAGTACTCGAGCGACAGCGATTGCAAATGAGCATAGGTCTTGTTTCGCAAATCAGCGCCAATGCGATCGCTGACCCAAGCCAGCACATAGGTTTGTGCCCAGCTCAACAACCATGCCAGCACGCTCGCGCCCGCGATGCCGGCGAGATACCAATAAACCAACCGCATATTGACTGGCACCAGCTGCGATTGATGCGGAATCAAGACATCGTCAAGTAGAGGCTTGGTGAGGTACAGCGGGATGACGCTGGCGCCGTTGGCTGCGAGCGTCAGTGCGAACGCGAGCCCAATTACCCACATCCACGGCCACGCGAACCGTACCAGCCGCAACAGCACGAAGCGCGATGGCTCGCCAACCTCTGGCTTGCAGTGCGGGCATTCGGGCAGGTCGGCGTCAAGCACTGCGCCGCAACTGGGGCAGACCCAAGTACGCACCTCATCAGCGCCAGCGCTTGCCGGACGCACGAGCGCCTCAAATCTTCGCACGAGTCGGTTTGCAGCTGGTGCTTGTACTGCTGTAAATCGCCAGCGAGCCAACCGCGTTTCGCCCTCGAACAATTCGAGCGAGCCGAGCCCCGCATGTTCGTGCGCCCTGACCGAGAGCGTTGGTGCAAGAGCCCACTCGTCTGGCTTGTCAGATCGCGAAGCGCCGTTCGCAATTGGAAGAAACGAGAGCAAGCGGCGATCGGTCAACACCACGAGCCCGCTGGCGAAACGTAGCTCCGCGTCCAGGTCGGTCTGGACCCAAGCAACGGGCGACTCGTTGGCCAGCACCGATCTGCGAAAGGCGGCATTCAATGGCTCAGGAAGCTCATCGCTTCCCATTGCCGAACCGTTTTTCGACGCTAAATCCTGTCCCGCTAGCATGTTAGAAAATGACTGATAGATTCGGACAAAACTCTACTTTCGGACTAGACGATCGCCATTTTGCTTGGTTTATTGCCTTTCCTATTCACCGTTGTCTTCCCAAGTTACCTCTGGTTGGATACGCTAGGAACCTGCCGCATTTGTCATGTGTCGGAAGCCGGAATCACCGTGGGAAGCACTATTCCTGAGTGTAGCCGCAAGGACACTCGGAATCATAGACGCTTCCTGCTTTTGAAGACTGCAAGCTTTTGGCACTGACTTTGCGGACCGTGCGGTCCAAGTTGGCCGCAACACTTAGCGCGAGCTAGCGCAGATACTCGCTGCGCGTTGGCGCTGGATGTTTGTAACGGCAGATCTGATCGAGCGCCGTCAAAGTTGTCGCGAATCGAGTAACTGGAATTCCCTCGTAACAAGTCGGGCTGCGCCGGCCACAATTTGGATAGACCACCGAACTGAGACGGCGGCAGCATCGTTGTCAATATCGAAGTCTGGAGACTGAAGAAACGGACGGCGGTCAGCCGACCCATCCTTCGGAAACACCCCTAGCGGTCCTTTAAAAACCTCTCGCCTTTCTTCCTCGAGCGCGCTTGACGCTCTCGCGCTCGGCGATGCGGACAATCGCGTCGAAACCCCAGCAGCAAGAAGCGGCTACCAGCGCGCCAGCGCTGCAAACCCCACCACACGCAGCGTCAAGAACACAAACACATCCATGGAATTTCGCAAGATACTCACGCTCCGCGGTCCGAACATCTGGGCCAACTTTCCCGTGCTGGAGGCCTGGGTCGATCTGGGGCCTTATGACGACTCGTGCTCCAGCGAGATTCCCGGCTTCAACGAGCGGATCAAGGGCTGGCTGCCTTCGATGATCGAGCATCGATGTAGCATCGGCGAGCGGGGCGGGTTTTTCCAGCGGCTCGACCGCGGAACCTATCCAGCGCACATCCTCGAACACATTTCGATCGAGTTGCAGACACTCTGCGGTAGCGACGTGGGCTTCGGCCGGGCGCGGGCAATCGATGAGGCAGCTGGGCTATACCGCGTGATCGTCGAGTACGAGGAAGAGGAGCTAGGCAAAGCGTGTTTGGCCGCAGGCCGCGAGCTTCTGTTGGCGGCGCTCAACGGCCAGGATTATGACGTGCTTTCCAAGCTAGCAGAGCTGCGATCGCTGGCGCATAACGTGCGTTTAGGCCCCAGCACGCGGTCAATCGTGCAAGCGGCCCAGCACCGGGGCATTCCTGTCCGCCGGATCAATGGACAAAATCTGGTCCAGCTCGGCTATGGCTCGCGGCAGCGAAAAATCTGGACGGCGGAAACGGACCACACAAGCTCGATCGCCGAATCGATCGCGAAAGACAAGCAGCTCACCCGTCAGATGCTGCAGACGGTTGGCGTGGCCACGCCAAACGGTCGCACCGTCGATAGCGCTGAAGATGCCTGGGAAGCCGCCCAGGAAATTGGCCTGCCCGTCGTCGTAAAACCGCAGGATGGCAACTTTGGCCGCGGCGTGGCTACGAATCTGCAGACGCGCGAACAAGTGACCAAGGCGTATGAGCTAGCGAGGCCCGAAGGCGAAGGCGTCATCGTCGAGAGTTACGCGGAGGGCAGCGATTTTCGGTTGTTAATCGTCGGAGACAAGCTCGTCGCAGCTGCGCGACGGGAGCCGGCAAACGTTATTGGCGATGGCGAGCATACGATTCGCCAGCTCGTTGAGACAGAAAACAAAAATCCGCTCCGCAGCGATGGCCATGCGACTCCGCTTAGCTTTTTGCCGCTGGACGGTTTGGCCTTGGAAGTACTCGCGTCCCAAGGGTTCACGCCGGAATCAATTCCCGCGGCTGGGCATCGCGTGCTGATTCGCCGCAACGCGAATCTCAGCTCCGGCGGCACAGCGACCGACGTAACCGACTTCATTCATCCCGAGATCGCGGCCCGCGCAATCGATGCGGCCAAGGCAGTGGGCCTCGACATTTGCGGCATCGATGTCGTCGTACGTGACATTTCACGTCCACTTGAGGTGCAAGGCGGCGTGGTCGTCGAAGTAAACGCCGGGCCGGGCTTGCGAATGCACTTGGCTCCTTCCTCGGGCACACCGCGGCCGGTGGGCGAGGCAATCGTCGATATGATGTTCAGCGAAGGTCGCACCGGCCGCATACCGATCGTTGCAGTCACCGGCGTCAACGGCAAAACAACGACTACACGACTCTGTGCTCACATTTTCCGCTCGCTGGGCCGGCGCGTGGGCATGACAAACACCGAAGGCATTTACTTTGACGATCGCCGAATTGAAAGCGGCGATTGCAGTGGTCCGCAGAGCGCTCAAAAGGTGCTAGCCAATCCACTCGTCGATGTGGCGGTGCTTGAGACGGCCCGCGGCGGCGTGTTGCGCGCTGGCCTCGGTTTTGACCGCTGCGATGTGGCGGTCGTGACGAACGTCGGCGAAGGCGATCATCTCGGTCTCGCCGGCGTCAACGACCTCGAAACGCTGGCCAAGGTGAAACGCGTCATTGTTGATGTCGTGCCAAAGCACGGTTTTGCTGTGCTGAACGCCGCCGACCCGCTTGTGGTCGGCATGGCTGAGCATTGCAAGGGCGGCGTGATTTATTTTGCCTGGTCACCCGAAAACGAAGTTATTCAAAAACATCGCGCCGCAGGCGGCCGTGCCGTGTTCGTGAAACGCGAGTTTGTCGTATTGGCCGAAGGCGACGTAGAGATTCCGCTCGTCGCGCTGGCCCATGTGCCACTGACTCACGGCGGCCGGATTCGCTTCCAGGTCGAAAATGTGTTGGCCGCCGCCGCGGCTGCGAGTGCCTTGGGTGTTCCCCGCGATTCGATTCGCACGGCGCTCGAAACATTCTCGCCGCATCTTGACGGCTCACCGGGCCGCTTTAACCTGCTAAAGATCAACGGCGCCACCGTTGTCGTCGATTATGGCCACAACACGTCGGCCCTCGGCGCGATCATCGATGCCTTCAAGCATTTCCCCGAAACGCGACGCCGGGCCTTATTTAGTGCCGCGGGCGATCGCCGCGATTGCGACATGATCGAGCTGGGACGCATGCTCGGAGATCACTTCGACAGTGTGATCCTCTACGAAGACCGCTACGTTCGCGGCCGGGCCGAGGGTGAGATCATGCGTCTCATGCGGCAGGGAATTGCACAGGGCAAGCGAGCCCCCGAAGTCGAGGAAATCCGTGGCTCCATCACCTCTGTCGAGCGCGCACTTGCGACCGTGCAACCTGGCGAGCTACTCTTGCTCCAGGCCGACGAAATTGACGTGACCGTCGATTATCTGAAGGGCTACCTGATCGCACATCCAGAAGTACAACAGGTCAAATTGCCCGATTCCGCACCGCCCGCGCCGATGGAGATCATGCCTGGTCTCGATTTAACCACGGCCGAAATGCTGGCGGAATCGCCGCCGACCATTCAGACCGAGCCTGTCCTCGCAGTCCAGGATTGCGGCGGGTAACAATCATGATACCCAGCGCACTCTACCGCCTTCCGTTGTAATTCGGGCCTTCCCGGGGCGGTCCCTACAGCGCAAATCACGTTGTATAGTAGCGTGATGAAGGTGGCTGTCGTCAAAGAGACATTTCCGGGCGAGCGGCGGGTTGCGCTCGTCCCGATGGACGTTGCCAAGCTGGTCAAAAGTGGACTGGGCGTCGTTATTGAGCAATCAGCGGGCGCCGCAGCGGGATTTGGTGACCCGGCGTACGCAGAAAAAGGGGCAGTACTCGCCGCCGGCCGTAACGAGCTCTTGTCGGCCGACATCGTACTACAAGTTCGCACCCTGGGCACGAATCTTCAGGCCGGCCGCCAAGATATTGCTGAATTTCGTAGCGGCCAGTTTGTAATCGGCATGTGCGATCCGCTGGGCGAGCCGCAAGCGATTGCGGAAATGGCGAAAACTGGCGCGACGCTGTTTGCCCTGGAGCTCATTCCGCGCACGACGCGGGCCCAGGCAATGGATGTGCTGTCGTCGATGACGACGCTGGCCGGATACCGCGCCGTATTGCTCGCTTCGGTCGAGCTTCCCAAGATATTTCCCCTGATGATGACTGCTGCCGGCACGCTCACTGCCGCGCGGGTGTTTGTAATAGGCGCGGGTGTGGCCGGACTATCCGCAATTGCGACAGCGAAGCGGCTAGGCGCCGTCGTGCGGGCTTATGATCTTCGCCCCGCGTGCCGAGAACAGGTGGAAAGCCTCGGAGCCAAGTTCGTCGAGCTGCCACTGCAAACGCAGCAAGCCGAAGTCGCAGGTGGCTATGCAAAGGCGCAGGACGAAGCGTTCTATCAGCGACAACGCGAGCTGCTCGGCGACATCGTGGCGGAAAGCGACGTGGTTATTTCCACCGCGGCGATTCCCGGCAAGCAATCGCCGCTATTGGTTACGGCTGAAGCCGTCTCCCGGATGCAGCCGGGCTCGATCATCGTCGATCTGGGCGCAGAGCGCGGTGGCAATTGCGCGTTGACCAAGGCGGATGAGCGTGTTGTAGCCCATGGAGTAATCATTCTCGGACCGACGAATCTGCCAAGCGAATTGCCCTATCATGCCAGCCAAATGTTCTCGGCCAACGTGACGGCGTTCTTGCTGAACCTGACGAAAAAGGGCGAAGTAGTGCTCAACTGCGATGACCCGATCATTCGGGATACCCTCGTTGCCCGTGAGGGGCAAGTCGTGCATCCGCGAGTGCGGGAGCTACTCGGTATGGCAAAGCTGGACCAAGCAGTCCTGGAGACTTAAGGAATGATCGACAACTTGTTTGTGTTTCTGCTTGCCACGTTCATCGGCCTCGGCGTGATCACTCGTGTTTCGCGACTTCTGCACACGCCGCTGATGTCGATCACGAACGCGATTTCGGCGATCGCTGTCGTCGGAGCGATTGTCGTTGCGGGATCAGAGCACCCGTTTTACATCAATCTCTTGGGCGCGATCGCGCTGTTCGCTTCGACGACAAATATCGTGAGCGGCTTCTTGATTACTGACAGAATGCTGAAGATGTTTCGGCGAGAGGAGCGGACAAAGCCGTGAGAGAGACTCTCGCTCGCCTTGGCGCTACCGAGCTGACGTATCTAGCTGCAGCTGCGTTGTTCATCTTGGCCCTCTATTGGATGAACAGCCCGCGGACAGCGCGGCGTGGAGTATTTTCGGGCGTAATTGCAATGGTATTGGCCGTCGTAGGAACGGCCATTGATCCACACGTCGTCAACTGGTTGTTGATCATCGTTGCACTCGCCTTGGGATTCGCGGTCGGCTGGCCGCTCTCGTGGGTTCCACTCACCGCCGTGCCGCAGCGGACGGCCCTTTCGCATGCGTTCGGCGGCTTGGCCGCTGGCCTGTTGGGCACCGCCAAGTTCTACGACTGGCTCTATAGCGACCCGGATAAATTGAGCTGGTTCACGATGACGGCGATTGTGGCGGAGGTAATTCTTGGCTATCTGACGTTTACCGGCAGCTTGATGGCGGCAGGCAAGCTTCAAGAGATCAAATGGATTCCGCAGCGCCCGGTGACGTACAAGTTTCAGAACCAGAGCAATCTTGCCTTGCTGGGATTGGCCGTGCTATGCGGCATTTTGCTCGTTGTGAGTCCCGAGCGGTTCTCGCTCTTGTTTCCACTAATCATCATTCTGGCCCTTGCGTTTGGCGTCCTGTTGATCATTCCAATCGGCGGCGCCGACATGCCAACGGTTATTTCCCTGCTCAATTCCTATGCCGGCCTCTCGGCCGTCGCGCTCGGATTTGTGCTGGATAACAAGCTGCTCGTTACGGCCGGCGCGCTCGACGGCTCCAGCGGCCTGATTCTTTCGATCATCATGTGTCGCGCGATGAATCGCTCGTTTACGAACGTGCTCTTCGGTGCGTTCGGGCAGGTTCAGGCTCGAGCGAGCAGCGGCGAAGCAAGGGCGGTCAAAAGCGAGACTCCGGATGGCGCTGCCCAGATCATGGAGCAAGCGAACCTTGTCGTCCTGGTGCCAGGTTACGGCATGGCCGTGGCCCAAGCGCAGCACCGCGTGAAAGAGCTATATGAAATGCTGACCAAGCGCGGCGTGGACGTGCGTTTTGCAATTCATCCAGTTGCCGGCCGTATGCCGGGGCATATGAACGTGCTGCTTGCCGAGGCCGAGATTCCATACGATAAGCTCGTCGAGATGGACGACATTAATCCGGACATGCCGCAGGCAGACGTTTGCTTGGTCATTGGAGCCAACGACGTTGTTAATCCGGCTGCCCGGCACGACAAGACCAGCCCGATTTTCGGCATGCCGATCATCGACGCCGACAAGGCCCGCACCTGCTTTGCGATCAAGCGAAGCATGAATCCCGGATTCGCCGGCATTGAGAACGAGCTGTATTATGGCGATCGAACCTACATGCTATTTGGCGACGCCAAGCACGTGGTGGGGGAGTTGGTGAAGGCGCTCGCCGGAGCCCACTGAG
>Ga0136846_1209825_pt1 | contig 16131 bp, 16 predicted proteins | sample HopSoiMetagenom2_FD_96841 | JGI IMG/M metagenome (GOLD analysis project Ga0136846, IMG submission 96841) | Grasslands soil microbial communities from Hopland, California, USA - 2 Assembly 2016 (version 4) | ecosystem: Environmental > Terrestrial > Soil > Grasslands | place: USA: Hopland... | reverse complement strand
GGCGGTGGCGCAGTTCCTGAAGTCGGGCGTGCGCGAGGGCGACCGCGTCAGCCTCGTGGCCACCGGCGGCGGAGCCTGGTGGAGCACGCGGATGGAGGCCGGGCGTGACGAGCTCATCGCCCTCCTCAAGCGGCTGGACGGGCGCTTCATCCCCGACAGCTCGCCGGAGCGGATGTCCGACTACGAGGCGATGCGCATCCACATCTACCACGACCAGCAGGTCGCGGAGCGCGTGAGCCGCCGCTTCGAGACCTACGGCGTGGGCAACAAACAGCAGACCGCCGACGACCAGCCGCTCACCGGGAACGAGGACCCGTTCGTGGAGGCGCGGGCCACCGACGTCTACTTCCAGTCCGTCTCCCGCAACCGCATCACGCTCGAGATCCTGCAGCGCGTCCTCAACTCGCTGGGGGCGGCCAAGGGACGCAAGTCGGTGATCCTCGTCTCCGAGGGCTTCATCTACGACCCCAACCTCGAGGAGTTCAAGGACGCCGTGCAGGTCTCCCGCCGCGCCAACGCCGCCATGTACTTCCTGGACGCGCGGGGCCTGACCGGGATGCCCGTCTACTTCACCGCGGAGTTCGGCCCGGCCCTGGACGACCGCGACGTCGGCTCCGCCCTCATGGACACCCTGCAGGAATCGGAGGGCGCGGAGTCGCTGGCCTCGGACAGCGGCGGTTTCTCCGTCAAGAACACGAACGACCTCGGCAAGGGGATCGAGCGCATCGCGAGCGAGAGCCGGACCTACTACCTGCTCGGCTACCTGCCCGCCAACCCCGCCCGCGACGGCCGCTTCCGCAAGATCCAGGTCAAGGTACCCGGCAAGAAGGGCCTCACCATCCGCGCGCGCAAGGGGTACTACGCGCCGCTGGAGGGAGCCAAGACCATCGCCAAGAAGCAGGAGAACGTGGACCCCGACATCCAGTCCGCGCTCGACTCCCCCTACCAGGAGCAGGGCGTCCCCCTGCGCACGACCGCCTACGTGTTCGACGAGACCCTGCTCGGCAAGGCCAGCGCGATCGTGGCCGCGGACGTGGACGTCTCGAAGTTCGCCTTCCAGGAGAAGGACGGGCGGTTCCAGGACACCCTGGACTACCTGATCGTGGTCGCCCATCGCGAGACGGGCGAGTTCTACCGCTACGACCAGAAGGTCGAGATGAACCTGATGCCGGCCACGCGCCAGCGGCTCTCCGCGAGCTGGTTCCCGGTGGTGCGCGACTTCGAGCTCGCCCCCGGCGGCTACCAGGCCAAGATCGTCGTCCGCGACCACAACAACGGGCACATCGGTACCGTCATCCACGAGTTCGAGGTCCCGGACCTCGCCGCCTTCCGCACCTCCACCCCCGTCATCAGCGACAGCCTGCAGGAGGATGCGGACAAGAAGCTGACGCCGCACCCGGTGATGAAGGTGAAGCGCGAATTCGCGGCGGGCTCGACCGTGTTCGCTTCCTTCGAGGTGTACGGGGCGACCAAGGAGAAGCCGACGGGCATGCCGAAGGTCACCGCCGGTTACATCGTGCGCAAGCCGGACGGCACGAAGGTCGTCGAGGTGGCCCCCTCCGTGATCAACCCGACCTCGCTCGGCAAGCTCTCACGGATCGTGGGCACACGGCTGCCTCCGGAGGCCACCGGGGATCTCGAGTTCGTCCTCGACGTCCGGGACGAGATCTCGGGCAAGACGATCGAGGTGACGGAGCCCTTCACCGTCGGCTCTCCGGCTCCGGCCGCGGCGGCGGCCGCGAGCGGCAGCGGCGGGCGCTAGGGCGATCGGCTATACTCGGGGTTTCGGCGCGGCCGGCCGGTCGCGCCCGTGGATGGGAGTCGCATGAACATCGCGTTCTGGGCGGTCCTGGTCCTGCACATCATCGCCTGCCTGTTCCTCATCGGCGTCGTGCTCCTGCAGCAGGGGCGGAGCCAGGACCTGGCCAGCGCCTTCGGCGGCGGCGGCACGCAGACGGCGTTCGGGCCGCGCGGCTCCGCGAACGTCCTCTCCCGCGCCACCACCATCCTGGCCGCCCTGTTCATGGTGACGAGCCTGGCCCTGTCCATGCTCCGGCCGCACCAGAGCTCGATCCTGGACCGCGTGAACGGCCCCAGGGTAACGCCGTCGCCGTCTCCTCTCGGTCGCGGTCCCGCCGCCAGCATCCCGGTCGCCCCTGGCGGGGGCACGACCGGCGGCACCTCCGCACCCGCGGCTGCCGGCTCGAGCGCTCCTGCCGGAGCCGCGCCAGCCGCTCCCGCGACCACGCCCGCCTCTCCCGCGCACTGAGCCCAACTCGTCCTGGAACGGTTGAGTGTCCACTCGCCAATCCGTTCCGGAACGGGTGAGGACATAGCGTGAGCGGGATGTCCGCGACTCCGTTGATTCGCCGCCTTGTCGCCGGCCTCTGCATCGCGGCCGTGCTCCTGGCCGTCCTCGCGCCGGCCGCGAGCGGCCATGCGACGGCCGTCCTTCCTCCCCCGATCGCCGGCGCGGTGACCGAGCCGCTGGTCGCCGCCTTGGCCGCAGGCGTGCCGCCGATCGCGGCCGCCGTCAGTGTCGGCTACTCCGTTTCCCGCGCCCCGCCCCTGGCCTGATCAGGCGCATTCCGGTCCGCCGGTTCCGGCGGACCACACGGTGAAGTCTCGGCGGAGAGGAGTGGAGCATGCGAGCGGGCAGGGGGCGGCTGCGGCTGCTCCTGCTGTGCGTGGTCCTGGAGGTGGGCGCGCTGGCGGGAGTGCCGATGCGGCCGGACGACCTCGAGAAGCTGATGCAGACGCTGTCGCGGCCCAAGATCGTCCAGATGCACACGGATGAGGCCGACGACCGTTGTGACCGCCGTCGAAGCGGGCGATGATCGTGGTCGTTCCGGCGAAGAAGGATCGCTTCATGGCCGACGTCTCCTGGAGCCCCGAGCAATCGAGACCGGTGAACGCGGCGCGGCTGGAGGACGAGATCCGGCATGTCGCGCCCGGCGCTCAGGTCAAGCTCACCTTTCGCGACGGTGAATGGCTGGTGAGGGCCCTGCTGCCCTCCGCGATGTGCCCGCGCGGCGCGGATCTCTCCGCCCGTGACGTGAGCGCCGTGGTCGCCGAGGTGCTGGCCGACCACGACCTGCCCGCCCGCGTGTTCTCTCAGCTCGGGCGGTAGTTCACGATCGGGAGGAACGTCTCCGCCTTCAGTGACGCCCCGCCCACGAGCGCGCCATCCACGTCCGCCTGGCCCATGATGCCGGCCGCATTGCCGGGATTGACGCTGCCGCCGTACAGGATGCGCACGGCCTCCGCGGAGTCCTCGCCATGCGAGGCCGACACGCGCTTGCGGACGAAGGCGTGGACCTCCTGCGCCTGGTCGGGAGTGGCCACCTTGCCGGTGCCGATGGCCCACACCGGCTCGTAGGCCACGACGGCCCGCGCGACCTCCGCGGGCGAGAGCGCGCGCAGGGCGCGCTCGAGCTGGCGCTCCACGACCTCCAGGGTCCGGCCGGACTCGCGCTCGGACAGCGTCTCGCCGACGCAGGCGATGGGCGTGAGCCCGTTGTCGAAGGCCGCGCGCGTCTTGCGCCCCACCGCCTCGTCCGACTCCCCGAACACGTGGCGCCGCTCGGAATGCCCGAGGATCACGTAAACGCAGCCGAGGTCGCGGAGCATGAGCGGCGAGACCTCGCCCGTGAACGCGCCCTCGCGGTCCCAGTGCATGTTCTGCGCGCCCACGGCGATGGGCGACCCCTTCAGGGCGTCCGCCACCGCGGGGAGGGCCGTGAAGGGCGGCATCACCGCCACCTCGTGGGTGGCCGGCTCGCGGGCGAGGCCTTCGCGCAGCGCGCGCGCGAGCGCGACCGCGTCCGCGACCGTCTTGTTCATCTTCCAGTTCCCGGCGAACAGGTATCGGCGCACGCCGAGAGTCTACCGCGCTCGCGCCTCCGCCCGCGCACGGAAGGCCGTGAACTCGACGGCGTCCTCGAGCACGAGGGGAAGGAAGTGCCGGACCACGTCGGGATCGAAGTGGGTACCGGAGCCGGTGATGAGCCGGGCCGCCGCCTGCTCGGGGCCGAGGCCGCCGCGGTACGAGCGCTCGGAGACGATCGCGTCGAACGCGTCCACCACGGCCACGATGCGCGCGCCCAGCGCGATCTCGTTCCCGCGCAGGCCGCCCGGGTAGCCGGAGCCGTCCATCCGCTCGTGATGGTGGAGAGCCAGCAGGCCGGCGCCGCGCAGCTCCGGGAACAGGCGGAGGACGGCCCAGCCGTACTCCGGGTGCAGGCTCATGACCCGCTGCTCTTCCGCGCCGAGCGGTCCGGGCTTGTGGAGGATTTCGCCCGGCACCGCGACCTTCCCGACGTCCCGCAGCAGGCAGGCCAGCTCGACGTGGCGCTGGTCGGTCTCGTCGAGACCGAGCTCGATGGCGACGCGCGCGCCCCATCGCGCCAGCCGCGCGTTACGGCCGGTGGGAACGCCGCGGCTCTCCAGGAGGTGGCTGAGGCCGAGGACGATCGGCGACGAGACGGCGGCCCGCCCGGGATCCGGCGCCTCGAGATACGGACGAACGTCGAGGTCCGGAGTCTCGGCGGCGGGGCCGCGGACAAGAGACGGCGCAACGACGGGGGCGATGTTGTCGATCTCGGGCATGAGTGACTCCGGCGGCATCGTGCCACGACCCTGCGAAGCCTTTGGCCATCGCCGGAACAATTCAAGGCCGGTGCGCCTCCGGTGTGAGTGACCTCACACCGCCGCCGGTCAGGAGCGCGTCACGAGCGGCTCAGGCGTCCTGCAGGCAGGCCACGCCGGGCAGCGTCTCCCCGGCCAGGAACTCGAGCGAGGCGCCGCCGCCGGTCGAGACGTGGTCGATCTTGCCGGCCAGGCCCATTTGCGTGACCGCGGCCACGCTGTCGCCGCCGCCCACGATGGTCACGCCCTCGCCGTCGGCGAGCGCCTTGGCCACGGCGAGGGTGCCTTCCGCGAACGGCTTCATCTCGAACACGCCCATCGGCCCGTTCCACACGACGACCTTGCCGGCGCGGATACGCTCGGCGTAGGCCCGCCGCGTCTCCGGGCCGATGTCGAGGCCCATCCAGCCCTCCGGCACCTCCGTCGCCTTCAGCGTGCGCGACTCCGCGTCGGCGGCGAAACGGGAGGCCACCACGTGGTCGGTGGGAAGGACGATCTTGCTCCCACCCTTCTTCAAGAGGTCGGCGGCGAGGGCGACCTTGTCCTCCTCGACCAGGCTCTTGCCCGTCTGGCTCCCGCGGGCGCGGAAGAACGTGTAGGCCATGCCGCCGCCGATCAGGAGCGAGTCCACGCGCTCGAGGAGGGCCTGGATCACCTCGATCTTGTCGGAGACCTTGGCCCCTCCGAGCACGGCCACCAGCGGCCGCTCCTTCGGATGGACGGCCATGTCCAGGTACCGGATCTCGTTCTCCATCAGGAAACCGGCCACCGCCGTCTTCACGAAATGCGACACGCCCTCCGTGGACGCGTGCGCCCGGTGCGCGCTGCCGAACGCGTCGTTGACGAAGACGGTGGAGAGGGTGTCCTCGATGAGCTGCCGCGCGAAGGGGGGATCGTTCTTCTCCTCCTCCGGATGGAAGCGGACGTTCTCGAGCAGCAGGACTCCGCCGTCGCGAAGGGCGGAGGCCTGCTTCTTGACCTCCTCGCCGATGCAGTCGGGCGCCATGGGGACCTCGCGCTCGAGCAGCTCGCCCAGGCGCGCCGCCACCGGACGGAGGCTCAGCTCCGGCGTCGGCCCCTTCTTGGGGCGGCCCAGGTGCGAGGCCAGGGCCAGGCGGGCCCCGGCCCGGATCAGGTGCTCGAGGGTGGGCAGGGAGGCGCGGATGCGCGTGTCATCCGTGATGCGCCCGCCCTCGAGGGGCACGTTGTAGTCGACGCGCACGAAGACATGCGTGCCCTTGAGGTCTCCGAGGTGCTCGACCGTCTTCTTCGCCATTTGCGACCTCGCCGCCGGTCAGGACGCGCGGTCGCGCTTGGCCATGAACAGGATCAGGTCCTTCATGCGGTTCGAGAACCCCCACTCGTTGTCGTACCAGGAAAAGACCTTGGCCAGGTTGCCATCCACGACCTTGGTGAGGGGGGCGTCCACGATCGACGAATGCGGGTTGCCGCGGAAGTCGATGGAGACGAGCTCCTCGTTCGTGACGTCCAGGATCCCCTTCATGGGGCCGTTGGCCGCCGTCTTGAGCGCGCCGTTGATCTCGGCGGCGGTGGTGTTCTTGCCGAGCTCCACCGTGAGGTCCACCAGCGACACGTTCGGGGTGGGGACGCGGATGGCTACGCCGTCGAGCTTGCCCTTGAGCTCGGGGATGGCCAGGTAGATGGCCTTGGCCGCCCCGGTGGAGGTGGGGATCATCGACAGCGCGGCCGCGCGGGCCCGCCGGAGGTCCTTGTGCGGAAGGTCGAGGATCTTCTGGTCGTTCGTGTACGAGTGCACCGTGGTCATCTGGCCCTTCACGATGCCGAAGCCGTCCTGCAGCACCTTCGCCACCGGACCCAGGCAGTTGGTCGTGCAGGAGGCGTTCGAGATGATGGTGTGCTTGCGCGCGTCGTACTTCTCGTGGTTCACGCCCATCACGATCGTGATGTCCTCGTTCTTGGCGGGGGCGGAGATGATCACCTTCTTGGCTCCCGCCGCGAGGTGGGCCTTGGCCTTCTCCGCCTCCGTGAACAGGCCGGTGGACTCGATGACGTAGTCCACCTCGAGGCTCTTCCACGGGAGCTGGGCGGGGTCCTTGATGGCGAGGACCTTCACGTCGCGGCCGGCCACGTGGATGCGGTCGCCCTCCGCCCTCACCTCGTCGGGCAGGTTGCCGAGGATCGAGTCGTACTTGAGCAGGTGCGCGAGGGTGGGAGCATCCGTGATGTCGTTGACGGCCACGAACTCGAGCTCGCGCTCCTGGAGCGCGGCACGCAGGATGTTGCGCCCGATGCGCCCGAAGCCATTGATGCCGACGCGGATCGCCATTGTCGTCGCCTCCTGGAAAGGGCGTCTTTTCGACGGATAAAGAAGAAAATCAGTCTATCCCACCGCCGGGGGTCAGCGTCAACCATTGCCGCCGTCGAAGCCATGGGCTCGACGGCCCACGACGCCGGCCTTCGGTGGTTCTGCCGTATCATTCGGCGGAATTTCCCGGAGGCGTCCTTCTGACTTTCCTACGCCCCCGGCGTCCCGGCCTGTCGGAGCGCATGGCGCTGTTCGAGCGGTCGGGAGACGCCGTGGTCAGCTTCGGAAGCGACGACCGGATCCTCACCACCAACGCGCGCACGGAGGCCCTGTTCGGCTATCCCGCCGCCGCCCTCGTCGGGGAGCCGGTGGCGAGACTGCTCGCGGCCGCCCGTCCGCGCGCCGGCCGCCCGGCGGAGCCGGCGGAGGCGCTGCCCTCCGAGCTCCAGAGCGGCCGGCCCCTCCTCCTGCTCGGCCGCCGCGCCAACGGCAGCGTGTTCGCGGTGGACATCCTCGTCACCGAGGTCAAGGACGAGAAGGAGTCGTTCTGGATCGCGAGCTTCCGGGACCTGGAGGCGCGGGCGGCGGCGGAGGAGGAGCTGCGGGCGTCGGAGGCGCGCTTCCGGGCGGCGGTGGAGACGCTGGGGGAAGGGCTGATCATCACCGACGTGGCGGACGTGATCACGTACGTGAACTCGCGCATGTGCCAGCTCTCCGGCTACGCGGCAGCGGAGATGATCAGCCGGCCGGTCACGGAGCTGCTCGTGCCGGAGGACGAGCAGGGGGCCTACCGCGATCACGTGCGCCTGCAGGGCTTGTCCGAGCAGTACGAGATCGCGCTCCAGCGCAAGGACGGGACGCGCTTCTGGGCGGAGATCACCGCCACCACCTTCCGCGCCCCCGACGGCCGCGTGGTGGGGACGCTGGCCGCGGTCATGGACGTGTCGGACCGCAAGCGGATCCAGGAGGAGCTGGTGGCGGCGGTGGACGCGAGCGAGGACGCCTCGCGGGCCAAGAGCGCGTTCCTGGCCAACATGAGCCACGAGCTGCGCACGCCCCTCAACGCGGTGATCGGCTACAGCGAGATGCTCATGGAGGAGGCGCACGACCGCCAGCTCGCGAACTTCGTCCCCGATCTGGACAAGATCCACAGCGCGGGCAAGCACCTCCTCCGCCTCATCAACGACATCCTCGACCTCTCGAAGATCGAGGCCGGCAAGATGGAGCTCTTCCCCGAGCTCTTCGAGGTGCCCGCCATCGTGCGCGAGGTGTCGGCGACCATCCGTCCCCTGGCCGAGCGTCGCGGCAACGTGCTGGAGTTCCGCTGCGACGACGACGTCCACCTGATGCGAGCCGACCTCACCCGCGTCCGCCAGGTCCTCCTCAACCTCATGAGCAACGCGAGCAAGTTCACCGAGAACGGCCGGGTGGCCCTGCACGTGGACCGCACGGGCATCAACGGCGCCCCCTGGATGCGGTTCCGGGTGATGGACACCGGGATCGGGATGGCGCCGGAGCAGATCGCGAAGCTCTTCCAGGCCTTCGCCCAGGCCGACGCCTCCACCACCCGGAAGTACGGCGGCACCGGGCTCGGCCTCGTCATCAGCCGCCAGTTCTGCCAGATGATGGGAGGGGAGGTGACGGTGGAGAGCGCGGCCGGCCGCGGCTCCACCTTCACCGTCCTCCTCCCGAGCAACCTGGAGGCCTCGGAGATCGCGGCGGAGCCGGCCACGCAGCCCGTCATCTTCCGCACCATCCCGCCCACGGGCCCCGTGGCGACCGTTCTCGTGGTGGACGACGATCACGTGGTGAGGGACCTGCTCCTCCGCTTCTTCGAGAAGGAGGGCTTCCGCGTCGTCACCGCCACCGACGGGGAAGAGGGCCTGCGGCAGGCGCGAGAGGTGCGTCCCGACCTCATCACCCTCGACGTCGTGATGCCGGGGCTGGACGGATGGGGCGTGCTGAGGGCCCTCAAGGCCGATCCCGCCCTGGCCGGCACGCCGGTCATGATGATCACGATCGTGGACGACCCACGCCTCGGGCATGCGCTCGGGGCGGTGGAGTACGTCACCAAGCCGATCGACTGGCACCGGCTGACCACTGCCCTCGACAAGTACCGGACGCCTGCCTCCGACACGCCGACGCTGGTTCCGGGCATGCCGCGGCCGGCGCTCTAGCCGCGGCGGCCGCGCTACCGCCGCCGGCGAGCGGGCCGCTATACTCGCGGTTTTGGCCGTCCGGCCTCCCGGCCGCGGAGGAAGGGTGTACGCGCTCTACAGCCTCGCCCTGCTGCTCGCCCTCGTGGCCGCCGCCCCCTATTACCTCTGGAAGGGGCGCAGCTCCGGCAAGTACGTGCGGACCTTGCGCGAGCGGCTGGGCGCGCTGCCGCCCGCGCTGGCCACCGGGCAGCCGTCGATCTGGATCCACGCCGTCTCCGTCGGCGAAGCGCTGGTCGCTCGTGGGCTGGTGGCCTCCCTGAAGGCCCGCTTCCCGTCCCATCGCGTGGTCGTCTCCACCACCACACCGACGGGGCAGGCCGTGGCCGCGCGTTCGCTGGAGGCGGACGGCGTCTTCTACAACCCGATCGACCTGCCCGGCGCGGTCCGGCGCGTGCTGGCCGGCCTCCGCCCGGCGCTGCTCGTGCTCGTCGAGACCGAGATCTGGCCGAACCTGATCCACGAGGCGCACCGCCACGGCGCGAAGATCGCCGTCGTCAATGGGCGCCTCTCGCCGCGGTCGTTCCCTCGTTACCGCCGGCTGCGCCGCTGGCTGGCCCCCGTGCTGGGCGAGGTGGACGTCTTCCTGATGCAGGGCGACGCGCACGCCGAGCGCGCGCGCGCGATCGGCGCGCCGCCCCAGCGCGTGCGCGTGACCGGCAACCTCAAGTACGACGCGCCGCTTGGCCGCGCCGATCCGCGCGCCATGGCCGCCGTCCTCGGCGGCAGCGGCGGCTCGCCGGCGCCGCTGTGGGTCGCGGGAAGCACGATGGCGGGCGAGGAGGAGGCCGTCCTCGACGCCCTGGCCCACGCGCGGCGTGAGGCGGCTCCCCTCGAGCTCCTCCTCGCCCCGCGGCATCCCGAGCGCGCGGCGCAGGTGGCCGCCCTCGCCGAGGCGCGCGGGCATCGCGTCGTGCGCCGCAGCACGCTTGGCTCGGCGCGGTGGTCCGACCGCGACGTGCTCCTGCTCGACACGATGGGCGAGCTGGCCCAGGCCTATGCCTTCGCGACGGTGGTGTTCGTGGGGGGCAGCCTCGTCGCCGCCGGTGGCCACAACGTGCTCGAGCCGGCGGCGGCCGGCCGCCCGGTGATCGTGGGCCCCCACATGGAGAACTTCCAGGAGATCGCGGACGAGTTCCGGGCGGCGGGGGCCCTGGTCCAGGTGCGGCGGGCGGAAGAGCTCGGGCCCGCGCTGGCCCGCCTCCTCGCCGACGAGAAGGAGCGCGAGCGGCTGGCCACGAGTGCGCGCGAGATCCTGGAGCGGAACCGCGGCGCCCTCGCCGCGACCGTGGACGCGCTCGCGGAGCTGCTCTCGTGAGGGCCTGGATGGCCCCCCTGGGCTCCGTCTTCGGGGGCGCGGCCGCCCTGCGCGTGTCGCTCTACGACCGCGGCCTCTTCGCGCGCGCGCGCCTGGCCTCGCCCGTGATCAGCATCGGCAACATCGCGGTCGGCGGGCGGGGCAAGACGCCGCTCGTCGCGCTGACCGCGTCGCTGCTGCGTGAGGCCGGGCGGCCGGTGGCCGTCCTCAGCCGCGGCTACGGCGGCTCGTTCCGGGGCGAGTGCCTCGTGGTTGCCGACGGCCAGAGGGTCCTCGCCGATGCCGCGCTCGCCGGCGACGAGCCGGTGATGCTCGCGAACGCGCTGCCGGGCGTGGTGGTGGCGATCGGACGCGATCGGGCGGTGGTGGGACGCGCGGTGGAGGAGTCGTTCGGCCCGCGCGTCCATGTCCTGGACGACGGCTTCCAGCACCTCCGCCTGCGCCGCGATCTCGACATCGTGTGCGTGGACGCGGAGGACCTCGGGCAGCGGCCGATGCCCGCAGGCGCGTTGCGCGAGCGGCCATCGGCGCTCGCACGCGCGGACCTGGTGGCCCTCAGCGCCGAGGACGACGAAGCGGCGGCCGCCGCGATGGCCGATCTCACGCGCCTCTTCGGACCCGGACGGGTCCTGCGCGTCCGCCGTCGGCCGGCGGGGTTCACTTCGCTCGACGGGACGGGCGCCGCGCCGCCGCGCCGCGCGTACCTGCTCACCGGCATCGCGCGGCCGGAGAGAGTGGCCCGCGATCTCGCCGCCGAGGGTGTCCCCGTCGCCGGTCACGACGCGTTCGCGGACCATCACCGGTTCCGGGCGGACGAGCTGGCGGCCACCTTCGAGAGCGCAGCCGCGGCGGGCGCGGACGCGCTGGTCACGACGGCGAAGGATGCCGTCCGCCTCCCCCTCGCCACGATGGCCTCAGGACCGCGCCCCGTGATCGTGTTCCGCGTGCGCTGCGAGCTCGACGACCTCGATTCGTTCCGAAAGCGAGTGCTGGCGGCGGCGGAGGCGCGATGACGCGCGAGCGGAGGTTCGCGCTGGAGGCGCGCGCGGCCGCGGTGATCCAGGCCCTCGTCCGCCGCCTGCCCCGGAGCTGGGTGCTCGCCCTGGGACGGATGCTCGGACGCCTGCTCGCCGATCTGGATCCACGCCACGTCGCCATCTCGACCGACAACATGCGCCACGCCTTCCCGGCCTGGGACGAGGCGCGGCGGCTGCGCACGGCACGCGCGGTCTACGCCCACTTCGGGCAGACGCTCGTCGACATCCTCTGGATGGCGGATCAGCCGCGGCAACGGCTGCTCGCGCTGATCGTGGAGGAGGGCCGGGCGCACGTGGACGCGGCGCGTGCGGCCGGGAAGGGCGTGGTGTACGTCACCGGCCACTTCGGGAACTGGGAGTTCTACGGCATGGCGTTCGGCTGGATCGGCGAGCCGGTGGGCGTGGTCGCGCGCCCGCTCGACAACCCTGCCCTGGAGGAGCGCCTCACCGTTTTCCGCACGCGGTCCGGCAACACCGTCATCTCGAAGCGGCGCGCCATCCCGGACATCCTGCGCCTGCTCCGGCAGGGGGCGGGCGTCGCCATCGTGTGGACCAGAACGTCCAGGAGCAGGACGGGATCCTCGTCGAGTTCTTCGGACGTCCGGCCGCGACCACGACGGTGGCGGCCGCCCTCGCCGTCAAGACCGGCTGCGCGCTCGTGCCCGTCCACTGCGAGGCCCTGCGCGATGGGAGATACCGGTTCGTCTACGGCCGTCCCATCGAATGGACGCCGAGCGGGAACCGGCAGGCCGACATCGCGCGTCTCACGCAAGCGGTGACGAGCGAGATCGAGGCCTGGGTGCGCGAGCGTCCCGAGCAATGGCTGTGGATGCATCGCCGGTGGAAGACGCAGCCGCGGCCGGCCTCCGTCCCCGCCGCCCCCGCACGACCGGATGCCGCTGCCGTGGAGACCGCGCAGTGAGCATCGAGCGGATCGTCGTCCGCGCGCCGAACTGGATAGGGGACGTCTGCCTGTCCCTCGGCGCCGTGCGCGACCTGCGCCGCAATTTCCCCGCCGCCCGCATCGAGATGATGGCGCGGCCCTCGGTGGCCGACCTCTACCGGGCGGTGCGCGAGGTGGACGGGGTGCGCGTGGCCGCCGGATGGCGCGCGGACGCGACCGCGCTGCGCGGCGCCTTCGACGCCGCGGTCCTGCTCCCGAACTCGCTCGGCTCCGCGCTGCCCTTCTGGCTGGCCGGCGTCCGCGAGCGATGGGGATACGCGACGGACGGGCGCGCGCGGCTGCTCACGCGCGCCCCGCGGGTCCCGACCGCGGTCCGGGGCCGCAGCCAGGTGTACTACTATCGGGCGATGCTCGCCGGCGCTGGGCTCCGCGTGTCCGCCGCGCCCGACGTGTCGCTCGCCTGTCCGCCGGAATGGACCGCCGCCGCCGATCGGATGATCGCGACCGAAGGCTCGTCCTGGATCGGCATCAACCCGGGCGCGTCCTATGGAACGGCCAAGCGCTGGCTGCCGGAGCGCTTTGCCGCCGTCGGCGACACGCTGGCGCGCCGGGGCGCGCGCGTGGTCCTGCTCGGAAGCGCCTCCGAGCGGGCGACGGCGGAGAGGATCGCCTCCCAGATGATCGCGCCCGCGCAGAACCTCTGCGGCCGGACGTCGGTCGGGGAGCTGGCCGGAGTGCTGTCCCGGCTGAGCGTGCTCGTCACCAACGACTCGGGACCGATGCACCTCGCGGCCGCCCTCGGCGTGGCCGTGGTCGCCGTGTTCGGTCCGACCGACTGGAGGGAGACCCGCCCCGTCGGCGAGAGGCACCGCCTCGTGCGCGAGCCGGTCCATTGCTCGCCCTGCCGCCTCCGCGAGTGCCCGATCGACCATCGCTGCATGCGGCGCGTGGCCGCCGACCGCGTGGCGGTGGAGGCGGCCGCCCTCCTGGAGGCGGTCTAGCCGGATGGCGCGGCCGGCGATCTTCCTGGACCGGGACGGCACGCTCTCCTACGAAGTCGGATACGTGAACCACGTCTCGCGCTTCCGCCTGTTGCCGGGCGCGGTGGAGGCGGTGCGGCTCATCAACCAGAGCGGGCGGCTGGCCGTCCTCGTCACCAACCAGGCCGGGGTGGCCCGCGGCTACTTCCCGGAGAGCGTCATCGACGAGGTCCACGCCGTCGTCCGCGAGACCATGGAGTCGGGCGGAGCGCGCCTGGACGGCATCTACGTCTGCACGCATCATCCGACGGCGGGCGCGCCGCCGTACCGCCGCGACTTCGACTGCCGCAAGCCGCGGCCGGGCCTGCTGCGCCGCGCGGAGGCGGAGCTCGGCGCCGACCTCTCGCGCTCGTGGATGATCGGCGACCGCCACGGCGACCTCGCGGTGGCCTGGGCCGTCGGCGCGCGCGCGGCCCTCGTGAAGACGGGCTACGGCCGTGGCGAGCTCCTCTGGCACGCCGCACGCTGGCCGCGCCCGCCCGACCTCGTGGCCGAGCACGTCCTGGAAGCGGTCGATCGCATCCTGCGCGCGGACGAGGCTCGGGCGTGAGCGCGCGCCCGGCCCTGCCGCCCGCGGAAGCGCTCGCGGCGGTCGTGGACGGCTTCCGCGCCAAGCGGGTCCTGGTGCTGGCCGACCTCGTGGCCGACGAGTTCCTGTACGGCTCCGTGCAGCGGGTGAGCCGCGAGGCGCCCGTGCTCATCATCCAGTACGACACGACGGACGTCCGCCTGGGCGGCGGCGCGAACGCCGTGAACAACATCGCGAGCCTGGGCGGGATGCCGATCCCGATGGGCGTGCTCGGGGGCGACGAGCACGGCCGCCGCCTGCGCGCCCTCCTGCGCGAGCGGCGCGTGCAGGCCACCGGCGTCTTGACGGAAGCGAACTACGCCACGCCGGTGAAGACGCGCGTCCTGGCCGGCGGCGTCCATTCCGCCAAGCAGCAGATGGTCCGCATCGACAAGGCCACGCGCCTGGCCGGCAACAGTCCCGCGCGCCGGCGCATCGCCCAGGCCTTGCGCGCCTTCCGCGGGCCCCTCGACGCCGTGCTCGTGAGCGACTACGGGTTCGGCCTCGTCACCCCCGACCTCGTGAAAGAGGCGGTCGCGCTCGCGCGGCGGCGCAGGGTGCCGGTCACGGTGGACACGCGCTACGCGCTGCTCGGCTTCCGCGGCATGACCGCGGTGACCCCCAACGAGCCGGAGGTGGAGGCGGCCCTCGGCATCACGATCGGCCACGACGGCGGCCGGCTGGAGAGCGCGGGACGCACCCTGCTGCGGCGCCTCGGCGTCAAGGCCGTGCTCATCACCCGCGGCTCCGACGGCATGGCCCTGTTCGAGCCGCGGCGTCCGACCGTCCACATCCCGATCTACGGGACGGACCAGGTGGCGGACGTGACGGGGTCCGGCGACACCGTCATCGCGACCTTCACCCTCGCTCTCGCCGCCGGCGCGGACCCGCTGCCGGCGAGCCTGCTCGCGAACTATGCGGGCGGGATCGTGGTGATGAAACGGGGCACCGCCACCGTTTCCCCGCCGGAGCTTCGGCGCGCGCTGGCCAGCGAGCCATGAGGCGAGCGGCGGACAAGATCGGCGCCCTGGAGGAGGTGCGGCGGCGGGTGGAGGAGGCCCGCGCGGCTGGACGCACGGTCGCGCTCGCCAACGGCTGCTTCGACGTGCTTCACGTCGGCCACGTGCGCTACCTGGAAGGCGCGCGAAGGGAGGCGGACGTGCTCGTCGTCGGCGTCAACGGCGATGAGTCCGTTCGGCGGCTCAAGGGGCAGGGCCGGCCGGTGCTTCCCGCTCCCGACCGCGCGCGGCTGGTGGCGGCGGTGCGGGCGGTGGACCACGTGGTCGTGTTCGAGGAGGACGACGTGGCGCGCCTGCTGCTGGCGCTGCGCCCGGACGTGCATTGCAAGGGGACGGACTACACCCCGGACACCGTGCCCGAGCGCGAGGTCGTGCGCTCCTACGGCGGGCGGGTGGCCATCGTCGGAGATCCCAAGGACCACGACACAAGCGTGCTGCTCGACCGCATCCGCGGCGGCGGCCAGGCGCGGTGAGCGCGGCCCTGGGCGAGGTCCTCGTGGTGCGGCTCTCCGCCATCGGCGACGTCGTGCACACGCTGCCGGTGGCGGCCGCCCTGAGCCGTCGCGGCTGGCGCGTGAGCTGGCTGGTCGAGCCCGCCGCGCGCGTCCTGCTCGAGGGAAACCCCTCGGTGGCGGAGGTGATCCCGGCCCCGTCTGCGCGCGCCTGGCGGCTGGGCGCGGTGCGGCGGGCGGTGGCGCAGATGAGGCGTACGCGCCGCGAGGCGGCCCTCGCCCTCCAGGGGCTCTGGAAGTCCGCGGCCTGGGCGCGGCTGCCGGGGGCGCGGCGCGCGGTGGGCTTCGCGCCGCGCTGGCGGCGCGAGCCGCTCTCGGCCGCGCTCCTGACCGAGGAGTCGCCGCTCACTCCGGACGTCATCCACGTCATCGACAAGAACCTCGCCCTTCTCGTCGCCCTCGGCCTCTCCGTCCAGGGCTTGCGTGAGTTCCCGCTGCCGGCCGCGGAGGACGCGCGAGCCGGGGTGGCGGCGGCGCTCGCGAAGGAGTCGATCGGCGATTTCGCCATACTCAATCCCGGGGGGGGCTGGGCGAGCAAGCTCTGGCCGGCGGAGTCGTTCGGCCGCGTGGCGGAAGCGCTGCG
>Ga0136846_1231099_pt1 | contig 16133 bp, 6 predicted proteins | sample HopSoiMetagenom2_FD_96841 | JGI IMG/M metagenome (GOLD analysis project Ga0136846, IMG submission 96841) | Grasslands soil microbial communities from Hopland, California, USA - 2 Assembly 2016 (version 4) | ecosystem: Environmental > Terrestrial > Soil > Grasslands | place: USA: Hopland... | reverse complement strand
TCGGGGAACTTCTTGTACCGAAGCTCCGGCACTCCGTCCGGAACGACAGTAAGCACCACGACCGCGCGTCGTTCGCTGATCGTCGGACGGAACGCGGTCCACGCCTGAATGGGATCGACCAGCTCGTAGGGGTACTTGTTGAGCTGGAACGGGGAATCCCAGTAGGCCTTCGTGCGGGCGATGGTCGAGTCACGCCAGGCCAGCAGCGGCGGTGTCATTGCCAGGATGCGATAGCCCTGACCGGCGGCGCGATACGGCGCGAGGTCGAAGGTGTCCTTCCGGCTCGCCTCACGCACAGCGTCGAGCGAATATGCCGGCGACGGCCACGTCGGAAGTACCGCCGCACTCGGCGCCATAAAACCTTCCTTCGACACGCGCGCCTTTGCGGTGCGCACGGCCGCGTCGACTGCCGGCGCCATCGCGAACGTCGACTGCCCACCTTTCTGTGTCGCCACCGCAATGACCGATGACGAGGCCGAGATCACGGGGCGGCCAGCGTCGGCACGGCTGATCGTGATCGCCGGCCGCGCGGCCTTGCCGTCATCGCCTGCCTTCGCCGCGCCACGCTTCGGCGCGGAGCCGGCGCCTAACGCGAGCAGCGAATCGCCACCCTTGACCGCGGAATCCCCGCCGACCTGCAGCACTCGGTAGCCAGACCATGGTTGCAGCGCGACAGCAACCACCGCGACACCCGCAGCGCGATCGCTCGCGGCAACACGGCCACGTACGCGTATCGATCCGTCCAGCTGGATGTCGACGACGCTGTCCGCCGGCACGAGCGCGGTCGAGGTCACGATGAGGCCCGAGCCCCGCGCCGTGTCGGCAAGGAAGCCCGTCCCACGCCCCTCCGTCGACGCGACGGTGACGACGCCCGCACGCATTTTCATCGCGGCCGAATCCAGCGCCAGGCCGCCGGGAGTGGTGGTAGTAACCGGAGCAGGCGCGGAATCGGGTGGCGGCGTTGGAACGGGTGCCGCGGCGAGAGTGGAGTCGGGCTTCGGTCGGGCGCTGTCGGCGGCGGGCGTGACGGGCGGCGCGACCGGCTGGATCGTCGCCGTTGACCCACCACTCTTCACGAGGAGAACGGCGGCGACCCCTGCGATGAGAACCCCGCCCGCGATGAGCGGAATGCGATTCTTTGGGCGAGGGCGCGAGCCGGTCGCCAACTCGGCCGTTGGCGTGTCGCCACTGTCGTCTGCCTCGCCGCCGATGGCGGTCCGTTCTGCTGTTGGCGTATCGATGCCAGCGATGCCGTGGCCCGTCGTTGCACCGATCAGCGTCGGGATCGACTCCGTGGTGCGCTCGCCCGACGGCGTGGTGACGGCGACTGCGGGGTCCGAGCCCGTCCACTCAGCCTTGGCGGCAGTTTGGGGGCCCTCGCCGCTCCGCTCTCCACGACTCGTCGAAACCTCGAGCGTCGGCATTCCGCGCGCGGGAGTGAACACGCGGGGCGGCGTCAGTCGCCGAGCCGAGATCGCGCTGATGTAGTGCTCCTCGGTCGTCGTTATGGGCAGCTCGGCCATCGACTCCGTGAAGTCGTGCGCGAACTCGAGAACGTCGGAGTAGCGCTGCGTCGGGTCGGCGTTGAGCGCCTTGTCGAACACGGTCTGGAGAGCGGCCGGCCATGCGACGTCCGGCTTGATAACGGAGAGTCGGCGCGGGGGCTGCGTGAGCCGCGCGAGCAGGTGATCCGTCGTGCTGCCGGAGCCGAACGCGTGCGCTCCTGTGATCGTGTGATAGCCCACCAGCGCGAGCGAATAGATGTCGGTCCGCGCGTCGAGCTGGTCACCGGCAAACTGCTCGGGACTCATGTACTCGGGCGTGCCGACCGCGATACCAGTGGACGTGAGGTTCTGTGACTCCTTCGCCATCACGCGAGCGATGCCGAAATCCACGATCTTCACGTGGTCGGTGCCGGCGCGCGACTTCGCCAGCATGATGTTGTCGGGCTTGAGATCGCGGTGAAGGATCCCAAGCCCGTGCGCGGCACTGAGCGCATCCGCGGTCTGCGAGATGACGTCCGCAGCCCGGATGGGGCTCAGGACTTTCTCCTCCGCGAGCACCTTCGCGAGCGAGTCGCCGTCGATGAACTCCATGGCCAGGTAAATCAGACCGGACGGAGTCTCACCGAAGTCGTAGACGGCGCAGACGTTCGGGTGCGAGATCTGGCTCGCGTTCTCGGCTTCGCGATTGAAGCGGACGACGGCGACCGGGTCACTCATCAACTGCGGGCGCATGATCTTCACTGCGCACCGCCGCTTCATGCGCACATGTTCGGCCAGATAGACCTGGCCCATGCCGCCGTCGCCGATCTTCGAGACGACACGATAGCGGTCGGCAATGATCGACCCGACGAGATCCGTCGAGTTTTGGGCCTGAATCAGGGCGGCGCCATCGAGGAAGCAGAACATGTGGTCCGCCTCGTAGCGCGTGCCGCACTGCGGGCAGACTTTTTCGTTTGCCACGAAAGTTCCCCAGGGCTCGCTTCCAACCGCCGACGCACGTGCGACGGCGACTCGCCGGGGTCGACTGCCCGGCAGGGTCCTAAGCAGTGAGATTGTAGACTACCTGAGCGACGGTCAACCGCCGTTGCCGTCACTATTTCGATGACAATCCGGGTCGTTGATGGCGCGCATGCCACCGACGTAGAAGAGGGCGGTTTGGCAACGCGATTTGGCAACGCGATTTGGCAACGCGATTTCCGGAAACCGCACGCGGCGACCACGCGTCCTCTTGAGACACAGTCGTCGCACCGTGAAGCCCACTAGATGAGCGCACGCCCGCTCCCGCAACCGCATCGAGTTTGGTCGTACACGGCCGTCGTCATGCTCTCGGTCGTCGCGTCGGCGACCGGGCTCTCGAACGGCTTTGCGCTCGACGATCTCGCGCTCATCGCAGACAACGCGCGAGTGCACTCGCTGGACCAGTGGTGGCGGTTGTTCGCACTCCCCTACTGGCCACCGCAATACGGCGCGTCGCTCTACCGCCCACTCGTAACGCTCGCCTATTCGGTACAGTGGTCCGCCGGCGGCGGAGCGCCCTGGGTGTTTCATCTGTGCAGCGTCGTGTTCTACGCCGCGCTCTGTGCGCTGGTGCTGGCGTTCCTGTTCGAGATGCTCGCTCCAATCCCGGCCGTGGTGGGCGCCGCGCTGTTCGCGGTGCATCCCGTCCATGTGGAAGCCGTCGCCAACGTGGTCGGACAAAGCGAGTTGATGGCGTCGCTGGCGATCGTTGCCTCGTGCATCGTCTACCTTCGCGCGCGCCGAAGCTGCGCGCCCGGTGTCGGTGCGATCCTGTCGCTCTGCGGACTGTACGGCATCGCCGTCCTGTGCAAGGAGCACGCGCTGCTGCTTCCCGCGCTGCTCGCCGCGCTCGAGTGGTTCGTCGTCGACGCGCCGCCCACGGCAGCGAAGTGGGACGCGGTCAGCCAGCGCGTTCGCGCGACGGCACCGCTCGTATTCGGCCTCCTCGTGGTCGCCGCGCTCTATCTGACGACGCGAACGATCGTCGTTGGGGAGTTGTTAGGCGAGAAGCACCTCGTCCCGATCAACGGAGTCCGGCGGCTCTGGGTGATGCTGGTCGTCGTCCCCCATTGGCTCCGCCTGCTCGTCTGGCCCGCTCACCTGTCCGCCGAGTACAGCCCACGACAGATCGAGATTCCGACTGGTCCGGGGCCCGAGATCACGCTCGGCGCCACGATCCTTGTGGCGACCATTGCCGCGTTCGTTGCGTTAGGCAGGGGATCCGGCACGACCCGGACTGAACGCAACGCTGGTCGACTCGGACTCGCGTGGCTGGGCATCATGCTTCTCCCGGTGAGCAACCTGTTCTCGGTGATGCTCGTTGCGGAGCGCACCCTCCTCTTGCCAAGCGTCGGCGCGGTGCTGGTTGCCGGCGCCTCGGTCTCGTGGGCGACACAGAGCAGTACGAGGTGGAGCAACGCCCCGATCGCTCGCGTGGGCTTCGCGACAGTGGTCGCCGCGCTCGTCGCGGCCGGCGCAATTCGAAGTCGCGAGCGACAGCGCGTGTGGCACGACAACGCGACGCTGTTCGCCCAGACCGCCGAGGACGCGCCCCGGAGCTATCGCGCGCAGTTCTTCTACGGGCAGATCCTCTTCGAGCAAGGGATGCGCGCCGAAGGTGAACGGCGACTGCGGCTGGCGATCGCCCTCAACCCGACGCCCTCGGACGTCTCGCCCCTCAACTACCTCGCGACGCAGTACCGCGATGCAGGGCTCTGTCCCCAGGCGCTACCGCTGTACGAGCGCGCGCTCGCGAATGACGAGGCGCGTCCGGACGTGCGCTATGGCATGGCAGCCTGCCTCCTTCAGACAGGCCGCGTGCGAGAGGCCCGTCGGCTGGCGGAAGACGGAGCTCGACGCGGCGACCTCAAGTCACTCTTCCTCCAGATCATCGCGCGGTCCGACAGCGTCGCGTCATCCGGCGGCTGAGCGAGGACCGATCAGCGCAGCACGGGAGCCGAACAGGTCATCCCTGTTTAGGCGCCGCACAGCCCAAGCGCAGTTGACAAAGCGGCGAAAGTAGTGAAGTCTACCTATGTAGAGTTTTACATAGGAGCTACTGCCGCGTGCGACCGACACGTCTCACCCTGCCGACTGCCATGGTCCTCATGGCCGTCTCCCGCAACTATCGCTACGGATTCGACATTTCCGACGCCACTGGTCTGCCGAGCGGCACGGTCTATCCGGTGTTGCGCCGGCTCGAGGAGGCCGGGCTGCTTCGCTCCCGTTGGGAAGCCGTGGAGACGGCGCGGTCCGAGCAGCGCCCACCCAGGCGCTACTACACCGTGACGGGATCCGGGACGCAGGCAGTCCGCGACGCGGTCGAGCGCTATCCGACGCTGGACCGCGCGTTCGAACGGCCCGCCGCGCGCTCACCCTCGCCGCGACCCGCGTGAAACAGCTGGCACCGTACGCCGAGCCGTCGGAAGTGCGCGAGGCTCCGAATCACTCAGCGCGGAATACACCGCCGGGGAGCGTCATCGTGGCCGCCTGCGCGACGCTCGTCCCGTCGGACCGCCGAGCCGAATGGCAGGCGGAGTGGCTGGGCGAGCTAGCGTATGCGTGGAGCGTCAGGCAGCTCGGACACGACACCCCCGCTTCGGCGCGCGTCGCACTCTGGCTGCGCGCCCTGGGCGCCCTTCCCGATGCGATCTGGTTTCGACGCCACCATGGAGGCGACTCGATGCTCTCTCAGGATCTTCGCTACGCGCTTCGCACACTCGTTCGGTGGCCCGGCTTCTCCGCGGTCGTCATCCTGACGCTCGCGTTAGGTATCGGCGCCAACGCCGCCATCTTCAGTATCGTGAATGCGGTGTTGCTGCGTCCGCTGCCGTACACGAGCCCGGATCGCCTCGTATTCGTGTTCGGAGCGCCGACCGACGGCGACTCGGCCAAAGTCGGACGCAGCAGCTCCTACCCGGACTTTGCCGACATCCGCGCCCGCAGCCGCTCCTTCAGTCAGCTCGCCGCGTTCTCGGTGCGACAGACGACCGTGACAGGCAAGCAGTTCGAGCCCGGGATCGTGTCGGGCGCACCCGTGACTGCCAACCTCTTCCCGATGCTCGGCGTGTCGCCGCTGCTCGGGCGATCGTTTGCGGCAGAGGAGGACAAACCAGGCGCCGCACCGGTCGTGATCGTCAGCAACGAGTTCTGGCAACAGCGGCTCGCCACGAACCCTAACGTGATCGGCTCGTCCATCTCGGTGAACGGAACGCCGGCAACGATCATCGGCGTGATGCCGCCGCGGTTCACGTTCCCCGGCGCCACCGCCGTGTGGTACCCGGCCGGAGAGCCGAACAATCCACAAACCCGCGGGCAACACAGCTTCACGATTCTCGGCAGGCTGGCCCCTGGCGTCACGTCGGGGACTGCGGGCCGCGAGGTAGCGGGCATCGCGAAGCAGCTCGAGGCCGAGAATCCCGGGGACAACGCGAAGCGCGGCGCCCGCGTGCAGTCGATGACCGAGGCGATCGTGGGCGACGTGCGTCCGCAGCTGTTCGTGCTGCTGGGGTCCGTCGTCCTGGTGCTGCTCATCGTGTGCGTGAACGTGGCCAACCTGTTCCTCGCCCGCGCCGCGGCGCGGACCCGCGAGGTCGCGGTGCGGACGGCGTTAGGCGCCGGCAGCCGCCGCCTGGCTCGTCAGTTCCTGACGGAGAGCTTCGTCGTGACGGCGATCGGCAGCGTGCTTGGACTCTTCGTCGCGTATTGGGGGAGCAAGCTGCTCGTCTCGAAGGCGCCGACGTCGATTCCGCGTGCGAGCGAGATCGGAATCGACGGGAACGTCCTGCTCTTCCTGTTGGGGCTCTCCCTCGTCACGGCAGTGATCTTCGGCGTGCTTCCGGCGCTGCAGATGTCGCGGGCGATGCCGATCGCGTCGCTGCGGGAAGGTGGACGGGGAATGCGCGGCGGGATGGCGCGGCGCGGGCTTCGACAGGCGCTCGTGGTGTCGGAGGTGGCGCTGGCCGTCGTGCTGGTGGTCGGCGCGTCGCTGTTGGTAAAGAGCTTCTGGAAGATGCAGCGCGTGGACCCGGGCTTTGTCCCCGATCGCATGCTGGTCGTGCAGATTCAGCTGCCTCAGTCCCGATATGGCGGCTACGCGGATGGGGATCGCGTTCGCGCGTTCTATGCCGACCTCTATCGGCGGGTCGCGGCGCGGCCCGAGGTGCAGTCCGTGGCGGTGGCGATGCAGCATCCGCTCGCACCGGGTTGGACGTCCAGCTTCACGATCGAAGGACGGGAACCGCCGCCGAGCGGTCAGGAGCCGGAATCGAGCATCCGACCGGTGATGCCCGGCTACTTCCGTGCGGTCGGCGCGAAGCTGCTCCGCGGGCGCGAGATCCAGGAGTCGGATGGCGTGGGCCAGCCGGGCGTCGTTGTGATCAACGAGGCGTTCGCGCGGCTGCACTTCCCTAACGAGGATCCGATCGGCCGTCGCATCAATCGTGGGTCGTGGTGGAAGGGAATGCCCGCCTCGTATGAGATCGTCGGGGTCGTGGCGGACGAGCGCTTCAACGGGCCGCGCGCGCCGGCCGATCCCGCGACCTATTTCTCGCTCGCGCAGTTCACCTTCAACGACAACTGGCTGCTCGTGCGGACCAAGACGGACGCGCAAGCGTTCGTGCCGACGCTGCGGCGCATCGTGTGGTCAATGGACCGTGATCTCCCCCTCGAGAATGTCCAGACGATGAACGAGCTGCTCGGCGACTCGGTCGCTGATTCGCGGTTCAGCACAGTGCTCTTGTCGCTGTTCGCGGTCGTTGCCCTGCTGCTCGCCGCGATCGGGATCTATGGGGTGCTGGCGTACACCGTCGCGCAGCGGACCAGCGAGATCGGAATCCGGATGGCGCTCGGCGCGCAGCGATCGAGTGTGCTGCGACTGGTGGTGGGGAACGCGCTCACGCTGGCGGTGATCGGCGTGGCGATTGGCGCGGCCGTCGCACTGGTCGCAACGCGTTCTCTCCAGCGGCTGGTGTTTGGCGTGAGCACGACGGATCCCGGCGTGTTCGCTTTCGTCGCGCTCGTGCTGACCGCCGTGGCGGCGACGGCGGCGGCGCTTCCAGCGCTCCGGGCGAGTCGCGTGGATCCGATCGAGGCCCTGCGCAGCGAATAGCTACGAAAGGGGTCAGAGTCCTAACGCATCATTCCCACGCCCCCTGGGGGCGTGGGAATGATGCGTTAGGACTCTGACCCCTTAGCGCGCAATCCATTTCAGTAGCTGGAACGCCCACCCGATGCTCATGAGGGCAATCGGGAACAGCGTCAGGCCCACCGAGAAAACGAGTCCCTGTCGAAAGAGCGCCGGGCCCACCCGGGGCGTCTCTTCATGCCACGCGCGCTGCATGGTTGCTTCGGTCACGAAGCCGAACGAGTAGCACAGGTTCGCGAAGAACCCGTACATGATGACCCCGGGCCACACGATCGGCATGTTCATCGAGAGCGGCGGCAGCAATGCGATGAACTTCACAGCCGCCAATGTGACGAGGCCGGTGGCGCCCACGATGATGTTGAACGTTAGGCGCCGCGACTCCCACCACCGAAAGATGCTCGCGGTGTTCCGTACTTCCGCGGGCGCTGGAAAGAGCAAACGGGTCAGGGCTGACACTGCGGCACTCCGAGCGATCGACCGCGGCAAGATACAGCCGGCGACGCCTCCCATCAAGTACTTTATGGTGCAGAGAGGGAGCCCAGCCGGACTGGAACTCTTCGGTGACTGCACGGTATCCTGTAGCACGAGCTCGCTGGCCCACCGCGATCCCGCCGTGCATGGCGAACTACATCACGCTCATCCGAACGCTCCTCTCGTTCGCCGTCGTCGCCATGTTGCACGTGCGGACGAAGTGGATGTACGTGGCCGCGTTCGTGGTCACCATCGTCCTCATCTGGATGGACGCGCTGGATGGCTACGTCGCTCGCCGTCGGAAAGAGACCTCGAAGCTCGGCGCAGTCGTCGACATCCTCGGCGACCGGGTCGTCGAGATGTCGTACTGGATCGTCTTCGCGAAGTTCGGGTGGGTACCGCTGTGGGTCGCGATCCTGGTGTCGGCGCGCGGCATCCTCGTCGACGGCATCCGTGCCCTGGCGCTCGAGCGCGGCATGACGGCGTTCGGCTCGACGACCATGATGCGATCGAAGCTCGGTGCGCTGCTCGTGAGCTCGCGGTTGAGCCGAGCGCTGTATGGCGGCGCGAAGACGCTCGCGTTCTCGCTGCTCATCCTCGCGTTCGCCCCGGGCCTCTTCCGGCACATCGGCCCGATCGTGACATGGCTCGCCTACGCGAGCGTGTACACCACCGTCGTCATGTGCGTCATCCGCGGCCTACCGGTGGTGGCCGAAGCCAGGCACCTCGTCCGGCGTTAAACAGTCCCAAAGTCGACTGCCTTTCGAAGCGTCAGGCCGTCGCGCCGAAATCCAGCCGCCACGAAGGCGGCCGCGTGTGGGCTCTTTGTTGCGGCTACGCCGTCGATCGTTTCGATCTCGAGGTCGTGACGTCGTTGCACACCCGGCACCGGAAGCTGCATATGCGACACGAGCGACTCCACGGCGAGACGGACGTCCTCGTCGCTTGCGTCCGGCGCAACGTTCAACCGTCTTCCCCGCCCCTCCGCTCCTATTATCACGCGCCCACGCCGCGTCACGAGCAGGGCCCCTCGTCCACGCGGACGAGCCAACGCCGGCCGGTCTTCATCTGCCACTTCGAGTGGCAACGCGTACGCGTTCGCCGGATCACTCGTGGACATCGTGATGGCCGGCGCGTTCACGTCATTGGCAGCCTCCCGCAGTGCATCCACGGCGCTGGCAGTCGCGAACTGCGCGCCCGCCAACCCGCGCACGAAATATCCGCGTTGCACTTCGCCTCGCATCTCCAGCCGACGCAGCTCGCGATAGATCGCGCGCCACGACACCGCGGGTCGCTCACGCCGCCACCAGTCACGCGTCACGATCGCGTAGCGCTCGAGCCATTGCCGAGCGATGGCCTCCGCCCGCACTTCGTCGTCTCTAGCGGGACCGAGGATGCCTGGCGTCCTAACGAGTGACCATCGGCCAACCCAGCCGTCGCGTCCGCCGGGCAGGTCAGGCCGGCGCCACTTTGGAAGGCGACGGAGATTGGGACGGCGCTGCACGACAGGACGCCCGGGAGATGGCGAGAAATCTGCCGGCAACCAGCGCGTCGGATCGGGATCATCGCGCCGATTCCCGGGAAGCAACGGCCGAAATCGAATCACCTCGCGCAGTGCTTCTGCACTGTCGTTCGTGACGAGACCTGCCGCGGCGAGCTCGCGCAGCGCATCGCGAAGCGCGAGCATCGTGAGGCTGGTAGCGATCTGCAGGTCAACGATGAACGACGCACCGTAGCTCCGAAGGGCCTCGAGCACCTTCTCGGCTCCCTCGCTCAATGGTGCTCGCGTTGCCGCGCTTGCGTCCGTGGTGTCCGGCGCCAGCCACAGCGCGGCGGTGCCCCGTTCGACGAACCGCAGTCCCGTCAGGGCGCGGGCATCGCTGCGGTCCGCTGACGCACCGTCGCCGATCCAGACGACGGAGCCCGATTGGGTCAGCGCGCCAAGCGCGGTGGCGTCGTACGGCCTAACGCGAGCCGGCAGATAGTCGCGCTCCCAGCCGGCGGCCGGTCGCACGAGACCAGCCAGCTGCCGCACGGCGGTCGCTACGCCTTCTGTTCCGCCCAGGCGGTCGCGGGGATCGAGATGCTGCCACCGCTGCAGGAACGCTACGAGGTCCGGCAGTCCCACCGCCGTGATCTGCTGTCGCGCCGTCGCGAGCGCGCGACGTCGCGCGTGCTCGAGCACCCGACGCGAGCACCATCGCGCGATCGTGCGGTCCTGACCGTAGAAGCCGCGCACGAGTTTTCCCTCTCGCTGCCACTCGTCCAATCGTTTCGCAACCCAGCCTTCGCTCAGGTCGTAGCGGGCGCGGACCTCGTCGATCGAAACAGGCCCCGAGATGGTGAGCCAGCGCGCGAGGATCTCGCGCCGCGCGGCTCCGCGACTCAACGATGGCTCGCGAAGCGACGCCGGCACGACATCGCTGACCGACCTCGGTGTGAGCTCCGGACCCGCTCGAACGACGCTGCCCGCATCCGCGCCGAACGCGGCCGCATAACGAGCGAACGTTTCGGTCAGGATCAGGCGCGGCGATGCGCCGCTGGCGGTGGGGACGTCGAGCTGAATGACGCGTCCTTCCGCCAGGAGGCCAGCGAGCGGGTCGCCTCGCGTCCATCGTGCAGGCTCCGCCACGCGTTCACGAGCTTCCTCGAGCGTGACGTCGCCCGCCCGGTCGATCAGCACCGCGAGCTCGTCCGCGTTGCGCGCGCGCCGGTTCGGTGCGGTTCCCCGCCGAATTTCGAGAACCTCGGCGATCGCCTCAGTTGTTTCCGGATCAGCGCCTTCACTCCCCATGACTTCGTCGAGCAGCGCCCGATCGAGCGAGAGGTACGCGGCGCGCTGCTCGGCGCGAGGGGTGTCGTCGACGTACAGCCAATCCATCACGAACCCGAACTGCAGCGATGCGGCGAACGGCGAAGGCCGTTCCAGTTCGACGACGCGAACCCGGATTGCGCCGCTTCGCAGGTCGGTCAGCACGGTCGCGAGCGCCGACATATCGAACGCGTCCTGCAGCACGTCGCGATATGTCTCGACGAGGATCGGGAACGAGGGGTAGCTCTGCACCGTCTGGAGCAGATCGAGCGACTTGAGCCGTTGAAGCCAGAGCGGCATGCGGCGCTGCGGATTGCCGCGCGGCAGAAGCAGCGCTCGAGCCGCGTTCATCCGGAATCGCGCGCCGAATAGCGACGTGCTCCCGATTTCGTCGATGATGCGCCGCTCCGCCTCGGCCGGTTCAAGCCCGAGGATTGCCTCGACCGGAATGCGACCGCCGAGGTTGGGGAGACGAAGCATTATCCCATCATCGGTGGTTTGAATTTGGACCTCTTGGGAACCGGGAGCTGGGAACGCGGAACCGTGCCTTCGAGGAATCTCTGTTCCCATCTGCCCGCCTTCGGCGGGCTCCCGCCTGTTCCCCGTTCCCGCGAGAGCCTCACGCGCTCGCTGCGCGAGCGCCATTCCCCACGGCGCGTTCACGCGGCCGCCGAACGGCGCGTGCAGCACCAGGCGAACCGCACCAACCTCGTCCCGGAAATGCTCCAGCACCAATTCACGATCGTCAGGCACTGAGCCGCATACTGCGCGCTGCTCGCGGACGTAGTGAACCAGCGAGCGAATCGTCGCGCGATCGGCCGCATAGCGATCGGCGATTACGTCGAGCGCTGACTCGTCCTCGGGATCCACGCCGGCGACCGTTCGTCGCAGTTCTCCAACGCGGTGGCTCAGGTGGAAGGAGCGCGCCATGTATTCGCCGTGCCAGAACGGCATCCGCGCGGGCGCGCCGGGCGCCGGAGCCACGATCACGCGGTCGTGCTCGATGGCGGAGATACGCCAGGTGCTTGAGCCGAGCTGAAAGACGTCGCCTACGCGGGACTCGTGGACGAACTCTTCATCGAGCTCGCCGAGCCGCGTCCGATCGGGAAGGTTGACCGTGTAGAGCCCGCGGTCGGGAATCGTCCCGCCGGAGATGACCGCCGTCATCCGGCTGGCGCGCGAACCCGTTAGGCGATCGGTCGTTCGGTCCCAGGTGACACGCTGCGCGAGCTCGGCCGCGAGCTCGGACGGATACTTCCCGGACAACATGCCAAGCACTTCATCAAACGCCGGGCGCGTCAGCGTCGCGTAGGGGTACGCCTTCCTGACGACCTCGAACAGGTCGGCCGACGCCCACTCATCTACGGAGACCGCCGCGACGATGACCTGCGCGAGGACGTCGAGTGCGTTGTGCACGACGCGCGTTGGCTCCACGTCGCCGTCGCGCATCGCCTGGACGATCGCGGTGAGCTCGACCGCGTCGTCGAGGAACGTCGGAACGAAGACTCCGCGGCTCACGGCGCCTAACGTGTGACCGGCGCGGCCCACGCGCTGTAGCCCGTTCGACACGCGCTTCGGACTCTGGAGCTGAATCACGAGATCCACCGAGCCGATGTCGATCCCCAGCTCCAGGGAGCTCGTGCTCACGAGCGCGCGCAGGTCACCGGCTTTCAGGCGCTGCTCGAGCAGAAGGCGCCGCTCGCGCGCGAGGGAGCCGTGGTACGGAAGTGCGACCTGCTCGCCCGCGAGCGTGTTGATCCGGGCAGCCATGCGTTCTGCCTGGCCGCGATTGTTCACGAAGACGAGCGTCGTTCGCGCCGATCGAATCCGCTCGAGCACGAGTGGCGCGACGGAGGTCCACACCGTCCCCGAGACATCGCTCAGGTCCGGGACTGGTGACACGATCGCGGTCTCGGTCCGCTTGACGAGGCCGCAGTCCACGATGCGGCACGCTCGTGCGCCGACGAGGAACCGCGAGATCTCCTCGAGTGGACGTTGGGTCGCCGACAAGCCGATGCGCTGCAACGGTCGCCCGACGAGATGCTCGAGGCGCTCGAGGGTGAGCGCGAGATGGGCTCCGCGCTTTGTGCCGGCCACTGCGTGGATTTCATCGACGATCACCGCGCGAAGCGCGCTGAACATTCCGCGTCCGCGCAGGCTCGTCAGCAGGATGTGCAGTGATTCCGGCGTGGTGATCAGAATGTGCGGGGTCGTGCGCATCATGCGCGCACGGGCCGACGCCGGCGTGTCGCCCGTTCGCACGGCAACGCGAATCTCGGGAAACTCCGTCCCGCTGGCGATGAACCGCTCGCGCAGCTCTGCGAGGGGACGCTCGAGGTTCCGCTGAATGTCGTTGTTGAGCGCCTTGAGCGGCGAGATGTAGAGCAGGTGGATCGCGTTCGCGAGTGGACGCTCGAGGCCGTCCGTAATGAGCGCGTTGAGCTCCCACAGGAAGGCGGCGAGGGTTTTGCCCGTACCGGTGGGCGCGAGAATGAGCGCGTTCTCGCCGCTGGCGATCGCCGGCCAGCCGCCCTGCTGCGGTGCGCTCGGCGCACCTAACGTTTCGGTGAACCACGTGCGGACGATCGGATGGAAGTCACGGAGCGCTGCTTTCGCGGCTGCGTCGACTGAACCGCCACGCTTTCCGGATCGCGATGTTGGCATCGTCAGTTGCGCATTCCCGCCCTCACAGCCGAGCCGGTGGACCGTTCGCCTTCGGGACGATTTGTCCCACGACCGCACAGCGCCTCGCGCGACCGCGTGCGGAGCAATGCAACAAGCGCTTGCAACGCAACGAGATGGCCACGTACGCCGACGGCACGAAGCTTTCGTTCGGGCTGGGGCAACATTCGCTGGCGCTCCATCCTTTTTCTCCGGCCTCATCCAGGTCATAGCACCGTGCTTCAAGATATTCGCTACGCCGTGCGGAAGCTTTCGCGCACGCCCGGATTCACCGCGATCGCCGCGTTCACGCTCGCGCTCGCAATTGGCGCGACCACGGCAATCTTCAGCGTCATCGACGGCGTGCTCCTCAAGCCGCTGCCGTTCCGCGACCCCGAGCGAGTCGTCCGCGTGACGAACATGCGCGATGGGAATCGGCAGTCGTCGTCGGTCCCGGACTTCCTCGACATTCGCGCGCAGTCGAAGTCGTATTCGTCGATGGCCGCGCTCGACAACCAGGCAATGAACCTGACGGGTGGCTCCGAGCCGGAACGCGTGCAGGCTGCGCGGGTCGGTGCGCCGTTCTGGAGCCTGCTCGGCGTCACACCGGAAATCGGACGCGGCTTCGCGCCGAACGAGGACACCCAGTCGGCCGCGCGCACGGTGGTCCTGAGCGACGGCCTTTGGAAGCGCCGATTCGGCGCCGACCGCCGAATCATCGGCAAGACAATCGCGCTCGACGGGAACAGCTACACCGTGATCGGCGTGGCGCCGTCCGGGTTCAGCTTTCCCGATCGCCCCGACGTCTGGATCCCGATGGTCTTCTCACCGGACGACATCAATCCCGAGAGCCGCGGGGGGCACTGGATGGGTATGATGGCCCGTCTCGCGCCTAACGTGACAGTTGCTCAGGCCTCGGCCGAGCTGGGCACGATCACCCGGCGGTTGGAGCAGCAGTACCCGGAATCGAACACGAATATGAGCGGTGCGGTCTTCCAGATGCAGGAATACCTGGTCGGCGATGTGCGTCCGGCGCTCTTTGTCATGTTGGGCGCTGTCGCGTTCGTCCTGCTCATCGCGTGCGCCAACGTCGCGAACCTGCTGCTCGTGCGGGCGGCGTCCCGCGAATCCGAGATGGCCGTGCGTACCGCACTTGGCGCCGGCGCGTGGCGGCTCGTTCGGCAGCTCGTGATCGAGAGCGTGCTGCTCGCGATGATCGGCGGCGTGTTCGGGACGCTGCTCGCTCTGTGGGGCGTGGACCTGCTGCTGGCGATGGCGCCTAACGGATTACCGCGGATCAACGAGGTGAGCGTCAACGCCTCAGTGCTCCTGTTCACGGCCGGCGTGACCGCGCTCACCGGGGTGCTCTTCGGGTTGTTCCCCGCGCTGCACGCGGCACGAGCGAACGTGGGCGGCATGCTGAAGGAAGGTATGCGCGGCTCGAGCGGCGGAGTGGCGAGCCGGCGGGCGCGCAATACACTCGTCATGGCAGAGATGGCCCTTGCCGTCGTGCTCCTCGTAGGCGCCGGACTTCTCATCCGCAGCTTCAGCAAGCTTCTCGCCGTCGACCCCGGATTCCGCCCGGAGCGCGTCGTGACGTTTGCGATCGCGGCGCCCGATACGAAGTACGGACAATACGGGCAGCGTCGTGAGCTCGCGAGAAACCTCGTCGAGCGCATGCAGCGCGTGCCTGGGGTGCAGGGCGCGGCGATCGTCACCGGCCTGCCGCTCGGCAACCTCATGATGCGGACTTCTGCCCATATCGTGGGCACGCCGAAGGAAACGCCAGCCGAACGCAAATCCACCGACGTCGCGATGGTGACGCCTGGGTATTTCACGACCATGGGCATTCCGTTGGTCGCCGGCCGTGATTTCACCGATCGCGACGGAAGCGGCGCGCAAGTCGTGTCGATCGTGAATCAGGAGTTCGTCAAACGCTACTTCCCTAACGAGAACCCGATCGGCAAGCACATCACGCTCGGATGGGAGCAGGACACCGCCAAGACGGGTGGCAACATGACGCTCGGCGGCGAGATCGTGGGAGTTGTTGCCAACGTGAAACGGCGCGGGCTGAGCCAGGAGGTCTTTCCGGAGACGTACGCGTCGTACATGCAGCCGACGTTCTCGAACTTCTCGGTCGTCGTACGATCGACGGCGGATCCGTCGACGGTCATGGCCGCCATTCGCGCGCAGGTGCGTGAGCTCGATCGCGACCTGCCGTTGAGCGACCTGCGTCAGCTCAAGGAGCTAGTGGCGGCGTCAGTGTCACGACCGCGCTTCTACACGACGATCCTGGGTGTCTTCGCATCGATCGCGCTGATTCTCGCCGCCGTCGGGATCTACGGCGTTATCTCGTACGCAGTGAGTCTGCGAACTCGCGAGCTGGGGATTCGGATCGCGCTGGGCGCAACGGGTCGTCAGGTGTCGGGGCTCGTGCTGCAGGAAGGCGTTGGTCTCGCGATCGCCGGGGTGCTGCTTGGCGGCGCCGTCGAGTACTCGCTGACGCGACTCCTTCGGAAGC
>Ga0136846_1229059_pt1 | contig 16140 bp, 18 predicted proteins | sample HopSoiMetagenom2_FD_96841 | JGI IMG/M metagenome (GOLD analysis project Ga0136846, IMG submission 96841) | Grasslands soil microbial communities from Hopland, California, USA - 2 Assembly 2016 (version 4) | ecosystem: Environmental > Terrestrial > Soil > Grasslands | place: USA: Hopland... | reverse complement strand
GAGCGCAGCGTTGCAAGGTTGCCCCAACCTGTTGCTTACGCCACACATTTCGGGTCTCAGCATGCAGTCCAATGAACGTGTTTCGTTCATGATCGCCGACAAGGTATTGGAGAGTCTGAAGTAATGGCCCAACTGTCTATTGAGGAAGCAACCCGTCTTGCCACGCAGGCGCTGCGCAAGGCGGGCGCGTCAGAGGCCATGGCGGCCACCACCGCGAGAGCATTGATTCGCGCCGAAGCGCAAGGGCTCGCTTCGCATGGCTTGAGCCGCGTGCCGCAATATGCCACCCATCTTCGCAACGGCCGGGCCAATGGCCATGCCGTCGCCGCCGTTGCGCACAAAAAAGGTGCGGCCGTATTGGTCGATGCACAGCAGGGCCTGGCTTTTCCGGCTTGTGACCTGGCGATCTCCACTGCCATCACCACCGCGCGCGAACTCGGCGTGTGTTTTGCCGGCGTCACGAACAGCCATCATTGCGGCGTGCTGGTGGACCATTTGCGCGCCGCAACCCATGCGGGCCTGGTAGGCCTTGGTTTTGCCAACGCACCGGCGGCCATGCCCGCGGCGGGCGGCAAGCATCCGGTCTTTGGAACCAACCCGATTGCAGCCGCGTTTCCCCGCAGGAACGCCGATCCATTGCTGATTGACCTGTCACTGAGCGAAGTGGCGCGCGGCAAGGTAATGGTTGCCGCCAAGGAGGGCAAGGCCATCCCGTTGGGCTGGGCGCTGGATACGCAAGGCCGGCCCACAACGGACGCACAGGCGGCCCTCGAAGGCTCCATGCTGCCGCTGGGTGCCGTGAGCAGCCCTAAAGGTTCCATGCTGGCGTTGATGGTAGAGCTGTTGGTGACAGCGGTGATTGGCGCGCAATTTGCTTTTGAGGCATCATCGTTTTTTGTCGATGAAGGTAATCAACCGCGCATCGGTCAGGCTTTCATCCTGATTGACCCGGGCGCGCTTGCAGGCACTGACACTTACTTTGAACGCATGGAAACCGTGATCGCCGAGATGCTGCTGGATGATGGCGTACGCCTGGCCGGCGCGCGGCGCCTTGCACTTGAAACGAAAGCACTACAGGCGGGACTCAGCATTCCCGACGCACTCAAATTGCAGTTGGATCAGTTAGTGGGTTAACAATTATTCAATCAAGAGGAGCAGGCATGAAACGTCGCGACATCGTATTGGCATCAGCAGGTGCAGCCCTGACGGGTATTCCGGGCTTGGGACTGGCCCAAACGGCCTTTCCCAAACCGGGCAGCACCATCAAGTATGTAGTCCCGTTCACGCCTGGCGGCTTGACCGACATGATGGCCCGCACGGTAGCCCAGAAGCTCTCCGAAGCGTGGAAGACTTCCGTGATTGTCGAAAACAAGGCCGGCGGAAACGCGCAGATTGGCGCCGAACAGGTCGCCAAATCCGCGCCCGACGGCAATACCCTGCTGGCCATCACGCTGACGCATGCCGCGAATGTGTCCCTGTATCCCAACGCGGCCTACAACTTCACCAAGGACCTGCGGCCGGTCGCGCTTATGGCCAATTCGCCGATGCTGGTCGTGGTTCCCACCGGTAGTCCCATCAAGGACTTCAAGGACCTGATGGCAGTCTCCAAAACCAAGCAGCTGAGCGCTGGCTCGAGCGGCAACGGTACGCCGGCACACCTGACCATGGCGTTGTTCTGCGAGCTGAACAAAACGAAGATGATCCATGTGCCCTACCGTGGTGGTGCGCCCTCGATGGTCGACCTGATCGGCGGGCAGCTGGACGTGGTCTTTTCCAACTATCCGGAATCGATCGCTCACGTCAAAGGTGGAAAACTGCGCGCGATCGCGATCTGCAGCCTGGGCCGGCACCCGGGGGTGCCCGATGTTCCGACCGCCCTGGAAGCCGGCATGCCAGGCCTCTTTGTCGAGAACTGGACAGGCGCCATGCTCCCGGCCAAGACACCGGATGAAATTGTGGACAAGTACTCGCGCGAGATCATCAAGATCATGTACAGCTCGGAAGTGGAAGAGCGCGCCAAGCAACAAGGCTTTCGTGTCTCGCAAAAAGGTTCAGAAGAGTTCGGCCGCTTCCTGAAAAGCGAAATAGACCGCTGGAGCCGGATTATCAAGACCGCGAAAATCACGCCGACCTGATCGGCCAAGGAAACGCGGTAAGCACAAAGCCTGCAGGCCGCTCGCGGCCCGCGTTACGTTTTGTAAAACACCGCTCCGGTTTCGGTGGCCTGACGGAAAATCCGCCCAGAGGCGATCCCCGCCACTGGAGACACACATGAGCGACATAGCGGATATTTCCGGCGCCAACACAGGTACCGGGCCGCGCAAGGTAGACCAGCTGTTGGCCCACTACGGCGAGAGCCACCAGAACCCGCGCAACGAGCTGATTCATTTCATCGCCATCCCGCTCATCATGCTGAGCCTGGTCGGCATGATGTTCGCGCTGCACCCCTATGTGGCCTATGCCTTTGTTGCCGCAAGCATGGTGTATTACGCCCGCCTGTCGGTGGTGTTTTTGGTCACCATGGCGGTGCTGTCGACGGCCTTTATCGGCGTGATCTTTGCCATGGGCCCGCTGGTCTTGCCGGTGTGCATCGCGATTTTTGTGGGCGCCTGGATACTGCAGTTTGCAGGCCACAAAATCGAAGGCAAGAAACCTTCATTCTTTGAAGACATCCAGTACCTTTGGGTTGGGCCGCTGTTTGTGCTGAGCAAGCTGTTTGGCAAGCTGGGCATTCGCTGGTAATTCATCTGGTTTTCCCCCGGCTTTCCCATCCGCTTGAAAAAGCACTCCTCGCCTACACCTGAAAGGTTTAGACCTTTCAAGGTGCCTCGCTTGATCAGCAAAATTCTGCGTTTCTTCCTCAAACTCGTGCTGGGCCTCTTCGCGGCCGTGTTTGCTGTCAGCCTCCTCATCGCGGCGCTGATCGTGGTGGTGCTGAGCGTCCTGAAGTCGCTGGTCACCGGCCGCAAGCCGGCGCCTGCCGTGGTGTTTGGCCGGTTTCAGCGCTACTCACCCCAGGGCATGTGGCCCGGCGGGCCCAGTCAGGGCCACACCGCCAGCTCCCGGCCGAGCGACGTTGTTGACGTCGAAGTGCGCGAGGTCCGGGACGACAAGCGCCTGCCGTAGAGGCGGGCGGGCGCTCCCGCAGGTTGATCTGCCTGGGACAGGCCCATCTTCATGGTCAAATCAGGCTCCAGCCCATATAGCTACTTGGCTGTAAGCTATAAAAAATATAGCAAAACGCGCGTTTTCAGCGATTTGTCCGCACCACGAACCGCACGGAACCATCTCATTACCCGCGTTTACATCCTGGAAACCCCAGCCCCTGAACCAAAGCCCTCCAGACCAGTCATACTGAAAACCAAGGGTTATTACTCATTAGCCTCGCGCTATCCGAGTCATTGAACCTATTGCTTAGCACTCGATCCAACAGAGTGCTAATATTTAGCACTAGAGAAAAGGAGTTCTGCAGTGTCATATGCTCTTTCCCCCCAATCGCTGACCTCTGCCGTCGCTGCGCCCCAAGCGGGCGCCGTGGCAGCCGTCAACCCTTGGTCGCTGGTTCCCCCACTGGGCAACCTGGACGCTTACATTTCCGCCGTAAACCGCCTTCCCATGCTCACTTTGGAGCAGGAGCAGGAATTTGCCAAAAACCTCAAGGAAAACAACGACCTTGACTCCGCCGGTAAGTTGGTGCTCTCTCACTTGCGCCTGGTGGTGTCGATTTCGCGGAAATACCTGGGCTATGGCCTGCCCCACGGCGACCTGATCCAGGAAGGCAATATCGGCCTGATGAAGGCTGTGAAGCGCTTCGACCCGGACCAGAACGTTCGCCTGGTGAGCTACGCCATGCACTGGATCAAGGCCTAGATTCATGAGTACATCCTGAAAAACTGGCGCATGGTCAAGGTCGCCACGACCAAGGCCCAGCGCAAGCTGTTTTTCAATCTGCGCTCGATGAAGCAGGGCTTCAAAGACGACGCTGATGTGGCGACGCACCGCGACACGCTGACCGAAGGCCAGATTGACTCCATGGCGAAGACGCTGAACGTCAAGCGCGAGGAAGTCATCGAGATGGAGCAACGCATGTCGGGTGGCGACGTGCTGCTGGACCCGAGCCCCAGCGACGACGGCGAAGACGCCTTCGGCCCGATCGCCTACCTGGCTGACGCCACGCAGGAGCCGACCGCGCTGATGGAGTCGCGCCAGCGTGACAACCTGGCTTCCGACGGCATTACCGCCGCGCTGGAAGACCTGGATCCGCGCTCGCGCCGCATTGTGGAAGAGCGCTGGCTCAAGGTGAACGACGACGGTTCAGGCGGCATGACGCTGCATGACCTGGCAGCTGAATACAAGGTAAGCGCCGAGCGCATCCGCCAGATCGAAGTGGCGGCCATGAAGAAAATGAAGAAGGTGCTGGCGGCTTACGCGTAAAGCGCTTTAGAGCAACTCACTCTCTTCACAAAGCCCGCACCGTCAAACGTGCGGGCTTTTTTGTGCCTGCGTATTCCTGAAAACACTTTCGGAGTCGTCAGCTCCGTGATTTGCTGCACTAAATCGCAATTGCGCAGGGGTGCCAACGTAAATATAAGAAGCAATTTGTTACGTATAGTCGCACAATGAATTTGTGCTGATCCTCCACGCGCTTTTTGGCCAGCCAAGGCGTGTTCAGCGGTTCATGCGCGCCCTCTTCCCCGTTTTTCCGGTGGGCTTCGTGGGTTGCATCCGGGGAATGTTGGCGGCGTACCTGCTGGGTATGGGTATGGCCGCGCCGGGATGGACGCAACACAGCGCCGATGCCCGGCTGCCGGTGCTGCAGCTCAATGCGCCCGACGGCCAGATCGAATTGGCCGAGCACAGCCAGTACTGGATAGACACCACAGGCAAGGCCGTGCTGGAGCAAGTGGAAGCCTGGGAGTACGACCTGCCGTTCGCTATGCGCCCGGCGGGCCACACGGTGTTGCTGGGCGGCCAGGTGCTGTGGATACGCTTTAACGCCCTGCAGCCCGATTTGTCGCAGCGCTGGGCGCTGGAAATCAGCAGCGCCGGCGTGGACAGCGTGAGCCTGCATTACCGCGACGCCGCCGGCAACTGGATCGAGCAAAAGGCCGGCGACAGGATTCCGGTGAACCGCTGGCCGCGCCCTGACCGCTTTCCGGTCTTTGACCTGGACACCGAGCAGACGCGACCCGTCACTTACTTCATCCGCATCGAGCATGCGCGCACGCCTTTTTCGGCGCCGATTTTTATTTACAACCACCCGGCCCTGCTGGCGCAACGCATGCAGGAGCAGTTTCTCCTGGGCGCCTATTTCGGCCTGGCGGTGCTGATGGCGCTGGTGGCCATCGCCTATGCCGTCGCCTTCAGTGACCGCAGCTTTGCGGCCTACGCGGCTTACATCACGGCGCTGGCCGCGGCACAAGCCGCGCTGCTGGGCATAGGCGGGCAATACCTGTGGCCTGACTTTGCGGGATGGAACAATCTCTCGGCTTTTGTGCTGCCGGTGCTGGCGGCCTGCAGCGGCACCTGGTTTGCCCGTGTGGTGACACGGCCGCGCCACGTTTCCGTCGTGCTGGACTGGCTGTCGATGAAACTGATGGTGGCGCTGGCGTTACTGGCGGTGGTGGACATGTTTTTCCCGACGCGCGCGGGGTTTGTCGCTGTCATGGCGCTCATCGTTGTGACAATGGCGGTCGTCTGCGTGATGGTGTTCATCGCCTGGAAAAGCGGCGACCCAACCATGCGCTGGATCGCGCTGGGCTTTGTGCCGGTGGTGCTGACGGCGCCTTTTCCCATTCTGCGCAACCTGGGCCTGATTCCGGTCAGCTTTCTCACGCAATACGGTCTGACGCTGGGCGCGGCGCTCGAGACACCACTGCTGTTTTACGGCTTGCTGCGGCGGGCCGCCCAGCGCCGTGAGGCGCGTGCGCGGGCCGCGGCGTTGACGCAAACCGAGCCGCTGACGGGCCTGACCAACCTGCACACCTTTGAGGAACGGCTGCACGACGCGCTGCTGCGCTCAAACCGCTACCGGCACCGCTCGGCGCTGTTGATGGTGGACTTGTCCAACCACGGCTGGTTTGCCAAAGAGCACGGCCGGCAGATCGCCGATTACGCCCTGGTGCTGACGGGCTCCTGCCTGCGCAAGCTGGCGCGCGACATCGATATTGCCGCGCGGGTAGGAGACAGTGAATTCGCCTTGTTGATTGAGGGGCCGGTGACTGCCGCACAAGCCGTGGCCGCCGCCACACAGCTGGTGGCGCGAGCGCTGCAGCCTTCAGATTTGCTGCCGGTGGGCTCGCACCTGAAGCTGCATGTGGCGATTGCATTGGTGCCTGATGCGAACTGCAGCCAGCACCTGGATGCCAGCGAACACCTGCACTACATGCTGAACTCGCTGCGGGACATGCCGGCGAACACGCGCAAGTCGATCAAGACAGTGAACTTCTGATCAGGCGCCTTTGAGCAGCAGGCCGATGTCTGAAGCGAGCGCCTCGGCGCCGCTGCCGTAGCGGTTGTACAAACGGATGCGGCCCTTGCCGTCAAAGATGTAGCTGCCGGCGGAATGGTCCATGGTGTAGCTGCCGGGCGTCTTGCCGTCGACCTTTTTGTAATACACCTTGAAGTCCTTGGCGACCTCGGGCAACTGGGCCATGGTGGGGCGCAGCGCAAGAAAGGCCGGGTCGAAATTGCCCATGTAGGCCTTGAGAACTTCGGGGGTGTCGCGCTCCGGGTCGACCGAGATGAAGATCGCCTGCAGCTTGTCGCCGTCGGCGCCCAGCAGTTTTTTGACCTGCGCGAGCTCGGCCATAGAGGTCGGGCAGACGTCGGGGCACTGCGTGAAGCCAAAGAACACCACCACCACCTTGCCGGCAAAGTCTTTCAGCGTGCGCACCTGGCCGTTGTGGTCGGCCAGGCTGAAGCCCTGGGCGTAGTCGGCGCCGGTAAGGTCTATGCTTTTGAACTGCGGTTTGTCAGGCGCGCAGCCGGATAACAAGCCAAAAGTGCCTGCAGCCCCCGCCAATATTGCACCCGAAGCTACTTTTTTGATAGCAGATCGCCGGCTGGAAAGCGTGGACGAAAGCGTTGCGCGAGGTTTCATGAGGCAGGCCTAGACGAGGTAATGGTCAAGCAACAGCGCTGCAAACAGCACCGAAAGATGGATTAGCGAAAAGCGGAAGGTCTTGCGCGCCAGCGCATCGGAATAATTGCGCCACAGGCGAAAGCCGTACCAGCTGAAGCCGATGCTGAGTGCGACGGCGGCCACCAGGTAGAGCCAGCCGCTCATCTTGAAGATAAAAGGCATCAGGCAGGCGGGAAACAGCACCAGCGTGTAGAGAAATACCTGCAGGCGCGTGAACTCGTTGCCGTGGGTGACCGGCAGCATGGGCAAGCCCGACTTGCGATAGTCTTCAACGCGATACAGCGCCAGCGCCCAGAAGTGCGGCGGTGTCCAGAGGAAGATGATCAGGAAGAGGATCAGCGCCTCAGGGCCGACCGAGCCCGTCATGGCGGCCCAGCCCAGCACCGGCGGCATGGCGCCCGAGGCCCCGCCGATCACGATGTTCTGCGGCGTCATCGGCTTGAGGATGACGGTGTAGACCACCGCGTAGCCGATGAAGGTGGCAAAAGTCAGCCACATGGTGAGCGGATTGACCCACACGTACAAAATCCACGAGCCCAGCGCGCACAGAGCGGCGGAAAACGCCAGCGTGAGCGGGTTGCTGAGCTCACCCTTGGCCGTTGGGCGCCAGGCAGTGCGGCGCATGCGGGCATCGATCTGCTGCTCGACCAGGCAATTAAAGGCGGCGGCAGCACCAGCCACCAGCCAGATGCCGGCACAGGCGATCAGCGCAAGCCGCACATCGGGCCAGGCGGGCACGCCGGGAACGGCCAGCACCATGCCGATCAAGGCGCAAAACACGATGAGCTGCACCACGCGCGGCTTGGTCAGCGCGTAGAACTGCGCGAACTTCGACGGAACGTGGGGCGCGGCTGGAGCCGGAGCGGCGGACGGAGTGCTGGGGTTCATGGGGAATTGCTAACCAATTTTGACGCATGTGCTGCAAAGGGCTCGCCGCGGCTCGAAAAAACCACGCCGCCGAGCACAATGACAAGGGCCGCCGCGCCACCGGTGTGCATCACCGCAGCGAACAGGGGCCAGCCCAACACAGCGTTGCTGATGCCCGTGACGGCCTGCAGCAGGATGAGCCCCGCCAGCCAGCGCGCGGACGTGCGAAAGGCCGGGATGCGGTGCAGGTAAAAGGCGAGCGCGAGAAACGCGGTAAGCACGAGGTAAGCCATCAGACGGTGAACGTAATGGATGGCGGTTAACGCCTCAAAGCTGATGTTGGCGCCGTCATGGCCGGCACCGAGTTCGCGCCACAGCGTGAAGCCCTGGTGGAAGTCCATGGCGGGCCAAAGCGAACCCTGGCAGCCCGGGAAGCTGGTGCAGGCCAGCACGGCGTAATTGGTGCTGACCCAGCCGCCCAAGGCAATCTGCAGCCAGAGCAAGGCGAAGGCGGCGATCACGGCGAACCGCAGGCCGGTCGAAAGAATCGTGAGCTGAGTGCCATGCGCCTGCGCATACCGCGCAGCCTGAGCGCGCAGCAAGGCCAGCAACACCAGGCCGCCCAGCAAGTGCATCGTGACGATGGCGGGGAATAACTTCATGGTGACCGTGAGCGCGCCGAATGCGCCTTGCAAACATACCCAGATCAGCGAGACGGTAGGCCACCAAGGCGACACCGATATGCGCTTTCGCTCCAGCCAACTTGTGATCGTTAGCGTGAGGATCAACACACCGACACCGGTAGCCAGGTAGCGGTGGATCATCTCGATCCAGGCCTTGGAGTGCGTGACCGGGCCAGTCGGCATGGCGGTTTGTGCGGCCTCGATGTGCATCTGCGCGCCGACCGGGCTGGCGCTGCCGTAGCAACCAGGCCAATCAGGACAGCCCAGGCCCGAATCGGTGAGCCGCGTGAACGCCCCGAAGATCACCAGGTCAAACGTGAGGAACAAGGTCACCAGCGTCAACACCCGCAAGCGCTGCGCCACCGGCGCATTCTTGTTGTGCACCCACACCCAGGCCAATGGCCCGAGCGCCACGACCAGACCCATGATCATCAGGCGCAGGGCGGGACTCAGGTCGTAGAGGGTTTGCGGATTCATGTTTAAAGCAAACCAATCACTGCCACGCGCGGGATTTCAGGCCAGCATGAGCCGCGGAACCGGCTTTGCCGGGCCGCAGGCGGGTGGCCCCCTCGGGGGGCAGCGCATTACACGAAGTGAAAAGCGTGGGGGCCATATTCACCGGCCTTCTTTATCCCAACTGCTGGAGGCGCGCAGCAGGCGGTCCAGGTCGCGCTTGGCCTTGGCTGCGGCAGCCGCATCCATATCTGCCGGAAAGCGCATCATCCAGTTGCCGATGGGGTCGACGAGGTAGAGGTGGTCTTCGAGGCGCTTGCCTGTTTCGGGCTCCAGCCACTGTGCCAGCGCGGCAGGCGCCACGCGCAGCACCGCCGACGAAGCCAGTGCAGGGAGCAAGGCATCACGCACCGGGACTTCATCCACTATCAGCCAGACGCGATCAAGGCGTTCTTTTTCCTTGCCCAGCGATTCGCGGAGCTGGCGCTGGAAATACAAGTTCTGCTCGCACTTCGCATCGCAGGCGCCACCGGAGACGCTGACCAGCAGCCATTGGTCTTTCAGCGCCGTCAGCGTTCCGGTACGCCCGTCGAGTGCGCGCGTCGCCAGCGGCGGCAAGGGCCGCTGCGGGTCGATGAGTTCGCCAAAGTTGCGGCGGCCTTCAGGCCGGACCACGTAGTAAGTGAAGTAAGACGCGACCACGGGCGAGGCGCAGATCAGCAGCACGGCCAGCATTTTCCAGCGGCCGGAGGCGGTGCTCGGTGCGCGCGTGCTGGATTGGTCGGGCACGGGCATCGCGTGCACCGTCAAGCCCAAGGGCTGGTCTTGCGCGGCCGACGCGGCGGCACGAAGAGGGGAAGAGGCAGGCGTATCGTTTGTCACGGCAGTGGGTCACGGCTTTTTTCGCCGCGCGATGGATTACGTAAATAGATACGAAGAGGCAGGACCAGCTGAAACCAGCCATACAAAATGACCACCAGGGTGCACAAGCCAAACCACTGGAAGGCATAACCGTAATGCTTGTCTACCCCCAGGTTGGGCGCGGCCCATTCACGAAGCAGGCCTTCGCTGGCGGCGCCGGTCTGAAGCAGTGAAGCGTCCAGCAAGGGCAAACCGGTTTCCCCCCGGAAAGCGGGCATGTCGAGATTCTGCCGTATCCGGCCGTTCTCGACACCTGTGAACTCATAGAGCTTGGAGGGCGGCGGGGCAATGCGCCCTTCCACTGTCACGAGGCCTGGCGGCGTTGAGATGTCCGGCAGGCGGGTGCGATCTGCGAAATTGCGCGGCACCCAGCCCCGCTGCACCAGAATGGCCTGAGCACTGCCATCCAGTACCAGGGGCGTGACCACCACAAAGCCGGTTTTGCCGCTCATGGGTCGGTTGTCGAGGTACACGGTATGGTCCGGCCGCCAGCTGCCTTTGAGTGTGGCAGGCCGGTGGATGTCAGCGGTGATGGCCGGGCTGGCGAGCAGCGCGCGCGCATCCAGCGCGGGCAGTTGGCCCTTGGAGTCGATAGCCGCCTGGAGCGCCTCTTTTTGCGCGGCGCGGCGCAACTGCCATTGCCCCAGCGAAAAAGTCGTGCCGGCCACCACCAGTGCGGCTACGGTGAGTACCCAGAAGCGTGGGGAGTGCAAAACGCGTGTCATGAGCCGATAATCCTGTTCATGACTTACCTGATCGCCCTGGCGTTTATCGCCATCTTTGCCAGCTTGGCCGCCGCGCTTTTTTTCATGCTCAAAGGCGGCAAGAACAGCGAAGACACCGAAGAAGCCAGCAAACGCAAAAACAGCAACATGGCGCGCGCGCTGGCGTTCCGTATCGGGTTTTCGGTGTTGCTGTTTGTCTGCATTCTGATTGCGTGGAAGCTCGGTTATATCCAGCCCACCGGCATCCCGGCCGGCAAATAAAAGCCACGCTGAGTGGCGAAATAAATAACAAAGGCCGCATCAAGCGGCCTTTGGTTGAGCGGCTCTCGCCGCGTTGGTTCCGTCTTACAGCCAATAAACCAGGATGTAGAGGCCCAGCCACACCACGTCCACAAAGTGCCAGTACCAGGCGGCGCCTTCAAAACCGAAATGCTTTTCAGGGGTGAAATGGCCTTTGTGCAGGCGAAGGGTGATGAACAGCAGCATCAGCATGCCGACAAATACGTGGAAGCCGTGAAAGCCCGTGAGCAGAAAGAAGGTCGAGCCGTACACGCCGGACGACAGCTTCAGGTTCATCTCGGTATAGGCATGGAAATATTCGTAACCCTGAACGAACAGGAAGACCACGCCGAGTGCGACGGTGGCCCACATGAAGGCAATGGTTCGTGCGCGCTTGCCTTCGATCAGGGCATGGTGGGCGATGGTGATGGTGACGCCCGAGCTCAGTAGCAGTGCCGTATTGACGGTGGGCAAGGAACCCATGATGCTGGCCCAGATGCCGCCGCCTATGGCCAATGGCTTCATGGCCGTGAATGGTTCGATGATGTCGGCGGGCGACGTCGTGGCGCCAGCGACGATAGAAGGCCATGCCGCCTTGAAGTCAGGCCAGAGCAGCGCGTTTTCCAGGCTGCCCAGCGCAGGCAATGAATGTGAGCGAGCCCACCACAGTGCGGTGAAGAAGGCGCCGAAGAACATCACTTCCGAGAAAATGAACCAGCTCATGCTCCAGCGGAACGACAGGTCGATCTTGCGGCCGTACATGCCGCCTTCGCTTTCGGCGATGGACTGGCTGAACCAGCGGAACAGGGTGACCAACCACCACACCATGCCGAAGGCCAACGACCATTTGCCCCAGTCGGCGCCATTGACCCACTGGCCAGCGCCCAAGATGACAAAAAACAGGCCGATAGACGCCATCACCGGATGGCTGGATGGGCTGGGGACGAAGTAGTAGGGGGTTGACCCGTGGGTTGCTGATGACATCGCTCGACTCCTGTTTTTCTCTCGAATTTTCAATAATCTTTTAACTTGCGCCGTGGGATATTTCCGCAAATGCCGCGCTCAGCGCGCCACCATCCACTTTGCCAGCAGCACCAGGACTGCGACAAACACCACCACGGCAATCAGCCCGACCACAATGATGTGGAGGGGATTCAAATTTTTCACGTCTTCTTCGTAGTCGCCGCGCGCACGCAGGCCGACAAAGGACCAGGCCACAGCCTTGACCGTGCGCCAAAAAGAGGGTTTGCGGGGCGTTGCGGCCATGCTCATGCGCCTGCCTGCTTCTCAGCTGGCACGGCGGCCGTCGTTGCCGGCGTGACAGGCGCCGGCGGCGTCTTGCCGCCCACTTCAAAGAAGGTGTAGGACAGGGTGATCGTGCTCACGTCTTTCGACAGTTTCGGGTCGATCACAAAGGCCACTGGCCACTGCTTTTTTTCACCGGGCGCCAAGGTGTACTGGCTAAAGCAGAAGCACTCCAGCTTGTTGAAATGCGCGCCAGCCTGCGCAGGCGCGTAGCTGGGAATGGCCTGGGCGGACATGGTCCGGTCCTGCACATTCTGGAATTCGTACATCACCGTGGTCAATTCGCCGGGATGAACCTGCAGCGTGTTCTGGGCGGGCTTGAAATGCCAGGGGCCACGCGTATTCGCGTCAAACTCCACCGTGATGGTGCGTGTGCGGTCTACCTGCGTATTGGCCGGCAAATTGGGCGTTGCGCCGGGGATCTGGCGGTCACCCAGCGCCAGCACATTGATGCCGGTCATCTCGCAAATCGCCTTGTAGATGGGTACGAGCGCGTAACCAAAGCAAAACATGCCGAGCACGATCACGGCGAGCTTGCCCATCATGTTGAAGTTTTCGCGCTTGAGCCGCATGACGTTGGTACCGCTTTATGCCTGAACTTTGTGCCGGGGTCGGTCAGGCCGGCTCAGTGGGCCAGAAAAATCATCTTGGCCATGAAGCCGGCGAAAAAGACGAGTGCCACCGAAGCGAGGATCAGCGCCAGGCGCAGGTTGCTTTTCTTTTGCTCGGGTGTCATGTGTCGTTACCGGTTCCGGTTGAATCGATGAATTAGCCGATCAGCCAATCACGCGAGTTGCCGAGGCATCCAGCTTGGGCGGCGTTTCAAAGGTGTGGAAAGGTGCGGGGGAAGGAACTTCCCACTCGAGGCCCTCGGCGCCCTTGCCGCCTTCGTCCACCCAGGGGTTCTGCTTGGCGGGTGCGCCCTTGCCGCGCATCGTGGGGACCACGACGAACAGGAAGAAGTACAGCTGGGCAAAACCGAAGAAGAACGCGCCCACGCTGGCCACGGCATTGAAGTCGGCGAACTGCATCGGATAGTCGGCATAACGGCGCGGCATGCCGGCCAGGCCCAGGAAGTGCATCGGGAAGAAAGTCACGTTGAAGGAAATCAGCGACCACCAGAAATGGATCTTGCCGCGGGTTTCGTTGTACATCACGCCCGTCCATTTGGGCGACCAGTAGTAGTAGCCGGCAAAGAGGGCGTAGAGCGAACCGGCCACCAGCACATAGTGGAAGTGAGCCACCACGTAGTAGGTGTCCTGCAGTTGCGTATCAATCGGTGCGACCGAGAGAATCACGCCCGTCAGGCCACCGATGGTGAACACGAAGATGAAGCCCACCGCAAACAGCATGGGGGTCTCAAATGTCATCGAACCCTTCCACATTGTGGCGATCCAGTTGAACACCTTCACGCCCGTGGGCACGGCGATCAGCATGGTGGAGTACATGAAGAACAACTGGCCCGTGACCGGCATGCCGGTGGTGAACATGTGGTGAGCCCACACGACGAAGCTCAGGATGGCGATGGAGCCGGTGGCATACACCATGGAGGCGTAGCCGAACAGGCGCTTGCGCGAGAAAGCGGGGATGATCTGGCTGATGATGCCGAAGGCCGGCAAGATCATGATGTACACCTCGGGGTGGCCGAAGAACCAGAAGATGTGCTGGTACATCACCGGGTCGCCGCCGCCGGCGGGGTTGAAGAAGCTGGTGCCGAAGTGGCGGTCCGTCAGCGTCATGGTGATGGCGCCTGCCAGCACGGGCATCACGGCGATCAGCAGGTAGGCGGTGATCAGCCAGGTCCAGCAGAACATCGGCATTTTCATCAGCGTCATGCCGGGGGCGCGCATGTTGAGGATGGTGACGATGATGTTGATCGAGCCCATGATGGATGAGGCGCCCAGGATGTGCATCGCAAAAATACCAGCGTCCATGGACGGTCCCATCTGCAGCGTGAGCGGCGCATAGAGCGTCCAGCCGGCAGCGGGTGCGCCACCAGGCATGAAGAACGACCCCACCAGCATGGCGCCGGCCGGGATCAACAGCCAGAAGCTGAAGTTGTTCATGCGGGCAAAAGCCATGTCGGCCGCGCCGATCTGCAGCGGGATCATCCAGTTCGCGAAACCCACGAAGGCCGGCATGATGGCGCCGAACACCATGATCAGGCCGTGCATGGTGGTGAGCTGGTTGAAGAGCTCGGGGTTGACCAGTTGCAGGCCGGGCTGGAACAGTTCGGCGCGAATCATCAGGGCCAGCACGCCGCCGAACATCAACATGAAGAAACTGAACAGCAGGTAGAGCGTTCCAATGTCTTTATGGTTGGTCGCGAACACCCAGCGACGCCAGCCCGCCGGGGCATGGTCGTGGTGGTCATCATGCGCGTGGTCGTGATGGTCTAGAACTGCACTCATCTTGGCTTCCTTTGGTGGCTTTGGCCTGTAGCTTTATCTTGGCGGCCGGCGCACATACGGATATGGCGCCGGCGGATTCTGGTCGTGGGCGGATCGGCTTACTTGCGGGCAGCCTGCACTTCGGCGGGCTGGACGATCTGGCCGGTCTGGTTGGACCAGTTGTTCTTGGTGTAGCTGATGACAGCCGCGAGGTCGGTGTCGCTCAATGCCTTCCACGAAGGCATCGCGCCGCCGGCAGCGCCGTTCAGCACAGTCATGATCTGTTTCTTGTGGTCGGCATCCAGCACGATGGCCGAGCCGTCCAGAGGCTTGATGGGGCCGGCGCCCTTGCCGTTGGCCTGGTGGCAGGCAGCGCAGTTGGCGCCGTAAACTTTTTCGCCACGGGCCTTCAGGTCAACCAGCGTCCAGACCTTGGAAGGATCATCCGCTTTGGCGGCAGCTTCCTTGGCCTTGACGGCCACCCAGGCGGTGTAGTCGGCAGCAGAGACGACCTTCACGTGGATGGGCATATAGGCGTGTTCCTTGCCGCAGAGTTCCTGGCACTGGCCGTAGAAGTCGCCTACCTGTTCGGCACGGAACCATGTATCACGCACAAAACCGGGAATCGCATCCTGCTTGATGCCGAAGGCCGGCACCGCAAAGGCGTGGATCACGTCGCTGGCGGTGGTGATGATGCGGATTTTCTTGTTGACGGGTACGACCAGCGGATTGTCGACCTTGAGCAGGTAGTTGTCGGGGGCTTCGCCGGCTTTCGGGCCGCCGTTATTGGACATTTCGCGGTGCGTGTTGTCGAGCGTGGAGACAAAACCGATGCCTTCGCCTTCGCCCTTGATGTAGTCGTAACCCCATTTCCACTGGATGCCGGTGGCCTTGATGGTGACGTCGGCGCTGGTGGTGTCCTTCTGGGCGACCAGCACCTTGGTGGCCGGCAGGGCCATGGCGATCACGATGAGGAAGGGAACGATGGTCCAGGCGATTTCAACGAGGGTGGATTCGTGGAAGTTGGCAGATTTGTGGCCCACCGACTTGCGGTGCTTCAGGATGGAATAGAACATCACCCCGAAAACCGCCACGAAGATCACAAGGCAGATGGCCATCATGAACCAGTGAAGCCACTGTTGCTCTTCGGCAATCTTGGTCATGGCCGGGTGCAGGTTCAGCTGATTGACGGCCGGGCCACCCTTCAGGTCATTGACGGCGTAAGCGGCGGTGCTGACCCAGGCGGCCGCAGATGCCAGAATTGCGCCTGCATGCTGCATGCCAAGCCGTGTCATTTTGCTCATGGTGTTGCTTACGTTCATCGTGATCACTTTTTCTGCTTCAATTACCGACGTTACCGACCAAATTAACCT
>Ga0136846_1236559_pt1 | contig 16148 bp, 9 predicted proteins | sample HopSoiMetagenom2_FD_96841 | JGI IMG/M metagenome (GOLD analysis project Ga0136846, IMG submission 96841) | Grasslands soil microbial communities from Hopland, California, USA - 2 Assembly 2016 (version 4) | ecosystem: Environmental > Terrestrial > Soil > Grasslands | place: USA: Hopland... | reverse complement strand
TTGTATAGGTACCAAAAATGGCAATATTAAGGCTGGGATCATAGTCATACTCTTCACCTGCTGCATCATAGTCACTACCAGTAATGCGAGAGTCCAGGCGACCAACAGTTTTACCTTCTTTTCGCATTAGTTCTTTATTATACCTGCCAACGGAAATACGGAGATTGGTCTCGTCCAGATAATCGGTGGAAAGCCCGGTATAGTTATGCAGTTTATTTATCACCGAGTGCCTTTCTTCAGCCGAAAGCCTGTCTCCTTTCATCAATGCATCATTGTATTCATTGACTGCAAACTGCTGGACTTCCTGCAATAAAGAAGGAAGACTATTATATTTCGGGTCCAGCTTTTTATGATACCATGAGGTGGCTGCATAAGTAGGCAGGAGCAAAGTAAATGGGAGATCATTCCCCCTGTCTGATCTGACTGTTCCAAAATCAAGTATCGCAGAAATAAGAATGATGCCGTTCACATAAAGTCCATGGCGTTCCTGGAGATATCCGGAAAGGGCTGCTGCCCGTGTGGTGCCATAACTTTCGCCGGTGATAAATTTGGGAGAGGACCACCGTTTATACCTGGTTATATAAAGTCGAATAAAATCACCCACAAAGCTGAGATCATTATCAAACCCGGTGAATTCTGCCTGTAGCGTTTTACCGGCAGGCCTGGTGTAGCCGGTCATCATTGGATCAATAAATACAATATCAGCTTTATCAAGCCAGGTATTTGGATTATCTGCGTACTTATAGGGAGGAGGCAGTGTATTCCCTTCATCGGTCATCTGTACGATCTTTGGTCCTAGCGCACCCATGTGCAACCATACGGAAGCTGAGCCCGGACCACCATTAAATGAAAAAAGAATGGGACGTTTGGCAGGATCTGGTTCACCATCTTTTGTATAGGCTATAAAGAAAAGATTAGCTTTTAAGGTATCCTTTTCATCCTTCATTTCCATGTAGCCGGTAGTGGCCGTATAATTGAATACCTCAGTTCCCAGCTTCATTTGATGGCGTGTAACCGAAATATTTTTACTTACCCAGTCCTTGTCCTTATCCTGGGCTATTACCGTGCAGCAAAAAAACAGAAGAAGGAGAGTAAAATTTAAAATCCTCATGCGTTTTGGTTGAGTAATGAATGTAGCAAGAACAGGGTAAATTAGGAAATAATATTGAGCAGGGAATTCAAACTTGATAAGTGTGAAAGATTGCGGTACAGACGTGTTGGTATCCCTTTTGTTTGTTATCGCCTCTTTGGCAGCTTGCCTAAAATCAACTAATTTCAGATAAACCTGAGTTTTGTATGCGTATACTGGAAATTAAAGTGCTGAGAGGGCCTAATTACTGGAGTGTTCGTCGCCCCAAACTTATCCAGATGAAGCTGGACCTGGAGGAACTGGAGCAAAAGCCTTCCAATCAGATACCAGGTTTCCGGGATCGGCTTGAAAAACTTCTTCCCAGTTTACAGGAACATCGTTGCAGTGAGGGTGTGCCCGGTGGGTTTTTTCAACGTGTAGAATCTGGTACGTGGATGGGACATGTGATTGAACATGTGGCGCTGGAGATCCAAACACTTGCGGGCATGGATTGCGGGTTTGGCAGAACAAGAGGCACCGGTGAAAAGGATGGCATTTATCATGTGGTTTTTGATTATATGGAAGAAGATGCCGGCGTTTATGCAGCCAAAGCAGCAGTCCGCATTGTGCAGGCACTGATAGATGGCCAGGATTACAATATGGAAGAAGATATCCAGGAAATGCGTGAGATCAGGGAAGACACCAGGCTAGGGCCTTCAACCGGTTGTATTGTTGATGAAGCTGCCAAACGGGGCATTCCTTTTATCCGGCTAAATAAACAAAGCCTTGTACAGTTAGGATATGGCGTGAATCAGAAAAGAGTGCGCGCCACTATTGCTTCCACTACTTCCAATATTGCAGTTGATATAGCCTGCAATAAGGAGGAAACTAAAATGTTACTGGAAGCAGCAGAGATCCCTGTACCAAAGGGAACTGTAATCCGAACTGAGGATGGATTGCGCGAGGCCATAGAAAAATTTGGGTATCCTCTTGTCATAAAACCCATTGATGGCAACCACGGTAAAGGAAATACTACCAATATAACTTCCTGGGACCAGGCATTGCGTGCATTTGAGGCGGCACAGGGGTTTAGTCGCAGTGTAATTATTGAACGCTATATACTCGGAGTAGATTTCCGATGTCTGGTGATCGATTATAAATTCATTTGTGCTGCATTGCGTACACCCGCTTCTGTGATTGGGGATGGCCTTCACAACATTCAATGGCTGGTAGATGAAACCAATAAAGATCCGCGCCGTGGATATGGGCATGAAAAAGTGCTGACCCAGATCACCATTGATCAGTTCACTCAGAAAATGCTGGATGAAAAAGGGTATACGATGGATAGCGTGCCTCCAAAAGGTGAACTCGTATTATTAAAACCTACTGCCAACCTTTCCACGGGTGGAACCTCCACTGATGTAACTGATGAGGTGCACCCTGCAAATATTTTCATGTGCGAACGCATTGCACGCATAATCGGTTTGGATATCTGCGGTATTGATATCATGACGCCCGATCTCCGAACACCAGTTTCTGAAAACGGTGGAGCAATACTGGAAGTTAATGCGGCCCCGGGATTCAGAATGCATATTGAGCCTGCAGTAGGAATAGCAAGAAATGTGGCAGAGCCGGTGGTTGACATGTTGTTTCCACGCGGAAGTATTGGACGTATTCCCATTATTGCCATTACAGGGACGAACGGCAAAACAACAACCACCCGGTTAACAGCACATATCGCCAAATCAGCCGGTAAGAAGGTTGGTTATACTACAAGTGATGGTGTTTATATCCAGAATCAGATGATGATGAAGGGTGATTGCACCGGACCGATAAGTTCAGCCTTTGTTTTAAAGGATCCTACAGTAGATTTTGCCGTTCTGGAATGTGCACGCGGAGGGATATTGAAAGCAGGCCTTGCTTTCCAGCATTGTGATGTAGCCATTGTTACCAACGTAGCTGCAGATCATATGGGACTTGCCGGTATCAATACGGTAGAACAGATGGCTAAAGTAAAAGCTGTAGTTCCCGAAACTGTTTTCCCTCATGGCTATGCCATCCTGAATGCTGATGATGATCTGGTATATAAAATGAAAGAAGGGCTGAATTGTAACGTGGCACTTTTCAGCATGGATGAAAATAATCCAAGGATCAAACGGCATTGTGCCCGGGGCGGTCTTGCCACAGTTTATGAAAACGGATATGTAAGTATCATGAAGGGTAACTGGAAGATACGCGTGATGGCAGTTAAAGATATCCCGATCACATTTGAAGGAAAGGCTACTCATAATATCCAGAATTGCCTGCCTTCTGTGCTGGCTACTTATTTATTCAGGGATATTACTATTGAAGATATCCGGTCCGCACTGACTTCCTTTATGCCATCTTCAGTACAAACTCCAGGAAGACTGAATTTCTTTCACTTCAGGAACTTTACCATGGTGGCGGACTTTGCGCATAATCCGCATGGTTTACAGTTGCTCTGTGATTTTATTGGTCGGCTGGATTACCCTTCCCGCATTGGAGTAATTTCAGGCACCGGTGACCGGCGCGATGAGGATATCAGGGCACTGGGAGAAATATCTGCCCGGTGTTTTGATGAGATCATTATCCGGTGCGACAAGAACCTGCGTGGCCGTACAGCGGATGAGATCATCAATTTATTAAAAGAAGGGATTGAAAATGTGAATGCTTCGCTGCCTGTACTCGTCATCCCGGATGAGAATGAGGCGCTGGAATATATATATGCCAATTACCGTCAGGGGGCGCTTTATACTGTTATGTGTGATGTGGTAGCAGGGGCGCTGGATAAGATCAAAGAGTTGAAGGATAGGGAAGAAAAAGAGCAGTCCGCACAATCTGCCATCAGCCTTTAATTTTTAACGGATTAGAACTAAAAAGGAAGCAAAAACCATTTGGGTGAAACCGCGGTAAACCCTATTTTTGCACTCCCAATTCCGAACAGGAGTTGGAGTGGAATTGACCCATGGTGTAATGGTAACACTACTGATTTTGGTTCAGTCATTTATGGTTCGAATCCATATGGGTCAACAGGCAAAAATGCAAATTATTGGATAACAGTAATTTGCATTTTAATTTTAGAACCCTGGCCTTCCTATTTACCCCTCTTCCCTATCAAATCTTGTGTTGGATCACTATTTCTATCCTTTAAAGTATAATTGATTTGGCTGGCTGTGTATCTGCAAAGAGTTTTTGTATCTTTTTCTGATTTTTAACCACCATTAACCGCCATGTCAAGTACAAAATTTATTTATCCAGCAACTCCACGGAATGTGCCATCACATATAACTGAACCAGGTACAGCATTTAAAAAGGAAGTTGCCGGAACAATGGGATCGATCATCTTTTTTTTCATTGTTTATATCCTTCTCTTTTTATTATCTATCGCATTGATCGCCGGATGTGTATACGGAGGCTTCCTGATCATTATTACCATACCAAGAATGATCACGATCCTTATAGGAGCTGGCCTGATTGGCCTGGGGATCATGGTATTCGTATTCCTGGTCAAATTCATGTTTGCGGTTTCAAAGTTTGACAATTCAGGAAGTATTGAGATAACAGAAAAAGACCAGCCAAAACTATTTGCATTTATCCGGCAGCTAACTAAAGACACACATACTCCGTTTCCTAAAAAGATATACTTATCACCTGAAGTAAATGCCTGTGTATTTTACAATTCGAGTTTCTGGAGTATGTTCTTTCCGGTCCGTAAAAATTTACAGATAGGCCTTGGCCTGGTCAATATCCTCAGTGTAAGTGAATTCAAAGCAGTTATGGCCCATGAATTTGGACATTTCTCACAAAGGAGCATGAAGCTTGGCAGCTTTGTGTACAATGTGAACAAGGTTATTTTCAATATGCTGTTCGATAATAATTCCTATCAAAACATGCTGCAGGGATTTGCAAATGTTCATGGCACGTTTGCTTTCTTTGCCATGGTTACTGCACGGATTGCAGAAGGCATTCAATGGGTGTTACGAAAAGTATATGGCGTAATAAATAAAAGCTATATGCGGTTATCCCGTGAAATGGAATTCCATGCAGATGCAGTAGCTGCAAGTGTCAGCGGAAGTGAAAGCCTTGTTACCGCTTTAAGAAAATTAGAGATCGGCAATAGTGGCTATAATATCACCCTTCAGAAATGCAATGAACTGCTTAAAGAGAAAAAGATAAGTGAAAATGTTTACCAAAACCAGCGCATCATTGTAAAGCAAATAGCGAACGAATACAAACTCGACATCAAAAATGAAATGCCGGTAATTACAAGGTCATTCATTGATAATAATAACTTTTCGAGGATCAATTACAAAGATCAATGGGCATCTCACCCATCTACGGATGACCGGCAACATCACCTGGATAATCTTGACGTCAAGGCTGAAATTATCGACGATACATCCTGGGTATTATTTGATAATTCTACACAAATCCAGGCAGATATGACCCGCAAAATATATGAACGGGTTAAAGAAAAACAAACAACGACTATCAACGAAAAGGAATTTGAAGACCAGTATTCTGCCGATATTCAACGATACGTTTTACCTGATGCATACAATGGATATTTCAGTGGCCGCCAGATAAGTATTTTGGAAAAAGACCAGTTGGAAACAAATGGGGAAGCTTCTTCAAAGACCTTCTCAGAATTATTTTCACCAGAAAATGCTACACGATTTAAAAAAATACAGGCGCTGGAAACAGATATCGAAATCCTGAAGGCAATTGCAAACAGGAACATCACTACCAAGACGTTTGACCTTGATGGTAAAAAGCATAGCTGGAAGCAGGCAGCTGAACTGGCTGAGAAACTTGAAGGAGAAAAAACAGCAGATCGTGACAAGCTAAATGAGACAGATAAGACTGCCATTCATTTTTTCCTTGCCAATGCAAAAAAAATTGGAAGGGAAGACGAATTGAAAAACATGTACCAGGAATACTTCTCCCAACGTAAGGAAGCAGACGAGTATCTGGGGGAGATCAATATAATGCTTAGCGGACTGTCCCCCATTTATAGTGGACAAACGATCCCCATTCATGAGATCAATACAATGATTGGTACATTAAAGAATTCTCATGAAATAAGATTTAAAGGCTGGCTGAAGAAATGGCGCAAGCTTGACTTTATTCCGGATAGTCATCCGCTTGCCCAAAAAATTGATAATTATCTAAGCAAAGAATATGCTTATTTCGGCGGCAGAATCTTTCTGGAAACAGAACTTGCGGACCTGGATTCCATATGCCGTGAAAGCTGGGACCAGATCACCAATTTCCTTTTTGACAGGTTTAAGAGAATCCTTCAGACCCAATTAGAATTTTCCAAAAATTAAGTAGAATCACTCTGATACATTGAATTAAAAAGGTCCGGCCTCAATTGTGAGGCCGGACCTTTTTAATTATGTTATAATATTATTTTGTTACCGTTATCGTCTGTCGTTTTTGAGCTTTCCGGGGCTTGCCATTTGTACCCATTAAAGGTTCCATTTTGGGTGCAGATAAAGTGATCCGTTCTTTTATTTGCTGCTCAAGAAATGTATTGGAAGGATCGCTGGCAACATTGGTAGCCCTTACCTGCCCGTCCACATCAATTTCATACTCGAGTAAAATATTATAGGTCCCGTCCTTTATCTTTTTATTTGGCAATACTTCAGTGCGAAGTGAAGTGGTCAACTCATCAATAAATTCCTTCCAGGATTTATTATTCACTTTGGGAGCCGTTGCAGGGTCTTTGAGTGCTGTTGAAGTATCAGGTACTATGGGAAGACCATTTGTACCAAGATCCGGAGTTGCCGCATCAACAAGGACAGCTTTAGGTTGTTCAACAGGTTTTTTTGTGCTGGTATCTATCTTGGTGCTAAGATCATCATCCTTCCGGATCACTGTTCCGGAATCCATTTTCAGTTTCCCGCCATACAACAGGTCCTTCAGCTTCGTCTGGGAATTTGCTGATACCGATACAAACAGTATCACCAGTAAAATAACTGCTTTCATATGCTAATAAAATTAATTATAAGAGGAGATCCGTCCAGTGATGAATCGCTATTTACCAAGCAAAAGTTGTTCCTGAAACAGGTCCGTCCTTCTGCAAGTTAGGGCCAAAGATGTTAGTATAATCATAATCCTCCCCTATTTTGTTGACCAGCAGGGAAGAGCAGAAAGCTCTTCAAAATCAGTAACATTCAACCTCAGAGAGAGCCACCTGGGATCCGGAATGTTTAAAACTTAACCTGATTCCCCTTGACTGGACCTTATCAAAAAAGATGGTATTTACCGTATTTCCAGACAGCGGAGCTGATTTTTCTGCGGCGAGTTTTACTGGCAGCCACTGGGATCCATTATTATAAAGGACAGATGCGGAATCAGGAATGCCAAACGTTTTATTATCTGCCATGAGATAAAATCTAACCATGGAAACGGCCTGTGGTTTGCCAAAATCAAGGGCATACCAGTCCGTTGAGGAGCTGGAGCCTTCAGTTGTCCATCGGTTAGTGATCTCAGAAAAAAACCATTTCCTGCCATCTATTGCCTGGAATAAAGAAGTATCTGGTGAAGAATTTATCGAAGCAGAAGGTACAGGATAACCTGTACGAGTGATATTCAAAGCATAATTTGGATTCTGTGGTAAGGAAATGATATGAAAAGTGGGGCCAAGATTTACCTGGTATTTTCCATTTACCTGCTGAACATCGGTTGGACTTCTGTCCACTAAAACTGAGATGCCTTTCCCCATATTATATTTGGTTCCATCCCGATCATATACTACTGTTATCCTGTGGCCGTGATAATTCAGATTACTCAATGCAAAATAACTGATGGTGCTATCTACCAGTGGATTTATAGTGAGCGTATCACTTAAGGAAGGCCTGATACCGCAAAGTCCTGTGATAATAAGATTATTAAAGGAAGAGTGATTATAATGATTGCTCCAGTAATAATGGACAATGGGTCCACCCAGGTCAGGATTATAATTTTCTACCAGGTTAATATTAGAATCTGACAGATAATGCTGACCAGCGAATTGCCTCAACAGTTTAAGGTAATCACTGTTGCTTACGCTGTTTTGCTTATAATCATTCAAGAGGTTTGCCATTCCGGTTAATACCTGGCTGGTTTGATAAGGCCAGCTTGGGCCATTCCACTGGCTTCCCCTGGACCCCTCAAAAAATACATATTGATGAAAATAGTATTGGTAAGAAGGCTCATTGGTACGCAATCCATATTTGCCAAGCAGTTGACTGGTGTCCAATACATGGCTCCATGCTGAATTAAATTTTGGTTCATCAGACGGCAAATCAAAATACCAGGGTACCATTCCTGCCAGTTCACGCCCACGTATAAAATCCCAGTTGTGAACATATTTGTTATTTACTTTAAAGCGATCTGCGAAATGCCGCAGCGAATCACTCCATAGATTGCTCTCTATGTTATATTTCAAATCATTTGCCCGTTCCTGGTATTCTTTTGCAGTTGCATAATCATTTTTCAGCAATGCAATTTTAGCTATGGCCATTGCATTACCATACATATAGCTGTTGATAGTTGGGCGAAATGCATCACCACCTTCAAATCCATCCTTTCCTCCGGAAGCGTCAATGGATGCGATGGTATATTCAGTTGCATCAGGCATAGCAGGGATATAATACAATTGCCGGGTGGAATCAAAATGATCTGCCCATTTATTATAAACCATTTTCATACTGTCCAGCTGACGAAGAATAAACGAGGTATCGCCATTCACCAGGAACCGGGCATAGGCCGCATCAGCAATACTTTCACTATAACGACGGTCATTACCTCCCTGCTGAAAAAGATAATTAATGTAACCATCCATGTATCGGTTATCCTTTAGCCATCTTCCCTCATAAATATGATGCATGGAGGCAGCATTGATGGTACAGTAAGGGTCTCTGTCCCAACCCACATGATTGATGAATTCTGTAATTACAAATTCATTCAGTCCTACATTCCGGATATGCGCTTTGTACATTTTCCATCGATAGTAGAATACCTGTTCCAGTTTTTTATCAGAACATTCAAAGAAAGGGGTATTGTCCATGAACCATTTGGCATCTTCACCATAATACCGTTTGGCAAATTGGCCAATATCGATAACGGGTTTTCTTGATTCTGTGTTGGAACAGGCGGAAAGAATGAGCAGAGGTATCCACTGCAGGAAGAGTCTAAGTCTGGTGGCGAGCATTGGATCAGGTTTGTATCAAAGGTAGCTATTGAAAGAATTGATGATTAGAATTCATTTGTTAACGCAAAAATGGGCTTTCGATACATCCATTGCCCGCCGGTAAAGTCAGGAAATTCAACTGTATCATTTCCGAGTTCAATTGACTTTTCACTTAACGGTGTAATGGCACTCCAGGCGGCCGCATCATACACATCCAGTGGTGTGGCTATCTTACGTTTAATAGATTCGATGAAAGAATGAATGACAAAAAAGTCCATGCCTCCATGACCTGCGCCTTCAGTTTCTTTGCTCCACCTTGCCCAAAGAGGATGATCATATTTCTCCAGCCAACTGGTGGCAGTATCCCATGCATGAGGCTTTGCTGCTTTTCCTTCCAGGTAAAGGCCGTTATTAACATCCATCCATAAACCCTCAGTTCCCTGCACGCGGAAACCTAATGAATAAGGCCTGGGCAGATCTGTATCATGCTGCAACAGGATGGTTTCACCATTGAAACAGTTAATGGAAGTGGTGACTACATCTCCCAGTTTGAATTTGACGGATGCATTAGGATGTTTCTCTCCACCCTGCTTTACAATGTGGTTGTGCAATCCCCTTGCTTTGGAAGAAAATGAGCATAAGGAAAGAAAACGATTCCCCCGGTTAATATTGATGTAATTAGCGATTGGACCGATCCCATGTGTTGCATAGAGGTCACCATTACGATAAACAGAGTGATTAGTTCTCCACCTGGCTTCCGAAAATCCTTTTTCTCCAAATTCAACTCCATGACCATACGGGTTCACACCATCATTGAATTTTACTTCACGCAGATCATGCTGGTAACCGCCCTGCAAATGGATCAGCTCTCCAAAAAGACCCTGGCGAACCATATTCAATACCGCCATTACATCACGACGGTAACATACATTCTCAAGCATCATCACATGACCATTGTAATTTTCGGCGGCCTTCACTACATCCCAATGATCTTCGAGTGTTATTCCCAATATCACTTCTGTTCCCACATATTTGATACCTGCTTCCAGTGCACCGATCACCATTGGCTTGTGCCATTCCCATGGTGTGGCAATGATCACTGCATCCAGGCCCTTGATCTCCAGCAATTTTTTCCAGGCATAAACATCTCCTGTTATAACCTGTGGCATTTTCTGACCTGCTTTAGTGATCATTCCTTTTGCAGAAACCAGCATTCGCTCATCGATATCACAGATGGCTACCAGTTCCACATCTGCTCTGCGTAATAGCAGATCAAGGTGATTTTGGCCACGCAGGCCGGTACCGATCAGTCCTACTTTAATCTTTGGATCAGCTACTAATGCCTGCACGTGTTCAGAAAAGGCAATTGAAGCGGCAGCAAGGCTCGCATTTCTGATAAATTCTTTTCTACGCATATAGTCTTATAGATGAAAGGGAAGATACAACCTCTTTTGATATCATTCATTATTGCTCCGCAAGCATGGGATTAGAAAGAAATTCCCTGTCGGTAAGTGTCTTCAGAAAGGCAAGAATTGAAGCTTTCTCTTCTTCGGTCATAGGGAAACCGTGCCTGCTATTTTGTTCCAGCAGCGGATCAAGATTTAAAGTGTGCTGTACATTAAACCGGTAATGATCTATTGCCTGCCCGAGATCATAAAAACGGCCATCATGCATATACGGGCCTGTGAATTCAATATTCCGCAGACTGGGTACCTTGAACTTGTACGCATCTGTAGAATCAAGAGTGATCATAAATCTTCCCCGGTCATCATTCAGTCCCGGGGCAAGTCCATTATTCCTAAAACTGCCATCTGTAAAGAGAGGTTCTTTATGGCAGCTCGAGCAATTCCTTTTGAACAATAAATATCCATTCTGCTCTTCGGGTGTAAATACTGCTCCCTCCTTTCTCATTACTTTATCATATTTACTATTACTGCTAATGCACATCAGCATGAATTGTGATAATGCTTTCAACAGGTTGGCTGAATTGATCTCCGGCTTGCCAAATACCTTCCTGAATAATTCAGGATACTCCGGATGCTGTTTCAGTTTTTCTATGACCACTGATAATTTTTCATCCATTTCTGCATGAGTAGTAATGGGGACCAGTGGCTGCAGATCAAGATGGAATACGCCTCCATCCCAGAAAAAAGCCTTTGACCAGGCCAGGTTCATGATCGGTGGTGAGTTGCGTGTGCCCAACCGGTCTTCAATGCCATGGCTTATATCGTGTCCGTGATGCGTAAAAGCAAAGAATTGAATATGACAACTGCCGCAGGAAATGGTATTGTCACGCGAGAGCCGTGGTTCATAAAATAATTTTCGACCCAGTTCAAACCCATCTTTTGTAACTGCATTGGATTTAAAATCATATACAGGTTCAGGAAAGTTCTTTGGCTTTTTAAATCCTTCAAACCGGTTGACCTGCCAGCCAAGCAAACCAATGAACCCTCCTATAAATATCCAGTATCTGCGGTTCATTCTACCTGTTTTCAGTATGGTGGTGAAAAAACATATTGCAGTAATTGTTAGCAATGTTCACACTAAAAGCACTGAACATTACCGATGGATGCTCACTGATCTGAATGGAAGTTTTTCCTTCAAATATTTTCAATATATCCGCTCCCACATAAGTGGTTGACTGGCTCCCTTGGCGGACGATTATTCTTCCCTGTTCAGGCAGATCAATCGCAACCTGTTTTAAGTTATTGATGGTAGGAGCAGAATATCCTCCAAATCCCCCAATATGGTAACGGAATTTCCGTTGACCTGTTGGATCCACAGGTGCCTTTGGAGAATTCCCTTCCATCTTAAAAAAGATATATCCGCTGTTCCAGCCCCAGTACATCCCATTGTCCATTGAATTAGCCGGATCAAGTATTCCTTTTCGTTTTCCGACAGGCATTGTATTCCGAAGGCTATCGACTCCTACCATAAAATAAAGGCGATCATATTCTCCTTCCGGCACATTTACCCTGACCTTCCCTGATTGCGGACTGCTTTCATTGATCAGGAAATAGCTGCTATCCTGTTGCACAACAAACTCCTTTCCGTTACTATTCCTGAGCCTGATATTGCTGATAAAATACTGAAGCGTTGATAGCGTAAAGGACTCTCCTGAGCTATTGGAATATTGTCCTGTATTCAATTGAAGGGGCTGGTTACCAGCCTGGTTGATAAACTGTATATAGAGCGGTACCAATTTTTCAGCCGCTTCATTTTCAGGCTTGTTCAGGCCATATAGAAGTACTGTTGAGACTGAGATCAATGATAAAAGCAGCTTGCGTTTCATAGCAGTATAATTCACCAGACGCCCTTTCCGCCCTACAGGTTGTCCGGTTCCGGGTACTAATATATATAATAGCCGGGAAGGCTCCTACCGTCTTATTAGACTCTCAGTCTCTCTACAGGAGAAAATCTTCCTCGCTCTCAACTCCCGGTTTAGAAGGTAATAAAGCTTCGTACTTTTGAAACGGCTCCAGATTGGTACTGTTATTGCTCACTGCACGCAAATTTTACTACCATAAAACCTAAAAAATGAAACCAATTTTGTTACTGCTTCTTCTAATGCTGGCCGGGAATCTGGCATTCTCTCAAAACTGTAATTTCTATTATCTGCAAGATGGCAAAGTTGCCGAGATCACTTTCTATACGAAGAAAGGAGAGGAAAGCGGCAAAGGCATTTACACCGTGACGGCTGCTTCTAAAAGCGGAAACGGAGCAAACTCCACTGTAAGGAGTGAAATATTCAACAAAAAAGGTAAATCCATTGCAAAGGGAACCAATAATATCAAATGCGATAACGGGGTATTTATGGTTGACCTCAAGGCTTTTATTTCTCCTGAACAGCAGGAACAGATCAAGGCAGATGCAAAGGCAGCAGATGTCTATCTTTCTTATCCGTCAAACATGAAGGCGGGCGATGCATTACCAGACGGTAATATGGATCTCGATATTCAACAGGATAATGGCATGAAAACACATGTGGATGTAAAGATCACTGACCGGAAAGTAGAAGGACAGGAATCTATTACCACACCTGCCGGTACCTGGAATTGCTTTAAGATCACTTACCATTCCGCCATTAAAGTTGCGTTAATGGGAATTGGTATTCCTATCAAGGCAGATATTACTGAATGGTTCGCTCCGAATTTTGGAGTGGTGAAAACCGAATCCTCCAAAGGATCAACTACATTACTGACCAAATTCCAATAATAATCCCGGATCTGATCCTGGAATTGTATTAAAAAGGTGTGAGGATCACTCACACCTTTTTAATTTAACTGATCAGTGCCAGGAAATCATCCTTCTTCCTTCTTGCCACATCAATTGTTTCTCCCGTTTGCATCACCACCTGGCCACCATCACCACGAATATATTTCTGAATATAATTGAGATTGATCAAATGAGAATGGTGCACCCTGAAAAACCGGTAAGGGACCAACATTTCCTCAAAATCCTTTAATAACCTGGTCACCAAAATTGTCTTGCCATTTGAAAGATATATCTTGGAATAATTGGCACTTGACTCTATATGTACAATATTCTTTATCACCAGGAATTCCAACCCATCTGATGTGGGGATGGCAATACTTGCCTCCTGGTTTTTATTTTCCGATAAGGTTTGTCGAAGTACATTTAGTCTTTCCCCTGTAGTTGCCTGCCGGTTTTTCAACAACCTGTTCACTGCATTTTGTAATTCATTTATTGCAATAGGTTTTGTGAGGTAGTCAAAAGCGCTGATCCGGATGGCATCTACCGCGTAATGGTCATATGCGGTTGTAAAAATGATATCAAAATCATATTCGTCCAATTCATCGAGCATCCGGAATCCGTTCATCCTCGGCATCTCTATATCCAGAAAAATAAGATCAGGTTTATGTTCTTTGATCAGCAATAGCGCCTCTTCAGGCTGAAGAGCTGTGGCCACTACCTTCACATCAGGACAAAACTCTTCCAGTTTATGTTGCAGGTTTTGGAGGCTGCTTAATTCATCATCGACCAAAATCGATCGTAAACTATCCATATCAGGCCTTTTTAATATCTATAATTTTAATTCGCCCTGATCCGTATTTCCACCCGGGTGCCGGAGGCTATTCCGTTCCTGTCAAACAGATCTGTGATCACAGCATGACCATTGATCCTCTGTGTCTGATTATACATAACGATCCTGTCTTCGCTGATCTTCAAACCCACGCTCTTATGATGAGGCTTATTATACCTGCGATATTCACTGGATTTTTCCCTGCCAATACCATTATCTTCTATTATATATTTAATGTGGTCTCCTTCCAGCAATATACTAACTGCAAAATAGAGATCATCCCTGTTACTGTTGGCCAATCCATGTACAACTGCATTTTCCACATAGGGCTGTATTAATAAAGAAGGTACCCGGTAATCTCCATGCAGCAGGGAGGGCTCAACCTGGACTTTGTATGTGAATTTATTGTTGAACCGCAATTGTTCCAGATCTATATATAATTGTAAAGCTTCCATATCTCTCGACAATGGCACCAGTTCATTCATGCTACTGTCAAGGATATTGCGGATCAGCCGGGAGAATTTATTGAGATAATCACTTGCCTGCCTTTTCTCATTCTGCATGATAAAATTCTCAATGCTGTTCAGGGAATTGAAAATAAAATGCGGGTTCATTTGCGCCCTCAATGCCTGCATTTGTGTTTCCGCGATCTTTTGCTTAAAGGCAGCTTCTTTCTTTATCACATTGATCCGTCTCCAGATGATAAATAGTGCCAGTGCGGCAATTACCAGGATCGATAATAATTTAAACCAACTGGTCTGGTACCAATATGGGAGAACAGTAAGGTAAATAGTATCAGTTGCTGAAAAACTTCCACTCAGGGTATTACTGCCTCTGACCTCCAGTTCATACCGGCCTGCAGGAAGATTATAAAATACAAGATGTCCATCTTCAGTTTCCTGCCATTCCTTATTTCCCGGCAACAATCGATAATAATAACGATTATTCGAAAGAAGATCGTAATTGATGACCGCAAAATCAACGGTGATATTCTGCATACCAGGTTTCATGACCATCTGCGTATTGCCTGGAGCCGAATGTGTGAATGGCGTAAACACTCCATTCACAGAAGCCTCCAATATCTTAATTCCCGGAACATTCCGGTATTTCAATAATCTATCAGGGTAAAACCTGGTAATGGCATTTGCTCCCCCGCCGTATACCGCTCCATCTGAAGTGCTGGCAAATGTGCTTTCGTCATTCCAGGGAAGGCCAAGATTATATCCAAAACTAACGAGCTTATTTATATCCCGCAGCCAGCACCAATAGCCGGTGGTTAAACTGTTGAACCATAAATTCTGCTTATTATCTGTACAGAGACGTAATACTAACCCGACATCCGGATTATCTGTAAATACTTTTACGATCTTTCCATTTCCAGGATCAAAGGCCACTGCTCCCATATTGGTACCTATCCATACCCAGCCACTGCTATCCTCTGTCATTCCCATAAGAGAAGTTGAAAGGAGATTAAGACTGTCCATTTTCGAATTAATTACCTTTTTGAATTCATCTTTTGTCCTGTCATAGCTAAATAAGCCTCCCTCTGTTGCAGCAAACAGGATCCCTCTGCTGGTTCGCAGAAGGTAATTCATCCTGGTTTCAGGCGCATCGCTCCTTCCCGTATTGAGTGTGTATCTGCGAGTAAAGATTTTCTTTACCGGATTGAATACAAAGACGCCATTTGTAAATGAACGCACCCACCAGGCAGTATCACTTTCCGGAACTATTGTCCTCAGCCGCGGTGGTATTTCCAGATCTGTGTAATAAAGCTTCGTTGAATAATTCGAAAGATCCATCACTACCATACCTGATTCAGTTGAAATGAACATTTC
>Ga0136846_1227309_pt1 | contig 16151 bp, 8 predicted proteins | sample HopSoiMetagenom2_FD_96841 | JGI IMG/M metagenome (GOLD analysis project Ga0136846, IMG submission 96841) | Grasslands soil microbial communities from Hopland, California, USA - 2 Assembly 2016 (version 4) | ecosystem: Environmental > Terrestrial > Soil > Grasslands | place: USA: Hopland... | reverse complement strand
GCGTTGACGAAGCCCTTGATGGCGACGCGCCAATAGTCGACCGACATCTGGAATCCCGGGATGAAGTCCGGCTGCCAGACAATACCCACTTCCGTGGTCTGCGACTTTTCAGGCTTGAGCAAGGTGTTGCCCTGGTTGACCTGCAAGTTGTTCTGGCCGGTCTGGCCGGTGATCCGGTTGGTGAACCCGACATTCAGGCCCGTGATCGGCGCAAACAGTTCCGACAGGTTGGGCGCGCGAATATCGCGGGACTGCAGGGCGCGAAGGCGGATGCCCGGAATGGGCGTGTCCCATGTCAGGCCCACCTTCCAGGTGTTGGCGTCGCCGGCGGTGCTGTAGCGCGCATGGCGGCCGCCGAGATCGAGATCCACCTTGCCCCAGAAGGAATCGTTCAGCAGCGGAACGCCCACCTCCAGAAATACCTCGTTCACATGATAGGTGCCCCGCCCATTGTGATAGTTGCCGGCGCTATAGGCGCCAAGGCTTCCCACAGCGGAAAGACCGCAATCCACAAAGGGGTCGATGCAAGGTTCGTTGACGGTTGCAGGCGTGGAGGCGCTGATGCCGGCGCCATAGGGGTCGCCGCGCTGGCTGTAATGTTCTTCGCGATATTCGTAGCCGGCAGCGACTGCGACCGGGCCGGCCCAATCGTCAATGGGAGAACCGTTGACGCTGAAGCTGAACGCTTCCTGGCGCACCGTCTCCACCGCGGTGGGCCCGATGGTGGTGCCGCCAGGCCCGTTCTGGTTGGCAATATAGGCGAATTGACCAGCCGACACGTTGCCGCCGAATGGATTGATGGGCACGCAGCCATAAGCCTGGGCGGCGGCATTGCGGCACACGATCTGGCCGGCGCTGTTCACGACGGCATCCATGGCCTGGTTGAACCGGGACAGGTTGTTGTTGGTGACGACCTTGGTTGCCGTCGATGCGGCAAAGTCGGGCGGGGCATTCGACAGGATCATGTTCTGGATGTGCAGGCCGCTGCCCGATTCGCCGTGCTGGAAATAGGAGTCCCAGCCGAATTCCTTGCCGAACAGATCGAACTTGCCGTCGCCGCCCACCACATAACGGCGCGTGGTGCGCATGAAAAAGACCTGCTGATCCCACGGGATGTTCTCCCAGTTGCTGCCAAAGGACAGATTCCCGCTGGGATTGGCCGTCGTGCAAGCCGCGGCGTTCGCGTACAGGCCAGTCTGCAACAAATAGGCGTTGTCGCATTTGAGGTTGATAGACTTGTTGTTGCCACCGCCCGCGGGCGTGTTCTGCGTGCGCGCGGCACCATAGTTGAGCGTGGCGTAAATTTCGGTATTCGGGCCCAGGTCATAAGACACACGCGCATAGATATCGCCACGCGTCAGCGGCGAACGCACTCCTGAAATGAAGTTGCGATTGCTCTGGTCGCCGGGGCTGGACGGCGTGCCCAGACAGGCCCCACCGTTTCCTGACGGCACCGAACCTTGCAGAGCGCCTGCGGCATTGACAAAACAGTTGCCCGCCAGCGCGAATTTGGATGGCTTTCCTTGCGCATCGAAATAGGTGTAGGCCTGGGGACCGCTGGTGATCATGCCATAATTGTGACCACCCGTGCCCTGAACCAGGGGCGCATAGAAAAGCCGCGGTTGGCCTGCCGGCGCCTTGCCCACACCCCAATCGACCGTGCCCGACAAGCGCGACAGGGGCAGTCCACCAATGTTCTGCGGCAGGGCGCCAAAACTCTGGGTGATCGGGTAGCGGGGCAAAAGGCCATCGCTGTAGGAATATTCGCCGGCGGCTTCGAAAGGGCCGCGGCCTCCCGCAAAACTGGTGCCTGCGGCGGCCTGGAAGGTGACGGTGCCCATGTCGCCATAGGCCGAAAGCCCCGTCTGGGCATGCATCTTGAAGCCTTCGAACTTTTTATCGGTGACGAAGTTGACGACGCCCGCGACGGCATCCGAGCCCCAGGACGCAGAAGCGCCTCCGGTCACGATGTCGACCCGCTGAAGCAGCATCTGCGGCATTTCGCTGACATCGACGACGCCATTATAATTGCTGCCAACAACGCGCTGGCTGTCGAGCAGGACGAGCGTCCGCAGCGGACTGAGCGCGCGCAGCGACAAGGCCGACAAGCCGATCAAGCCGTTGCTGGTGGCGTTGGTGTTGTAACCGACGCCGGAGGACCCTTGCAGCGCGGGCAGGTCGGCCAGGGTTTCAAAGACGCTGGGCTTGGCTTGCGCTTCCAGATCGGCCGCGCTCACCACAGTGGTCGGCGTGGGAGCATCGAAACCAGCGCTCTGCAGGCGTGTCGAGGATACCGTAACCTGCTCTACGCCCTGCTGCGCGGCAGCGCCGCCGCAGCCAAATGCCAAAACGGCCGCCGTGCCAACCAATCGCGCACGCACGCTCTTGAATCCACAATTCATGCAATTGCCCCCTGCATTCGATTTTATTCGCTACGCCAATTCGGCGCGTTATCGCGGCAGATTAGGCATATTCATCAAGGACATCTGCTTCTATATTTTTCGCGCGCACGATGAGGATTGATGGGGGACGCGCGTCTCGAAGGAGAACCATCTGTTCGGCCAGCAACGCGATGTGGGTTTCTAATGTTCAAACGTCTCGCACGCCGCACCGGGAGAGAAGGCCAGCTTGCAGCCGCTGGCGAAACCGAGATGCGTCTCTCTATAGTTCCCGCCGAACGTCGCGCTGACCGGGACCTGGCAAACGCATGACTCGATCCAAACCTGTCTATGTCTTGGGCACCGGGCTATCGCACGATGGCTCGGCCTGCCTGCTGAAGGATGGCCAAGTCTGCTTCGCCATCGACAAGGAACGGATCACGCGCAAAAAACACGATGGCGGGAACGACCGCCTTGCCATCCAGTATGTTTTGGATGCCGAGCAAATAAAGATGTCGGACCTTTCTTTGATGGTTCAGAACGCCAATTTCGGGATGCTGAAAGGAGAGCCGGACTGGTTCGAGGGAGACCGGTTGCCGACAGGCGATGTACCCGTGGTCGCCATCTCCCATCATCTGGCACATGCCTATAGTGCATTCGCCACCAGCCCCTTCGAGGACGCTGCGGTTCTGGTCATCGACGGATGCGGCAATGCGTTCGATGACTGCATCGATCTGGATGGCGCCACAATTCCCGTCACGCCCGACAAGGAGATGGCGCCGCTCTGGCACGAAAAGGACAGCTATTACCGCTTCGATTCAAACGGTTTCCGGCCGATCTATAAGGACTTTTCGCCCTGGGGATCGCTGAAAGGCTATCCCCTGCATCCCCCGACCACGCGCCATTCGATTGGCGGCGTATATGCCGCGGCGAGCAAATATGTTTTTGACGGCATGGAAGACGCCGGAAAGCTGATGGGCTTGGCGCCCTATGGCAGGCCGAGCGCATTCACGCACGAAGTCTTTTCGCTGGAAAACGGCAGGGTGTTCGTCAAATACGACTGGATGCGGGATTTCCGGACGCCTGCCCATTCCAGAGACGATTTCACGCTGCGCTTTCAGCACTATGCGGATCTGGCTTATGGGATTCAGCGCGAGGTGGAACGCGCGCTATTGTATGTGTTCCAGCAACGCTTCGAAGCCGCGCCGCATTCCAATCTCTGCTATGCGGGTGGCGTCGCCCTGAATGCTGTGGCAAATCGACGGCTTCTGACGGAAGGGCCCTATCGCAATCTCTATATCCAGCCGGCGGCGGCGGACAATGGCCTGGCGATCGGATGCGCCTATTACGGTTGGCTGAATGTCCTGAAACAGAAAAAGCCAAAATTCAGCCCGCGCAGCTATTTCGGAAAGTCCTATGCGCCGCCGCAAATCGAGGGCACGCTGCGGCGCTATGCCGAACTGGTGGATTTGCGGCGAAGCGAAACCCCCGCCGCCGAAGCGGCAGCGCAAATGGTCGCCGGAAAGGTGGTGGGCTGGTTTCAGGACGGCTCGGAATTCGGCCCTCGGGCCTTGGGCAATCGCAGCATCCTGGCGGACCCGCGGATCGAAGGTGTTCGAGATTTCATCAATGCAAAAGTCAAGTTCCGGGAAGACTTCCGCCCCTTTGCGCCGGCGGTCCTGGCGGAAGACTGCAATATCTATTTCGATTGCGCATATGAATCCCCGCATATGCTGCTGACGGCCCCCGTGAGGCCGCAATGGCGCGACACGCTGGCGGCGGTGGTTCACCAGGACGGCTCGGCCCGCATTCAGACAGTGACAAAAGATATGAACGGCCGTTTCCATCAGCTTCTGGAAGCATTCAAGGCCGCGACAGGCCTGGGCGTCTTGCTGAATACGTCGCTCAACCGGCGCGGGACGCCGATTGTCGAAACACCCGAGGACGCCATGATGCTTTTTCTCTATTCCGCGATCGATATTCTGGTGATTGAAGACTATGTGATCCGCAAACCGCCGGATTTTGCGGCGCGGATGGTCCAGTTCAACAAACTGGTGGCCCAACAAGGCGCCGGCGGTCTCTCTGCCCCCCGCTGAATAGCCGTAAGAATCGGCCGGCCCGCCATAAATGACGCGAATGGTGGCTAGGCCGTGGGGCGAAGCCCGACCATCAATAACCTGCGACCTAACCGTTACAAGCGCCAAGAACAATGCCAAAAAAAACCGCGGAATCCCTGATTTTTTCGTTCAATCGCGTTGAATCTAGATCACTATGATTTCAACGACTTAAATCCTTAGCGTACCTTCCCGATGTTGAGCGTGCTTGCCCGGCGGGACGCGCGCAATTTGCCATCTCTCACTCGCGACAGACATAACTCGCCGCCCGGCTCGGATCGTCCGAACCGGTATACTGGGCGTGGGCCGGCCATGCGCACAGAGGACGGCTCTGTCCGGGCAAGCTCGGGCCGGTGGTCACCACCTGCTCCGGCGCCTTGCCATGCTCAGTCCAGTCGACCACCGCGCTCAGCAGGTCGAACCGGTCCAGCGTCACCGGGCCGCCACCGCAATGCCCCATCCCCGGCACCAGGAAGATCCGGCTGGACGCCCGCACTGCTTCGGCGCCACCAATTGCCGCGGCCAAGTTCTGGTAATATTTCAAGGACTGGAGCGCCGAGAACCAGGGATCGCTGAGCCCGTGGTAGAATAGGATTTTGCCACCGCGCCCGAAAAAGCTGGACAGGTTGGTCCAGTCCGCCGTGTCGACCAGATCCTGGACTCCGTTCGCACGGTCCGCCGCCACTACGGCGTCGACATCCATGGTCTTTGCGGTGTTGGGACCGCCAACGGGGATCGTCGGGCCGTTCAACAAGCCGGGAATCCCGCTGCCTTCGGCGGCGATTCCACCGTCATAGGGAAACGCAGGATAGACCTGGATGCCTCCACTGCTGCGCGGTCCTGCGAAGGCCGTCTTCACCGCATCGACCTGGTCGGGGCTGAGGCAGGTGTCTGTCTTTGGCCCGCTACACCTCAGCTCCGCCGGATCGAAGCGGCAGGCGCCGAAGTTGAAGATCAGGCCATCCTTCTGGCCGTCCAGCGCATCACAGTCGGAGAGCAGGCGCGACATCAACAGACGCTTGTCGGATGTCGACAGCAGCTGCGCCGGCAGCGGCATGCCGGAGGCGTCTACCGGGGCGGCGCGGTTATAGGCCGCCGCAGCCCATTTCAGTCCGATGTTGGAGCGGCCCGTTTCCATCGCCGGGGCGCCCGCGATGATGCCGTCGAACTCGTCCGGATAACGCTGCGCTCCCAGCATGGCCTCGCGTCCGCCGGTGGAGCAGCCGTCGAAATAGGAATAGCGCGGCGGCCGGCCGTAATAGGCGGCGATGATCTGCTTGGCGACGCGGGTCACCTTTCCCACCGAACCCTGGGCAAAATTCAGCGCCGCCAGCTGGTCCTGCATGAAGGCCGCGTCGAAACCGGCGCCCTTATGCCCGCTGTCGGTCGACACCACCGCAAAGCCCCGCGCCAAAGCCGGTGCATCCCCAGCAGCCTGAGCGCCGAAGGGCGGATTGACGGTCCCGTTCAGGCCGCCGCCGCCCTGGAACAGGAAACGCCCGTTCCAGTCCTCGGGAAGCGCCAGGGCGAAATTGAGGGCATAGGACTTGCCGGCCACGCCCGTCCGACGCTCGAACGAGCCTTCGATCCGGCAGTAACCCGGCATGGCGACGCTCAGCGGCGATGCAGACGGCGCGATGCGCGTCGTTCCCGCTGCAGCGGGCGCAACCGCCTCGGCCTTGGATATCTGCAGGTCCGAGCCCGGCAGGGTGAACCGCGCCAGATCGGTGCAGCGCCGGGCCGCGGAGTCCGAACTGCTGGCAGCCGGCTGCGCCGATTGCGGAAGCACGGCCAGGATCAGGGCGGCCGCTTCCAGCGCCGTGGCGATGACAAATTTCATGCTGCCCTCCTCTTTATTGTTAGCAGGTCTTTATGTTTGCGACTCTTCGACCTGATGAAACCGTCAGCAAGCCGAGGTCTCTCCCGCACCGTAAGGCACGGAAGACTTCTTCGACAACCGCTATACAAGGAGCGCGAGAATTTTCCGTCCATTCGCAACGGGGCAAGCGGGCGTACCACGCGTAGGCAAACCACTCGCCCTTCTGCAATACCCCGTCCTACACGCCCGGTTCCGACCGTGGTAGGAGCGCGCGCATCTTGTCCAAGGTCGTCAGCACTTTTGCGTCGTTGCGCGGACAGCTGCGGCATCCCTCAAGCCTGGATCTCGCCGAAACCAGGTTGGAACGGAAAGTACGATAGCGGCCACCGCTCCATATATCGGCGAACCCGCTGCCATCCTTGTTGAGTGTACCCATCACATGGCCGGTGCCGGTGAGAAAGCAGCACGGATAGACCCGTCCCTTGGCATCGATATAGGTTGAAAACCACGGAACCCTGCAGGGCGAACGATTTGCCTTGGAAGCGCCCTCGTCAGGGCCTTTGATTTTAAGCCACTCCGCCGACACATTTCGCCACTGGCGGTAGAACCCTTTCTCATCCCGGTTCTTCGCAGCGGCAACCGCTTCATCCAACTCGCGATGCAATGCCAATATTTCATCCCTGTTGGGGATTTGCGCGGCATTGGCGCTGCCGTAGGAGACCGGGACGAGGCCGAAGGAGTCGATGCCCGGCAGCGTTTTTATAAGCCGGTACATCGCGCGATAGTCGTGCAGATTGCCGCGCTGCAAGGCGCACAACACGCGGATGATGGTTTGAGGCCGCGTTTTGCCATCGGCCCGCAGGGTGCAGATGGCGCGATAATTGTCGATGATCTTGTCGAAATCACCCAGCTTGCGGATCGCCTCGAAACTCTCCTTTGTCGCCCCATCGATGGACAGCTGGAGGACGTCGGGCAGCTCTGCCGCCAACGCTTCGCGCTTGTGGCGGCGAATGTAGGTGCCATTCGTCGGAAACGAGGAGCGGGTGCCGCTCTGATGCAGGATATGAAGCTTGGCCGCGATCGAGCTGTCCAAAAGTGGCTCGCCGAATCCCGCCATATTGGCATAGAGGGGTTTGATGTCGGCGATAATGCGCGCAAAACTGTCCAACGGCATGGTGAGGGTGTCCATATCGTCAAGTTTCTCGCGCCTGCAATGAATGCACCGCAGGTTGCAGATATCCGTCGTCTCGATCTGGACCCGGACCGGGAACGGTGGCGCCGGCGATCCGTGCAGCATCGCCCCCGCCAGGCGCCGCAGCCGCAGCAGCCGCGCAACCAGATCGGTCGGCCGGTGGCCACAAAAGGCAATCAACCAGGAACCCAGCAACGGATTGACCCGCCGTATCATCGCGGCGAAGGCGTTCGCAATCGTCGGCTTCCTGCCCGTCCCGGCACCGAAGCTCAAGGAGTGATCGGCATCCGCCAGGTTGAACTGCCGGAAATTGGATCGGTCCGGGAGCGCCTCCATCGGCCGACGCTCGAGCGTGTTTGCATGTTGCGAAGAAGTGTCTCGGTCGGCCATATGTCCGAACTGTCGCCGCCTTTGCCCTAGCCCAATGGAAGGTCGTAAACACGCACAATGAAGGATATGTGACATTTCCGCTCCCGCCTCTCTCTCAGCTGGGCACGGCCCTAATTATCGACGGAATAACCTTCTGAGACGGCCGAAAATGAGAGGTTGTCGCTGCTGACCGCAGCGACCATCCCGATGCAGGCCGCCCAGATGTCTGAGTATCTGATCCGCATGTGCGACCGGGGATGGTCCGCCCTAATGTTTGTCTGGATCGAAATTCCCCAATTCGATCGGCTTGGTGTTTCGCACAGTCTGGTATGTGCCCTTGGATGGCTGCACGGCTTGCTCACCAAAGGCGCTCGCCAGTATCACGCGGTCGGGGGCAATGCTTTGCACCTTAAAGCCGTCTATCTGCCCGCCTTCCTTGACCGACACATAGGTATGCCCATCGGAAACGAAAATCGCCAGGCGCAAGCCGGTTGAGATCGTGATGCCCGTGAGATGACTTTTCAACACAGGCCGTTGCAGCGCGGCCAACTCCCGGGCTGACGGGGGCGCAGGAGGCGGGCTGCGGTCGCTATTGAACAATGGGCGGTCCAGGATTTCTTTGACCTGGGCGTCAATGCGGACGATTTGAGCCCGCTTGCCCGCAACCGATATCACCGTTACGGACTTTGCTGAACGGAGCGGAATCAGATTCCAGGCAGCCCAGACAAGGCCCGCGGCTAACAAGACGGCGAGCACCGCGCAGATATTTCGAGGGACCCGCGAAATCGGAGAGTTGCCGCGCCGCATCGGCATCAACCGCCGCAACCGGAACGGTCGGGTGAATCGGGAAACCCCGATGGCCGCAGCGGCCCGGCCTTTCAAAATCCGCGATGGTGTCAAGTCGAGCATCGTAGCGAAGCGTGCAAGATTCTATTGGCGTGGAAGACCGGAAATCGCGCTCAACAATTGGCGCGCTTCCGGCCGCGCGGGGTTGGCCTGCGCCAGATTTTCAAGCAGCCGCCGCGCGGCATCGGGCTCGGTGCGCGCCAGTTGCTGCGCCATCGCCAGGACGGGGCCATAGGCCGAATCGAAATCCGGGCTGATGCGAACGATGTCGACCAGTTGGGGCCCCAACTCCCGGATCGGATCCCCCAAGGCCTGATCTTGCACCGTATGGATGCCCAGCGTCAGATACCGGTCGCGGGCGCGCCAATAATCCGCCAACCGGCGCTGCTCGACATTTGCGCCTGAAGCCAAAACGGCCTGCGGCGCCGGATGCAGGATGTTTATCAACGACAGCAAGCGTTCCCCTGGCGAATCTCCCGCCACATAGGCGATCCGGGGCGCCTTAAAGGCGACGATCGGCCGGTCGTCGGTGTTGAGCGGCCCGGCGCCGGCAAAGCTCGCAAGCTCCTTTTCGCCGCCCAGCAGCAGGCCGAACAATTTGGTGTCGTCCGCCAGATCCACCGCTTCCAGGCGCTGCATCAGCCGGCCATCATGAACGCGATTTGCAAACCAGCCGTCCGGATATTTTTTATCGGAAGGCATGCCGACCAGCGCGACCAAAGGCGTCCTGACGCTGAATTGTGCGAGATAGGCCCGAGCGTGGGGATATTCCGACAGGAAGGTGCGGACGATGATGCGAAGCGTCGGCAGGTCGAGCTGGTGCAGCGGCAGCCACTGACAGAAAATGCCGTCTTTTGACAATATGCCGCGTATCGCCGCGAAATGTTCGCGCGTGTACAAGGCCGCGGTGCCATCGACCCAGGGATGATAGACGTCGGCCACCACGACATCGTATCGCGCATCGGTGCCCCGGACGAAACGGCGGGCGTCGGCGAGGTGGATCCGGATGTCCGGGTCGCGCCCGATATTGGGCGCCGTCCTGTCGAACAGCGAGAAGGATTCCACCACCTCTGGTACCAATTCCACGCCGTCCGCGATCAAGCCGGGATGATCTCCTGCCGCCGAAATCGTGGTTCCCGTTCCCAGACCGAGGAACAGCGCGCGCTTGGGATTGGGATGCAGCAGCAAGGGAATATCGGCTTCGCGATAGTCGGACTGGACCGAGGCGGTTCCACCCATGCGGAAGTGGTTGTTGACTTCCAGCATGTTGTCGCCAGCGCTGTTGCGCACGACACTGACCGACGCCATGACACCATCGCGATGCCACAACAATTCTCCGCCCGGCGGAACCTGGATGAAACGCAGCGATAGCGGCAGAAGGAATAAAACACTTGCCGCCGCCACGGCCATCAGGCGTGGCGCGAGTTCGCGTTTGATATCCTTTGCCGGCGCAACCGCCGCATAGCCGAGCGCGATCAGGAGGAAGGCGTTCTTTGCGCCCAGTAGCGGCAGCAACAGAGGGCCGAACACGATCGGCGCCAGCGCAGCGCCGGCCATGTTCGCCGCAAGCGCCGGCCCCAGGCTGCCGCTGCTGTCGCGGGCCTGTTGCGCAAGACGCGCGAAAAGCATCCCCATCGCGATCGTGGGAAGAAGAAAGACGACAGCTGCAATCGCGAGTTCAGCAGCAACCGCACCGGCGACCGAATGGGGCAAGGCGTGCAACAGCAGTGCCGTGATCGCGTTGGCGAATCCCAACGCGATGACACCGCAGACACAGGCCAGGGAAGCCGATGCGGCTATCCAGCCCGTGCTCAGGCGCCAGCGCGATGTCCGGTCAAGGCGGCCGTGAAGGGCAGCGCCAAAAGCGGTTCCCAGGAGATAGACCGAAAGCAGGGCCGCAAAGGTGTAGACTGTGTTTTCAAGGATCTGGCTCACCGTCCGCACCGCAAGGACCTCGAACCCGATTCCCAGAAATCCCGTGAGGAACAGTGACGGCAAATGCGCGGCTCCTAACCGCTGCGTCGTGGCCGGCGTTGGATCAAGGGCACGCCGCGGCAATATGGCCATCGCCGACGCGCACAGGAAGTTGATCAGGGCGCACAGCATCAGTGTGCGCGACAGCCCGATAGCGGGCATGATCCAGAATGTCGTGCCCAGGGTTCCCAGCACAGCGCCAAAAGTATTGGCCGCGTAGACCCAGCTGACCGCCTGCCCTCCCCGCGCATAGGGCGCCAGGATTGCTTCCAACGCCGGCAGGGTCGCACCCATCGCCACGGTCGCCGGCAACAACAGGATGGAAGGCAAGATAAAACAGACCCCCCATTGGCGGATTTGCGAAGCATCGATGGGATCAAAAACCGGCACCACGGATCCCAACGCGGGCAGCAGCCCGATCAGGGCCAGCGCCCACAGGCCAATGGCGACTTCCAAGCCGGCATACCAGCGGCCCGGATCGGGGCTGACGGCGATACGCTTTCCGAACAAGGCGCTTCCCAGCGCCAGCCCGGCAAACAAGGCCGCCAGCACACCCAGCACCCCGACAAGTTCGTGACCGAGGGAATTGGCAAGCGACCGGGTCCAGACGATCTCATACCCCAGCCCCGCGAAACCCGAGGCGGCGGCGATCGCCATGATCGGGACAAAGCGCGGAAAACCGCTGCTCCGGGGAGCGATGCGTTCCTCCATGTGCGTTTGCCGATCTTTCAAAAAAGGGAAGAGGCTCCCTCGCGGGAGCCTCTTCATTAAGGCAGATATATTACAGTTCTGCGGCAGCCTAGTTGGAATGGGCTTTTTTCAGGTTCGCCGCCAGTGCCGCATTGGTTTCGACCAGCAGCGGGGCGTCGCCCTGCACCCGGATGAAGATCGGGTTGGTGTAGAACCAGAGATCCGACCACGCCGCGACATCGAAGGTCGACTTGCCATTCGTCATATGTGCCGGGCAGGCCGGGTCGGAGCACGGGATGACGGCGTTGGTATTGAGAGGATCGCTCAGCGGATTGCCGTTGGCGTCCGTCTCATTCGGCGTGTTGACCGGCAGGTTGGTGCCGCGAACCCGGACATACTGGCTGTTCTGGACGTTGTGGATCGTGAAGGTCATGGTGCGGAGCGGGCCGGCAGCCGTCCATGAACTGGCGTTGAAGGACGCGATCATATGCGCCGAGGGATTGGTCCCGTTGGTATAGTTTGCGCTGCCCGGCGAGATGACGCCTGTCACATTGCCGCCGATGAAATCGACATGGTCCAGCGCCGGATGGTCCAGCGGCTGAGAAATGCCAATCTGCGTCAGCGACGGATTGGGGAACGAATAGGGCGAATTGTTCGCACCCGCCGGGTCCGTGACGGTGAGAGTGATCACAACGTCCTTGCCCTTGGGAACGATCAGGGTTTCGCCCATCGTCTTGACCGGAGCCTTGCCGGCGACGTTGGCCGTGAAGGTCATATCCGGACCGACGAGATCGCCCTGGGTGTAATAGGCATTACCCGAACGCAGTCCATTGAGCGCGTCCTGAGGCCGGAAATTCGAGGGCTTGGAAGGAACATAGGTCTTCTCATACTCGCCGGGGAAGAAGTCGGCCGTCGAACCGCGTTCCGTGGCCTTGAACAGGCCGCGCTGATGGAAGTCCGAGCTGGCAAAGGTGAAGAAATTGCGGCCTTCGCCCAGCAACGCATCCCATACGCCGCCGATCGTCGCCGCATAGATGCCGGTGCCGCCATAGGTGGTCACGCCCACCGAGTCGCAGCCCGTGCCGCAGAAGCCGGCGCGGTATTCGCCGCGCGCGCTGGCGGCCTGGTGGCCGGGCATGGATTCCATGCCGAAAGCCACCACCGGGGCGGCATTGTTCCAGTCCCGCAGATGCTCGACATTCCAGCCGCCATTGCCGGCCGGATTGAACACGCCGGCACGTTCCAGATGGGTCGGAAGAGCAATGCTTCCCAGCGGATAGTTGGTCTGCATCCAGTTCAGCGCCGCCAGGGACTTGATGGCGTGGCCGTTGGTGCCGCTGTTGTTGACGGTATCCTTGCCGGTCCAGTTGTGATCGGGGGCACCGCCGCTGGTGTCGCCGTCATTGCGGTCAAAGCGGTATTCGAACTCCGCCGCCGCGAAGGCATTGCCGTTGTCCGTGCCCTTGTTCCAGGGCTTTTGGCCGAACAGGGTGGTGGTGTCGGTATGCTCATGCCCCGGCGTAACCCATTCCGTGCCCTTGAAAACCACGGTCTTGCCGAGGGACTTGGCGACCTGGATGGTCAGTGGATAGTGATAGTCCTGGATGATCTGCCATTCCCACATCGCGCGATGGGGAGAAGAAGGGCTGCCGGAATTGGAACTGGAGGTCACCGGATCGCCCTTGAAGGCGCCCAATCCGACGGTGTTTTCGAAATAGGCGCCCTGCCCCGTCTTGGGGCCGTCGCCTTCAAAGTCGTCAAAGCGGCAGTCGCGGACAAACGCGCCGCCATGGCCGACGTCACCCAGCCAATCAAGGCCATAGGTGCCAAGAGCGGCCGTCACCATGGTCTGGACCGACCAGTTGCCATCATTGCAGGTGGTGTGATTGTGCATGTCGCCCGCCACATAATGCCCGGCATAGGCCGGCGCGACAGACATGCTGGTAGCCACAACGATAGCCGATGCACCGGCTACAGCCCATTTTTTCTTCATTACGATCCCCGTCGGGTGAAATTAGGTTTATGGAATTGATAGGCGCAGTATCGGGGAATTCATGACGCCGTTCGGTCTGTGATTTGAATATTCCGTGTCAGATTTGTAATGGCGGGCATTCGGCGATCGGAATTCACGCTATCGGCTGAGCCGGATGGTGTAACCGGATGAATCGAGCCGGTCGGGGATGGCGTTGAACGCGATCGACAGCCGCTGGGCCCCTCGATTCTCTGGCACTTCATGCAGCAGATAGCTGGGAAAGAGAATCAGGTCGCCTGCCGAAATCTGTGGCAGGAACCATTTGACTCCATTGTATGGGCCGACCGCGGCCTTCCGGTTGAAGTTGTTGAAAACATACTCGGTGCCGCCCAGCCCTTTCGAGAACACAATGCGAGAGGAGGGATGCGCATCCGTCAGATAGAGCACACCGGATGTGATGCTGTTGGCGTGATTGTGGATCGACTGGAACCCGCCGGTCTCCATGACATTGAACCACATTTCTTTTATGGACCAGCGCAGTTCTTCGCCGAACAGCGTCTTGCCGAATTCGACCAGCTGGTCGCGCAGGAGGTTGTCCAGCTGCGCGAATCCTTCGTCCCGGGCCGGATCGACGATTTCGGTATGGCAGAGCGACTTGGAGCGGGCATTGGCCGCCTTCCGCAGCGTTTTTATCCGCTGCACATAAGATTCCACCGACGTGGCATCCAGCAGACGCTCGGTCCGCATCACTGGCGTGGGGAACAATCCAATGATCTCGCTCATTCCTGCATCCGGCTCGCGTTTTTCGGGCGCCGCAAAGTGAAGCGGCTGCTCAAGCGTTTGCAAGCGCCCTTTCGCCGCGTCGACCGTCACACGGCCGTTATATTTATCGACTTTACATCACGGGCATTGTCCAGCCGGGGCACCGGTCTCCAGTAGTCCATTGAATCCATGACAGATGAAGCGGTCGATTCGTTTTCCCACCCCGCTGCCGGGTCCGCGCGCGCGCGTCACGCCTGGTGGCACACGCACGCGGTACAGCGGCTCCTGCGCGAACCGCTGCTCCACTTCCTCGTCCTGGGCGCTTTGCTGTTTGTCATAAACGCCGTGGTGGTGCCGGGGGTGCCCAAGGAGCGGCTGATCGAATTCACCCCGGAAATCCGCAAATCCCTGATCAACACCTTCACCGAGCAGCAAAAGCGCGCGCCATCTCCTGCAGAAATCAAGCGGCTGACGGACGACTGGCTGCTGAACGAGATCGTCTACCGCGAGGCCCTGGCGCAGGGCTTCGACAAGGGCGACGACATGATCCGCGACCGCATCAATCAAAAGATGCGCCTGCTGATCTTCAGCAATATCAGGCCCAGCGCACCGAAAGCCGCGGATCTGCAGAAATGGCTGGATGCGCACCGGGACAGATACGATATTCCCGAACGCATCAGCTTTTTCGACGTACCCATGGGCAAGTCGCAAGCCGATGCGCAAGCGACCCTGAAATTGATCGACGCGGGAAAAGAACCCGAATCGGTCCGTCTGCTCGCCCGTTCCTATACCAACCGGCCGGTGGACACATTGACCGCCGGCTTCAGCAAACCGTTCGTGGCGGCCCTGAAGACCCAGCCGCTTCACACATGGCAACTCATGCAGTCGGGCGACGGATGGCACATCGTGCGGGTGGAAGGCCTCCTGCCAAAACGAGCCGTTACCGTTGCCGAAGCCACCGGCCCCATGGTGGAGGAATGGCAGCAGGATGACTTGCGCAAGAAGGCCGCGCAGGCGGTCCGGGCGATGGCAAAACCCTATGTCATCAAAGGCGCCACGCTGCCGTGACCCTGCTCGCGATTTTAAAAAAACGGCCGAAGGCCTGCTGGGCGATATTGTGGGGTTTTCTCGCAATCCCTTGTGCGATGCCAGCCGTGGCGCACGAGCCCACCATCGCGGTCCTGGAACTGCGCGACCAGGGCAACGGGCATTATCTGGGAAGCTGGACCCTGCCGCCCGTCGATTCCACGCTGAAGCCCATTTTTCCACAGCAATGCAAATGGACGCCGCCTCAGTTGGACTGTGGCGCGCGCGGCCTGGTCGGCCGGCTAAGCTTTGAGGGGCTGGGCAGCAAACAATCCGCCACGATGATCCGCATCATCCCCCAACAGGGCGATGATGTGCAGGCCTATACGGTGAGCGCGGGCAATCCCTATGTCACCGTGGCAACCGAGCCCGGAACCAACATCGCTGTCTGGTTTGAGCTGGCCAACACCTACGTCAATCTGGGCATCGACCACATCCTGCTGGGCATCGATCACCTGCTATTCGTCTTGGGGCTGATCTGGCTTGTCCGCGGCCGATGGATGCTGGTCAAGACCATCACCTCCTTTACCGTGGCACACAGCATCTCACTCGCCGCGGCGACGTTCGGCCTGGTGGGCGTCCCGACCGCGCCGCTCAATGCCGCCATCGCGCTCAGCATCGTTTTCGTGGGCGTGGAGATCGTGAAGCTCAACCGGGGCGAAATCGGATTGACCGCACGCTATCCGTGGGTCGTCGCCTTCTCCTTTGGCCTGTTGCACGGCCTTGGCTTCGCGACGGCGCTGACCGCACTCGGCATTCCGCACTCCACGCTCCCCATCGCGCTGCTGTTTTTCAACGTCGGGGTGGAGATCGGCCAGCTTGTCTTTGTGCTTCTGGTCCTCGTCCTGATATGGGCGCACCGCCGCGCGCAGGCCACCCTGCCCCGCTGGAGCGCCTCGGTGCCGGCCTATGCCATCGGCGCGATTGCGACCTTCTGGTTCCTGACCCG
>Ga0136846_1219607_pt1 | contig 16151 bp, 18 predicted proteins | sample HopSoiMetagenom2_FD_96841 | JGI IMG/M metagenome (GOLD analysis project Ga0136846, IMG submission 96841) | Grasslands soil microbial communities from Hopland, California, USA - 2 Assembly 2016 (version 4) | ecosystem: Environmental > Terrestrial > Soil > Grasslands | place: USA: Hopland... | reverse complement strand
TGGATCGAGAAAAACTTCCTGGCCTGTGAGCAGATAGGCGCGCTGGCCGGTTTCGGCATCCACAGCACGTGTCAGCAGCTCATCGGATCGTTCGATGATCGCGTGGCTGCGCTCAACCTCGCGCACGTCCCCGATGACGCGCCGCGCCTGCTGATAAGCGAGGGCCCCAACGATGAGAACCAGAATCGCTGGCACCACGGCGAGGGCGCGACGTTGTAATCTGCCAGTGAGACTAAGAGCCAATCGTTTTTAACTCCAAACCAGTGACACCGAGCTCGCCTCGATTAGCCGACGACCGGACGCGCCTAGTCGCGGGCGTTTATCAATTGGCGAACTTTAGGCAAATGCGGAGTGCATTTGCACTACCGGCCCCACGCTTGCACGATATAACGATCCAATGAGAAAAATGTCCTCCGCCGGAGCGCTATTGGCAACACTGCTCGCAGGTGTCACTGGCTGCGCTACGAGATCGAGCATTGTTGCGCGCAATACCGAACTCGCGCTTGCTCCGACTTGCGCCGACGCAGTGACGGTGTTCCCCGGCCGCGAAAAGGTGCCCTACGACTATTACGAAGTCGCTATCATCGCGGCTGAGGGAAACTCGGTCTACACCGGAAATGGTGACCTTCTAAGGACGGCGCGCAACCAGGCAGCCGGCGTGGGGGCCAATGGCCTGGTGTTGGATTCGCTGACGGCAACACACGCCACCGTCAAAGTCCTCGGAGCAGCCGTGGGAGCGAAAGACGCGGAGCGCAAGGCGCGCGCGATTGCGATCTGGATGCCGAGCGACACCGCTCGTGTGCGCAAGGTTTGCGCAGGGAAATAACGCTCGCGGCTCTCATAGCGATTGCCACGGCGAGCGGGTGTAAGGAGAATCGCTGGGTTCCTCGTGGCCGCGCCGAGATCACCCTCTCTGAGATAAAGCTGCGGGGGGCCGCCGAGGTATCGCGTCGAATCGACTCCGACGAGAGCTTCGGCCAATCGGTGCTGGATGGGATCGCGTCCGGCGACAGTGTCTGGCTCGATGTCGCGGCTCAGTTAACGCCGGCGTCAGCCGCCGCCCAGGCAAGCCTATCCATCGCGCTGGCATCGGCGCTACCGCACGCACCACAAAAAGTTCTTTCGATGGTGGATGACAAGTACCCCGCCGAAGAGGTGTGTGGGATACCATTTCTCAAAGCGGATTCGAACGAGGTCATCTCCTACCACACCGACGCGGTCCGCGCATTGGGCGCGGTCAAAGACTCATCGCTGGTAAATCTCGTCGGCGTTTGTCGCATGGCCCTGGACTCGTCGCGGAGCCGTCGTCTTCAACGCATCGACCCCTCTTACATCATCAAGAACACGCCGCCACCTGCACCCAAGCGATCGCGGCGGTAATTCCTAAGCTCATCCGAGGGTTACCCCGGACAAACCTGGTTCGTCCGACTGACGCAACGGAGCAGTGTACGCTGACTTCCGGAGCGCAACTGGAATGCGCGTCTGCACTTAGGCCGAATGGCCGGACGGGCGCTTCCAAAACACAGGAGTTGTCTTGAAGCGTTCCCTAGTAGCAGCCCTCGTGGGCCTCGCGTTTGTGCCGTTTGCGGCGCATGCGCAAAAGCACTCTTCGTCAGTGTCGAGTGTGAAGCCAGTTCAGTTCGGAATCGCCGGAGGCGCCGCGCTTCCGACCAGCGATCTCTCCGATGGTGCCAGCACTGGCTACAACGTCACCGGCTCGATCGCCCTTAATTCAGCGGCATGGCCGCTCGGCCTTCGGATCGACGGCGCGTACAACCGCTTCGGCCTCAAAGGCGGAGCAAGTGGCGACATCCACTTCAGCAGCGTGACCGGCAACGCCATTTACAAGATCCCGGCGGCGAGCGTATCGCCTTATCTGATCGGCGGCGCGGGCTGGTATAACGCAGCTGTCAACATGACCGGCTTCGGCAGCGGATCGGACAACCACCTCGGATGGAACGTCGGTGGCGGTCTGAGCATGCCGCTCAGCGGTTTCGACACCTTCATCGAAGCTCGCTACAATCAGGTCCAGGGCAACGGCGGTTCGCTGAAGTTCATCCCCGTTACGTTCGGAGTGATGTTCTAAACGGCGGGTCTCGATGTAACGGACGGGAGGGGGCGAATGCTCCCTCCCGTCTTTTGTTAAGGGACCAGCGTTTTAGTCGTCTGCGTTAGGACAAACCTCCACAAGACCGGATGCGCATTCTCGTAGTCGATGATGATAAGGCGATACTCAAGCTCGTCACGCGAGTGCTGCGCGACGAAGCATACGCCGTTGATACTGCTTCGACTGGTGAAGAGGCGAGAACCCTGGCGCTCGTCAACGAATACGACGGCATTATTCTCGACCTGCAGCTCGGTGACCGGCATGGGTTCGAGATCCTTCAGGAGCTGCGGCGCAACGGGCGGCATACCCCGGTTCTCCTCTACTCCGGCCGCGCCGACACCGAATCGATCGTACGCGGTCTCGACGCCGGCGCCGACGATTACGTCGTCAAGCCCGTGTCGAATGAGGAGCTTCGCGCGAGAGTGCGAACCCTGACCCGGCACGGCATAAGGGCGCGAGTCGATGAACAAATCCGGGTCGGCAATCTCGTCCTGAACCGCCTCACCCGCCGGGTAACCTCCGCAGGCAATGACTTTGCTTTAACTGCGATGGAGCTCAAACTCCTCGAGCATCTAATGCTGCACTGTGGCGAGGTCGTCACCCGCAGCGAGTTGCACGATAAGGTCTGGGACATGCACTTCGATCCCAGCTCGAACGTCATCGACGCCCACGTGGCGCGACTCAGAAAAAAACTGCGCGCCGTGGGAGCGGAGACCGAGCTCGAAACGCGCCGCGGCATCGGGTTTACCCTCACTGCCCACCCGAAAACCACTCACAAGGCAGCGAGCTGACAGCCTGACAACGATCATGACTAAGCCGTCATGATCCCTTCATAAAGCCGTCACAGAGCGAGGCGCAGATTGTGCCTCAACAATTAACGACGCGTTTCGGGTTCACCCTCGACGCTCGGAGACTCTGTAGATGGCAAAGCTCCGCAACATGTCTGCTGCACTGACGCTCGCACTCGCTCTAACTGCGAGGGCGTCCAATGCACAGCAGCGCGGATCTGCAAGCCTCACGCACACTGTGATAGTCACGGTACCGCCGCGCGTAAGAGTCCAGGTTGCAACGACGATGAACCAGATGCAGTCCGCGTCGGACAAAGGGAGCTTGTCGGTAACAGTGAGAGCAACGAGAAATTGGAGTTTAGGCATTGGGTCGAAGAAGGCGTCGAGCACCAGATGGGTGGATGGAAACAGCGAAGCTTCTTCGTTGGTCGTGTACCGCAGCACTTCATCACAGCGCACAGCCGATATGGGCGGTGCCTCGGACTCCGAGCCGGTGATGCTGACAGTCGTCGCTCCGTAAAAGGGGACGGAACGCGAAGCCCGCTTGCGGGCTCGGGAAAGGCCGGAAAAACCGCGTCAACCGACGCGGTTTTTTCTTGTCTGCAATCACAAATACGACCGGTAACCAGCCACCCTTGAATCACAATCGTTACTGCCCTTGGAGGTCCCTCGTCTTTTTGACGGCGAGGGACGTCAGCGCTCTTCTGTCGGGCCATCACGGTCAGGCACGGCGTTCAGAAGCCCTCCCGTAAACCAGATCAGCGTCCAGGTGTCAGCAACACGGCACAGTTAAGGATGCACTCTCGAACAAGGAGAAGCTTTGAAGCGTTCACTGTACCTCGCGATCGCCACGATCGCACTCGTCGCAGCGCCGCGCATTTCGCAAGCGCAGCTCGGCCTGGTCAAGCCTTTCTCGCTTGGCTTTGCGGGTGGTGTCACCCAGCCGATGAGCGACCTGTCCAACAGCACCAAGATGGGCTATAACGCCACTGCGGCTGCGGAAATCAAACTTCCGCTGATCCCGGTTGGTCTGCGCGTCGATGGCGCGTACAACCAGTTCGGTGAGAAAGTCGCCGGCGCTGGCAAGCTGCACACGATCAGCGCGACTGGAAACGTCGTGTGGCGTCTGCCGAACGTTGGCGTTCAGCCATATCTGATCGGTGGAGCTGGTCTCTATATGATCGGTTCTGACCTTGCTGGTGCAAGCACTGAGAATCACTTCGGCTGGAACGGCGGCGCTGGTGTCAAGCTGCCTTACCATGCTTTCGCTGAAGCGCGCTACAACCGCGTGTCGGCGAACGGTGCCTCGATGGAGTTCGTGCCGGTCACTCTCGGCATCATGTTCTAAACTTTCGGCGAAAGCTGAAAGTGCAAAAAGGGGAGGGCTCAATGCCCTCCCCTTTTTCTTGTCCTTCAACTGGACCCACTCAGTTGAACTGACGTAACTGTATCTGGGACTGTCCTGTGTACACCCCGTAGAACCGGACGAAGTCGCCGTTCCGCAGACTGTTAAATCGGTTCACGTCGTTAGTGCTGGCGTTGTACGGCATTGTCACGGTGACTGTGTTGTAGTTGCCGATGTCGACCGTGAAAAGTCCATTGCGCCGATCGACACTGCGGATGGTGCCCTGCAGCGACTGCACGTTTCCTGACGAGACATTCCCACTACCGTTGTTGACCGACTGGTCAACCTGGATGTAGTCGGTGTAGTAGCTGTTTCCGTTGGCCTGAATTCGCGCCGTTATCTGGTCACCGTACTCGAGCGAGGTCGCTGGATAGTTCTGGTTCTGGTAAACGACCTGCGTCTGGTTGTCGTAGGAGACCGGTACGGTCTGCCCGTTTGATGTCTGTATGGAAATCTGCTGGTAACGCGTGTCGACCCCACGAACGGTGCCGCTTAGCTGATTGCCGCTGGCCCCGCCACCGCCCAGCACTCCGCCCAGAACGTTGCCAAGGTTTCCGGCGCAGGCAGTGGCTGCAGCCATCAGCGCTGCCGCCGCGCTTCGACGAATCATTTGCATGTTTGCCATGGGTCATTCCTCCTGCACGGTCATAAGAGCAATCGCGGTGCCTGTGTTGCGCCCCTATCTTTGACTTCGATGACACAAAACCGCGGACTGATCCTGACAGTGCTGAGCCTGAGCCTGGCCTGCGGTCGGTCGAAAAGCGAGCCGACGGTTGACACGCTTGGCGTTGTCCTGTCGACTCCCAGTACCGGTAGCGATACCTCCAATACCTCCAGTCAGAGAGCAAACGCCTGCCCGCGGACGGGCCTCTGGGCGCAATGCAGCGTCGAAAAGCGTCTCTCTCAGTCCGGGTTCGTGGTCAGACGAATGCCTGACAGCGTCAAGCGGCGCAGCGGCTTTAGCGTGATGCCGATTCCTTACATCCTCGGACGCTCGCGGCTGGATGTATTCATCTATCCGACCGCCGACGCCGTCAGTAGCGAAACGAGTCGGCTCGACACCGCGCTGGCGGGCCCGCGTGGGGTGAGGAGTCAGTGGGGCGTCGGCGTTCAGCCGACGTTCGTCAGGTCGGCGAATCTGATCGCCGTTTTCCTCACCGACAATCCAACGCAAAGCGAGCGGCTGTCGCTCGCGCTGACCGCCGGGCCGCCGCAGCGGTGATTGGCAGTGCGCACGGCTGAGCCGGCTGTGACCCCCTGGGCGGAAAGCAGAGTCTAAAAAGCTACCCGGGTACAAAACGGTTACTTGCCGGGGAGGAGCAGCGTGCATGAATCGTCCGGAGAGATCACTCCGCGCGAGGCCGTTGGTCAAAGCCGACGAAGTGTCGTTTGCCGAGGCGTTCGAGAATGCGCCGCATGCAATGGCGCTGGTGAGCGAGCGCGGCACGCTGCTATATGTCAATCGTGCGCTGTGTCGAATGCTTGGCTTTGGGCGCGATCAGCTCCTCAGGCAGAATGTCTGTGCGATCACGCATCCGGATGATCTACAGACGGAATTCGAGCAGCGGCAGCGTTTGACGCGCTCCGATATCGGGCGCTATGAGCTAATGCAACGTTACTTGCGCAAGAATGGCGAACCCGTCTGGGTAAGACTGTCGGTTTCTGCTGCGCGGCGAAGTGCGCGCCACCTTGCATATCTCGTCGTCCAGGTCGAGGCCGTAGCACCGCCGCGCTGCGCGGCTGTCGCGGAAGGCGAGGCGTATCTTCGTCGATTCGGCGACGCCACGCTCTCGGCGATGCACGAGATCGGAAATACGCTCACGCCGTTAATGGTGAACGCGGAGCTGATCGTCGAACAGTCGAGGAACCAGCCGCTCAGCGAGTTCGCGCACGAGATCTTCAAGGCCGCCCGGAGAATCGCTTTCACGCTGCGCCGCTTGCGCGGGATCGACGATTGCCAGCCGGTTGCTTATGTCGGTGCGGATCGCATGCTCGACCTTCGGCTCGTTGCCCCGCGGGGTTCAGGCGACGATGCCGAACCGCCCGTCCTGCAGCAATCGCTGGACAGCGGAGAGTAGCGGCGCCAGAATAGTGGCCTTCCTCTTTTCGGAGCCGCACCATGAAAATCGGGATTTACACAGCGGCGCTGGTGGCGCTGGCAATTGCGCCCCGCATCGCAACGTCACAGCAGGCAACCATGGCGGCGACGTCGGCGAACCCTGTATCGGATGCCTTCCGCGACTACGCCAAGTCCTCGGAGAAGAATCTGATTGCCGCTGCTGAAGCGTTTTCGGCGGACAAATATGGTTACAAGCCGACGCCCGCGCAGATGAGTGTCGGTGACATTGTCGTACATCTCTCTCAGGGCAACGACTACCTATGTGGTACGATCGGCGGGATGAAGGCGCCGCAACGGACAAAGGTTGCCGCAACGGAGAGCAAAGAGGCACTCGTCGCACGGCTGCGCGAAACGTTCGCATTCTGCGATCAGGCTCTCGCGTCGGTAACCGACGCGACTATGGGTGAAGAGCTACCGTTCTTCGGAGGACGGAAGATGACGCGCGCCGCAGTCATGACGCTGACGACCGGTGATTGGGCGGACCACTACAGTCAGTACGCGAACTATCTGCGTCTCAATGGCATGCTGCCGCCAACGGCGAATCGTCCAGCAGGCCAATAGCGCCGTACTTCTCTCCGAAACAAAAACCCCGCACCATCATTGGTGCGGGGTTTTTCGTTGCTGCGGGGCCGCTCTACTTCCGCGACTTCGCCTTGAGTTCCTCGAACCAGTTGTCGACGACGATTAGCTCGTCGGGGACGCTGCCAGCAACCCGGCGAATCATGATGAATCGGCGGTCGTCCGGCGCGATTGCATACTGTGCTCCATTCGGCCAGGAGAAGTACGCTGCGGCAGGAAAGAGAGCCGTGGAGCGTCCTCGCGAGAATGTCGGACCAGACTTCACCTCGACGGCTATCAAGTTGCCAGCAACGTCACGGTAGAAAAGCTCTTTACCGCTGTGGGACCAGAGCGGCTCGGTGCCTCCGCCCGTCGAGACTGCCCACTTTGCCGCGGCAGTGTTAGGGAACGGCACGACGTAGACATCGTACTGACCGGACTCGTTCGATGTATACGCCAGCCAGTGTCCGTCCGGAGAAATGGCCGGAGCAATCTCGCTGAACCTGGTCGCCACGAGCGGAACGGCAACGGTGTCGATCCCGGGTCGGAATCCGAGAATGTCTGCGTGCTCAATCCCGCCTCTTCGGAAGACAAGCCATTTCCCGTCGGGAGACCAACGCGGACTGTAAGCGCCGCGCTTTTCGCGTATTTGCAGCACCGCTTGCGTGCTGCCGTCAGCGCGCTTCGTCCACAAGTCGAACGAGCCTGTCGCGTTCGAAGTGAAGGTCACAGATCTGCCGTCTGGTGTCCACGCGGTGTAACGGACAGATTTTTCTTCGAGGGCCAATTTGTTGGTCGGCCCGCGATCCAGCTGCTTTATCCAGATGTCATTTCTTTGGGCGATAACGTCGTAACTGAAGTTGGGTAGCAATGAGACTGCGAGCCGCCTGCCATCTGGCGACATCGACGGATCGCCAAAAGTGCCCTCCCAATCGGGATCGACCGGTTGCGCCTTACCATCGCGCGCAACCCAGACGAGCTCCTGTTTTATTGTTCCTGCGCCCCGCGTGTAGACGAGCGTCCCCTCATCTGAGACGGCAAGATCGACGGTCGACGAAGGCGTAAGACGAACGCCCTCGACAAGTGAGGTAGGCTCTCCAGTGACCTTCATGGAATTCTGATCGAACGGCACTACCATCAGCGTTCTATCCGTCGTCACATAGAGTAGATGACCGGTTCGGACATATCGCGCGTAAACAGCGTTGTTCACAATCGTGCGGCGTTTCCGCGAAGACACATCGACAACGCCGATGGACCTGGCTGCGCCTCTTACACCAACTGCGATGAGAATGCCTTTGCCATTGGGCAAAACCTCTGGCCAGGAGTGATCGAGCTCCGGCAAGGCCGTGTCCAATGTCGTGAACCGTTCCGGCACTGCGCCGGCTTTTGCCTCAACGCGGATGAGAGGTTCCGCGTCTCTGCCATCGATGTAGATGTATCCGTCTCGGCCCCAGGATGCGCCTGCCAACCCGATGAGCGAGTCGGTCACGGTGATTATCGGACCTCCGCTCAGAGACGCGATCTGGAGCCTGCTGCCGCCGGTGACGAACCCCACACGCTGACCATCGGGTGAGAAAAATGGGGTCTGCGCCCCTTCGCTTCCTGGTACTGCGGTGGCGTGCAACTGATTTCGCTGACGCACCAGAAGCTGCGCATGCGGGCCGCCGACGTACGCCAGGCGCGATCCGTCAGCTGACAGGGCCAGTCGTCCCCAGAAATACCCGATGGGTTGAATAAGCGCTTCCGTAGAATCGAACACGTAGCTGTATCGGACCACCTGCTTCGCAGGAGCAGGTTGCATCCAACCCCAGACGAGGGTCGCAATTAAGAGAATCGCGATCGCGGTCACACCGTAGAGCATCTGGCGCAGGCGAGTCGAGCGATCTTGCCCCACAACTTTTGCTGAAGCGCTTGACGACAGGAATCCACGTCGACTCTGAGTGGTGAGCGGTCGTGCTGCCTCGGCCATTACTCTCGCGGCAACAGTCCGGTCTGGACCGGTGGACGCATCGGCGAGCGTCCGGGGTCGGGCGAGGTCGCGCAGTAGCTCCGCTGCATCTCCATAACGGTTGGGGGGCTCCTTCTCCAGCAGTCTCACCACAATGGCTTCGAGCGCCGCGGAGATGTCTCCTCGATGCGTCGAGGGAAGATCGGGCTCGTCGTGAAGGACCGCGTGCGCAATCGCGACCTCCTCATCCCCACTGAATGGCTTTCGCCCTGTGAGCATCTCGTAGAGCACGACACCGAGCGCCCACAGGTCTGAACGTCCGTCGACGTTCCCGCCTCGCATTTGCTCCGGTGACATGTACGACGCCGTTCCGAAGCGCACACCGGCTTCGCTGAGGCTTTGATCACACGCTTTGGCCAATCCGAAATCGAGAATGCGCACCGTCCCGTCCGGCAGCAGCATCACGTTGCCCGGCTTCAAGTCACGGTGCACGATTCCGGCGGCGTGTGCGGCTTGTAGCCCCTCGGCGATCTGCCGCGCGATCTGCAACGATTCGCGCCCGGGAATGGGGCCGTCACGGGCGAGACGCGCTCGGAGCGTTTCGCCCTGGTACAGCGCCATTGCCAGGAAGAGCCAGCCCTCATCGCTCGTGCCGACCTCGTGGATGGTACAGAGATTTGGGTGGTCAAGCGCAGCGGCCGCGTGAGCCTCGCGGAGAAACCGCGCGTTGGCGGAAGCGTCGAGGTTGTAGTGAGGAAAGAGAAACTTCAGCGCCACGACCCGGCCAAGGCGCGTGTCGTATGCACGATAGACAACGCCCATTCCTCCGGCGCCGAGCGCCTCGCGCAGATCGAAGTGGGAAATTGTCCGTCCGGTGAGACGGAGCGGATCCGACCCGCGATCAGACTGAAGAGTGAAAGCAGTGTCAATCACCCGGAGATCCACGCCCGCGGCCGCGTCAGCCTTCAACAACGACTCAAGCGCTCGGTGTAGATCGGGATCACTGTTCGCCAGGTTCTCCAGGCGGCTAGCTCGGTTGCTCGCGTTCAGCTCGACGATCTCGTTGAAGCTGGCCTGGATTTCTCCCCAGCGTTGCGCGTTCACGCTAGCGATTCACCCTTGAGATCGAGCGCAAGCCAAGCTCGAGCGGAGCGGAGGTCGCGTTTGGCTGTTGCGAGCGACACTCCTGTTGGCGTAGCACTTTCTGCGAGAGTCAACCCGCCAAAGTAGCGGTGTTGCAGCAACTGGCCTTGGCGGGGGCTCAGTCCCTCGAGCCGCTTGAGCGCATCATCCAACTCCACGACCGTCTCGAGGTTTTCCTCGGAGATCCATTCGAACTTGTCGAGGTCCAGGGGCCTGATGCCGCCACCTCGTTTTGCAGCGAGTCGGGCGCGGGCACGGTCGACGAGCAGATTCCGCATGATCTCGGAGGCCAGCGCCAGGAAATGGGCGCGGTCCGGGAGGTCAACGCGGGGAGAGTCAACGAGCCGGATGTAAGCCTCATGGACTAGCTCGGTGGTATTCAGCGAACTATCGGCGGCCGCACCGCCCAACCGGCGGTGCGCCAATTCGCGCAGCCGATCGTAAAGGAGCGGGATGAGCCGGTCGCGAGCTCTTTCGTCACCGGCGCTCCATTGTCGCAAGAGACCCGTGACCTCGTACGAGGCAGATGCCGTCGCTTCCTCCTGTTGAGTCACCGGCGCCCCACGATAAGGCTTGTACGTTCGCGCGGCAAGAAGAATGAGCCGGTTCGACCGGCGATTCCGTTCTAGAAGGGTGCAGGAAAGAACCAACTCTAACCCGCATCCGGAGTCTGTTATGTCCCTATCATCGCGCCGTGTTTCGTTGTCTCACGTAACGGAGCTATTAATCTCCGCCACAAGCCCGCGTCGGGTGCTGGTCGCTGTAATAACCGTCCTAGCCGTTGCCGCCGGAGCGTTTGCGTGCAGAGACACGACGACACCGAAAGACCTTTCGAAGTCGGCACCTACCGGGGCGAGTGAAACGATGGGGGTTGGATTTACCAGCGCGCTGATCGCGCGCGGTAACCTCGGCACGTTTCACATGCAGTCCAAAGCCGCTGGTTATGACGTGGAGCTCAAGTCGCACGATAACACCGACGTCGCAGTCGCGAACATTGGCATAGAAGCGGGCGGGAGTTCAGGTTGGCACTCGCATCCCGGACCAGTCCTGGTCGTCGTAAAGAGCGGAACGATCACGTTTTTCCGCGCGGACAATCCGGACTGTTCCGCGGACGTTTACGGCCCCGGCAGCTCATTCACCGAGCAAGGCGGTCTCGTCGCGAACGCGACCAACCACGGAACGGAGCCCGTCGTCGGAGTAGCAACTTTCCTGGCGCCCCCGGGTGCTGCATTGCGAATCGATGCGGCGAAGCCTGACAACTGTTCGTGATCAGATACTTGCGCTGCAGCGAAGGGCCGCCGAGCGGCACTGCAGCGTGCTCACCTTGGAGGTGTCGTATGTCTTACCGGACCGCTGTAGTTGTCGTTTCTCTCGCGATTGTCGCAACCGCGTGTCAGGAACCGTCGACCGCACCCCACGTCGTCTCGGCGAATACCAGTATTGCCGCAGACCGTTCAACTGGCGACACGCCGAATTACAATCTTGAAGTCCTTCTACGTCCGTGTTCTGACGACGTAGCGGGATGCGTCACTGGAGGCGACGGTTTCGGTCACGTGAAGTTCCGGCAAGCCGGCAACGACGATGTTCAGAGAATAGACCTCGGCGTATGGGTGCGAGACCTCGCCCCGAACACCGAGTACTTCCTTCAGAGGGCAGTCGACACGAATCTGAACGGCAGCTGCACCGGCACTTCGTGGCTCACGCTGGGATTGGGCACGGCCCTTCCACCACAATCAATTACGACCGACGATAGGGGCACGGGGAGCGAAGACCTGTTCCGCATCGTGCCCAACACTGCTGGGTCGACGTTCGATATCCATTTCCGGATCGTTCAGGCCGCACCGGATCACACGCCTGACCCCACCAAGGTTGTTCTGATAAGTGATTGCTACCAATACAGCGTGAGGTAACAGCTGTTAGCAGAAACCCCGCTCACGGGCGTTCGATGAGCGGGGTATACGTTCTGTTTTATGGGCCTCGGTAGAGTTGAACTACCGACCTCACGCTTATCAGGCCGGTTCATACGAACATGCATCAGGCTCAAAGGTTCTTACTCGCCGACCTTTCATGAAGAGCCTGCTGAAGGGATCTGAGCAGCCTCTGTCTCGCGCTCAGCGAGTAGCTTGGCCGTGAAGCGCTGACCCTCCGAAAGCCGTTCTACCTCAATCGCAATCGCATCGACGGCGCGCTGGAGTTGCCCGAGGCCATCGTGGATCTCTTTCAAGCCGCGATGTGGGACAGCCGTGGCGCTCCCTCCTCGCATGTACATCTTGATGAGACTGTACGCGCTGCCACAAACGATGGCGACGATAACAACGGTTGTGACAGCTGGGACCCATAAGTCTGGCGACATAAGCACCCTCCCAAATGAGCACTACGGCAGCGTGATAGCGAAAGTGCCAGGCGAAATGACGCGCAGGCTTTGCTAGCGCCTAGGTGCCGGTTCACTTTCGCGGGACCTTGCTTTGAATTCCTCGAACCAGTTTTCAACGACGATGAGCTTGTCGGGCGTGCCGGTCTCCAATGGCCGGATCATCAGGAACCGCTTGTCGTCCGGTGCCACCGCGTACTGGGGGGTGTAGCGGAGAGATTCGTATCCGGCGGCGGGGAAAAGTATTGTCGAGCGCCCGACCGAGAAATCCAGATTGGCATTTACCACAGTCGCCACGAGGTTGCCGGAAGCATCGCGGTAGAACAACTCCGTTCCGCGATGGGACCACACCGGCTCCGTTCCGCCGCTCGTGGAAACCTCCCACTTGCCCACGCGTGTATCAGGAAAATGGCTTACATAAATTTCGTCCCTTCCGCTCTCATTAGAGGAGTACGCGAGCCATCGTCCGTTAGGCGAAATGGCCGGCGACGTTTCCGTGAATGCGGTCGCGACGAGCGGGATCGGCGCGGTGTCGACTCCTGGCCGCATCCCCAGTATGTCGCCTGCGCCTAGCGTATCCGTCGTGACGATCAACCACTTCCCGTCCGGTGACCATCCCGCATTGAATATGTTCCCCGTTCGATGAAGCTCCGGTGCTCCCGGTGCGCCACCGTCGGCGCGCTCGATCACTACATAGCTCGGGCCCTTCGCTGGGTTCGAAGTGAACGTCACCGATCGACCGTCAGGTGCCCACGACGGCTGAAAGTTTTCGTTTCCGTCGCCCGCCAAATGGACGCTCGGCCCTCGATCGAGCCGCTTGATCGAGACCTCGAACGGCTCGCCGTTGGCGCTTCGCGTCACCGCCACCCGCTTCCCATCCGGTGAGAGCGCTGGGAAGCCGAGAAACTCGCCTGACCACTCAGGGTCGACCGCGTCAGCCTTGCCGTCGCGCGTTACCCACACCAGCTCCTGCGTTCCAGTTTCAGCACCGGTTGAATAGACCAGTGTGCCCGTCGCCGAAATGCCCAAGTCCGCCGAGCCGCCGAGACCCGTGCGAATGCCTTCGGTGAGCGCGATCGGCTCACCCCTGACCGTCATGGAATTCTGATCGAACGGCACTGCCATCAATCTCTTGTCATCAGTCACGTAGAGTAGATGGCCGGACGACGCGTACCGCGCGTAAGTCGCGCCCTGAAGAATGACTCTGTGTTTGCCAGAAGGAATTGCAGCTACCGCTATCGCGTATGAAAAACGCCCCTTGACGCCTTTTTCTCCGCTGTAGGTGACGGTGAACAGCACACCTTTGCCGTTGGGCAGCACGTCGGGCCAGGTGTGATCGAACTCATTGTTCGCGGTATCCAGAGTGGTGAAACGGTTGGGAACGGCGCCGGGCTTGGCCTCCACGCGAACGAGCCCATTACTTCCGTCATTGTCTGCGTAGATCATTCCGTCGGCTCCCCACGACGCGCCCGCCAATCCGGTCAACGTGTCGGTGACGATAATCGATGGACCGCCGTGGGTGAGCCTAATCGATGGACCACCGTCGATCGCCGCGATCCGAACTCCGCCGTCCTCGAGAAAGCCGACGTGCTTACCATCGGGAGAGAAAAACGGGTTGGTCACCCCCTCCGTGCCGGGCATGGCGATCGCGTGCAACCGATCTCGCGAGCGAATCAGCAGCTGCGACCTCGGGCCGCCGATATACGCGAGCCGCGAACCGTCAGGAGAAAGCGCGATCCGTCCCGACCAGGACGATCCCTTTGCGATCGCCTCCGTTGAATCCACCACCAACCGATAGCGTAGGACTGGCTTCGACGAAGAAGGGCGTATCCAGCCCCAGATTGCGGCACCAGATATCAGAATTGCAATCGGGATCACGGCGTAAAGCGCCACCCTTTCACGACGGCCACTCTTCTTGCCTTCCAACGTCCTCCGGGTGATGGACGGCGTGACCGATGGATTGGTCGGAGCCTCGACGGACTCGTCCGCAGATATGGATTGATCTTGTCGCGCTTTCCTTACCGCAGAGGACTCGGCGGCTTCTGCGATCCGGGGATGGGTGAAAGACGCCGCGAGCCTTTCAATCTCGGGATCAGGCTCGATCTCGAGCTCCTGCCGTACGAGCTCCTGGTAAAGGCGAGCGTGCTTCACTGCGCCGGCGCGGTCGCCGGCGGCGAAGAGCGCCAGCATGAGTTTCTTAGTCGCGCCAGCAGAAAGTGGATCGGAAGTGACGAGCCCGCGCCACCAGGTCAGGCTGCGGGCGTGGTCGCCAGACTCGGCCGCCGCGTTGGCGAGGAATTCGACTGCTGTTTGATACTCGCGTCGAAGTCGAGATCGCTCGCTGTCAATCCAGGACTCGAACTCGCGACTGTCGGTGAAATGAAATCCGTCGAGAAGCGTCCCTTTGTACAGTTCGACCGCCGCCGCCCACTGATGCGCGCGAATTGCTTCCTCGAATTCCCAGGTGTCGACCTGGACCAGTTCCGGATTGAGCCGGAGCTCTCGTCCCGACGAGAGAATGAAGGAGCTGCCGAGGGCTTGTCGGATTGCGTACACCGCCTGGTCGAGCGAATGCTGCGCGAGCGAAGCCGAGCTCTCGGGCCAGAGGTAGGCCTCGATCCGATCACGCGGAAGTCCCTGCCTGCCAGCGAGGGCGAGAACTGCGAGCAGGCCCAACGACTTTTTTTGTTGCGCAGATACAGGGACCGGAGGAGTCTCGTTCCGCAGGGAAAGCGTTCCCAGAAGCTCGAGGACCAACATTTTTCCTGGGAGTGAGCTTTATGAGATTTCTTTGAGATTCATTTGAGGGGGTCAGCCTATCATGGACACCGGTGTCAGCCGGGTCAAGCACGAATGCGTCTCCGGCGGCGAATCTCATAATGAATGGAGGCCCCAGATGACGTACAGAATTGCTTTTCCCCTGCTCGCGTTAGCGGTGGCGAGTGGATGTGGCGGAAAGGATGCGACCAGTCCCCTCGCAAGCCCGAGCGCAGTTGCCGTGGCGCGGGCGGGGGCGCGAAACGTTGGAGCCACATCCCAGCGCAGTGGGTCTCTCAATGTGACGAAGAATTGCTCGGCGTACCACGGCTTGCCGGGTGAGTACTGCACGATCACGTCCTCGAGCCTGAAGGAGATCCCCGTCGGCTCGAGGGTCGTCTATCAAAGCGGAGTCGCCGCAGGCTCGCTGAACAGTGACCTCATCCTTTATCCTGCAGGCCGTGGTAACCAAGTCGCGTTCGGCCATGTAGTACTCGATGTGGCCAGCGGCACCGGGGTGGTCACCTTCTCGGGCGGGACCGGCGAGTTCAAAACATTCCAAGCCGCGGTCGACGTTTCTATCGCGTCCTCCGGTCGGCCGAATTTTGTTTGGGATGGCACCTACAGCTTCAGTGGGAACGGCGACGAAGACTAAGGGTGATGGAGTCCGTCACCGATATCTGTGACGCCATGCTGCGCGCAGCTGCTTTGGCAAGAGTTCCCGGAGAGTAATCTCCGGGAACTTTCTCGCAGATCGAAATTTCAGGAAGCCAGTTTGTTTGCCTTGGATTCAGTTAGATAGATCAGGGCGATTTGGACACACGACCCGTCTGACCACCGACCAACGGGCACCCGTGCCTGTTTGGCGCTGAAGAAAAACCCGTTAACGAACATCGTGCGCATGTCAACGAACATCTTGCGCACTCAAATTGACACCACAAAGGACAGCAGCCGA
>Ga0136846_1242829_pt1 | contig 16155 bp, 13 predicted proteins | sample HopSoiMetagenom2_FD_96841 | JGI IMG/M metagenome (GOLD analysis project Ga0136846, IMG submission 96841) | Grasslands soil microbial communities from Hopland, California, USA - 2 Assembly 2016 (version 4) | ecosystem: Environmental > Terrestrial > Soil > Grasslands | place: USA: Hopland... | reverse complement strand
TTGCGCCATGACTCCTCCAGGTCCCTCTACTGATCACTGCCCAACAGCGCCTGGCCGGTAAACACCGGCGGCGTGCACCGTCTCAGGCGACGAGCTCGGCGGCGACCTTCAGGTCCGCGACGAACCCGGCGTAGGCAGCATCGCGTTCCTCCGGCGGCGTGCGCAGGATCGACGAGGGATGAACGGTGACGACGAACGCCGCGGGGCCCACGTCGCTGTCCCGCTCGAGGACCGTCCCGCGGTCGCGCAGCACCCGCACGTCGTTGCCGAGCACCGACTTGGCCGCCGTGCCGCCGAGGCAGACGATCACGTCCGGGTGTACGGCTGCGACTTCTGCCTGCAGCCATGGCCGGCAGGCCGAAATGTGCCCGGCACGTGGCGTCTGATGCAGCCGGCGCTTACCGGCGCGGCGGAAGTGGAAGTGCTTGACCGCATTGGTCACGAAAGTAGGTGTCCGCTCCAGGCCGGCGTCCGCGAGCGCCCGGTAGAGCACCCGCCCGGCCGGGCCGACGAACGGGGCGCCGTCGACGTCCTCGACGTCTCCAGGCTGCTCACCGACGAGCAGCAACCGGGCGTTCGCCTCACCGCTGCCGAACACCGTCTGGGTCGCGTCCTGATACAGATCACAGCCTTGACAGGCCGCCGCGGCCGAACGCAGCGCGGACAGCGATCGCTGGGCGGGCAGGAATTGCTCCGCACCGGGGAAGGAGGAACGGCTGGCCACAGGAGTCAGTCGGCGGTCTCCGGGCCGGTCTCGGACCAGGCCGGCAGCGGAAAACCGAGCATCCACGGCCGGTGCGACATGGTGCGGCAGTCCTCGGCTGCCGGCACCGGGTCGGCGCCGGTCCAAGTCCGAACCATGCGTTCTCCGCACTGGGCGAACATCACCGCATGCGGCCCGTCGTGGCCGGCGAACAGTTGGCAGCGCACGTCGTCCGAGTTGCCCCTCGGCAACCGCGCCGAGCACCGGACGTCGATACCGCTCGACGACTCTGCCGGTCGATGTCCTCGCGCGATCGCCGTCATCGCTGGTCCGATCGTTCGCCTGCCGCGGCTATTGCGAGGGTCACCTGGTCTCCGGCTGACTCTGGGTGTTATCTCCACCATAGCCCGGTTTCCGACACTCGGCGGTCGGATTCGCCGTTTTCGCGGGCTTCGTCGCGGGTAGTCGAACCAGTGTGACCACCTATGTCTCCGAAGATCGACTGGCAGCCGTCTACGAGCACCCCGGCCCGTTCGTCACCGTCTACCTCGACGGCACCCGCTCCACGGAGAGCGGTGCGCGGGAGGTGGGGCTGCGGTGGGCCGCGATCCGTGCCGATCTAGAGCAGCAGGGTGTCGAGGCTGCGACGCTCGAGGCACTGGACCGGCGTATCGACGCCGACAGCAATACCGCAGGGGTGCACGGGCTGGTGGTCGTAGCTGCGGGGGGTGAGGTGTGCTTCGGCGATCAGATGCGCCGGCCTCCGGCGTCCAGCACGGGCCGCGTGTCCGCCCTGCCGCACCTGCTGCCCTATCTGGCCCAGCGGGCTACCGACGTGCCGCACGTCGTCGTCGTGACGGACCGGACCGGTGCGGACCTGCTCGCGATCCCCGCCGACGGCGACGCGGCGACCCGATCGGTCGAGGGTCACGTCGAGTACCCGGTGCACCGGACGGCGACGGCGGACTGGTCGGAGCGGCATTTCCAGCTGCGGGTGGAGAACACCTGGCAGGCCAATGCCCGCGATGTGGCGTCGGCGGTGTCCCGCCTGGTGAACGAGATCGCGGCCCGCTTGGTCGTCGTGGCAGGCGACGTGCGGGCGCGACATCTGGTCGCCGACGAATTGGGCTCGGCGCTGAGTCCCGGTGTCGCGGTCGCGGTGGTGGACGAGGGCGGCCGGGCGCCCGGCGCTTCCCGAGATTCGCTTGAGGCCGCGGTGCACGACGAGGTGCTCCGGCTCGCGTGGCGGGAGCGGCACGAGGTGCTGGAGCACCTGAGTCAGAACCTGGGCCGGGGCGAGTATGCCGTCGCCGGCCTCGCCGAGGTGACCCGGGCGCTGCGGATGGCGCAGGTCGACACGGTGGTGCTCTCCGACGACCCGTCGTCCACGCTCCGCGCGTGGGTCGGCGCGACGCCGAGCGAGTTTGGCATCGCCGGCAGTGAGGCAGAGGCGACGGGCGACGGCCCGATCGATCACGACCGCTACGACGCCGCGCTGGTCCGTGCGGTGATCGCGACCGGCGCGAAGTTGCTGGTGACGCCCGGCGCGCATGACTACCTGTCCGACGGCATCGGGGCCTTGTTGCGCTACGAAACCGCCCGCGCGGAATGAGGCGCCGGGGCGGACGCGAGGTAGTCGGCTGCGGAGTCGGCCAGCCGGTAGCCGTGTCCTGCGGTGTCGCTTCGCGCCGGCATCGCCCCGTCCCGAACCGCGGGCACTCCGCTCAGTAAGAGCGCCTCGAGGCAGACGTGGTCGGCGAACCATTCGACGTGCCGCAGGTTCGAGATCGCGGCGGCCACCGGTAGGTGCAGCGCCGGCGCGCAGTGTGCCGACACCGTCAGCTGGTGCGCCTGAGCCACTGCGGCGCCGCGCAGAAAACCGGTGTAGCCGCCGCATCGGGTGGCGTCCAGCTGCAGACAGTCGACGGCATCGGTGAGCAGCCTGACGTCGGCGAGGTCGGCGGCGTACTCGCCGGCCGCAATGTCGCAGCGCAGGGCGCCGCGCAGGGCGGACAGCCCGGCGACGTCGTCACTGGTGACCGGTTCCTCGAACCAGACGACGCCGAAGTCGTCCAGCCGCGCGCCGATGCGACGCGCCTGGCCGCGGTCGTAGCCACCGTTCGCGTCGGCCATCAGTGCCACTCGCGGCCCGGCCAACCGGCGCAGCTGCTCGACGCGTTCGAGGTCGCGCTCCTCCCGCGTCCCGGCCGCCTCCGCGATCTTGATCTTCATCGCGGTACACCCGGCTTTGCGCCATCCCGCCACCTGCTCGGCCAGTTGGTCGTCGGACAGGGAGGTGAAGCCACCCGATCCGTACACCGGCACCCGATCGCGGACCCGGCCGAGCAGCCGCGTCAGCGGCACGCCCAGCAGCCGTGCCTTGAGGTCCCACAGCGCCACGTCCACCGCGCTGATCGCCTGCAGCACGAGCCCGCGGGTTCCGAGGTTCCGGCACGCGCGGTGCATCGCCGTCCAGCACGCTGTGACGTCGTCGACCTCGCGTCCGGCCACTGCCGCGGTGAGATGGTCGCGGACGATCGCGGCCGCCGCACCGGTGCTGTAGGTCCAGCCCAGCCCCGCCTCCTCGGCGGCATGCGCGGTCACGACCACCGCCGTCGTTGCCCGCCACTCGAGCGTGCCGTCGGACTCCGGCGCCGGCGTGGGAAACGTGTACACGGCGACGTCGAGCGCATCGATGCGTGCCACGTTCAGCTCCGGGCGAGCGCGTGGCGGGCCAGCGCGACGGCCCCGGCGAGCAGCCCCCCGGCCGCCGCGGCGGCACCGGCAAGGGCCATGCCACGGGCGGCCGGACCGGGCGGATCGGGCCGGTCGCCGGGCGCGAGATCGTTGTTCGACGGCGTCGCGCGATCGCGTCGCGGCCGGTTCAGCAGCTCGGCCAAGTGCACCGCCTCCCGCCCGCCGCTGTCGAGCTGGTGGATCTGCGTGCGGCAGCTGAACCCGTCGGCGAGCAGGACCACACCCCGGTCCGCGGCGCGTACCGCCGGCAGCAGCACGCTCTCCGCGCAGGCCACGCTCACGTCGAGGTGGCCGGCTTCGAAGCCGAAGTTGCCGGCGAGCCCGCAACAGCCCGACTCGAGCGGCTCCGCCTTCGCCCCGGCGGACTCCAGGAGCTTCCGGTCGGCGTCCCAGCCGAGGACCGCATGCTGATGGCAGTGCACCTGCGCCATCGCCTGCAGCCCGCTCAACGAAGGGGCCGTCCATCCCGGAGTGTGTTCGGTGAGCAGCTCGGCGAGGGTGACCGTGTGATCGCGTAGTCGTCCTACGTCCGCGTCGTCGGTGATGAGCTCCGCCGCGTCCGAGCGGAAGACCGTCGTGCAGCTCGGCTCGAGCCCCAGGACATAGCCGCCGTCGCGCACGTGCGGGGCGAGGTGCTGCACCGTGCGGTGCAGCACCTTCTTCGCCGTGTCGAGCTTGCCGGTGGAGATCCAGGTGAGGCCGCAGCACAGCGGGGCGTCCGGCAGCGTCACCGTCCAGCCCGCGCCTTCGAGCAGTTCGACGGCTGCCACCCCGATGTGCGGGTGGAAGTAGTTGGTGAACGTGTCGGGCCAGAGCAGGACGGTGCCGCGCAATCCGGGGCGGGCACCGCCGCGGCGATGCCACCACTGCTGAAGCGACTCGGGTGCGAACAGCGGAATCTCTCGAGGTTCCAGCCCGGCTGCGCGGACAGCCAGGCGGGGCAGCACGGGGGCGTGGGCCAGGGTGTTGACGGCCCGCGCGGCGTGGGCGCGGCTGACCGCCGCGGCCACCGTCGGCAGCCAGCCGAGCGCATAGTGCGCAGGGGGCCGCAGCCGGCCCGCGTAGTGGTGTGCGAGGAATTCGGCCTTGTAGGTCGCCATGTCCACGTTCACCGGGCAGTCGCTCTTGCAGCCTTTGCACGCCAGGCACAGGTCGAGTGCGTCGCGCACCTCACTGGACCGCCAGCCGTCCTTGATCGGCGAGTCCGGGTGGCCGTCCAGCATCTCGAACAGTAGCCGCGAGCGTCCCCGGGTCGAGTGCTCCTCTTCGAGGGTCGCCTGGTAGGAGGGGCACATCACCGCGCCTTTGGTGTGCTCGTGCTGACGGCACTTGCCGACGCCGACGCACCTGTTCGCCGCGCCTACGAAGGAGCCACCATCGTGGGGGTACGCGAAGTGCAGGTGGCTTTCAAGGTGCGGCGCCCAATGGCCGCCCAGTCGCAGATTGGCGTCCAGCGGGTTCGGCGCGACCACCTTGCCCGGGTTCATCCGGTCCTCCGGGTCGAAGATCGCCTTCAGCGCGCCGAAGGCCTGCATGATCGTCGGCCCGAACATCTTCGGCAGCAGCTCGCCCCGCGTCTGCCCGTCGCCATGCTCACCGGACAGCGACCCGCCGTAGTAAACCACCAGGTCGGCGGCGCGTTCCAGGAACCGCCGGTAGTTGGCGACTCCTTCGGTGTCGGTCATCCGGAACGGTATCCGGGTGTGTACGCAGCCTTGGCCGAAGTGGCCGTAGAGGCTCGGCTCGGCGTCGTCGGCGTAGCCGAACTCCTCGTACAGCTTCTCGAGGTCGCGCAGGTAGTCGCCGAGCCGGTCGGGCGGCACCGCCGAATCCTCCCAACCCTCCCAGGTGTCCGGCTCGCCGGGGACGTGCGCGGTGGCGCCGAGACCGGCCTCGCGGACCGTCCACAGCTCGTCCTCGTGCCGCGGGTCGTCGAGTACGGCCGTTGTCGGGCTGTGCTCGGAGCTGCCCAGCGCCTCCAGCATCCGGTGCGCCGCCTCGTCCGCCTCAGCAGTCGTGTCCGCGCCGAACTGCACCATCAGGAACCCGTTGCCCTTCGGCAGCTCGCGGAGGGCGTCCGGGTTCAGGTGCTTGATCTTCTCGTCGTGGATCAGCCGGTCGTCCAGGCCCTCGAGCGCGATCGGTTCGTGCGGCAGCACGGCGGGGACCGCGTCCGCAGCCTTGGCGATGGTGTCAAAACCGAGGACGACGAGGGTGCGTGCCTCTACCACGGGCACCAGTTCGAGCTCCGCCTGCAACACCGCCACTAACGTGGATTCGCTGCCGACGAGCAGGCCGGCCACGTCGAACCCGTGCTCGGGCAGCAGCGAGTCGAGGTTGTAGCCGGAGACGCGCCGCGGGATGTCGGGATACCGCAGCCGGATCTCCTCGGCGTACGCGTCGCGCAGCGCCCGCAGTTGCCGGTACACCCGTGCCTGCCGGTCGCCGCGCCGCTCGATTCGGGCGTAGGCCTCGTCGCTGGTCTCCCCGCACCAGAACCGGGTGCCGTCGTACAGCAGCACGTCGAGGCGCGCGACGTTGTCGACCACTTTGCCGGTGCGCTGTGCCGTGGCGCCGCAGGAGTTGTTGCCGATCATTCCGCCGAGGGTGCAGTTCGGGTGCGTTGCCGGTTCCGGACCGAACCGGAGCCCGTGGTCGGCCAACTGCTTGTTGAGGACGTCGAGCACGATCCCCGGCTGCACGATGCAGGTCCGGTTGTCCGCGTCCACCGACACCAGCTTGTTGAGGTACTTCGCCCAGTCGACCATGACCGCGGTGTTCGTGCATTGGCCGGCAAGGCTGGTCCCGCCGCCCCGGGAGACGATCGGCGCTCCCACTTCCCGGCACACCGCGACGGTCTCCACCGCCGCTTCGAGCGAGCGGGGGATCACCACGCCGAGCGGCACCTGGCGGAAGTTGGACGCGTCCGTGGAGTAGGCGGCCCGGGTGCCGTCGTCGAAACGCACCTCGCCGTCGACCCGGTCGGCGAGTGCTCGGCGCAAACCGGCGAGGTCGAGCTGCGGCGGAGCGGGCCGGTGCCGGACCGGCGCGGGCAGCTCGACCCGGGTCAACTCTCGTCCTTGCTGCCGGGCAGGTACTGCTGGACCTTCTGCTTCACCCCCTCCTTCACGACGCCCCAGCGGTCCTCGTCACCGTGCACGATCGCCGACGCGAGCGCCTTGACCTGCTCGAACGTGGCATGCGGCGGGATGGGGGCTACGTTCGGGTCGCAGCGCACGTCCAGGACCGCCGGCCGGTCGGCCGCCAGCGCCTCGTCCCACGCGCCGCCGACCAGGTCGTCGTCGTCGACATTCACTCCGACCAGCCCCACGCTGCGCGCGAAGGCCGCGTAGTCGACGTCCGGCAGTGTCTGGGACTCGACGAACTTCGGTGCGCCCTCCATGGCGCGCATCTCCCAGGTGACCTGGTTGAGGTCGTTGTTGTGCAGGACGGCCACGACCAGACGCGGATCCGACCACTGCCGCCAGTAGCGCGCGATGGTGATGAGTTCGGCCATCCCGTTCATCTGCATCGCGCCGTCACCGACGAGCGCGATTGCCGGCCGCTCCGGGTGCGCCCACTTGGCGCCGATCGCGTACGGCACGCCGGGGCCCATCGTGGCGAGCGTGCCGGACAGCGAGCCGCGCATCCGGCCGCGGAGACGCAGCTGTTGTGCGTACCAGTTGGCCGCGCTGCCTGAGTCGGCGGCGAGGATCGCGTCGTCCGGCAACCGTTCGGACAGCTCGTGAAAGATGCGCAGCGGGTTGACCGGGTCCGCGCCGGTGAGCGCGCGACGTTCGACGGTCTCCCACCAGCGGGCGACGTCGGACTCGATCGACTCCCGCCACGAGCGATCGTCCTTGCGGCTGAGCAGCGGGATCAACGCGCGCAGGGTCGTCCTCGCGTCGCCGACGAGGTTGAGCTCGTACGGGTAACGCATGCCGATCAACTTCCCGGACCGGTCGATCTGGATCGCGCGGGCCTGCCCGAACTCCGGCAGGAACTGCGTGTACGGGAAGTTCGACCCGACGGTGAGCAGCGTGTCGCAGCCCGTCATGAGCCGGTAGGACGGAATGGTGCCGAGCAGGCCGATGGAGCCGGTGACGAACGGTAGATCGTCGGGGAGCACGTCCTTGCCGAGCAGGGCCTTCGCCGCCCCGGCGCCGAGCAGGTCGCACACCTCGGTGAGCTCCTCGACGCATACGCGCGCCCCTTGGCCGACGAGGAGTGCCACCTTGCTGCCCGCGTTGAGGATCTCCGCTGCCGCCTTGACGGCGGCCGGGTCGGGGGCGACGGTAGGCGGCTCCACGCCCAGGCTCGACGGCACCTGTTTGAAGGCATGCGCGGGCGGCTCGTAAGCCAACTCCAGCACGTCCGACGGGAAGATCAGGCACGTCGGCGCCCGCTCCGCGAGCGCGATCCGGATCGCCCGGTCGATCAGGTTCGGCAACTGTTGCGAAACTGTGCACATCTGGACGTAGTCGCTGCACACGTCCTTGAACAGGCTGAGCAGGTCGACTTCCTGCTGGTAGGAGCCGCCCATCGCGGAGCGTTCGGTCTGCCCCACGATGGCCACCACCGGCACATGGTCGAGCTTCGCGTCGTAAAGGCCGTTCAGCAGGTGGATGGCGCCCGGTCCGCTTGTCGCCACACAGACGCCGACCCGGCCGCTGAACTTCGCGTATCCGGTGGCTTCGAAGGCGGCCATCTCCTCGTGCCGGGCCTGCACGAACTGCGGTGCGTTGTCGGCCCGGCCCCACGCGGCGAGCAACCCGTTGATCCCGTCACCGGGATATCCGAACACCTGCCGGACGTCCCACTCCCGAAGTCGCGCCAACAGAACGTCGGCGACCGTCTGACCCACAGCCGTGCCTCACTTTCCGGTCTCGGAGCAACCTTCTAGTCGCGATACCCCGCCCGGTTTCTGGTCAAACAGCAATGTTTGCGATTTGCAAGGAACCGGGTAGGTCGCTGACGTGGCCGCCGATCTGGACGACCCGCCGGTCGAGGCGGTGCTCGCGGCCAGCCGCACGCTGGTGGGCATAGCGGTCCAGTCCATCGCGGCGGTGGAGCGCCGGGCAGACCTCGTCGAGATCCGGGTTCTTGTCGTCGTGGCCCATCACGGCACGGCGTCGCTGCGCGACGTGGCACACGGGCTCGGCTTGCATGTCTCCACAGCCAGCAGGTTGTGTGACCGCATGGTCACGAAGGGGCTGCTGAACCGGCAGGAAGACCCGGACGATCGGCGGCAACTGTCGCTGCGGCTCACCGCGCGTGGCCGCTCGGTCGTGAGCCGGGTGGCTGCCCACCGGCGAGAGCGCGTGGGGCGGATCCTGGCCCGCATGTGCCCGGACGAGCAGAACCGGCTGGTAGCCGCGCTGGAGGCGTTCACCGACGCGGCGGGTGAGGTGGCGCAACAGGATCTGTGGGCAATCGGATGGACCGGGTGAAGGCTCGGACCGGGGAAGGAGCTGGATGGTGGCTCGGATAGTGGTGGTGACCGGTGCCTCAGCCGGAGTGGGTCGGGCAAGTGCGCAGGCCTTCGCTCGACGCGGCGACAGCGTGGTGCTGATCGCCCGGGGTGAGCGCGGTCTCGCAGGGGCCGCCCAGGAGGTGCGGGAGGCCGGCGGGACGCCGTACCCATATCCGGTCGACATGGCGGACGCCGACGCCGTGTTCGCTGCGGCCGAGCAGATCGAACGCGACGTCGGCCCGATCGACGTGTGGGTCAACGACGCGTTCACCTCGGTCTTCGCGCCCTTCAGCGAGGTGTCCGCCGACGAGTTCCGGCGGACCACCGAGGTCAGCTACCTCGGCTACGTCTATGGCACCATGGCCGCGCTGCGCCACATGCGGCCCCGCGATCGTGGCGCGGTCGTGCAGGTCGGCTCGGCGCTGGCCTACCGCGGCATCCCGCTCCAGACCGCCTACTGCGGCGCCAAGCACGCGATCCAGGGTTTCCACGAGTCGCTTCGCTGCGAGCTGCTGCACGACCACAGCGGCGTGCGAGTCACGATGGTGCAGCTGCCGGCGGTGAACACTCCGCAGTTCTCCTGGGTGCGGTCGAAGCTGGGCAAGCACCCGCAACCGGTGCCGCCGATCTATCAGCCCGAGGTCGCGGCACGCGCTGTGCTGCACGCCGCCGAGCACCCTCAGCGGCGTGAGTACTGGGTGGGCAGCACGACGACGGCGACGCTGCTTGCCAATGCCGTCGCGCCAGGGCTTCTCGACCGCTACCTCGCCCGGACCGGCATCACGTCACAGCAGGAGGACCAACCGCCGTCCCCGGACGCCGCGAGCGGCAATCTTCGCGAACCGCTCGATGATTTCGACGGTCACGACTACACCGCCCACGGCGAGTTCGACGGCCGGGCACGTTCGTTCGATCCGCAGACGTGGGCCTCGCAGCATCACGGCGTCGTCGGCGCCACTGCAGCTGTTGCCGGCGCGGCGCTCACCGTCGGCTGGCGGCGCGCACGCCGTTGAACAGGCAGCTGCAATGCTCCCGCAGCGCTTCGTCCACGCGCTGAGGATGGAGAGGTCGGTCCTGCTCGCCCAGGAGGAGTGACATCTGTGTACGAGACCCCGCAACAGCCAGAACTTCTGAACGCGTCCCGGATGGACACCGATGACCGGGAGTTCACCTTCGAGCAGCATCGGGACCGGGCGGCCGAACTGGCTGCGGCGTTGCGGGACTCCTGTGCTTACGGCGAGCAGCTGTGGCAGCAGCTGGTCGGCGTCCGTGAGTACCTTGCCGGGAGTGTGCCCGCTGCGCAGGACGACGCCGGCTGGCGTTCGTGGTCGGAGGTCTACGCGGCAGTGGTCGGCACCCTCGCCGGGCCGCACGGCGACTCGGGGTTCGGCGCGGACGAGGCCCGCCAGATCATGCGCGGGCGGCGCGAGTTCCCGCCCGGGCAAGAGCCGACACTCGAGACGATCGTCGCCGCGCCGGTCGCTCTCGCGGCGACCACGCAGTCGAGGCCGCGGGACACTCGACCGTGGTCGGGGAAGATGGCCGCCATCGCTGCCGGGACCGCAGCCGGGTGGATCGCCGGCCGCTGGTCAGCCGCCCGCGTCCCGGCCGTGCGACGCCGCGTTCACTTGGCCCGCAGAGTGAATCCGCACTGACCAGGGGATGGCCAGCCACAGCGTCAGGAGCAGTGCGGCCGCCAAGCCGCCCGCGACCAGACCCGCCGTCCAGCCGAGCATCACATCGAAGATGAGCGTGGTCACCGAGACGACGGCGCAGGCCAGGAAGACGATGCCGATGATGGCGAGCCGGTGGGCCATCAACACCGTTTCCTTGCGCCGGTGCCTACGGAACAGCGCGCGGTGCACGCTCACCGGTGCCTGGAGGAAGCCCGTGGCGAGGATCGACGCGCTGACCGCAGCGAGGTACACGCGACGGTCCCCCTCGCTGAGCGTCGCGAACTTTTGCTGGAACGGCAGGGTGAGCAGGAAACCGGTGAGCAGCTGGACGCCGGTCTGCACCACCCGCAGCTCCTGCAGCAGGTCGTTCCAGTTCCGGTCTAGCCGCTCCGTCGGCGTCTCATTGCGTTCCGGCTGGCTCTGCTCCTGCTGGTCGTTGTCGGCGGTTTGTTGCTCGACTTGGCGGTAGCGTGTCAGGTGCTCCGCCCCCCACCGGGCGGCGTGGTCCGCGAGGCGTCCGACTTGGCGGGCTCATCGCTGACCGACAACGGTTCGGCGATCTCCTCCAGGCTCTTCTGCTCCGCGTCGACCGCGAGGAAGGCCGCGACGATGCCGGACGCGGTCATGATGGCGGCGCCGATCGTGAACGCCGTCACCGTGTCGGAGACGACGCCGCTCTCGGTCAGGCCGGCGAAGATCAGCGGGCCGGTGATGCCGCCCAGCGCCGTGCCGACCGCGAAGAAGAACGCGATGGCCATCGCCCGTGTCTCCATCGGGAAGACTTCGCTGACGGTGAGATACGCCGAACTGGCGCCCGCCGAAGCGAAGAACAGCACCGCGGTCCAACATGCGGTCATCGTCGTCGCCGACAGATGGCCTTGGTCGAACAGCCACGCGGTGCCGAACAGCAGCACCCCGGAAACGATGTATGTGCCGGAGATCATGATCCGCCGGCCGATCATGTCGAACAGCGGGCCCAGCAGGAACGCGCCGAGGAAATTGCCGAGCGCGATCACGACGTAGTAGTAGCCGGTCGCCGTCGAGCTGACGTTGAAGAAGGTCGCCAAAATGGTGGCGAAGCCGAAAGTGATCGCGTTGTAGAGGAACGCTTGCCCGACGAACAGCGACAGCCCGAGCACCGTCCTCTTGGGATAGGTGAAGAACACGGTGCGTGCGATCTCGAAGAAGCCGACGGTCTCGCGCTGCCGCACCTTGATCGTCTGATCGTCGACGTTCTTCAGGCGCTTGCCGGTGCTGTCGGCGACCTCGCCCTCGACCCCCTCGACGAGCCGTTCCGCCTGTCCGTCCTTGCCGTGGATGAACAGCCACCGCGGGCTCTCCGGCACGTTGCGGCGCACGACCAGTATCACAAGGCCGAGCACGACGCCGAACCCGAAGGCCACCCGCCAGCCGATGTTGCTCGCCAGGAAACCCGCGTTCAGAACGGCGAGCGAGATCAGCGCGCCGGCGGCGGCGCCGATCCAGTAGCTGCCGTTTATCGAAAGGTCCACGCGACCGCGGAACTTGCGTGGGATCAATTCGTCGATCGCCGAGTTGATCGCCGCGTACTCGCCGCCGATGCCGAAACCGGTGAAGAACCGGAACAGGTAGAACCACCAGACGGCGAAGGAAAGGCCCGTCGCAGCCGTGGCGGCAAGGTACACCGCGAGGGTGATCATGAACAGCTTGCGTCGGCCGAACCGGTCGGTCAAATAGCCGAAGAACAGTGCCCCCATGCAGGCGCCGGCAACGTAGAGAGCCGCTGCCACACCGGTGACCTGCGCCGTGGTGATCGCCAGCCCGCTGCCCGGTTCGGCGAGGGTGGGCGCGATGTTGCCGACGATGGTGACCTCGAGGCCGTCGAGGATCCACACGGTGCCCAGGCCGATGATGATTCGCCAGTGCCACGAAGCCCACGGCAGCCGGTCGAGCCGGGCGGGTACGGCCGTTTCAATGGTGTTTGGCTGGGACACAGTTCCCTCCGATCTGTCGAAGGGTGCTTTCCCAGCACGCCGCTACCACCAAACATCCGGGCGGCAAAGCAAGGGCCATGCCGGCGGCGGTCGCGACTCAGCGGGTGGGCGCTGCCTTGGAAGGCGGCGGCATATCGGGCACCTGCAAGCCCTCGCCGGCGGCCGGCCCGACCAGGTGGTGCTGCGGTGTCGCGCGTTGCGCCCGGCCGCGACCGACGAACGACACGGCCCAATGCAGGACGGTCGTCACCCGGTTCTTGAAACCGACGAGGTACATCACGTGGATGATCAGCCACAGCAGCCACGCGACGAACCCGCTGAAACGCAGCGGGCCGATGCTCGCCACCGCGCGGAAGCGGGAAATGGTTGCCATGCTGCCCTTGTCGAAGTACCGGAACGGCGGCTGCGCCGCCCTGCCCTCCAGCCGGCGGCGGATCTGATCGGCCGCGTACTTCCCCTGCTGCATCGCGACTTGCGCGACGCCCGGGTAGTCGTTCAGCGACATCATGTCGCCGATCACGAACACCTCGGGATGGCCGGGCAACGTGCAGTCCGGTTGCACCTTGACCCGGTCCCCGCGGTCCAGCTCGGCGCCGGACTGCTCGGCGAGTGCCTTCGCCAGGGCGACCGCCTTCACGCCGGCCGCCCAAACGACTGTGCGTGCGGGGATGCGGGTCCGGGCGCCGCTGCGGTCCTCGACGGTGAGCCCGCGTTCGTCGACGCCGACGACCTTCTCGGACAACCAGACCTCGATCCCCAGTCGCGCCAACTGCTTGGCCGCACTTGCCGACAGCTTGGTGCCGAACGTGCCGAGGATGTCGTCCAACGCGTCGACGAGGACGATCCGCGTCCGCCGGGTGTCGATGCTGCGGTAGTCCTTGACCAGGGTGCGGTGCGAAAGCTCGGAGATCTGTCCCGCCATCTCCACCCCGGTGGCGCCGGCGCCGACCACGGCGAACGTCATCCACTCGTCGCGCGTGGCTTCGTCCTCTGCGAGCTCGGCGAACTCGAAAGCAGTCAGGATCCGGCCCCGCAACTCCAACGCGTCGTCGATCGACTTCAGGCCCGGGGCACGCAGCGCGAACTCGTCGTGCCCGAAGTAGGACGTCGTGGCGCCGGCCGCGACGATGAGCGAGTCGTAGTGCGTCGTTGTGGTGACCTCGCCGGCGGTCGACACGACGGTGCGGGCGGCGAGGTCGATGTCGGTGACCTCGCCGAGCAGCACCCGGGCGTCCCTTTGCCGACGCAGGATCTCCCGGGTGGCGGGTGCGATCTCACCTTCGGACAGGATGCCGGTCGCGACCTGGTAGAGCAGCGGCTGGAACAGGTGGTGTGGCGTCCTGCTGATGAGCGTCACGTCGGCGTCGGCATGCTTGAGGCCCTTGGCGGCGAACAGCCCGCCGAAGCCCGATCCGATGATCACGACCCGGTGACGGCGCGACATGCTGGCGGTCATCGGGGCCTCCTTCTCGCGGAAATCATCTCGTAGGAACTACGCCAGCATGCCCCCGGTGATTCCCGATTGTGAGCAACCTCAGGAACAGGCGGATTTCGAGCTAGGACCGCTGGGCCGGACGCCGCCGCTCCGGCAACGCGCCGGTCTCGGTGACCTCGAGGGCAAGATCGCGCAGCTTTCTATTCGACTCCTGACTCGTCCGGCGCAAGGCGTCGAAGGCCTGTTCGGCGGTCAGCAGCTGACGGGACATGATGATGCCGATCGCCATCCCGATCACCCGGCTCGACTCGAGCGCGATCTCCAGGTTCGCCCGACGGCGCTGCTCGGCCGCGCGCTGCAGCGCGATCGACGCGAGAGCCGAGAGCGTCGCGCCGATACCTACGTCAAGGTCGGTGAACGCGTCGACCTCCTTGGCATAGAAGTTGAGCGCCCCTCGCTCGTCGCCGGCCAGGTAGATGCGAGTACCGAACATGCTCCGGATCGGCGTCTCACGCACGGCGCGCTCGACGAACTTGGGCCAGCGGTTGTCGTTGCGGAGGTCGTTCGCGACAGTGACGTCGTCCTGCGCGATGGCGTCGAGACACGGGCCTTCGCCGACCTCGTACGCGATCGCGTCGACAATGCCGGCGACTTCGTTGCTCGCCACGAGGGTGCTCGGCTCGCGGTCCCCACGCGCGAGGGTGAGCCCGACCCCGATCGCGTTGGGCACGGCGTCTGCGGCGAGGGTGATGAGCTCGTTCGGTTCCAGCGCCCGGTCGGACCACTCAGCCGCGAGGCGGCGCGCGAACTCCAGCAACTCGGTTACCGGCTGCCGAACGGAATTATCGCCGCCGTCGGGCGACATCGCGCACCTCCTTAACCGGACGCAGCAGTCATGCCCAACATGAGGTACCCGTTACCAGCGGGGGCGTGAACGACGAATGATGCCGGATCTGCGGAAAGCGCCGCGATCACTGCATCGGCGCGCCTGCGCCCGGGTAGATGACAGGCATGCAACAAGGGACGACACGTATCGAGCAACCGTGGGGCGATCGGACGTTGTTCGGCCGGGGTGAACGCTGGCCGGCCCGGGTCGACCTGCACTTGGCCGAGGGCGGGTCGGGCGCCCAGCGCCTCGGTGCTCGATTCGCAAACAGCATGATCGGCACCTTGTCGCCCCAGCTGCTGGCGAGCGTGGAGTCATGAACGAACAAGCGGTTGTGATCGGTGCCGGCCACAACGGCCTGGTGGCCGCCATCCTGCTTGCCGACGCGGGGTGGGACGTCGTCGTCCTCGAGGAGCAGGATCGAGCGGGCGGTGCGGTCTTCTCCGACCGGTCGCTGCACCCGGACTTCGTGACGGACTGGTTCAGCGCCTTCTACCCGCTCGGGGCGGCGTCGCCGGTCCTCTCGACGTTGGACCTCGATAAGTGCGGGCTGCAGTGGTCGCACGCGCCGGCTGTCCTCGCGCACGTGCTGCCGGACGATCGCTGCGCGCTGCTGTCACGGGATCCGGCGCGCACCGCCGCGTCGCTCGACGAGTTCGCCGCCGGCGACGGCGCGGTGTGGCGCCGATTGACCGAGCAGTTCGAGCAGATGCAGGAGGCGCTGCTGCAGGCGCTCTTCACGCCGTTCCCGCCGGTGCGGGCCGGCGTGGCCCTCCTGCGCGAACTTGGCCTCGGCGAGCTGCTGCGCTTCGTCCGGTTCGCGGTACAGCCGGTGCGCGGTGCCGGGGAGGAGCTTTTCTCCGGGGTGGGCGCGCCGCTGCTTCTCGCCGGCAACGCGTTGCACACCGACCTGCCGCCGGAGGCGGCCGCCGGTGCGGTGTACGGCTGGCTGCTGGCGATGCTCGGCCAGACCGTCGGCTTCCCGGTGCCGGTGGGCGGGTCCGGCGCGTTGATCGACGCGCTGGTCAAGCGGCTGCGGGCGGCCGGCGGAGAGCTGCGCCTCGGCGTGCCGGTGCGCGAACTGGAGGTAGCGAAGGGCCGGGTGAGTGCGGTCCGCACGGCCGACGGTGAGCGGATCGCGGCTCGAACGGTGGTCGCCGACGTCGGCGCGCCGATGCTGTACGAGCAGCTCATCGCGGCACGGCACCTGCCGCCACGCCTCCTCGACGACATCCGTCGATTCCAATGGGAC
>Ga0136846_1227538_pt1 | contig 16155 bp, 15 predicted proteins | sample HopSoiMetagenom2_FD_96841 | JGI IMG/M metagenome (GOLD analysis project Ga0136846, IMG submission 96841) | Grasslands soil microbial communities from Hopland, California, USA - 2 Assembly 2016 (version 4) | ecosystem: Environmental > Terrestrial > Soil > Grasslands | place: USA: Hopland... | reverse complement strand
GCCGGTCTTGATCACGCCGAACTCCGACGCCTCGACCCGTGGCACCCGGATCCCGGCCACGGTGACGCCGTTGCCGCGCTCGATGTGCGCCGTGACCATCTGCGACGCGTCCATCCGGTAGACGTGGTCGGCGCCGAACACCACGATGATGTCGGGCTCGAAGTCGTCGATCAGGTTCATCGACTGGTAGATCGCGTCGGCGCTGCCCTGGTACCACTGCGGTCCGAGCCGTTGCTGCGCCGGCACACAACTGACGAAGTTGCCCAGCAGCGTGGACATCCGCCAGGTGATCGTCACGTGCCGGTCCAGCGAGTGCGATTTGTACTGCGTCAGGACGAACAGGTTCCGGATTCCGGCGTTCACCAGGTTGGACAGCACGAAGTCGATCAGGCGGTAACTCCCGCCGAACGGCACGGCCGGTTTGGCCCGGTCCGCGGTCAGCGGCATCAGCCGCTTGCCCTCGCCACCGGCCAGCACGATTCCGAGAACTCTGGGCGCCTTTGCCATGTCCGCACCTTAATCCCGGAAACCCGCAGGCATAAGCGCTTGCGAGTGTCGCGACACTGTCAAGATGCCGACACTCACCGTTCCGACCGTTTCCGTTCACCGATCGTTCCTGGCCGCCTGGGACGAACTGGGGCCCGGCGAAGAACACTGGATGGGGATCCACACGTACGGTGACGGCGACCAGGAGTGGACCCGCGAGCAGGCCGCGGACCCGGCGGAGTTCGCCCGCCTGGTCGAGGCGCTCGCGGCGGACGCCCGGGCGGAGACCGCGCTGCCGCCGGACATCGTGCACCAGACCATGCTCTGGTTCGTCGAGGGCGACGAGTGGTACGGCCGGCTGGCGATCCGGCACCGGCTCACCCCGGCGCTGACCGAGCTCGGCGGTCACATCGGGTACGTCGTCCGTCCGTCGGCCCGCCGCCGTGGGTACGCGACCCAGATGCTCGCCCAGTCCCTTCCCGTCGCCGCCGGGCTCGGGATCGACCCGGCGCTGGTCACCTGCGACGTCGACAACGTCGCATCCCGCAAGGTGATCGAGTCGGCCGGCGGCGAACTGGAAGACGAACGACACGGAAAGCTGAGGTTCTGGGTGCCGACACACGTCGCGTGATGACCTATCGTCGGGCGCATGAAGGTCGCCATCCTGACGCGTGAGTTCCCTCCGGACGTGTACGGCGGAGCGGGGGTGCACGTGGACTTCCTGGTCCGCGAGCTGCGCCGCCTGATCGACGTGGACGTGCACTGCATGGGCGAACCCCGGCAGGGCGCGACCGCGCACTCCGAGGACGACCCGCGGATGCCGGGGGCCAACGCGGCGCTGCGCATCCTGTCCACGGATCTCACGATGACGGCCGCGGTCGGGGACTCCCAGGTCGTGCACTCCCACACCTGGTACGCGAACATGGCCGGCCACTGGGCCAAGCTGCTGTACGACGTCCCGCACGTGGCGACCGCGCACTCGCTGGAGCCGCGCCGACCGTGGAAGGCCGAACAGCTCGGCGGTGGCTACCGGCTGTCCAGCTGGGCCGAGCGGACGGCGTACGAGGCAGCCGACGCCGTGATTGCGGTGAGTCGCGGGATGCGTGAGGACGTACTCGACTGCTATCCGTCGATTGACCCGGCCAAGGTGCATGTGATCTCGAACGGGATCGACGCCGAGTTCTACCGCCCGGACCCGTCGACCCACGTGCTCGAACGGCTCGGCGTCGACCTGAACCGGCCGTATGTCACCTTCGTCGGCCGTATCACCCGGCAGAAGGGCGTGCCGCACCTGCTGCGGGCCGGCCTCCGCCTTGACCCGTCGGTGCAGCTGGTGCTGCTGGCCGGCGCCGCCGACACGGTCGAGCTGAAGACCGAGACCGACGCGCTGATCGAGGACCTCAAGCTGGCCCGCGACGGCGTGTTCGTGGTCTCGGAGATGTTGCCGCGTGAGGAGGTCCGGCAGGTCCTGACGCACGCGCTGGCGTTCTGCTGCCCGTCGATCTACGAGCCGCTCGGCATCGTGAACCTCGAGGCGATGGCCTGCGAGACGGCCGTGGTGGCGAGCGCGGTCGGCGGCATCCCCGAGGTGGTCGACGACGGCGTGACGGGCACCCTGGTGCCGTACGACGAGCACGACACCGACGCCTTCGAGCGCGGGCTCGCGGACGGGATCAACGAACTGGTCGACAACCCGGCCAAGGCCGACGCGATGGGCAAGGCCGGCCGCTCCCGGGCGGTCTCGGAGTTCGGCTGGGACGCGGTAGCAGACCGAACCATCCAGCTGTACACCAGCCTGCTGGGGTAGGGGAAACTCCACTGCGGGTGGGAAGTTCGCACCCTTCATCGGCTGCCCCCGGGGCGGTTGGGTTGAGTTATGACTTCTCGCCTTAAGACCGTCGCGGCCACGCTCGCCAGCGCAGCACTGCTGACGTTTCCCTTGTCGGCGTACGGCGCTGTCAGTCATCCGACGCTCTCCGAAGCGGCCACCTCTCGCGTGCACGCGCCGCGGGGTGTGCTCCTGTCAGCTGTCCCGATCGCGCAGTTGACTGCTGCTCAACTCGACGCTGCCGCAGCCGACTTCCCCGGCATACCGCAGGCCCGCTACGGCGTCACGGCGTACCGGTTGATCTATCGGACGGTCGATCACTTCGGAAGGCCGACGACGGCCAGTGGGATCGTCGTGCTGCCGCAGGGGCGGCGCGGCGCGTTGACCGTCGCGGAGTACCTGCACGGCACCAATGCGACCAAGGCGTACGCCGCGTCCGTCGACCCGACCTCGACCGACCGGCTCGTCACCGCGCTGTTCGCCGGGCAGGGACTCGTCGGAGTCGCGCCGGACTACCTCGGTCTGGGACTCGGACCGGGCCGGCCTCCGTACGTCGACACGAAGACCGAGACGACGGCGTCGGCCGACCTGCTGCTTGCGGCGCGGGCGTTCTCCGCCCGGCACGGCGTCGCACTCGAGCGCGACGTGCTGGTCACCGGGTTCTCGCAGGGCGGCCGGGCGACGCTCGGCCTCGGGCAGGCGCTCAGCCGGGGCGAGGCCGGACCGTTCCGGCTCGGTGAGATCAGGGCCGTCGCGGGCCCGTACGACCTGCTCGGCGAAGAACTGCCGGCGGCCTTCGACGGGCGGCTGCTCCCGGCGACCGCCACGTACTACCTCGCCTATCTGGTGACCGCGTGGAACCGGACCGTCGGGTTGTACGGCGATCCACGCGACGCGTTCCGGAGCCCTTACGCGAAGACTGTCGAGGGATTGTTCGACGGTTCGCACACCGACGAGGAGATCGTGGGCGGGCTGCCGGACTCGCCGGAGAAGCTGTTCACACCAGCGTTCCTCGAGAAGCTGCAGCATCCGAGCGGGCGTTACCTGCGAGCACTGCAGGCGGCCGATCAGATCTGCCACGACTGGACTCCGCGGGTGCCGGTGCACTTCTACAGCGGCACGAAGGACACTGACGTGGTGGCTGCGAATGCGGATTCGTGCGCGGCCTCACTGCGAGCTCGGGGCGCGGACGTGACGGTGCACTCGATGGGCGCGGTCGACCACACCGGCACGGCGTTCGCGGCGTACCCGGAGATCATTCGGGCTTTCGGTCGGAGGGGCTGATCTGGCGGTCCGGCAGCGCGTCGCTCGAGGCCAGCAGACTGCCCAGCAGCGCGAGCGACTCGACGTCCCGCGATCCCGGGACGGCATGGAACACGACCAGCGTCATGCCGTCCGTGCCGCCGATGGTCAGCTTGTCGGACTGCAGGTCGAGGTCACCGACGGCCGGATGGGTCAGCCGGCTCAGCCGGCCACGGCGCGGCCGGACATCGTGTCGCGCCCACAGCTGACGGAAACGTTCGCTGCGGACGGACAGGTCGCCGACCAGTTCCTTCAGGCGCGGGTCGTCCACGTTCGGGCCGAGTTCGGTACGCAGAATCGCGACCCCCTCTTCGGTCAGGTCGTCCCAGTCGCGGCGGAGCTCACGCTCCTTGGGGTCCAGCAGCACCGCGCTGAGCAGATTGACGCCGACGGCGTAATTCGGGGACAGGGCAGCACACAGGGCGTTGACCGCGAGTACGTCGGTGTACTTGTTCTGCACGTAGGCCGGGTGGTTCGGCAGCCCGTCGATCAGCTCGAGGATGCTCTGCGGAGGTACCTCGGCGACTCGGCGCGGCCGCCTCGAGGTCTCGTGCGGCCGCTCCTGGGCCAGACCGACCAGATACGCCGTCGCGTCCGCGTCCAGCCGGAGTACGCCGGCAAGCGCCTCCAGGACCTGTACGGACGGATTGCGGTCGCGGCCCTGCTCCAGGCGGAGGTAGTAGTCCGAGCTGATGCCTGCCAGCATCGCGACCTCCTCGCGCCGCAGCCCGGGCACCCGGCGCAGGCCGATGCTGCGGATGCCGACGTCCTCGGGCCGGACCTGCTCGCGCCGGGCCCGGAGGTAGTCGCCGAGCGCGTTCGTACTCTCCATGACGACCACGGTAGACCGGGCATGGACCGGGTGACTGGGTCCTGTCAGTACCAGGAACAGCGGGGCACTCCCTGTCCGGCCGTCGGCGACGAACAGTGGAGACATGACGAACTCAACCATCACCCTCGCCGACGACCTGACCATCACCAGGATGGGGTACGGCGCGATGCAACTCGCCGGCCCCGGCGTCTTCGGGCCGCCCAACGACCGGGACCAGGCGATCGCCGTTCTGCGCACAGCCGTCGAGCTGGGCGTCACGCACATCGACACCAGCGACTTCTACGGCCCGACCGTGGTCAACGAGATCATCAAGGAAGCCCTCCACCCCTACCCGGCCGGCCTGCACCTGGTCACCAAGGTCGGAGCGCGCCGCGGCGACGACGGCAGCTGGATCCACTCCGAGGAGCCCGACGACCTCAGGGCCCAGGTCCACGAGAACCTGGAGCACCTCGAACTCGACGTACTCGACGTCGTCAACTTCCGGACCGCGGCGCACGACGGCGGCAGCGAGGAGTCGATCGCGCGGCCGTTCAGCGTCCTCGCCGAGCTGCAACAGGAGGGCTTGATCAAGCATCTCGGCCTGAGCGGCGTCACGATCACCCAGATCCGTGAGGCGCGAGCGATCGCGCCGGTCGTCACCGTGCAGAACCTGTACAACCTGGTCCGGCGCGATGACGACGACGTGGTCGACTACGCGGCCGAGCACAACATCGCGTTCGCCTCGTTCTTCCCGCTCGGCGGGTTCAGCCCGCTGCAGTCCGAGACACTGGCGAAGGTCGCCGCCCGCCTGGATGCGACCCCGCAGCAGGTCGCCCTCGCGTGGCTGCTCCAGCGCTCCAGCACGAGCATCGTCATCCCCGGGACGTCGTCGGTCCAGCACCTGCGCGAGAACATCGCGGCCCGCGACCTGGTTCTCCCGGCCGACGCCGTTGCCGAGCTCAACGAGATCGGTGCGCGCCCGAACTAACCGATACCCGAGGTCGGGGTGTCCGAGGTCAGCCAGGTGGTGAGGAGACGGGCGCCGGCGCCGGTCGCTCCGGCGGAGTACTCGAAGCGGTCGGCCGGAGATTCGGCGATCGACGACAGGTCGAGATGGGCCCACGGGATCCCACCCGTGAACGCCTTCAGGAACAGAGCTGCAGTGATCGACCCAGGGCCCTTCGAGCTGTTCACCGAGTCGGCGATCGGCGTCGAGATCAGGTCCTCGTACTCGGCCGGAAGTGGCATCCGCCACAGTTCCTCCCCGGACACCCGGCCGGCGTCGGCGAGGTTGTCCGCGAGCGCGTCGTCGGTGGCGAACATCCCGCCGTACAGCATCGCGCCGAGCGAGACCTTGATCGCGCCGGTCAGCGTGGCGATGTCGACCAGGACGTCCGGCTCGAGCTCTTTCACGGCGTACGCGAGGCCGTCGGCCATCACCAGCCGGCCCTCGGCGTCGGTGTTCTTCACCTCGGTGGTACGGCCGCCGTAGTGCCGGATCACGTCGTCCGGGCGATACGCCGTACCCGACGGCATGTTCTCCGCGGCGCAGATCAGACCGGTCACCTTGACCTTCGCGCCCAGCTCACGCAGCGCCGACAGCGTCGCGATGACCGAGCCGCCGCCGGTCATGTCGCGCTTCATCGAGACCATGCCCTCGCGCGGCTTCAGCGACAGACCGCCGGTGTCGTAGGTGATGCCCTTGCCGACCAGCACGACGTACGGCGTGTCCTTGGTGGCACCGTCCGGCACGTAGTCCAGCCGGATGAACCGTGGCGGCCGGACCGAACCCTGACCGACCGCGAGGATGCCGCCGAACCCCTCGGCAGCGAGTTTCTTCTCGTCCCAGACCGTCACCTCGAGCCCGGTCGCGGCGGCCACCTCGCCGGCGCGCGCGGCCAGCCACGCCGGGTCCTTCTCGTTCGACGGCGTGATCGCGAACTGCCGGGCCAGCCAACCCGTCCGGCCGACGACGACACCCCGGTCGAGCACCGGCTGCCGTGCGGCCGCCGAGCCGTCCGTGATCGCCACCCGGCCGACCGCGGACTTGCCCGGATCAACCGTCTTCAGCGTGTAGGAGAACGAGCCCAGTACGACGCCCTCGGCAAACGCCTGCAGCGCCGCGTCATCGATGCCCTCAGCAACCACCGTGGTGAGCTCGTCCTTGCCGCGGCCGAACCGCGCGATCGCGGCCCCGGCGTGGCGCAGCTCCTTGGCAGTCCCGTCACCGGCACCGACCAGCACGATCTCGGTCACCTCGCCGTCCAGCAGCGGGTACGCCGCGGTCGCCCCGGCGGACGGGCTGAAGCCGGTCGTCCGCTGCACCTCCAGCAGCCGTCCGAGGTCGACGCCGAGGCGCTGGCCGGCCTCCTTCGCGGCGGCCGGCAGACCGTCGTCCCCCTGGCCGACCACGATCACCCACGTCGGGGCGCCGTGCACCGGGAGACCGGGCTGCCAGGCCACGGCCGGAAGACTGGGGAACGGGGACGAGCTGCTGCGGCGAGCCACTAGGACGACCTCACTGAACTGTGATCAGAAGTAGATGTGAATCCGGCCCCAACCGTAACGACCCCGGCCGGTGCCGCGAACGGCACCCACCGGGGTCGAGGATGAGTGCGCCCGGTACCCCGCGCCACAGCCGGCGGGCGCTCGGCGGAGCGCCTCGCTGTGCTGGAGCAGAGGCTTCGACGTGCTGTGATCGTTGCCTCTCCTCCAGTGCAGCGAGGAGCCCGCCGAGTGCCGCGCAGTGGGCACAGGGCTACCGGGCGCGCGCCGGGCTGGAGTGCAGGACGCACTCCGGGTGAATCGGTCAGCCGACGACAGCCTTCAGCGCGTTACCGAGCTCGGTCGCTTCGTCGGCGTTGAGCTCGACGACGAGCCGGCCGCCGCCCTCCAGCGGAACCCGCATCACGATGCCCCGGCCCTCCTTGGTGACCTCGAGCGGACCATCGCCCGTCCGCGGCTTCATCGCCGCCATGCGCGCACCCCTTCCCAGTGTCGGTGTTGAGCGACGACACCGCGCGGGGAACCGTTGCCGGCGCCGTTGCGGTGATGCGCCGTCGGCGCGTATCGCAGTGTGTATCGCACCCCATTATTCCCGATCTCGGGCCAGAGCCGTGCACCATACGGCAGACTCAACTCTTGTGCACGCCCGTTCTGCCCTTTTCGACCTGTACGGCGACCACCTCCGCGCCCGTGGTGCGCGGGCTCCGGTCGCCGCCCTGGTCCGCCTGCTCGCGCCGCTGGGCGTGCATCCGCCGGCCGTCCGGACGGCCGTGTCGCGGATGGTCCGGCAGGGCTGGCTGGAACCGGTGCGACTCGACGGCCAGCCCGGATACGCACTGACCGCCCGGGCGCGTCGCCGCCTCGACGACGCCGCCGCCCGGATCTACCGCACGGCCCCCGACGGCACGCCCGTGGTCAGCGGTTCGGAAGGCCCGGTCGACTGGGACCGGCACTGGCATCTCGGCATCCTGCGAGAGGTACCGAACGCGCGACGCCGTGAGCAACTGGCGAGCCAACTCGCCTTTCTGGGTTGGGCTCCGCTGTCCGACGGTGCCTGGGTCGGGCTGCGCAACGACGCCGAAGTGGATCAGATTCTCGAGGTGGAAGGGATCGCCGCCGACCGGTTCCGGGCGCCGATCGACGAGGGTGCCGTGGAGTTCGCCCGGCGGGTCTGGAAACTGGACGAACTCGGCGCGTCGTACGACGCCTGGCTGATCGAGGCGAAGGCCCTGGTGGACGGCGCCGGACCCGAAACCACCAACGGCATCACGGACGAGCAGGCGTTCGCCGTGCGGTCCGAGCTCGTGCACGAGTGGCGCAAATTCTTGTTCCGGGATCCGGGGCTGCCGCCGGAGTTGCTGCCCGACAACTGGGCCGGTGCGCGGGCCGCCGAGTTCTTCGATTTCCACGCCGAACGACTGGGCCCCGCGGCCGGGCGTTTCGTCGACAACTGCCTGACGCTGCACTGAAAATCTCACCGACAGTCAAGGAGCTGACCACGATGAGTGACTCCGTCACGTACTCCGTCGCCGAGGGCGTTGCCACCGTCACGCTGAACCGGCCGGACGCGATGAACGCCCTCGACACGACGACGAAGGTCCTGCTCCGCGACACTGTCCAGGCCGCCGCGGAGGACCCGGCCGTCAGGGTCGTCGTACTGACCGGGACCGGACGGGCGTTCTGTGTCGGTCAGGACCTGAAGGAACATATCCGCCTGCTCGAGGCCAACGACCAAGCCGCCCTTTGGAGCACGGTCCCGGAGCACTACGCCCCGATCGCGCTGGCGCTCGCGGAAATGCCCAAGCCGGTGATCGCGGCAGTCAATGGCGTCGCGGCGGGCGCCGGCGCCTCGATGGCCTTCGCCTGCGACTTCCGGGTGGTCGCCGACACGGCCGGCTTCAACCTCGCCTTCACCGGCATCGCGCTGTCCTGCGACACCGGCATCTCCTGGACCCTCCCCCGGCTCATCGGCCACGCCAAAGCTCTCGAGCTCCTCTACTTCCCCCGCACCATCCCGGCCGCCGAAGCCCTCGAGCTGGGCCTGGCCACCTCGGTCGTCCCCGCCGACGACTTCGACTCCGCCGTCGCCGACCTGGCCGCCAAGCTCGCCAAGGGGCCCACGGTCGCGTATGGCGCCGTCCGCCAGTCGCTGGCGTACTCCGCGACCCACACCCTCGCCGACTCCCTCTTGTTCGAGGCCGGGAAGATGCAACTGACCGGCGACACCGAAGACCACCGCAACGCCGTCGCCTCCTTCGTCGCGAAGCAGAAGCCCTCCTTCACCGGCCACTGACGCGAGCTCTGCACCCGGCTCCGCTTACGCACTTCGGTCACCTGCTGCTGCGCTCCCTCCGCTCAGCCGGGGCGTACCGACGAACGGGTAGTACTTCGCCCTGACGGGCCCTCCCCGGCTGGGACACGCCGTGAATACGCCCGCGATGCGCCTGGGTCCGCCGCGATGCGCCGGAATCCGCTGGGGATGCGCCGCGATACTTCGGCCACTACCCGTCCGTCGGTACACGCCCGGTCTTGTAATCGTTTACGTAACCGATTACAAACGCTGCTGTGAGGAAACTGCTGCTGCCTGCCCTGAGCGTGGCCACACTCGTCGGGAGCCTCGTCGTGCCTGGATCCGCCGCCCAGCCCACCGGTCAAGCCACCACCCGATCCACCAGCCAGCCCGCCGCTCGGCCCGCTGCGGCGGCGGGCACGATCACGACCGGAAAGGTGCGGTCGGCGACGCTGCGGGAGGACATCAACTACAACGCCTACCTGCCGGCCGGGTACGACGGGTCGGCGCAGCGCTATCCGGTCGTCTACCTGTTGCACGGGCGCGGGGACTCGATGGCGGCGTGGACGCAGGTCAAGAGCCGGCTGGACGAGTTGATCGGCAGCGGCGAGATCCCGCCGATGATCGCGATCATGCCGGACGCGCCGTGGAGCAGCCGGGCCAGCTGGTACGTCGACTCGGCGTACACCGGTACGGATCCGGGACGGCCGGTCGAGACGGCGTTCTTCCGGGATCTGGTGCCGCAGGTGGATGCGACGTACCGGACGATCGCGGATCGGAACGGGCGGGCGGTTGCCGGCTACTCGATGGGCGGGGCGGGAGCGTTGCGGTACTCGCTCGTGCATCCGGACGTGTTCGGCGCGGCGATCGTACTGAGTCCGGCGGTGTACTTCCCGCTGCCGCCGGCCGACTCGAGCACCCGGGATTTCGGTGCCTTCGGCAAGGGTACGGATCCGTTCTCGGAGGCGACGTACCTGAGGCTGAACTGGCCGACGGCGTTGAAGTCGTTCGCTGCCAAGGGGTTGCAGTCGCATCTGTACATCGCGGTCGGCGATGACGAGTACAAGAACCCGAAGGCGATCGACGCCACGCACGACCTGGACTTCGAGGCGCACGTCGTGTTCAACCAGGCGTCGCGGGTGCCGAACCTGACGTCGGAGTTCCGCGTTGTCGACGGCGGCCACGACTGGGACGTCTGGGGGCCGACGTTCGCTGAGGGCGCGAAATACATCTTCCGGTACATCGGGAAGCCGCCGGCAACGCCGATGCACGCAGCGATCGTCGGCTCGCCGGGCGACGATCGTGCGGGCGGGATCGCTACCGATGCCTCAGGCAACGTTTATCAGGCGGTCGCGGCGGCCGGTGCGCTGGATGGGCAGCTGTTCGCTGGTGGTACGGACGTGTCGCTGGTCAAGTACCGCGCCGACGGGACGCGGGAGTGGACCCGGTCGCTCGGAACGCCAGGGACGGAGCGCGCGTACGGCGTTGCTGTCGACACTGACGGGCACGTTCTGGTGACCGGCTACACGAACGGTGATCTCGACGGGTCGCATGCCGGGAACGCTTCCGATGATGGATTCGTGGCGCAGTACGACGCTGCGGGAAACCGGCGGTGGTTGACGCAGTTCGGCGTACCCGGGGTGGCGGATCGCAGCTACTCGGTGGCGGTTGACGGGACAGACGTCTACGTCGGCGGCTATACGAAGGGCGCGTTGGGTGGCGCCAACTCGGGCGACAAGGACCTGTTCGTCGCGCGATTCGACGCGGATGGCCGGCAGGTGTGGTTGCGGCAGACCGGAAGCACGGGCGAGGACAAGGGGATGGCGGTCGCGGTCTCCAACGGCTCGGTCTATCTGGCTTGGATGACGTCAGGTGCCCTCGGCACGTCGGCCGGCGGCGTCGACGGCTTCCTCGCCCGCTATTCGTCCAGCGGCGAACTCGCCTGGGTAAAGCAGTTCGGCACGCCTGCCTCCGATGAGGTCTGGGCGCTGGCTGCAGATCCCTCCGGAGGCGTCTATCTCACCGGCTACACCGCCGGCGACTTCGCCGGACCGTTGACCGGCGACAAGGATTTCCTGATCGCCCGGGCAGACGGAGACGGCACCCTCACTTGGCGAGACCAACTCGGCACCACCGCAAACGACAAGGGCGCCGCGCTTGCCGTCGACAACTTCGGCAACCTCTACGTCGCAGGCTTTACCGACGGCGCCCTGGAGACGCCGCTGGGCAAGTTCGACGGCGTCCTGACGAAGTACGCCCCGGATCACACCCGCACGTGGACGCGCCAGTTCGGCACCGCAGAGGATGACGCCGCCGATCCCTTCGCCGAGGCCAACCTCTACCTCACGACAACGCCCACAGGCACCCAATTGTCCGGCCTCACCGGCACCGACGTCTTCCGCACGACCTTCACACCCGACGGCAGCAACAACCTGCCGTGACGCCTACGGCGCTGACCCTCGCAGCCCCGGTCCAGAAGGTTGCGAGGGTAGGCCACAACGTTTGGTGGGCCCCCCGAACCGCGTTCCGGCCGGGCGAGTCACGGCCGGACAACCACCTGACAGTCGGGGAGCCCGCTGAACACCTCATCACGTTGAGTGCCCGGAGCACAACTCGTTCAGGCGTTTGTGTTTCTCTGCTGGCAAAGTTCCTTTTGCAGATGCACAACTCACCTGCACGTGCACGCGAATCAGCGGGCGATGCAGGTCTTGAGGTGGTCGTTCACGATGCCTGTCGCCTGCATCAGGGCGTACGCGGTGGTGGGTCCGACGAACACGAAACCCTTCTTCTTCAACGCCTTCGACATCGCCACCGACTCGGGTGTCGTGGCCGGTACGTCGGCCAGCGTGCTTGGGGCCTTGTGCTTCGCCGGCTTGAAGGACCACAGCAGCTCGGTGAACTCGCCCTCGTCCATGGCGAGCAGCGCCCGCGCGTTCGAGATCGTGGCGTTGATCTTGAGCCGGTTGCGGACGATACCGGGATCGGCCATCAAACGCTCGAAATCCGCGTCGTCGTACTTGGCGACGATCTCGGGGTCGAAGCCCGCGAACGCGGCCCGGAAGTTCTCCCGCTTCCGGAGGATGGTGATCCAGGACAGACCGGACTGGAACCCTTCGAGCGACATCCGCTCGAACAGCCCGACGTCGTCGCGGATCTCCTTGCCCCACTCGAAGTCGTGATACTCGATGTACTCCGGCGCCGAAGTAGCCCACCCACACCGCGCCTGCCCATCCGGCCCCACAACTGTCACGGGTGGACCTCTTGGGCGAGGCGGCGGAGGGAGAGGCGCATCATGGCCTCGAACGCCGGGCGCGCGACCGGCCACCCGAGTGTGCCGAGCCGGCCCAGCGGCGGTACGACGTCCTCGGCCCAGGTGAACGTGCTACCTGTCGCGGTCGGCGTGATCGTGAAGGTACCCGTACCGCGGACGATCTTCCCCAGGTGCTTCACCGTGCATTCGCGCGGCGGATCCCAGTGTGTGATGACCATGTGGTCAGTGAACCCGACGCCACCGACAGAAGTCCGCGCCGCGACCCCACCGCCGACGCCGGTCCCGTCCTGCGCGGTCGCCCAGACCCGCGTGAGCAGCATCCAGCGCGACTGGCGGTCCCAGTCCATCACCACGTCCCAAGCCTCCTGCGGCGCCAGCAGCAGGTCGACGGATGCCTCGGCGTGACAGCTGCCGTCAGCTGGGCCGCTGGTAGGCACCTTCACCCTGCTGATCCGCCGGCGGCCAGAACTGCCAGCCCTCCTGCTCCTCGTCCGCCACCTGCTCCCCGCCGTCCGCCCGAGCCTCGGCCTGCGACTGAGCACGGTTCTGCGACTGACGCTGGTTCTGCGGCTGACGCTCGGCCTGCGCCTGGGGACGGGCCTGCGGCTGATGCTGGTTCTGCGGCTGGTCGGGCGCCGGAGCCGGCCGGCCGTTGGTCTGAGCGGCCGACAGCGGCTCCTGGTCGCCAGCTGCTGCGGGCTTCGATTCCGCGGGAGTACGACGCGGAGCACCAGGCTGCGACCGCGCCTCGAGAAGAGCCCGAGCCTCAGCCTGCAACCGCTCGTACTCATCAGCCGCCGCGGCCTGGCTCAGCCGCGGCACCTCGGCCGTGTCAGGCTCGGCATCAGCCGAGGCGCCCTCAGGAACCGCCGGCTCGCCAGTTGTCTGCTCGCCAGCCGCCGGCTCAGCCACCGTCCGCTCAGCCACCGTCCGCTCAGCCAATGTCCGCTCCGCCGGCGTCGGCTCAACAGCAGCCCGCCCGGCGGCAGCAGCTTGCTCGGCGGCAACAGCTCTGTCGGCTGCGACCGGTTCGTCAACCTTCGGCTCCGGGCTGTCCGCCTTCGGCGCAGGATCCGGGAAGTCGCCACCGACCAGGATCGGCTGCTGGGTGCCGGTGTCGTCGAAGTCGGCCGGGTCGTACCGTGCCTGCGAGATGAACCCGATGCCCTCCGGCGTGTCCACGATCGGGGCGACCGCGCGCTCCAGGTCCGCGATCCGGCGGTCGCGCTCGGCGACCTCCTTCGCGACCCGCTCGAGCAGTGTGTCGACCTCGTCCATCCGGTAGCCGCGCACCCCGACCGCGAACCGGGCCGACTCGATGTCGGTCGCCGTGAGCGCCTGCCGCGCGGGCACGGTCATGTCGGGCCGGTCGTCGTACGCCGTACTCATGGCACCCCAACGACCCGAGGCCACGACAGCGACAGCCCCGATCAACAGCACCACGATCAGCCCGAAGAACCACATCACGGGACCGATCGTGCCATGCCGGACCAGTCACCCGCACAGATGCCCAGGGTTTCAGCTCCCGTCCGAGCCCAGCCGGTGCGCCTCCCGGCGGGCCTGCGCCTCCGGGTTCGTCGTCTCCGCGGCCTGGCGAGCAGCCGCCTCTGCCGCCTCCTCTGCGGCGGCGTCGGCCAGCTCCCCCGCCTTGACGATGTAGCTGATCGCCTCGTCCACGTCGTCGGTCACCACGAACATGTCCAGATCGGCCGGGGAGATCTTGCCGTCCTCGAGCATCGTGGTGCGCAGCCAGTCGACCAGGCCGCCCCAGTACGACGTACCGAACAGCACGACCGGAAACGACGTGACCTTCCGGGTCTGTGCCAGCGTGAGCGCCTCGAACAGCTCGTCCAGCGTGCCGAACCCACCCGGCATCACCACGAAGCCCTGGGCGTACTTCACGAACATCGTCTTCCGGGTGAAGAAGTACCGGAAGTTCATGCCGACGTCGACCCACTCGTTCAGGCCGTTCTCGAAGGGCAGTTCGATGCCGAGTCCGACCGAGACGCCGCCGGCCTCGGACGCGCCCTTGTTCGCCGCCTCCATCACGCCCGGGCCGCCGCCGGTGATCACGGCGTACCCGGCGCCGACCAGTTTCCGCCCGCACTCCTCGGCGGCCGCGTACATCGGGTCATCGGGCTTGGTCCGCGCCGACCCGAACACGCAGATCGCGGCGCCGAGCTCGGCCAGCATGCCGAATCCCTCGATGAACTCCGACTGGATCCGCAGCACCCGCCACGGGTCGGTGTGCACCCAGTCCGACGGGCCGCGGCTGTCCAGCAGCCGCTGCTCGGACGTGGAGTGCTGCACCTGCTTGCGCCGCATCACGATCGGCCCGCGCTGCTGCTGGCCGACCGGACGGTCGGGGTGGATCGATGGTTCTGACATGCGTCCAGATTATGGCCTGACCGGTGAACGGGCCTGCTCAAGCGCGGTCCGTCAACCAACTCCTCAGCCGCTGTTCACACAGCTCGATCTCGGCCTCCGGCACGAACTCGTCCTGCTTGTGCGCGTACAGCGGGTCACCGGGCCCGTAGTTCACCGCCGGTACGCCGAGCAGTGTGAACCGGGCCACATCCGTCCACCCGAACTTCGGCTGCGGCTCACCACCCACCACCTGCAGGAACGCCGCCGCGGCCGGCCGCTCCAGCCCCGGCAGTCCACCGGGCGCCGAGTCCGTCACGACCACGTCGTACCCCTCGAACACCTCCCGGAGGTGCGCCTCGGCTTCCTCCTCGGACCGGCTCGGCGCGAAGCGGTAGTTGATCGCGACCGTGCACAGATCCGGTACGACGTTCCCAGCGACACCGCCGGTGATCGCGACCGCGTTCAGACCCTCGCGGTACTCCAGGCCGTCGATCAGGACGCGCCGAGGTTCGTACGCCGCGAGTCGGGCCAGCACCTCCCCTGCGGCGTGAATCGCGTTCTTGCCCATCCACGACCGGGCCGAGTGGGCGCGCTCGCCGCGGGTGGTGACCTCGATCCGCATGGTGCCCTGGCAGCCTGCCTCCACGACGGCGTTCGACGGTTCCATCACGACTGCGAACACGCCCTCGAGCAGTTCCGGGTTCGAGCGTGTGAGCTTGAACAGACCGTTGCGCTCGGCCTCGATCTCTTCGCAGTCGTAGAAGACGTAGGTGACGTCGCGGTTGGGCTCGTCGAGCGTCGCGGCCAGGCGCAGCGCCACCGCGACGCCGCCCTTCATGTCGCAGGCGCCGAGCCCGTGGATCAGACCGTCGGCGCGGCGGGCCGGAAGGTTGTCGTTGAGCGGCACTGTGTCGAGGTGACCGGCGATCACGATCCGCTCGTCCAGGCCGAGATCGGTACGCGCGACGACGGTGTTGCCGTGCCGGAACACCTTCAGGTGCGAGTACGCCGACAGAGCCTTCTCGACCTTGTCCGCGAGCTTCTCCTCGGTGCCACTGACCGAGGAGATGTTCACCAGCGCCTCGGTCAGGTCAGGTCCGGAAAGCGTCAGGTCGAACTTGCTCATCAGGCTTCCTCTTCCGCTGCCAGAAATACGCAAAACTCGTTGCCCTCGGGGTCGGCGCAGACATGCCAGCCGATCTCGTCGTCCTTCGGCCGCAGCAGGGTCGCGCCCGCGTCGAGCACCGGTTGCAGGGCGGGTGCGGTGACGTCCCAGTGGATCCGGTTCTTGACCG
>Ga0136846_1237221_pt1 | contig 16156 bp, 15 predicted proteins | sample HopSoiMetagenom2_FD_96841 | JGI IMG/M metagenome (GOLD analysis project Ga0136846, IMG submission 96841) | Grasslands soil microbial communities from Hopland, California, USA - 2 Assembly 2016 (version 4) | ecosystem: Environmental > Terrestrial > Soil > Grasslands | place: USA: Hopland... | reverse complement strand
TTCGCCGCTGTTCGTGGACACGCGGCGCGCGGCGGGATCAACCGAGATAACTCGCTTGCCGGTCAATATCGTGATCTGACGCTCGTTCCAGAAGGCAGCCTGACGGATCAGGATCCGATCGAACGTCTTATCGCCGGAAAGATAGTCCTTCGAGAGCGGCGGCCGCTCATAGGGGATGTCGGTCTCCTCCCCGAGTATCGCGATCGTGCCTTCATATTTGAGCTGCCGCAAAGCGATCGCCGTCTGCGCGCCCCCGTGCCCTGCACCAACGATCAAAACGTCATAACTGTGCATGTTCGCTAGTCCTCGGGCGCGATCTGAACCTTCAAGCCGTCGAGCGCATGATCGAACCTGATCTGGCAGGAGAGCCTCGATGCCGGGGTACGATAATCGGAACTGTCGAGGAGGTCGTGCTCGTCCTCCGACATCGCCGGCAACGAGTCGATGAAGGCAGGAGCGATGAAGACGTGGCACGTCGCACACGAACAACATCCGCCGCACAGCGCGAGCAGATCGTCGAATCCGTTGTCGCGGATAATTTCCATGATGGAACGGCCGATTATTCCCTCGACCTCGGTTTCGTCGCCGGCTCGATCGGTCACATAAAGTTTCGGCATTGTTTTGAAGTGCCCCCTTGCTTCTCATCCGAAGCCAATCCTCACGCCAGCGCGGATGGTCGGTAATGACAGTGGAAATGAAATGACGGCCATGGCCGTCTCCCGGACGGCCTTGGCGCGTCAGATCGATGCCGGGGTCGCGCGATCCCTTGGGCGGCGGTTCGGAACAGAGCTGTCACCTGAGGAGCGCGTCCGGCTGGCTCGGCACTCTCAATCGGTGAAAGTGTACGCACAAACCTTGTTGCCGCCGGGATCGCGCAGATAGGCGGCATAGGCGCCCGGCAGATGGCTGCGCGGCCCCGGCGCGCCTTCGTCAGTGCCTCCGGCGGAGAGCCCGGCTGCATGGAAGGCGTCGACGTCGGCGTTGGTCGCCGCCGCGAACCCGACCGTGACGCCATTGCTCGAGGGCGCCTCGCCATTGCCCGGGCGGACGACGAGGAAAGCCGGCTTGTCCTTGCCGTAAAGCATCCAGTTCTCGCCGAACGGACCTAGATTCTTGATGCCCAACGGGGCAAGCGCCGCGTCATAAAAGACGACCGATGCATGGAGGTCCTTTGCGCCGAGCATGGTGTGCGAGAAAACGCCGTCGCCAGAGATAACAGCCATATCAGATCTCCTTGTTGAGGTCAGTAAACCACCACCGAGCGGATGCTTTCGCCGGCGTGCATCAGATCGAAACCCTTGTTGATGTCCCAGAGCTCGAGGACGTGCGTGATCATCGGGTCGATCTGGATTTTGCCCTGCATGTACCAGTCGACGATCTTGGGCACGTCGGTGCGGCCCTTGGCACCGCCGAACGCGGTGCCGCGCCAGTTGCGCCCGGTGACCAGCTGGAACGGCCGCGTGCTGATCTCCTTGCCCGCCTCGGCCACGCCAATGATGATCGAGGTGCCCCAGCCGCGATGGCACGCTTCGAGCGCCTGGCGCATTACCGTGGTGTTGCCGGTGCAGTCGAACGTGAAATCCGCGCCGCCATCGGTCAGCGCGACGAGATGCGCGACGATGTCGCCAGCCACGTCTATCGGGTTGACGAAATGCGTCATGCCGAACTTGCGGCCCCATTCCTCGCGGTCGGGATTGATGTCGACGCCGATGATCATGCCGGCGCCGGCCATCTGCGCGCCCTGCAGCACGTTGAGCCCGATCCCGCCGAGACCGAACACGACGACATTGTCGCCGGGCCGCACCTTGGCGGTGTTGACCACCGCGCCGACCCCGGTCGTCACGCCGCAACCGATATAGCAGCTGGTCTGGAACGGCGCGTCGTTACGAATCTTGGCCACCGCGATCTCGGGCAGCACGGTGAAGTTCGAGAAGGTTGAGCAGCCCATGTAATGGAAGATCTGCTGGCCCTTGTAGCGGAACCGGCTCGTCCCGTCCGGCATCACGCCCTTGCCCTGCGTCGCGCGGATCGCGGTGCACAAATTGGTCTTGCCGCTAAGACACGACTTACACTGGCGGCATTCAGGGGTGTAGAGCGGGATGACATGGTCGCCCGGCTTGACCGAGGTGACTCCCGGCCCGACCTCACGCACGATGCCGGCGCCCTCGTGACCGAGCACGGATGGGAACAGCCCCTCGCTGTCGAGCCCGTCGAGCGTATAGGCGTCGGTATGGCAGATGCCCGTCGCCATGATCTCGACCAGCACTTCGCCCGCTTTGGGCCCTTCGAGGTCGAGCTCGACGATCTCGAGGGGTTGCTTGGCTTCGAACGCCACGGCGGCGCGGGTCTTCATGGCATTCTCACTCCTCGATATCTTGCATCGGGCGGTGGCACTTCATCCGGGCGACCGCATTGACCCGCCGCGGCTTCACGCCACGGTCAAATTGTCACGAGATAGTTGGTGAAGCCGCCATCGCCCGAGGTCACGCCGCTGATCGCCTCGTTGATCGACTCGAGCGGCCAGCTTTTGGGCTCGAACACGGAAAGATCGATCGCGCCTGTCCGGATCATGTTGGCCATCTCGATTCCGTCGGCGCCGGTGAACCAGACCGAGCCGATCAGCTCGATCTGCTCATCCATCCACCATTTGACGTCGAGCCCGAGTTCCCCTGACGTGCCGCCGATATCGACAAGCCGCCCGCCGCGCCGAAGCCCGGTCATCGCGTCCTTCAGCGATTCAAGCGGCGCCTTCGCGCCGAGTGTGTCGAGCATCAGGTCGGCACCGACGCCAGCCGTCTGGGCCTTGACCCATTCGGCCGTGGAGCCGTTGCGATTGGAGAAGGTCTCAATCCGGTCTGGAGCGAGCTTCTTCAGGCGAGCGAGCAGCTCCTCGCCGCGGGCCACGGCGAAGATCTTGCCGATGCCCATGGCCAGCGCGAAGATGGTCGCTCCGACGCCCAATGTGCCGGTCGCACCGTTGATGATGAGCGACTTGCCCATCAAGGGGCCGCATTTCTTGAGCGCCGCGTATGACGTGCCGAGATAGCCCAGGCGCGTAGCCTGCCCGAGTTCGATATTGTCCGGCAGCTTGACCAGCGCTTCCTGCGGCGCACGCATGAACTCGCAAAAGCCGCCTTCCGGATAGAGGCGGAAAATCTCCAGGCTGTTGGGATTGTAGCCGAAATAGCCGTTCAGCGTCCAATATTGGCAATGCTGCGGCGTGCCGGAGAGGCAGGGGTGGCAGGCTCTGCAAAAGCGTCCTGGGTTGACGTAGACGCGATCGCCCGGCCGGTAAGCTAAGACCCGTTCGCCGACCTGATGGACCACGCCCACGGGGTCGAGCCCGAAGATCGCGGGCAGGGGCGGCAGCGGCATTTGCGGATACCAAGTCTCCCAATTGGCGAGGACATTTGCAAGATTGGGCACCATTCCACAGCCCTGGACCTGAACGACGACATCGGTGCCGATCGCGATCGGCTTGCCGACCGTGTCGATGGTCATCTGCCGCCCCACTTCGTGCAGTCGCGCGGCGCGCATCGTCTCGGCCATCTCCCTGATCCTTTTTTTCTGTTTCTATTCAAAACAAACCGAAGCGCCGAGCGGAGCCGCACGAGCTTGACGTTCTTATCGATATTCGGATACTATAGAGTATGTCAAGTCTTCCGTCGCTGATGAGGCGAGGGCGGCGACCAAAAGATTAGGAGAGCCGACGATCGTGCCACATGATCCCCAGACGCTTCTGCGCATCCTTTGCGGGATCTGGTTTCTGCCGCATCTGATCGGCAAGATCAGACATGCAGATCTCGCCTATGTCACTTTCGAAAAGGCGGGGTTCAAGCCGGGCAAGGTCTTCCTGTACGTGACGGCGGCCGCCGAAGGCCTGGCGATGGTCGGGCTAGTTACCGGCATCCAGGCACAACTCGCCGCGGCGCTCGCAATCTTCGTGTTGGCCGGTGCCGGCTATGCGGTCCTCAAGATCAATGGGTGGAACTGGCGCTGGCAGAAACAGGGTCCGGAATACATGCTCTTTTGGTCGATCTGCTGCGCGCTCTCGGTCGCTTGATGCGGGCCATCCGTCGACGGCATCGGTCAGGCGCGACGATTGACGGCAGCGCGGTTCGACCTGTAGATACCAAACGGTATCCGAAAATAAAAATGGAATTGGGGAGAGACGATAATGGCCAATGACGCTCTGACCGGGCAGGCGCTGTTCGATGATCCCTATCCGGTTTACGCACGGCTTCGCAAAGAGGACCCTGTTGCCCGGTTTGCGGTGACGAACGAATATCTCGTCACCCGCTGGGCTGACTGCCAGACGGTCGGCGCCAATGATGCCGTGTTCGGTCCTTCCGATTCCGATCAGCGACCCGAAGCGCGCGTGTTCGGCATGCCCAACGTCTTGTCGATGTCAGGCCCAGAGCACCAGGCGTTGCGTGCCGGTATCGACTATGAAATACAGCAGCAGCGTGTGGACGGCTTTATCGAGGAGCTCGCCCGCCCGATCGTCCTGCGATATATCGAGGCGATCCGCGAACGCGGCGAGGCAGACCTGACACGAGAATTGTTTGAACCGATCAGCGTCCGCCTGGTCGGCGATATCATCGGCCTCAAGCACGTCCCCAATGAGACTTTGCAGCGCTGGTTTCACGCGATCAACGGCGGCCTGCAGAACATTGTGGCGCAAGATCCGGACGTATGGGCGCATTGCGACCACACCATTGCCGAGATCGACGAGATCATGGGCAAGATGTATGACGAGGTTTGCGCCCACCCCGACAATTCGGTTTTCTCGCATATCGTCCACCGCGGCCTGCCGGAGGGGCGGCGGCGCACGTTCGATGAGATCATGCCGACCGTGCGCGTTATCATTCTAGGCGGTCTGCAGGAGCCCGGCCACGGCGCTGCCAACGCCGTCTACGGCGTGCTCGGCGATGCCGAGCAACGCGACCTGATGCGCTCGGATCCGTCGGCATGGGCGTTGAAAGCCTATGACGAGGGATTGCGCTGGATCGCGCCGATCGCGGTAACCCCCCGCATCGCCTATCAGGACTTCGACTTGTCCGGCACGAAGATCCGCGAAGGCGATTCCGTCGCCATCGTGCTCGCCTCGGCAAATCGGGATGAGACGCGGTGGGATGATGCCGAAGAGTTTCGCATGGACCGCAAGCGAAAGGGCCATGCCTCCTTCGGCTATCGCCCGCACTTCTGCTCGGGCCATTATCTCAGCCGCGCCGCGGGCCGGATCGCGCTGACGGAAGCCTTCAAACAGCTGCCCAATCTGCGCATCGACCCTGACAGACCGGTCAACATCAAAGGGTGGCGCTTCCGCGGCGTGGTCAATCTCCCTGGACGGTGGGACGCTTGATGATCATCGATTGCCACGGCCACTATACCACTGATCCCGCAGGCCATAACGACTTCCGCAAAGCGCAGCTCGACTGCTTCGCAAAGGGCTTGGCGGCGCCGGATTACCCGGCGATTTCGGACGATGACATCATCGAGTCGATCGAGAACAATCAGCTTCGTGCCATTCGTGCGCGTGGCGCCGACTTGACGATCTTTTCTCCCCGCGCCGTCGGCATGGGGCACCATGAGGGCGACGAGCAGACGAGCAAGGTCTGGACGCGACATTGCAACGATCTCATCAAGCGCGTGGTGGACCTGTTTCCCCGCAATTTCGCCGGCGTCTGCCAGCTACCACAATCGCCTGGCGTTTCGATCGAACACTCGGTCGCGGAGCTGGAGCGGGGCATCGTCGACCTTGGTTTTGTCGGCTGCAACCTCAACCCCGATCCCTCGGGCGGGTACTGGAATGGCCCGCCATTGACCGACAGGGCGTGGTACCCGTTCTTCGAGAAACTGGTCGAGCTGGACGTGCCCGCGATGGTTCACGTCTCCGGCAGCTGCAACCCCAACTTCCATGCGACCGGATCGCATTACCTCAACGCCGACACGACTGCTTTCATGCAGTTCTTGCAGGGCGATCTGTTCAGGGATTTTCCGGCCCTGCGCTTCGTCATCCCGCACGGGGGCGGCGCAGTGCCGTATCATTGGGGGCGCTTCCGCGGCCTCGCGGATCGCCTCGGCAAGCCCGACCCGCGCGAGCATGTGCTGCCGAACGTCTATTTCGACACCTGCGTCTATCATCAGCCGGGCATCGACCTGCTCTTCAAGGTTATTCCGATCGAGAATATCCTGTTCGCCTCGGAAATGTTCGGCGCGGTGCGCAGCGTGGATCCGGACACTGGCTGGCACTATGACGATACCAAGCGCTATATCGACGCGCTCGATCTCGGTCCCGACGATCGGCACAAGATATTCGAAGCCAATGCACGCCGGGTCTATCCGCGGCTCGACAAACGGATTGTCGAACTGGGGCTTTGATAATGCCTTTCCGCGGGCTTCCAAATCGTGATTGGCGCCCGACCATCGGTATCCTTGGAACTGGCGTGACAGGGTCGGCGGTCGCTCAGCCGATCTTCGCGCCATAGCCCAGCTTGACGGTGTTGAGCGCGAACCGGACGAGGTCGCCGACGCTCGGTCCCTTGCCTTCGCTGAAACTTGAAGCCGCGCCATAGGTCAGCTCAAGCACCATGGCGCCGAGCAATTCGGGTTCGGATCCCGGCCAGTGCGGAGCGAGCGGCATGAGCATTTCGCCGACCTTGCGCCATTGTTCGCGGAACAACGTCGCGTGGCGCGACGTGAAGGTCGCCTCGCGCCGAGCGTGCTGAAACAGCTCGATCGGGAGGATGCCCCAGACCGGATCGGTGGCGCGCTCTTCCGACCAGCCGGAGACCTTGGCGATGATCTCCTCCGGTTCGCTCACCCCTTTGAGCAACTGGGCGATCTCGACGACGTCCTGCCCGGCATGACGCTCGAGCAGTTCGAGAAAGAACTCTTCCTTGCTGGCGAAGTTTGAATAGAAAGCGCCCTTGCTGAACCCCGCAGCCTCGGTGATCTTGTCGATCGACGCCCCGGCAAAACCCTCCTTCGCCACGACCTGCGGAGCGCAGTTGAGCAGCTTGGCACGGGTAAGGGCCTGGCTTTCCTCACGCGTTAATCGGGCCAATAATCGCTCCTAGAGTTCAAGAATATCCAGTGAGTTGCGAACGCCGCGCCTCCTTCTGCGTGCATAAGGCAGCGAAATAGAATTTGCCAACATTCCGCGAGAACTGGATCAGCGCGCGGCTGCCGCCAGGTAGGTGGAATCGAACGTCCCAGCAGCGCTCTCGCGGTGCGCCGCGTCCAGCAGGTCGGCACGGACCATCAGATCGATCGTCGTCGACAGGGCCTTTGCGGTAACCGCCAGGTGCGAAGGCCACATCCCCAGGTCCCGCATGTAGACAAAGCCGCGGCGGGCGAGGGCAGGGCTGTCCTTGGTGGTGATCTCCTGGAATATGGCGACACATTCATCTTCGTTCGCCTGATCGTCCACAAAATCATGCGCCTTGCTGAGCGCACCAAGCAGCCGGGTAACGACGGGCTGGTTTTCCTTCAACCATTGCTCGCGTCCGATCAGCGCCGCGAAGACGATTTCCGGGATATAGTCGCTCACCTCACCGATCAGCGAATAGCCGGCCTCTTGCGCGAGAAAGGTCCACGGAGCGGGCTGGGGCGCTGCATCGATCTCGCCTTTCTGCATCGCCTCCCAACGTGCGGTGTGAATGCCGGCGAGGGCGAATTCGTAGTCGCCCGGGTAGTTCAGGCCATTTTCCGCCAGCATGATCTGCGTGTAGATCGCCGTACCCTCGGTAAGTGACGAGGTGCCGATCTTCTTGCCCTGCAATTCGGCGATCGACCGGATTTCCGGTCGCGCCACGAGCGACATCGGCAGACGGTTCGAATTCGAGGCAATGATGCGCAGCGGCCCGCCAGAGACAAAGTTGCTTACCGCGCCTTCAGGCGGCGTGATCGCGAGATCGGCCTCGCCATCGGCCACGGCCTTGGTCGCCTTGTCCACATTGCCGAGCCGTTCGAGCGCTACGTCGACCGCCGCCTCCTCGAACATTCCCTTGCGCATCGCAACGAACACCGGAAGCCAGTTGAACCCTTGCGCGCCGCCAACCAGCTTGAGCTTGTCAAAGGGCATTTCCTGCTCTCCACAACGTCGATATCACTTGAGATACCTATTAGTATCCGGATAAGACTTCAAGGCCGTGCACGGGCCGAGGCTGCTACCGACAAAGCCACCCGGATTTTCGGTCAGAGGTAGCGCAGTCCCTTTCGCGCAAGCCGGTCGCGCATCTCGTTGATGTCGAGACTGAGCTCGCCGGCAGCGTAGCGCGCACGTTTGGCCTCTTCCGCCGACGCGCGCGCTTCAGCCCGATCGGCCACTTCAGCCGCAAGCGCTCGCGGCACGACACACACGCCGTCCTCATCGGCCACGATGGCGTCGCCGGGATTGATCAGTTGTCCCGCGCACACCAGCGGAAACTGCACATCGCCGAGCGTCTCCTTCACCGTGCCCTGGGCGGAAATGCAGCGCGACCAGACAGGGAATTGCATCTCGCGCAAGGTCGAGACGTCGCGTACGCCCGCATCGATAATCAGGCCGATGATACCCTTGGCCGCCGCCGACATTGCCAGTAGGTCTCCGAAATAGCCATCCGTGCACGGCGAGGTCGGTGAAACCACCAGAATGTCGCCCGGCCGCGCCTGCTCCAGGGCGACGTGGATCATCCAATTGTCGCCCGGCGGAACTAGGCAGGTCAACGCTCCACCAGCAACCGCTGCGGGAAAGATCGGACGCAGGCGCGCGTCGAGAAGGCCCGTGCGGCCCATTGCCTCGTGGACCGTGGCGACCCCTGCGACACGCAGCCGATCCAAGAGGTCGGGGTCGGTGCGTTCAACCTTCGCCGCCACGTTGCCATAGCCCTTCATCAGCATGCTCCCGACTCCCCAATTGACAGCGTTATTCGTTCCAGATACCAATCAGTATTCAAAGAACAGTCGGTCGGTCAAGTGCGCCAGTCCGGGAGGAGAGTCGATGTCTGCTACGAGCAAGACCATGCCGAACGATGGCGTGGGCGGCGAGGCCCTGATCGTCTTCGGCCCAATCCCATCGTCTGATCCTATCCGCAGTGCGCCCGGTGTTTCGCTGCGTCGACGCTATCTGTGTGTCTGGTCTAAGAAAAAAAGACCGGCCTGAAGTCGGCAACGTTTTAATCCAATGTCTGTGTCTAAAACGTATTGGGGAGGGTGCTATGAACAACAATAAAAAATACAGAACTACCATGCTTGTCGGCGCAGCGTATTTTACGATTGCGCTTCATGGCAGTGCATTCGCTCAGGCTGCGGCGGGTGATCAGGCGAGTACCACCAGCAATTCTACAGCGGCTGGTAGCAATACGTCGAACGATGGCGGTCCGGATATCGTCGTGACGGCAAACCGTCGCGCCCAGAGGATCCAGGATGTCGGCATGGCGATCAGCCAGTTTTCGGCCGGCGATCTCCTCAAGACCGGCGCGACCGGCACCGCGGATCTCGCGCAACTTGTGCCTGGCGTCTACGTCGCCGGCGCCTATGGCGGCCAAAGTCAGCAGTACACCATCCGCGGCGTGACTCAGTCCGACTATCTTGATTCGATCGAGAACCCGGTCGCCTTCTACATTGACGACGTCTACATCACGTCGGCGCAGGGGCAGACCATGTCCTTCATGGACGTCGACCGCGTCGAAATCCTGAAGGGTCCACAAGGTACATTGTTCGGCCGCAACGCGACGGGCGGCCTCGTTCATAACATTGTGGCCAAACCGCAGCTCAATGACGTCAGCGGACAGGGCTCAGTAACCTATGCGCGGTTCAATGAAGTCAACGCACAAGGCGCGCTGAACATTCCGCTCGGGAAGACGATGGCGTTCCGCGTCTCCGGACTTTATACGCGCAACGACAATTACTGGACGAACGCCTATCCGGGCGGCGCGCAAGGCAGTAGCCCGATCCTTTCCTTCTCGCCAAACAACACCGGCTTGCCGCGCGGGGGTGAGGATGTGGGTGGCTCCGAGAGCTTCGCGTTGCGCGGTCAGCTTCTGTTCGAGCCAACTTCCCAGCTGACGATCCGGCTGACCGGCAGCTATGCGAAATCCAGGATGTCGACGTCGCCCTATACCGAAGAAGCGACGATCGCCGTGCTCGATGCCGCGGGTAATACCATCAACGAACTGCGCGCTGCGCCGAACGAAACGCGCATCGCGATCGGCCCGAACGGCGCCAACGCCGCCCTGTTCGTTCCCCTGGCGAACGGGATATTCACCCGCAGCGTCCCGGGCGGCGACTTCTACGGCTATGTTGCTCCGGATCCGAAAACACTCACGCTGTCGGACGACTATGCCCTGTCCGGCAACAACGGGACCAACGGGCAGGTCTACGCCGCGCATATCGACTATGACTTAGGCGGTGCCCAGCTGAGCTCAATCTCGTCCTACCAGAAATACTTCAAGAACGTGTATCTGGGCGACGGCACGGCGGCGCCCGCGCTCGCCTTTGGCGACCGGTCGCACTCCGAAGCCTGGTCGGAAGAGCTTCGGCTGAGCGGAAAGACACCGTCGCTGCAATGGCAGACCGGCATTTTCTACCTCGACAACAAGATTGACGTTTTGCAGGGCATCATCGAGCCCGGCGGCTCCGCGCTTGCGGGCGTGAACGCCTTTGTGCTCGGCATCCCCGCGCTGATCGACGTGGGCAACCAACTGAATACGGCAACGCGTTTTCGATCCAAATCCTATTCGCTGTTCGGACAAATCGAATGGAAGTTCGCCAACCGCTGGAACCTGATCCTCGGCGGGCGCTACATCCGCGAAGATCAGGCCTACAGCTACCGCGAATTCAACGCGACCAGCCCCGACCCCTATTCGATGAGCTCTGTGGTTGTGGCCCCGTCCTTCCAGCCCGACTACGACAATAAACGGACGTTCAATCTGTGGACGGCAAAGGCCCAGATCGAATTCCGCCCCATCACGGACCTGCTGCTCTATGCCGGCGTCAACCGCGGGGTGAAGGCCGGCAATTACAATGCGCCGTTCACGTTCAGCCCCGCCGATATCGTGCCGTCCGCGCAGCTCGGCTACGCGCCGGAAACGCTGCTGAGCTTCGAAGGCGGCTTCAAGCTGACGCATGGGCCGCTGACATTCAACGCGTCCAGCTTCTACTATGATTATAAGGGTTTCCAGGCGTTCGTCTTCACGACGGCCAGCGGCGTCGTGCGCAACGTCGACTCGCAAGTCTATGGCTTCGACGTCGATGCCTCGCTTCGGGTGGCGACCGGCTTGAGGCTGTCGGGCAGCGTGGCCTATTCGCATGCAGAGATCCCGGACTTCGAGGTCGCGCCAGGTGTGTTCCGTGCTGTCCGTCCGCCCTATTCGCCACGACTGCAGGCGACGGGCACACTCGACTATACTGTCCCGGGCGATGTCGCCGGAGGCAAGGTCTCGTTCAACGCAACCGTCAATTACGCAGGTGCGATCTACCACAACATCCGTAACTTCGACGCCCAGCGCTTCGCGCCGCGCACGCTGGTCAACCTGTCGGCGACTTGGGAGGACACGTCGAGTGGCCTGTCCGTTACCGTGTTCGGCAAGAACGTGTTCGATGCACGCTACGGCCAACTCGGCTTCGACAACACTGCGGTGTTTGGCGGGCAGAATGTGTCGTTCGGGAAACCGGCCAGTTATGGCGTGACGCTCGGCTTCAAGTTCTGATCCGATCTTCGTTCGGCTCCGTCGCCTTCCACGGCGGCGGAGTTTTTTTTGGAGAAGCGTGCATGCGGCGTGTCGTTACCGCGGTAGCGGGAGGCAAGGCGGTATTCCTCGCCGATGGCGAGCCTGCCAATCAGCATAGCTATGAGGGCTGGCCGGGGCATGCGACCTCGGTGATCTGGTCGACGGCCGCCACGCCGACTCTCCCGGTCACCCGCGATCAGGAACCACAGCCCGGCTCCATCGTGGCGCCGGCCCCGGGCGAGACGCGGCTGATGATCGTGCGCTTTCCGCCCGACTCTATTTTCGCCGATCCGAGATTCGACGGCCCCGGTTATGAGGCCGAGGCGGCATTTCACCTGAAGGGCCTGATCGATGCCTTCGAACCCCAGGGCAACGGCATGCACCGAACGCTCAGCATCGACTATGACGTCGTTCTCGAAGGTGAAATCTGGCTCGAACTCGATGACGGTGCCGAGACCCGCCTCAGCCAGGGAGACGTCGTCGTCCAGGGCGGCTGCCGGCATGCCTGGCGCAACAAGGGCGACCGTGATGCCGTCATGCTCTTCGTCCTGATCGGCGCTGACCTCCGCGCCTGAACTTTGGAGCGGCGGCGCCCAGGAGAAAACGTCCATCCACGTCGAACGGCAGTCATCCAAACAGGGAGGCGTCCAATGGAAAGCGACATATCAGGCTTCAGCGGACAGACGGCGGACCGCGCGCTGGCATTGCTGCGGATCGTGGCGGCCGCGCTGTTCTTCCAGCACGGTCTCCAGAAATGGCTGGGCTGGCCCCCCGGCGGACACGCGCCCGCTGACTGGTCGCTGTTCTCGATATGGGCGATCGCAGCGACGCTCGAATTCGGAGGCGGCATCCTGCTCTTTCTCGGCTTGTTCACGCGCTCGGTCGCGTTCGTCCTCTGCGGCGACATGGCATTCGCCTATTGGTTCATCCACGTCCCGGGTGCCGCCGCCCAGACCGCCGGGTGGATGCCGGCGGTGAACGGTGGCGATCTTGCGATCCTGTTCTGTTTCGTTTTCCTTTATCTGGTCGTGAAAGGGCCGGGATCGTTTTCGCTGGGCCGATGGCTGCGCGACCGAAGGGGTCGTGCCGCCGCCTGATCCGGACGGCCGCCAGGCGCTGCCGGAGGGACGTTCGGTTCCCGTAAACGGGCGACCCGTGTCCGCGATTTGGCAACATCCAGCGGCTTTACATACCAGCTGGTATGTGGAATCATTGCTTCTGGTCGAGGTGTCGATCCGAAATAGGCACCCGCTTCGAAGCATATGCCGACCCCGAAATGCGGGGCCGCAATCCTGGAGAGGAGAGTAGTGGCCGTGGATTATGTGCAGAATACCTGGTATGCCGCGATCTGGAGCGACGATCTTGGCCGCGAGCTGACCCCGCGCACCTATCTGAACGTGCCTGTCGTGCTTTATCGCAAGCTGGATGGCACGCCGGCGGCGATCGAGGATCGTTGTCCGCATCGTTATGCACCGCTCAGCATGGGCAAACTCATTGGCGATGAGGTCGAGTGCCTTTATCACGGACTGCGTTTCGATTGTCTCGGGACCTGCACCGACAATCCCAATGGTGCCGGTATCATCCCCAAGGCCGCGGCGATCCGCAGCTACCCGGTGATCGAGCGCTTCGGTATGGTCTGGATATGGATGGGCGACCCGGCACGTGCGGATCCGGAACTGTTGCCCGATCTCGGGCCGCTCGTTGACACCGAACGCTATACGTCGATGCACGGCGCATTGAAGCTGGAAGCCAATTATCTGCTGGTCCTTGATAACCTAACCGATCTGTCGCACGCTTCCTTCGTTCACGTCGAAACGCTTGAGCCGCGCGAGATGGCCCGTGAGCAGTTCAAGGTTTCCCAGGACGCCGATGGCACGCTGTGGACCCGGCTGTTTCACCCGGCCATGACCGTCCCGAAATTCTTTGCGCTCGTGCCAGGACTTGCCGACAAGATGGACCATTGGCTTGAGATGCGCTGCAATGCGCCCGGCGTGATGGTAACCGTTTATGGCGTGACCGACATCGGCAAAACGCGGGAAGAGGGGTATGACACATTCAACCCTAATCTGATCACCCCGGAAACGGATTACACCACGCATTATTTCTGGGGATCCGCGCGCACGTTCGCCCTCGACAATGAAGAGCTTACCAGGACACTCAAGGGGCTGGCAGAGTTGGCGTTTACGACCGAGGACAAGCCGATCATCGAGGCGCAGCAGAAGATTCTCGGCCGGCGCGAATTGATGGACGTGCACCCTGTGCTTCTGCCCAACGACGCGGCGTCGGGGCGCGCGCGCCGCGCTATCGAACGCAAGATCGCCGAAGAGAAAGCTCTCGCCCGAGCGGCCTGAGCGGTCGCGGCGGGAATCGGGCGGCAAGGCTGGTCACCAGCCGAGCGCCGTGGCCAGCACGGCGCCCGCGTCGCTCGATTCCGCGAGGCCGGTGCCCCGCCACGCGACATGCTGGTCCGGTCTCACCAGAAGCATGTCCGCACCATAGATCTCGCGAACATGGGGGTCGTCGAACCGCAGGACGGTGAGCGGGATCACGCGGCAGCGGGCAGCCTCCTCGATCTTCGTTGTGTCCGTGCCTCGGAAAGCGATGCATGTGAACCAACGGCCAAGCTGGGCATAAACTGCGGTGCCATCGTCAAGGAAAACGCTCGGGAGGCGCGCTCCCGGCAATGTGTTGGGCTGGTAGCGATAGGGGTCGTCCGGTGCTTTGGCTCCGGCTTCGGATGCGACGATCGGTGATCCGGTATAATGGTAGCCGAGTTCGAGGCCGAGGCTCTCGTTCTCCGCGTTGCCGAGTGCAGCGATCCGCTCCGCCGCCGCCGCGCGCGCTGCGGCGCCTGCGTCACCATTGTCTTCGAGGCCAGCCTCGTACAGGGACGCGATCTCCACGCGGACCGCGTTGTGGCGCCTCGACCCTTCGAGATTGCGTTGCCAGATCGGGTGTCGTTCGTCTTGGTAGGCGCGCAACAAGGCGGGGCCGCCAAAGCCGGCCAGGACCGCGGCCAGCTGCCATCCCAGGGTATAGGCGTCGCCGATGCCGGTGTTCATTCCATAGCCGCCGGTCGGGATGTATTGATGGGCCGCATCCCCCGCGAGGAACACGCGCGGCGTCCTTGCCGCCTCGGCCACGAGCAGATGCGGCGACCACGGATTGGCTATCAGGATCTCGTGCGGAATTGCCTTTCCGACAAAACGTTCAATGAGGGCGCCCGGCTCTGAGGCATCGCGTTCGTTCGCGGGATAGCGGGTGTGAAGCGTCCATGTATCCACGTCGTTCTGGGCAATCAGCGTGCCGTGGATCGATTGATAGTGCCATGTCACGCCCCAGCGCTGAAGCAGCGCGCGCGCCTCTGCATCATCGGTGCGGAAATGCGTCATGAAGCGTGGCATGATACTGTGCTGTCCGGTCACACCGATCCCGACCGCGGCGCGAACCGTACTGCCGCCACCATCACACCCGGCGAGGAAGAGGCAGCGGACCTGCTCAGTTTGTCCGCTGGTCTGGTCGCGCAGCGTCACGGTGACGCCATCGGCATCCTCAGCCACGTCGACGACCGCCACGCCGAACCGGATGTCGACGTTGTGCTCCGCCTCGAGAGCCGCTTTCAGGACGGGTTCGATCTTCGCCTGCGACACGCGCATCGCTGGCGAGAATGGCTGACTTCCGTCATTGCGATCACGAAAATGCTCCCGATCCTCCAGCGGCGAACGATAGCAAAAGCGCTTCAGTTCATGCCCAGTCATCCGGGTCACCCAGGAAACGTCGAACGGATGATCTTCAGGAACGGCGACGGCCCGCAGACGCGGCTCGAGGCCGGCGAGGCCGAACAATTCCATGCTGCGAACATTGGTGTTGTCCATTTTCGGGTGGCGCGTCGTCGTGAAATTTCTTTCGACGAGCATGCAGTCGACGCCGCGGCGGGCGAGATCGCGCGCCAGTGTCAGGCCGACGGGGCCCCCTCCAGCGACGAGAACCGAGACCTTTTTCATCCGTACTCCCCAAGAGCCAGGCGGCTGCGACATCTTCCCCATGATCGCGCGTTCCAGGGCGACGGGGCTGCCGTTGCGGAACTGGAACGTGGGGTGGATCATCTCCGGCGGCGGATTCCGGCTGCTGCGGCGCCAATCTCGTGGAAATGTCGCACCTCGCTCACGGAGTGGCTTGCACCAAACCGATCACACGTCTGGAAATCCTCATTTCAAATACTGCCGGTATCCGAACTGCCAATGTCCGGTCAAGCAAAGATCCGCGACTAAGCGCTGCCCCGCACTGCGACAGGCAGCGAGGATAGTCTTGAGAGTTTTCGGGAATGGGGCGCGTTCAGCTATTCGGACGCGACGGCTTCTCCGTTGCAACGCGTACCGCTAGACGTCCGTCCATCGACACACCCGTCATAGCAGGCTTACGCGCAGCCGGTGTGCCAT